>Ga0209992_10000007_pt1 | contig 356410 bp, 367 predicted proteins | sample 2SBtaG_2_FD_182564 | JGI IMG/M metagenome (GOLD analysis project Ga0209992, IMG submission 182564) | Deep subsurface microbial communities from Kolumbo volcano to uncover new lineages of life (NeLLi) - 2SBTROV12_ACTIVE470 metaG (SPAdes)... | ecosystem: Environmental > Aquatic > Marine >... | reverse complement strand
TTAGAAGGGGTGGTGTGTTCCCGGCTTCGACGCCCAAGGCGTAAACAGGCTCTTGTGTTCGTCGCACAGACGACGACACGGATGGAAGGTCGTGCGGGCAGATGCCCCACCCTCGATGAAGCCGCCGGCGAATCAGCGAGACCATGAAGGAAACGGACTGATGTAGTCTTCGACCAAATCTTCAACCTTCGGGGTTGACGGAACTGCCTACATGGAAGGCGGCCGAGCGGAAGGCTGAGCATGGCCGACTTCGAGAAGCGCCGAATCGTCAACGACCGCATCCTCGAACTGTACCGGGGCGATCCGTTCGAAGAGATCACCCGCGAAGCCGAGATCCATCGAGCGTCGCATGGTGCCGGCTGCGGTCTGTTTCCCGCGGGCCCGCACGTGATGCGCTTCGTTGCGACGGTCGCGCGTGGAGCGCAACCAAGGCGGGTCCTAGATTTGGGCACGGGGTTCGGTTACAGCGCGATCTGGATCGCAAGTACCTGCGACGAAGAGTGCGTCGTGGAAGCCATCGATCTCTTCTCGGAACACGTGGCCCAGGCCGAGCGCTTCGCGAGCCACTTTGGCCTCGCCGATAGGATCAAGTTCATCGTTGGAGAGGTCTCGAAAGTCCTTGAGAGACTCGAGGGGCCCTACGATCTGATCCACGATGATGCGTGGTTCGCGGCCGAGCCGCCGTACTTCGACCGGCTGATCGAGCTCCTCCGGCCAGGTGGAACGCTGACGATGCCCAACTGGTTTCTCCTTGAAGACGCGATCACCGGTGAAGCGCGACGTGACTGGGCGGAGTTCGCGGGTCCGAATTGGGCGGCCTCTACCTTGACGTATGCCGAGCGATTGGCTGCTGACTCGCGCCTGTCCGTAGCCTGGAGCGTCTCTCCACCGCTCGCAGTTGCGGTGAAGCTCGCGGAGTCGGCCGCCTAACAAGGCGCTGCAGCTGACGTGGCACAGCGCACTCCAATCGGCCTTTGGTAGAGTCTGGCATTGAACTTGGGTGCCTCGGCGGCCGTCGGCGGCCTGTGCCGCGCAGCTGAGCGCCCAGTCCGTTATGCGGCAGGCGACGAACGCATGCGCCAGATAGCAGTTGCCTCTGTATCGATCGCCGTTGCTCTATTCGGGTGCCTCCTAGGTTCGCCGAGCGAGATCTGCTACGACGCGATGGCCGCCCGTCTCAGCTATCAAGGGTTCTCGTTCAAGCGACCCCCGAATCGAAATTGGTTCATCCGACGAAGCGAAGAGAACTTTACGGACGTCACACTTCGAAGAGAGCTTTCCGATCCCGGTACCGCGCACAGTTTCTACGCGAGCGTCTCTCTGGGCGATATCAGCAAGGATCCTGAGAGCCACGAGGAGTTTGCGGAACTGGCTCGCTTGACAGCCCAGGAAGCCTCGCACGAAGCTCGTCGCGTTTCGTACACGCAATCTCTCGCGACTCGGCAGAACCAATGGTGCATACGACTCGAATCCGTCGATGTCGAGGGCGGCGTGCCGGGCGCAGCAGATGAGGATCTGACAGTGCTCGTACGGGGATATCGCTGCCTCCATCCAACTTGGCCGAAGGTTACACTCGACTGCTTCTATAGTGAGCGGGGTCTATCCCGAGAGCTCGATCAGAATCTCTCGGACGAGGGCGAGGCGTTCCTGGAGGGTGTTCAAATCGACGTGGCTCCGGGGACGCCCGCTGCGTATTTCGGCCGATCGTGAACACCCGTTTCGCTCGAACGTGAACACTCATTTCGGTCGATCGTGAACACCGATTTCGGGATCGTGAACACCCGTTTCGGCCGATCGTGAACACCGATTTCGGTGATCGTGAACGCTGGGCTATCCCCTCAGGCTCGCACGAGCACGGGGGTGGGCCAGGGAGCCCCGTCGACGCTGGACAGTTCGCTCGCCATCGCCTCCACGAGGAGACGAGATGGCGGGTCGGAGACTGTCGATGCGACGATTGCGAGAGATCCTGAGGCAGAAGTGGGCGCTCGGGCGGAGCCACCGCGAGGTGGCGGGGAGCCTGGGCGTGAGCGTGGGCGCGGTCTCGGCCGCACTGTCCCGAGCCCGGGCTGCGGGGCTCGGGTCCTGGGAGGCCGTGCTGCCGCTCGGCGAGGTCGAGCTCGAGCATCGGCTCTACCGCCAGGCCCGGGGCCGCTCCCCGGTCCGACCCCTGCCCGACTGGTCCGAGGTCCATACGGAGCTCGGCAAGAAGGGCGTCACGCTCCAGCTCCTCCACCACGAGTACCGGGAGCATTACCCCGACGGCTACGCCTATACCCAGTTCTGCGACTACTACCGCCGCTGGCTGGGCCAGCAGAAGCGCTCCATGCGCCAACGTCATCGGGCGGGAGAAAAACTCTTCGTCGACTACTCGGGCAAGAAGCCCTCCGTCGTCGACCCGACCAGCGGTGAGGTGCGCGAGGTCGAACTCTTCGTCGCGACCCTCGGCGCCTCGAACTACACCTACGCCGAGGCCACCGAGAGCCAGAAGTCAGCCGACTTCATCGCTTCGCACGTGCGCGCCTTCGAGTACTTCGGTGGCATAGCGGAACTCCTCGTCCCCGATCAGCTGAAGAGCGCCGTGACCCGCGCCTGCCGCTACGAGCCCGGCTTGCAGCGCACCTACGAGGAGATGGCCGAGCACTACGGCACGACGGCGATGCCGGCCCGACCCCGCAAGCCGAAGGACAAGGCCAAGGTCGAAGTCGCCGTCCAGATCGTCCAGCGCTGGATCCTGGCACGGATCCGCCACGAGACGTTCTTCTCGCTGGCCGTGCTCAACACGCGGATCCGCGAGCGACTCGATGAGCTCAACGCCCGGCCCATGCGGAGCTACCGCGCCAGCCGTCGTGAGCTGTTCGAGAAGCTCGACCAACCCGCCCTGCGCCCGCTTCCGCCCACACGCTTCGTCTTCGCGGAGTGGAAGCACGCGAAGGTAAACATCGACTACCACGTCGAGCTGGAGGGCCACTACTACTCAGTTCCCCACGCCCTGGTGGGAGAGGCCGTGGAGCTGCGGTTCACGGCCAGTACGCTCGAGATCTACTTCCGGGGCGAACGCGTGGCGTCGCATACCCGTCACGGTCCCGAGCATCGGATCCCGGGCCGTCACTCGACCAAGCCTTCGCACATGCCGAAGGCGCACCAGAAGCATCTCGAGTGGACGCCGACGCGGCTCATCCACTGGGGCGAGAGCGTGGGCGAAGCGACGGGGGCGCTGGTCGCGGCCATCCTGGCCGACCGCCCTCATCCCGAGCAGGGCTACCGATCCTGCATGGGGATCCTGCGCCTCGCCAAGCAGTACGGCAACGCGCGGTTGGAAGGGGCCTGCGCGCGGGCCCATCGCGTCGGCGCCCGATCGTATCGGCACGTCGACTCGATCCTGAAGCACGGACTCGATCGCGTGATCGAGACCGACGCGACGCCCACGACGACGTCGCAACCCCGTCTTCCGCTGCACACGAACGTGCGCGGGAGCGACTACTACGACTCTCATGAACCAAGCCAAGGAGAACAGACCGATGCTCAATGAACCGACGATGGAGAAGCTGCGTGCGATGCGGCTAGGGACGCTGGCCGACATGTGGCTCGAACAACAGAAGGACGCCGACGTGCAGTCGCTCGGGTTCGACGAGCGGATGGCGCTGCTAGTCGACGCCGAGTGGCTGGATCGGGAGAACAAGAAGCTGACGAGGAACCTGAAGCAGGCGAAGCTCCGGCTGAGTCAAGCGACGGTCGAAGATCTCGACTACTCGGGGCGGCGCAAGCTCGAGAAGTCGGTGATCCGGCAGCTGGCCACATGCCAGTGGATCGACGCACATCAGAACGTCGTCGTCACGGGGGCCACCGGCGTGGGGAAGACCTACGTCGCTTGCGCCCTCGCGCAGCAGGCGCTGCGGCGGGGCTACAAGGCGCTCTATCGCCGTGTGCCGCGGCTCTTCGACGAGCTCGCGCTCGCGCACGCCGACGGCACGTATCCGCGCTTGCTGGCGAAGCTTGCCAAGATCGACGTGCTGGTGCTCGACGACTGGGGTCTCGTGCCGCTGGGCCAGAGCGAGCGGCGTGACCTGCTCGAGATCATCGAGGATCGCTACGGCGCCCGCTCGACGATCCTCACGAGCCAGCTCCCGATCGAGGCCTGGCACGACCACGTCGGCGAGGCCACGATCGCCGACGCCATCTGCGACCGGCTGCTCCACAATGCCCACCGGATCGCCCTCGAGGGCGAGTCTCGACGGAAGGCGACGAAGACGCGAAGCTAAACCCCGTTCAGTGTCGACACGCTCTGTTCACGATCGCCGAAACGGCTGTTCACGATGGAGCGAAATGACCGTTCACGATCGCCGGAATGCGCATCCATACTGGGTTCAGAGCCTTTGGGCGCTCAATCTCGCGATTTTCATCGTTCTCTTTTGGTGGTTCACGTTCACCGATTTCGCCGGGATCGAGTCCTTCCATCCCTTTGCCTATTTGTTCGTCCTCCTCTTCGCATTCTCGCTTTACCTGCCTACTCGGGTCTTGTTTCCAGAGCCTGGCCAGGCAGTCGATCTGCGGTCCTACTTCTTTGAAACTCGCCGTGTGTTCTTCCGTCTGATGCTCGTCGTTGCAGCTACGGACGTGCTGGATACCTACATCAAGCACGGCATTGGCTATGCGGCTCCAGAAGCGGAGTGGTTCGAAGCCGTTCAGGGCTCCTATGCATTCTGGGTCCTCTGCCTCGTCGTAGGTCACGGGTACGCGTCGCGCTCGGAGAGTGGGCTGTTCCACGCGGGTTGGGCACTGCTCTATCTCTCGTGGGTCATCTTCTGGCTCACCACCCTCACACCCTTGGGCAACGCGTAGCTATCCGCCGCCCAACATCGAACTTCGCAAAGACCTGATCGACTACGCGATCGTGCATCGCGGCAGCGGCGTGAACGCGCCCCTGATCAAGGCATAGGCGAAGCGTCTCGAGCCCGTCCAGCCCCGGAGCCACGATGGAAGAACCGAAAACACTGGCCGCGACGTGTCTGTGTGGGCAGATCCGCATCGAAATCCGCGACGAATTCCTGGTCGCTGGGTACTGCCATTGCTCCGAGTGCCAGAAGTTCTCCGGTTCCGCTTCTTCCGCGTGGGCGCGGATCGAGCGAAGCAAGGTTCGGTTCGTCGAGGGCGAAGACCTGATTCGGCTCTATCACAAGAACGAGACCGGTCGCGTCGGCTTCTGCGGGAACTGCGGCTCGAGTCTATTCAACGGACAGCAGGATGGCCCCTTCATCAACATCCGGCTCGGCGTGCTCGACGACGAGCCCAGCGTTCGACCCTCGATTCACGTCTTCTGTGAATCGCGCGCGTCATGGGCCGACATAGAAGGACCGCTTCCCCAGTTCGACACGGTTCCGTGAGTAGCGTCGTGTCGGTCACCCTGGCCGCTCCTGAAGACCGAGTGATTCTCGTTTCGCTCCTCGAATCCTACCTGGAGAAGCTGTCTGCCTTCCGCCAGCGCGGATTCGGGCGGCGCGCGGTTGCAGAGCTTTGGCATCGCTTTCCGGGACCACGGGAGCTTCAGATCCACGGGCGGAACGGGAGGGCGATCGACTTCTGGTCTTCGATGATGCGGGATCACGCGACGAGTCCGCTGCGCCAGGCCGAGATCGACTCTCGCGACGGAGAAATACTTCAGTACGACTTCGAGGTGCGCGTGCCATGACGATCCGCTTCACCTGACCGGAAACTCTTCGAACTCTGAACGCCTCCACGGCTTCCTGGGGCTACTCGAGGTACCTGACGCACACCGTGGTTCCTCGATCTACCGCCGCCGGCGAACACCGCGGGTGATCGGACGATCCGTTGAGCGGCATGTACCGGTGAGACGTGGACCAGAGCGACTTTCAAAGAGCCTACGACTTCGAGTGGGCGCGGCGTGATCAGATCGCCGCATCACTCGGAATGCCTGTCGCAGTCATTTCGCTGCTCGTGGGCGTCTTCGTCTTCGTTCTTCGAACGTATCCGTACGACGATCAACCACTCGACACTCTCTTCTATCTGTTGGTTTTCGGCGTGTCGGTTTCGCTCGCTCGCGCGATCCACTTCGCTCTCCGATCATTCACGGGGTACGAATACGAGAAGACTCCGTACGTCGAAGAGCTTCGAGCGTACTTTGACGAACTGTTGGCGTACCACGCCGAATACCCGGAGGCGGACGGGGACGCGGACGCCGACTTCCGTGCCTACTTGAACGTCCGTCTCGGCGAGGCTGCAGACAAGAACGCGCGCAACAACATCCGAAAGGCGGCCGCCCTTGCAAGTTCCTCTACGGCCTTGGTGTCCGCGATCGTGTTTCTTGCGGCGAGCTCAGGTCCCTATCTGCTCCGAACGATCCCGCAATCGCCGTGTTTCCAGCGTTCAGCTACCCTTGCCGTCACGCCCGAAAGGATCTTCGATGGTCGACAAGCCGAAATTTCCGCCGAAGCCCCCGGTCGCGAAGACTCCGCCCCCTAAGCCCCAGGGACCGAAAAACGTCCAGGTGCGCGACGGCGGGCAGACATCGCGATAGCCACGTCGCATAACAAGCGCCTGCGGCTGAAAGGATCCACAGCGGGGTGGTCGAAGCCGGTGATTCTCGTGGCCTCGGAGTCAGCGCTCTAGAGAACCAACGCCGCCATCCGCCCGTAGACCTCACCACGATCCGCAACCAGCAGCACCACGGCGATCCCGACCGCCACGGCGAGTCCGGCGTCGAAGAGCGCGTGGCTGATCGGCCCCCCGAATCCCGCGCGGCGCGTCCGCACCGGCTCTGCGAGCGCGGGCGCGAGCTGCCAGACCGCGCGGATCAGCGCCGCGTGTCCACCGCGGGGCATCGCGAGCAGGTCGACCTTCCTGCGCTCCGGGTCCCACGTGAAGAACTCGCCGAGCGCATGCTTACCGTCCTGATCGACGAGCAGTTGGAGGAAGCCCCGATGGCCGTCCGGACGTTCGATTGCCGGGTCGAGCGTGAAACAGAGCACCTCGTACACCGAGTGGCGTCGGCCACGCCGGATGTGGCGTAGCTCGTAGGCGAAGCCCGTCACGGCGTCCCAGGGCACCTGGTGTTCGGAAGCACCGCGCGCGCCGCCGAGGCACACGTCTCCGGCGAAGAACGTGAGTCCTTCCCGCGACACGTCCAGCACGCGCTTCTGTCGCGAGGTGATCGCGAGGACGCCGATTCCGAGACAGAGCGCGCCGAACCCGGCGAACACCACCCACATTGCGGCGTCCGTCGAGCGCATCAACGTCGCGAGTCCCACGAACGCGAGGCCGAGCGTCCAGATCCCGCGCCACGGGCTCCGGCTGTCTTCGTACAAGCGGACTTCGTCGTCATTCGACTGAGCCATGGCTTCCGTAGCGGCCTGTCGCGCTTCGGACTGAAGTCCGGGAACGCCGTCGCGGTCGGGTATAGTCGTACGAGCGGCCGTCGTCGGCGTTCGGTCGTCGATGGTTCTTCCGCCCATACGGAGGTCGAAGATGGAACGAAGATCCATCCTGTTGATCGCCTTCCACGGCGTGCTCCTGATCGCGATCGGCATGCTCGTCGGCATTCCGTTCACCAACGCGGTCACGGGCGACGCGGGCGCCGATCTCCAACGTGCCAGGCGCGTCTCGCACACGTCGTTGTTGTCGGCGGGCACGCTCTACGTCGCGATCGCAGCGGTCGGCCAACATCCGGTGCTCTCGAGCGCCGCGGCCAGCTTCGTGACGCGCACCTTCGTCGTCGCCGCATGGGCGTTGTCCGTCGCGTTCGTTGTCGGACCGATCATCGGCGCGCGCGGACTGGAACCGACCGGGCCTCCCCTCCACATCCTGATCTTCGTCCTCTTCACCTCGGGCCTGCTCGCGCTCTTCGCCTCGCTCGTCCTCGTCCTGCGCGGACTCTTTTTCGCGTATCGGGAGGACGGATCGTAGTGGCGGAGATTGCGCATCTGGTTCGGATTCGCGGCACGCCCAAGGACGTCTTCGAGCGCGTCGCGACGACGGTCGGAATCGGGGCGTGGTTTACCGAAGCTCTTTCGCCGGACTACTCCGCCGGCGGAACCCTCGAGCTTCGTTTCGGCGACGAGTCCGTCTCGTTCGAAGTCGTCGAGATGAACGAGCCCGAGAGAATCGTCTGGCACTGCACGACGGAAGGGAACGATTGGTTCCAGACCGACATCGTGTTCGAGTTCGAAGCCGAAGGCGACCGCTCGCTGGTTCGTTTCGATCACAGCGGTTGGCCGGCGATCACCGATCAGTTTCGTGACTGCAGCATGAGCTGGGCCTACTTCCTCGAGAGTCTGCGAATGCTGATCGAAGAGGGGCACGGCACGCCAGAATCCATGGCGCCGCCCTGCGAGGCCTCGGACGGGGGAGCGGGGTGACCGATTCAGCGGAGAGCGAACGAAGGGCCTTCATCGTCAGGCCCGGCTGCGGACGTGCGTACGAGATGGGCCGAATGCGCGCGGTCTTCTTCATGGACGGGGACGAAGCCGACGAGCGGTACTCGATCTCGGAATGGTCGCTCGACGCGAACACCGAAGGTCCCGGGGCGCACGCTCATCCAGACGACCACATCTTCTACGTCCTCGAGGGCACGGTCAGCCTCCACATCGAAGGCAAGCGCGAAGACACCCCCCACGGAAGCTATGCCGTCATCCCGGGAGGCGTGTCTCACGACTTCAGCAACCACGGGGCGGAGGCGTGCCGATTCATCAGCATCAACGCGCCCGCAGGCTTCGAAGCCATGATGCCCCAGCTCGTGAAGTGGTTCGCCGACAACCCACTCGGCGATGCTGCGCCTCGATGAGTTGTCGCGGCCGCCGACCGTACGGGCAGGACGCTGCCTGAACCTGGACGCCAGATGACCGAATTCACGGAGCACGCGGGCGAAATCGACTCCGACGCGATCGACGCGCTCTCGCTTCTCGTGCAGCGGTGCTTCGATCCGGAGCCGTCGATCGACTTCGAAGAATCGGTCCGCGCCAAGCATCGCCCGGCCGCGATCATCGCCTGGGACGATCGACGCCCCATCGGCTTCAAGCTGGGCTACGAGCACAGGCCGGAGACGTTCTATAGCTGGCTCGGCGGGGTCGACGAAGACTTCAAGCGTCGCGGGAGACGACCTGGACAAGCTCCTGTCCCTCTTCACCGACGATGGATCGCTGGAGACGACGTTCCCACCGGGCTCAGGACAGGACCACTCCGCGACGCGCGGAATCGACGCGCTCCGCGAGACCTACCAGGGCACGGGCGGGATGCAGCTCAACCCTGCGTGCACAACCACGTCGTTGAAGTCGACGGCGATCGCGCGCGCGGATTCTGCTCCGTCGAAATCCGCCTCGTCCAGGACGGTGCCGCCTACACCGACGCGGGTCACTACGAAGACACGTTTAGACGCGAGGCCGACGGATGGAAATTCGAGCTGCGCAAGCTCGTGCTCTACCACTGGGTTCCACATACCGAAGGCTGGGGCGCCTGAGGCGCTACGGTCCCTTCGACCACGGAGGTATCCCATGGGCATCCAGATCAGCGCTCTGCACGTCCGACGCAGCGGACTCATCCAGGCCACGCCCGAGCGGGTGTGGGAAGAGTTCACGTCCTTCGACCGGCTCGCCGCCTGGTTCGGGCGCGGACACCAGCTCGAGGTCTACGAGCCCGGGCCTGGTGGGCGCGTGATTCTCAGCGTCGAGGTCGGCGGTGCGAAGCGTTCGTTCGGCGGACCGACCCTGATCTTCGAGCCAGGACGGGAGCTCACGTTCTCGAACAACTGGGAGTCGGACGGGTGGATCGTCCCCACTCTCATCACGTTGCGCCTGACGCCGCTCCACGACACCTGCCACGTCGAGCTCTTCCACCACGGCTTCGAGCGCCTCGGCCCCGACGCCGGCGCGGAGCTGCAAGGGTACGAATCCGGTTGGCAATCCCAGCACCTCGACGCGCTGAAGGCGATCGTCGAAGGTCAATGACCCGGGAGAGTCGCGAATGCAGCTCGAAGGATCCTGCCATTGCGGCGCCGTGCGTTTCCGCCTGGCCTGCTCACATCCCTACCCTTTCAACGTCTGCTACTGCGGAATCTGTCGGAAGACGACCGGCGGCGGGGGGTTCGCCATCAATCTCGGGGGCGAGCGCGACTCCATGGTGATCGAGGGAGAAGAACACCTGCGTGTGTATCAGGCGATGATTCAGCGCGAGGGCGACGTCGCGCCGGAGCAGAGTCCCGCAAAGCGCCACTTCTGTCGGGAATGCGGAAGCCATCTCTGGCTGTGGGATCCGCGATGGCCCGAGCTGATCCATCCGCTGGCCTCGGCGATCGACACGCCGCTCCCGGTACCACCGGAGCGCACGCACCTGATGGTCGCGTCGAAGCCGGAGTGGGTCGTCGTCGCGCGCGGCGATCGCGATCGGGTACACGAGGAATATCCCGAGGAGTCGATCGCGGCCTGGCATGCGAGACTCGGGCTCGACTGATCCACGCCGGAGGAGAGGCACGCGATGGCGAAGATGACCGACGAAGAACGCGACGAGTTCCTGACCAAGCCGCGGTTGGGGATGTTGAGTCTCTTGCGAACCGACGGCTCGCCGGTCAGCGTCCCGGTCTGGTTCGAATGGAGAGGAGACGTCGTGCGGATGTTCACGAGCGTGGTGTCGCCGAAGATCGAGCGGTTGAAGAACGATCCGCGTGCCACGCTCCTGGTCGCGAACGATCTCGACGAACACGAGACGTGGGTCGCCTTTGACGGCGAGATAGAGATCCAGGACGAAGGCGGGCTCGAACTCGCCGAGCAGCTCGCGCCCGTCTACTGGGATCTTTCCGACGCCAAACGCCAGAAGACCCTCGACTTCTGGCGGGAGGCTGCGGCGGCGCTCCGTATTCTCGAGCTGCGTCCGTCGAAGATCCGTACGTACCACGACTGAAGCGAAGAAGGGTCGACTTGCCGAGCGCCTTCGCCCACGCCGGCGTCGGTGCCACGCTCGCGACGGCGCTCCCGCCCGCCGTACGACCGAAGGCGTTCGTCCTCGCGCTCGCGTTCTTCGCTGCAGCGCCGGACCTCGACGTCGGGCTGCATCATCTCGGTGTGCCCTATCACCACCCGCTGGGCCATCGCGGCTTCACGCACTCGATCCTTTTCGCCTGCGTCGCCGCGCTCGCGTTCGTTCCGGTGTGGCGGCGATCCGGCGCGAGCCGACCCGGACTAGCAGCCAACCTGACCGGTGCGGCGATCCTGTCCCACGGCCTCCTCGACCTGTTCACCGACGCCGGCCTCGGTATCGGCCTCTTCATCCCCTTCGAGAACAGCCGCTATTTCGCTCCTCTTCGCCCACTCATGACCTCCCCACTCTCGGTCGCGGCCTTCTTTCAGGGCCGCGGCCTCGCGATCCTGGCGAACGAAACGCTCTGGATCGGCCCACCAACGCTGGCGCTCGCGGCGATCGCTACGCTCATTCGGAATCGTCTCTCGAGCTAGGACCCCGTGCACGCCGACTTCCTCTACATCGTCGCCGAGATCGCGGCCGCCTTCGCCGGCTTCTCGAGCCTCGTCGCAGCGATCTCGCGTCGAAGCGAAGACGCGCCCGAACCGATCTCGCCTCGAAGCGAAGACGCGCCCGAACAGCTCGAGATGGATTTCCGCACGCTCCGCAACGTCCTCCTCTTGAGCCTTCAAGCGGTTCTCTACGCGTTGCTCCCGAACCTGCTGGAGCGCCAGGGACTCACTCCCGAGGTCGCATTCCGCATCGCCGGCGCGTTCCTCTTCATGGCGGGCGGCGCCTACGTGTTGTTCACGATCCGCCAGCTGCCGAACGCCTATCACCAGCTCGGGCGTACGGTGCCCTCGAGCTTCAAGCTGAACGCGGGGTTGATTCTGGCCGGCTGCGCGATGCAAGCGGCGAGCGCGCTCGGCCTCGTTCCGATTCACACGTACCTGGTGTCACTGTCGTTCTTCGTCTACTGCGCCGGCTTCGGCTTCGTGCGGCTCTTCGTGTCGCTTCGCCCGGTCTGACGCGCGATGCCTCCCCTTTCGTAAACCCGCCGGAGAACTCAGTATGGCTTCGACCCTCATCTGGCTGAACGCAGGCGTCTTCGTGGTCTACGGGCTCGCGTGCGTCATCGCCCCGGAAACGGTCGCGACCTTCTTCACCGATGGATCGCCCTCGACCTCGAGCGCGATGATCGACTTCCGTGCGACCTACGGCGGCGTGTCCATCGCCGTCGGTCTGCTCCTGGCGTCGCTCGCCCGGGATCAATCGACCCACACCGCCGGACTCCGCGCCCTGGCCCCGGTCATGCTCTGCATGGCGGCGGGGCGAACCGTCGGGATCGTGGCCGACGGGGACCCGAATGCCTGGATGTTCGTGTTCCTGGCCGTCGAGCTCGGCGTCGCCGCCTGGGCGTTCGCGCTGCTCAGGAGCCGTCCTGGAGTCGCCGTATGAAGTCCTGGAGACGAGTGGTGGGACGCATCGTACTCGCGGCGTTCGTGTTCGCGGCGCCGACGCCGGGGTTCGGAGCCGATCAGGTGCAGGGCGGCTACGCCGTCGAGCCGCTCGCGGATCCGATCTTCACTTCCGAGCAGGTCGCGACCGAAGTCGCGCGCATGAACAACTGGCTGATCGAGAACCACGCCGGACTCGAGCCCCAGCGAAGACAGGCCTTCCTCGAAGGTCTCTACGTCCTGCTCTCGTCCTGGGTCGCGCACAGCCATGCCGAGACAGGACGCGTCCTCCCCGCCGGCGAGGACCTGCTCCTCCGATCACTCCTGTCTTGGGCCGAACCCCTTGGCGCCTACGGCGGACACCTCGTCTACAACGAGATGCTTGGGCGAGAGGGCCTGCCGGGCGTCGAGCCCATGCCCGCGCTGCTCCCCGTGCCACGTGAGTTCGCGCTCACGCTCGAAGGCGACATGCTCCGTCTGAGCTCCGCCCGTGGTGGGTGGTCGGTCGACGTGCCGTACTACTTCATGATCTTCGGCCTCTCGGAGTTCGACACGAAGAACGGCCCGCGAACACAGCTCGCGATCGTCTCGACGGGCGCCGCGAAGCACGAGGGCATCCCCGGCCAGTCTCAGGGCAGCCTACGTCTCTTCGCGGGCCCCGGTCAGAGCGGCGGCGACTTCGCGCGCTACTGGCAGCTCACCCTGGGCTTCGACTCCGGCTCGAAGCGCCAAGCACTCGGAGTCGCCGACCTGAAGTCCCTGAAGCGCTTCGATGAAGAGGCCAAGATCCACACGGAAATCGTTTCGTGGCAGGGAGCGAACGGTCCCCTCGTCGTCTACTACGCCGGCGTCCAGGGCGTCTACGAAGCGAACCGTGCCCATTTCCTGGACTTCGTGCGTTCACTGCGGGGCGAGCTCTAGCCGTCGATCATCCCCCCGCTGCACGCTGGATGCCGCCACGATCGGTTTCATCGGCCGCCCGGCGAAGTCGTGCGATCCTGAAGGGCATCGACGCGAGGCCGATTCATGAAGCCGCTCGAAATTCTTCGATCGATCGTCGGGACGATCGGCGAACAGATCATCTACTTCATGCTGTTCGTGTTCGGCGATCGGATCCGGGAGGCCGACGTGGCCTGGCTCGCCGGTCCGCTCCGGGTCGTCACCGTCGTCTACGCGAGCGCGCTGTTGCCACTCGTGATGATCCCGCTGCTCGTCTCGCGCGGCCGTCTTCCGGGCTGGGTCCTACGCGCATACGTCGCGACTTTCCTCGGCTGCGCGCTCGGCTGGGAGCTCTGGTTCACCTACGGCTGGTTCGCCGGGGATCCGGTCGACGCCCGACGTGCGGCGGACCTGAACGCTGCGATCCCGATCCACGCCAACTGGCTTCTCAACTCGCTCGCGGACGCCGGGGCGATCGCATGCTTCGGTCTCTGGCTCATGTGGCGCGCTCGGGGTCGCGACGGCCGCGTGCTCCGCGAACGGGACTGGCTCGCGTTCGCCATCGTGATGCTCTGGCTCGTCGGACAGAACGTCTGGGTCGAGATGTTCCTCTATCACGATCAGCTCGCCGTGGGGAAGCCGCTCTCGTGGGCACCGCTCGCGCCGACCGGGCCGTGGTGGAACCCGACCTTGTTCACGTTTCGCGATCGCACGATCATGCTCCGGGGCCAGGTGCCATGGCTGCTGATGGGGCCGCTGCTCTACGCCGGGGTGACGCGGTTGCTAGGCCGGAATACCGAATGACCCGACCCGTGCGCTTCTTTCTGTACGCGCTCGGCGCCTACCTCCTGCTCGTGATCTCGTTCGAGACCTTCATCGGCTTCGTGCAGTTCGAGGCACAGCGTCCCCTGGAGATCATCACCGTCGGCGGCGATGGCCACGAACGCCCGCGAATGCTCGGTCGCTTCGAGGACGCGGATCGGGTCTACGCGAGCGCGCACCATTGGCCGCGACGCTGGTATCGCGATGCCGTCGCGCAGGGAGAGGTCGATGCGGTGATCGATGGCGTCCGATCGCGTTATCGGGTCGTCGCGATCGAGGATCCCGAGGAGCACGCGCGCCTCGATGGGGTGTTTCCGCTCCCGGTTCCGTTCCGGTTCGTCACGGGGTTTCCGCCCCGGGCGTTCCTGCGGTTGGATCCCGTCGGCGCGGCGCGCTGACGACGGACCGCTGGCAGGGCCCACGCGAACGCGCGAGCCTCTCGCCACGCGCACAACCCCGGAGAGGAATCCGCCATGCCCAAGCCCGCGAAGATCGTCCTCGGCATCCTGATCGGCTACATCGGCCTCGTCGTCGCCTTCGAGTCGATGATCGGCATCATCCAGCCGGAGCAGGGCACCGTCCTGACCATCACGACGACCGGCGACGACGGCGTCGCGAACGATCGGGTGCTCGCGATGCTCGACGACGGCGGCACGATCTACGTGAGTGCGAACCACTGGCCGCGGGCCTGGTACGGAGAAGCGATCGCGAACCCGGACGTGCGCGCCTCGATCGAGGGCGTGGCCGGGGAGTACACCGCCGTCCCGATCGACGATGGCGCCGAATGGGATCGGCTCGACACGAAGTTCGCGCACCCCTTCCTGTTCAAGTTCATTACCGGCTTCCCGCCGCGGCTCTTCCTGCGCCTCGATCCGAAGGCGCCGGCGTAGCAAGCGATCCGGGTGCCGCGACGAAGCATGCCGACCGTTTCGGCGACTCAACGAACCCGGAGAGCCGCTCTGACTCGACGAGGGCTTCGATGACCCCGTCGAGTCCGCCCGATCTCGACCGAGAACGGAAACGCCTGTTTTGTATTGATATGTATTGACATCTCGATCCCCATCTCTACACTTCCGGGATGGGCGAGAATGCCAAGACTTCGCAGCTCCAGATCCGGGTCTCTGCCGCGCAAAAGGCCGAGATCCAGGCGCGGGCTCGGCGCGCCGGAATCTCGATGTCGGAATGGGTCCTCTCGCGCCTGCTGCCGTCGTCGAGGAGGCAGCTCGAAGCCCTGCTCTCTGCGATTCGATCCGACGAGCGAGACCGATCCCTCTCGTATGCAGAGCTGATCGACTGGATCGATGCCGCGACACCGACCGACGTCTCACAGGCGATCGCCGAGCCCTGCGAATTCCCGAATGATCCGTACTGGGCAAACTATCTCGCAGCGACCTTCGAGCAGGCAGCCGTGCGGAAGGGATTTCGCCGGCCGGAATGGCTCATGAAGATTCCCCCGCTGGAGGCTCCAGCATTCGGCTCCTCGCTCGGAAGCCTGCGCTTGCACCTCTTGATCTGCTCGCCACCCCCTTTTGCTGCACGAAACCTCTTCGTCGATACGACGCTCGGCGGTCGGGTCTGACGTCGTGCCGAAGCTCGAGCGCGCGAAGATCCTCGCCCTGTTGCACGCGTTGAACGACGAACTCGGGGCGCGTGGCGTGCGCGGGCAGGTGCAAATCGCTGGCGGCGCGGTCATGTGCCTGGCCTTCGGAGCGCGCGACGCGACGCAGGGCGTCGACGCCGTATTCGAGCCGTCGAGCCTCGTGCTCGACGCAGCGCTCGCCGTCGCGGCCCATCACGACGTCCCGGACAACTGGCTCAACAACGCAGTCAAAGGGTACTTGAGCGACCGGGGAACGTTCGACTCTTTTCTCGACCTCGACCACCTCCGCGTCTTCGTCGCCGACTCGCGCTACATGCTCGCGATGAAGACGCTGGCTCTGCGCACCGGCGAGGGCTACCACGACGAAGAGGACCTACGGTACCTGCTCCGCCATCTCGACGTCGTCGAATGGACCGAGGCGGAGACCATTCTGGCCGCCTACTACCCGCTCGACGGCTATCCGCCTCACAACCTTGCCGCCTTGCGCGAACTGATCGAGCGGGCGCTCTAGAAGACCGATCGACTCTGCGGTGAGAGCCGTCCATAGTTTTCGTGGGTCTCGCCCCGGGGCTGCGAGAAGAGCAGGCTCTCCACCCAGCCGTATTTCTCGGCGAAAGCCTCGTCGATCACGATGCGCCCTGCTTCGTCTTCGATGAATTCCACGTCGAACGCGTGATCCGCGCCGTCGTGCCGCACGCGGATCGTCGGCTGGCGCTGGAGATTCGCCCACCAGCGGCTGTCGTTCGTGCGAAACACCGCGACGCCATTCGACATCGCGAGCCAGATTCGCGTGACCCGGTCGCTTCCGTCCTCGTCGACGGTCACCACGAGCGTCGACCAGCTCGCGCCGGCGTCGTTCCAGTCGATCGGAGACTCGGCCGGCGGAACTGACGCGCAACCGAGCGCGATCACGACCACGAGCGCCGCCAAGAGCCTGCGTGCATGGACCTCCGTCATTCACCCGCTCCTTCGCCGAAGAGCTCCGCCGCGACGTTGAGCGCCTGGACCGCGGCCGGGATCCCGGCGTACTGCGAAGTCTGCATCAGCACCTCGGTCAGCTCCTCGACGGACCACCCCACGTTCCGCGCGCCCTGCAGGTGGAGCTTCAGCTCGTCGAGCCGGCCGAGCGCGGCGAGCTGCGAGACCGTCGCGAGGCTCCGCGACTTGATGTCGAGCCCCTCTCGCGACCAGAAGCCTCCGAAGCAGGCGGTGCTTGCCAGGTCGAAGAACTCCGGCGCGAATGCACGCGCCGGCATGGTGTCGCCCTTCACCCCGCCGCCGAACAGATTGCCCATCAGCTCGAGCGCCTTGGCGCGCTGCTCTCCTTCGTTCGACATGTCCCCGGTCCTCCCGTCGAGTGGATTGCTTCGAGCATCGCAGGTTCCGGCGTGGGCCGCCGACCCCGCGCCTAGCGTCCTGCGGATGGTCGACGCCCGTTCTCGTAGGCGACGACGGAATCGAGGGCGATTTCTCGCGACGCTCCCGTGAATCGGTTCGTCACAAACCGAGCGCCGGAACCACTTCTCCCCGACTCGCCTCCCCCTCGACGATCCCGGGAGGCGCCTTCTGCCCCGGGAGATCCAAAAATGGAACGACGACGATCGACATGCGCTCTGGCGCTCTTTCTCTGTGTCGCACTCAGCCCGTCCATCGCTTCCGCCTTCGGCGTGACGTTGACGCCGATCGGCGGCTCCACGACCGGTGTGGTCGGCGACACGATCTCGATCGGAATCGATCTCGTGATCGGCGACGACGAGTTCCTGACGATCGCCGACCCGGCCATCACCTGGGACCTCGAGGGCGGCAACGTCCTGGACGCCGTCGGGGCGAGCCAACCCTCCGTCGTCTGGCTCGGCAGCATCCCGCTCTCCCCCCTCGCCGCGGAACGCTGGAACTTCTTCGACCCCACGATCCCCGGAGACGTCGGTCCCGGAGTCTTCGGCAACGGCCCCTTCGACGATCCCTACGACGGCCCGACCGCGTTCTGGGGATTCGAGATGACCTCCATCCTGATCTCCGACGGACAGCTCCTCGACTACTGGTCCGACGGCACCTTCGTGCCGGGGACCTACCGGATCGGGACGCTCGACTTCCTGCTGGCGTCCGTCGGGACCACGACCATCGGCTTCGCGGGTCCGGCCCTCTCGCACGAACGACCCTTCGGGAGTCTCTTCACCGGCCGTGGCGTCGAGCGCATCTCCCTGGACGAGATCGACTTCATCGATCTCGACATCACGTCCGGCGCGTTCGCGAGCCTCGCCATCACCGTAGTCCCCGAGCCGGGAACCGCGCTGCTCCTCGGACTGGGGTTGGCCGGATTGTCGAGCGCCGGACGGCGTCGTTAGGCCGCCATCAGCCCGCGCACCTCGTCGGCAACCCCGACGGCGTCGGCATCCGCACCTCGGTGAGTTCTTCGACGGTCCACCCGACGTCGCGCGACTCCGCGACTCAGCGCTGATATTTCTCATCCGCCATATGCGGCGCGGTCCCGTCGAGTCGGTCGCTCCAAGAGTCGCAACATCCGACAGCACAAGCCTTGCGGGTGCTGCGCGCTCGGCGTCGTCTGTCCATCGTCCATTCGGACCATCTCGATTCCGTTGCAGGCGCGACGGGCCGCGGCACAATGTTGCGAGGAGAATGGAATGCGCTGGGAATCCGTGCTCACGCCCGCGATCGAGGTCGCCATCGCCATGGTCGGCTACTCGGGCCTCAGCCTCCGCGGCGAGGGTGAGTGGAGTGACCTGCCGGGGTGCCAATCGCCGTTTCTTTTTCGCTTGACACTCGTGCGCACCGAAAGTGAGAACGAAGAAATGGAGCGATTCGCATGAATTGGGAAGCGCTCGGCGCGATCGGCGAGGTGATCGGCGCGGTCGGAGTCGTCGTCACGCTGGCCTTTCTCACGTTGCAAATCCGCCAGAACTCGCGCGAGATCGTCCACTCACGGACCCAGCGGATTTTCGAGCTGATGATCGAGACGCGCGCAGAGCTCGCATCCGGGCCGATGGCCGCGATCATCTCGAAGGTGAACAACGCGAAGCCGCTCACAGAAGAGGAGGCGATCCGCTACCAGGCCGACCGGGCGCGAGCCATGAACATCTGGGATCTCTATGTGATGGGCGCCCGGCAGGGCGCGATTCGCCGGGACCTCGACGAAGTCATGTCGGGACGCCTACTCACGACACTCGGCGGCGACGGCCCGGCCGCAATTCTCAACCGCAATCTGTGGGAAGCGACGAAGCATCTATACACGGAGCCTTTCCAGAAATACGTCGACGATCTGATTGCGCAGGATCGATCGCGATGAGTTCACCCGCGGATCTCGCCGACTATCTCTATACGCTCGCCGAGGTCGCGGTCGTGCGCTTCGCGGCAATCCAGCTCGCGCACGCGACGAGGATCGGTCTCGCCACGAGCGCGGGATGGTATTCGCTCGGCGTGATCTGGGTCTTCGTTCTCGGCAGACGCGACCTACGCGCGCACGCGATTCTCACACTGATCGCGATCGCACCCGCGTCCCCCGCGTTTTTCATGCTTGGCTTCGGCACGGGTACGTAGGAGCTGTGCCATGTCCACTCTCGACACCCTCCATACCGTCGCGGAGGTCGGGATAACGGTCACCGGATTCAGCGGCGTCGTGCTCGCCCTGCGACCCTCGATCCCCATCGACGCGCGCCCGTTCGACCGTCGACGCATCATCCTCCTGCTCGCTCAGTCGCTCGGTACCGTGTGCTTGGCCTTTCTTCCTGCGCTCCTGTCGGCTGCACGTTTCGGAGACCCCGCGGTCTGGCGCGCCTCCAACGGCGTCTTCGCGGTCGTCGAGGCATTCCTCATCGTCTGGATCTGGCAGGGACGCCGGGAATCTCTGCGTGACCACAACCCCCTCAACTCGGTGCTCTATCTGCTCCTCACGACCGGAGTCGTGCTGGCTGCGGCGTGTGGCGCGAACGCGCTGGGGGCGTGGACGACGTTCGGGCCGGCCCTCTACCTGGCAGGCGTGCTCTTCATGCTCGCGATGTCGATGCTGAACTTCGTGATGCTCGCCTTGCCCGCCGTGATGGAAGGCCGGAACGCGGCGGACGGCGGCGAACGCCCGTCCGCGGATGGAGGTGCGTGATCGATGTCCCCCTTCGAATTCATCTCGGTCATGGGATCGATCGTCGTCGCCCTCGGTATCACGTGCCTGCTCGGGGGCGTCGCGGACTTGATCCGCTGGTGGCGCGACACCGAATCACGTGTGTTCTTTCTCTTCCTTCAGCTCACGTTGCTGTCGCACCTGATCGGCTGGTGGTTCGGGCTCTGGGCCCGTCACGCGCAGACGAACGAATTCACGCTCGGCACCTACCTTCTCGTCCTTCAGATCCCGGCGACGCTCTTCGTCGCTGCGCGTCTCCTGGTCCCGGAGCGGGGTCGGGACTCGGCGCCGGATTGGGTGACCCACTTCGCGTCCGTGCGCGTACCGTTCTTCCTGCTCCTCGCATCGACGGTCACGACGCAGCTCCATCACCTGTGGGCGGGCACCCAGGGATTCCTCGAATACTGGCCGATCTACGCCTGGTGTGGCGCGTACGCGGTCGGCGCACTCACGGCCGATCGCCGCGTTCATTGGCTGATCGTGTCGGCGGCGGGCGCTCTGCTCTGGGGATTCTTCCTCTCGATGCGCCCCGCGGTCGGCATCTGACCAGGGAGGCTCGGGATGACGGAGATCGACGCACTCTCGACGCTCGCCGAAGTCGCGATCGGTCTCGCGGGCTTCTCGGGCATCGTCCTGGCGCTCTCCCGCCGCGGTAACGCGCTCGATCCGTGGGACGCTGTCCGCATGGCCGCGCTCCTCGGGACCAGCCTGATCCCGGCATTCGTCGCGCTCGTGCCTGCAGGAGCGATCGCGTCGGGACTCGCCCCGTCGATGGGCTTTCGCCTGGCGAGCGGGCTCGCAGTCCCTGTGATCGTCGCGTTCCTCGCCGTCGTCGCGCGGATGGGCCGCAGAATCGATCCGGCGAGCGTCGCGCCCTACACGACGGCGATCCGCCTCGTCGGCAACGGAGCCGGCCTCGTGAACATCGTCCTCCAATCCCTCAACGCGCTCTGGCTCGGCACGTTCTGGCCGCTCTATCTCGGCCTGATGCTGCTGCTAGGCTACTCGTGCGTGCAGTTCGCGCTGATCCTCTGTACGCCCGCACGTCGACGGCGGGGAGGCTTGAAGCCGTGGACTCGCGCGTCGAGGACTTTCACGCCGTACTGCCGGCGGACATTCGCCTTACCTGGTGGACGCGACTCGCCTGGTGGCCACCGAACGGACCCCTCGCGTGGCGCTTGGGACTCTACTTTCTCATCCCGCTCGCCTCCTGGGCGGCCGGAATCGGAATTGAAATCCTTGTCGAACGGCTCGGATGACGATCGCCAAGACGACGCGAGACGTGTCGCTGATCCCATGAACAACACCCCCTTCGAAACCCTCACAGAGATCTCGATCGAGGTCGACAGCGATGCGGAGGACACGACGTGACGCTCGAAGACCTCGCGAACCTCGGCGAACTCGTCGGCGGACTCGCGGTAATCGTGTCGCTCCTCTATCTCGCGGCGCAAATCCGACAGGGCTCACGCGTCGCGAGCAGCGCGGCGACGGCAGCGATCCTCGGATCGTCAGTGAACATGAACATGCTGACAGTGGGAGACATCTCCCCGGTGCTCACGAAATCCCGACGCGGGGAGACGCTCGATCCTGAGGAGGAGTACCGCTACTTCACGTTTCAGATGGCGCTGCTGTCCCAGGCCTGGCAGGTATGGCACCAGCACGCGGCGGGCCTGACCGACGAAGGCGTGTTCGTCGCATACGAGAGACGAATGCAGGACATCCTTCCGTGGCCGCTGGCGCGGGCGGTCTGGCAGGAGAACCGCTTCCGCTTCGCGGAGGATTTCCAGGAGTGGATCGACGAGATCGTCGAGAAGACCGAGGTCAGACCGCTCGATTCATGACGAGCCCACGCTCCGCATCCGCTCGTAGAGCCCAGCGCCCGTCGCCTCATCTGGAGGCCGCTCGCCCACGGCCGAAAGAGCCTCACGCGCGAAGTCGGCGAAGAGCGCATCCTTCGCGAAGATCTCGATCCGACCTCGCAGAGTCGGATGTGACGCGAAGACCGCCGAGATCGATCGGATCTGTTCGATGTAGCCTTCGTCCCCGACGCTCTTCGCGCCTTCGAAGCCCCGCCACAAGCCGAAGATGAGCTCGTTGGCCAGATGGACGAAGCGCTCCGCCTCGGATGTCGAGAGGTCCTCGCCCTTGCAGCCGCGAATCCACAGCTGCGCGATCGCATCGTCTCGGATCAGCATCTCACGCCAGCGGGCGAGATCCTGATAATTCCGATCGAGAACGGACACACGCGACTGCAGGCTGTTCTCGTCCAGCGCACGCGTGTTTTGACGCATCTGGACGACGAGGAAGGCAAGCGTCGCGACGACGGCGGCCGCACCGACCAACTCGGCGAGGGCTCCAATGGCGTCCCAACTCACGGCGTCCCTCCTCGAGTTCGTGGGCGATTCGATTCACCAAAGCAGATCCCTCTGGGCCATGCCACACCCATTTGGGTGTAGGCGAACCCCGAATGCCTGCGGTTAACATCGGTAGGACCCATCCGCGCCGAGCCCACCGGTCGTCTGATCCGTCTCTACTCCGTCGTCGGCGGCGGCGGCGCGCAGATCGCGAAGGATTCGTCGACCTCCACGGAGTCGGATGAATGACACTCGAAGATCTCGGCAATCTCGGCGAAGCGATCGGCTCGATCGGGGTGCTCGTGACCCTGGCGTTTCTCGTGCTGCAGATCCGCCGGAGCAATCGCGAGACGATCGCGACCCGCGCGCAGGCGGTGACGGACAACTACAACACGGTGCTTCTCTCGATGACCTCGTCGGGACCGCAGGCGAGCATCTTCCGGCGCGGCTTCGAGGACCCGGATTCACTCGACGCCGACGAGACGTTGATCTTCCACACGCATCTCACCGCGCTCCTCGGTCAGACGGACAACATGGTGGCGCACCAGCAGCGCGGCTTGCTCGACGACTCGACCGAGCCCGGTCTCGTGATCATGGCGCAATACCTGAGCACGCCGGGCGGGAGGGCATGGTGGGAGACGGTCCGCGATCTTCCCAGCGAGACGGTCCGGACTCGCCTCGAGGGGATGATGCCGGAGTCGGACGAAGAGTGGCACCGTGCAGGCATTGCGCAAGATGATCGCGGAGCACGAGGAGAGGGCGAACATGTCGGCTGAAGGCGGGAGCTCGAGCTGGCGAGCCTACTTCGAATTCGCCGGTGTCCTCGCCGTCATCGCGGGGCTCGTCCTCGTCGCCTACGAACTGCAGCTCGCGCGAAATCTGTCCGTCGCAGAGAGACTCGTCGCCGGAATCGCCAACGAAGTCGAGTTCTCGTCTGCGGTCGCAGATCACGCGGACGTGTGGACTCGCGGCTGCCTCGGCGAGGAACTCGACGCGGCGGAGGCGACGACATTCGCCAGCCTCATTCGTGCACACCACTACAACTACTTCATGAAGTGGCGTTTGTCGGAAACGAACGTTTCGAACGCCGGCGACCGCAGGATCTTCGCGCTCGTGATCGCGCGCAACGTCCACCGCTTCCCGGGCTACGCGAGCGTCTACGGCATCATCCCGAAGGAAACGCTGGCGCCCGGATGGACGGAATCCATCGACGCGGAGATCGAGCGACTGCGATCGGAGGATCCGGCGCCGGACGCCCCCGCGATGGCGTGCGGAATGTAGGCGACTGGGCGCTGCGGAAGGACACAAGGACATGACCGACGAACGAAACGACGGAGGCTGGCGATCGCACTTCGAGGCGTTGGGATTCATCGCACTCGTGGTCGGTCTCGCGCTCGTCGTCTACGAACTCCAGCTCGCGCGAAGCCTCTCCATCTCCGAACGACTCTCGAGCGGGGCGGCAAACGAGATCGAAGTCAAGGCGGCGGTCGCGGAACACGCCGATGTCTGGCTCCGCGGGTGCCGTGGCGACGAGCTCCTTCTCGAAGAGCAAGTCGTGTTCACTCAGCTCGTTCGCGCTTACAGTTTCAACAACTTCATGAAATGGCGTATCGCCGGGCATGGGGTCAGCGACGCGGCGAACGAGTCGATCTTTCCAGACTCGGTCGCGCGCAACATCCACAGGTTCGAGGGCTTCGCGCGCTCCTACTCGACTCTCCCGCTTCTCGACCCCGACTGGGAGGACGTGGTCGCCGAGCGAGTCGCCCACCTCCGCGTCGCGGAGCCGAATCCGAACGCGCCGCTCGCTACTTGCGGGACGTAGCGCTGCTCATGCCGGCGGACGACCTCGCGCGATGGGAGTCGAACCATGAACTGGGATGAAATCGACGCGATCGCGGAGGCCATCGGAGCGGGAGCAGCCGCGCGATGACCGACGCCGAGCTCGACACACTTTCTCTGATCGTCGAGGTCGCGGTCGCGATCGCGGGCTTCTCCGGCGTGATGATCGCGCTCATGGGCGGTGTGCCCGAACGGGACACGGTTTCCTTCGTCCGCCTGTGGCGATTGCTCGAAGCCAGCCTGGCCTCGGCATTCTTCGGAATGCTTCCGATCGCCCTCGCTCGGATCGTCGACGTTGACCGCGACCCGTTCCTGACCGCGGCGATCGTTTTCGGTCTCTACATCACCGTGCCGTTCTCGACCTTCGTCCGGCGCTGGCTCCCGCTACTTCGGGGCCTGGATCGAGGCGCGCAAATGTTCAACGGGCTGTTCCTATCCGCCCATGGCCTGCTGATCCCGATGCTGCTGGCGGCGAGCGCGGGACTCGGACCACTCGGGTCGACGTCAGCCTACTTCCTCGCGCTCATCTTCTACGTCTCGTTCGCGGGGGTGATGTTCCTTCGCTTCGTGCTGGGTGATCCCGAATGACCCTCTTCGAGTACCTCGCGATCGCGTTCTCGCTCGTCTTCTCGTTCTCCGCGACGCGACTGCTCGGTGGTCTGCCCCACGTGGTCGCGACGGGCAGGCGCTACGGGCCTCATCTCGTGTTCGTGACGGCCACGCTGCTGGTCACGGCGGTCGGCTTCTGGAACCTGTGGAACTTCCGCGAGGCCGCTTGGACGCTGCCGCGTTTCCTTCTCGTACTCACGATTCCTGGTGCGATCCACTACTGCGCCTGCGTCCTCGTCCCCCAGCAGGCGGAGATGGTCGCGTCCTGGGAGGCGTACTACTACGACGTGCGTCCCCGCTACTTCGCTGGCCTGGTCGTCGTCGGGGTGGTGATCTCGGTCAACCTGTACACGATGCTCGGCGTCCCGATCCTCGATCCGATTCGGCTTCCGCAGGCGAGCGTCATCTGCGTGGGAGCGGTCGGCCTTCTCTCCGACGATCGAAGGGTCCACGCGGCGCTCGCCCTCGTCCAGCTCGTCGGCCTCGTGCTCGCGATGCTGGCGCTCTTCATCCAGCCCGACTTCCTGCTGCAGCGAGCCGCGGGCTGAGACCCTCGAATGGGCGGAGCGAGCCCTGAGCGACGACCAAACAGAGCGAAATGCGTCCAAGAGCCAGACAGGAGTGAACCAATGACCCGACCGAACCTTCAGGACGCCGCGTCGATCGCGGAGATCATCTCGAGCGTCGCCGTGCTGGCGACGCTGATCTCTCTGGTCGTCGAGATCCGCGAGAACACGTCGGCGGTTCGCGCTTCCTCCTATCAGGATCTCGTCGACGGTCGTATCGAGCGCTACTACGCGATGCTGGAGCACGACGGGCTCGCGAAGACCTTCGCCCGCGTCCTCGAGCCAGGCGGTCTCTCGGAGGATGACTTTTCGGCCATGGACGAGACGACACGGGCGCAGATGCGAATCTCGTCTCTGACGTACTGGCTAGAGATGGAGAACGCGTTCATTCAGTATCGCCACGGCACGCTTTCCGACGAAGACTGGGGCCATTACGTCGAACGCATGTGCCGCAATATCGGGCGCCGGCAGGCCGAGCCCGATCGCGACCTGCTCGACCGCTTCCTGAGCAGGTCGTTCCTCACCCATCGAGCGCGCGCGTGCGAAGGCGCGGGTCGCGAATAGACGACTGTCAGCCCGCTATAGCAGCCCCCGCACCACGACCGCGAGACCCGACAGCGCCGCGAACCCGAGCATGCACGGCCGCAGCCATCCCCCCTCGAGCCGGCCGTGGAAATAGCGACTCGCGAAGAGCCCGAGCAGGACGGCCGGCATCATCGCGATGCCGAAGCCCCAGTGTTCCGCGCGCACCTCGCCCGCGGCGATCAGCGCGAGCAGCGACAGCCCTGTCCCGACGAGGAACGTGGCGCCGAGGGTCGAGCGCATGACCGGCCCGGACTCGTGCTGGTAGAGGAGCGCCATCGGCGGTCCCCCGATCGAGCTCGAGGTGCCCATCAGGCCCCCTAGCAGACCCGCGCCAGCCTGCGACGCGCGGGTGATCTCGATCCGCGGTGCCGCGACGCTCATCGCGCTGGCGAACACCACCGTCGCGCCGATCACGAGGGCCAGCTGATCCGGCGCGAGCACCACCACGAGCCAGGCGCCGCCCGCGATCCCGGGCAGCCGACCCAGCGTCGTCCAGAGGATCGCCTCGCGATCGACGTGGCTCCACTCGCGAGCCGCGCTTCCGAGGGTCATCGGCAGCGCGAGGATGATCGATGCCGCGGGGAGGACTTCGGGGCGGGCCGCCGCGATCGCCGGGACGACGATCAGGTTGAGGCCGAACCCGATTGAGCCCTGCACCAGGGCGCCGAGGAACACGATGCTCCAGACGAAGGCCAACGCGGCGCCCGTGAGCTCGAGTTCTGCGAGCAGCGCTTCCATCGGACCTACGCTCGCCTAGGAGTTCATCGACTCCAGGAAATCCTCGTTGCTGTCCGTCTTCTCGATCTTCCCCATCAGGAACTCCATCGAGTCGACCGGCGAGAGCGGCGCGAGGACCTTGCGAAGGATGTACATGCGGTTGAGCGAGTTGTCGCTCATCAGCAGCTCTTCGCGGCGGGTGGCCGAGCGGTTGATGTCCATGGCGGGGTACGTGCGCCGGTCCGCGAGCTTGCGATCGAGCACGATCTCGCAGTTGCCCGTGCCCTTGAACTCCTCGAAGATGACTTCGTCCATCCGGGAGCCGGTGTCGATCAGAGCGGTCCCGATGATGGTCAGGCTGCCGCCCTCTTCCACGTTCCGCGCCGCACCGAAGAAGCGCTTCGGCTTGTGCAGCGCGTTCGAGTCGACACCACCCGACAGGATCTTGCCCGAGTGGGGCACGACCGTGTTATGCGCGCGTGCGAGGCGGGTGATCGAGTCGAGCAGGATCACGACGTCGCGGCCGTGCTCGACGAGCCGCTTCGCCTTCGCGATCACCATGTCGGCGACCTGCACGTGACGCGTCGCGGGCTCGTCGAAGGTCGAGGAGATCACCTCGGCCTTCACGGTCCGCTGCATGTCGGTCACTTCTTCGGGGCGCTCGTCGATCAGCAGGACGATCAGGTACGCCTCGGGATTGCCCTCGGAGATCGCATTGGCGATGTCCTTGAGCAGCATCGTCTTGCCCGCCTTCGGCGGTGACGTGATCAGCGCGCGCTGGCCCTTCCCGATCGGCGCGATCAAGTCGATGATCCGCGTCGTCATCCCGCCGGTCTCGGTCTCCAGGGTGAACTTTTCCTGGGGATAGAGCGGCGTCAGGTTGTCGAAGAGGATCTTCTGCTTCGCGGCCTTCGGGTCGTCGAAGTTGATCGACGAGACCTTGAGCAGCGCGAAATAACGCTCGCCTTCCTTGGGCGGACGCACGTGGCCTTCGACCGAGTCGCCGGTCCGCAGGTTGAAGCGGCGGATCTGAGAGGGCGAGACGTAGATGTCGTCGGGGCCCGCGAGATAGTTCTGGTCCGGCGCGCGCAGGAAGCCGAAGCCGTCCTGCAGGATCTCGAGCACGCCCTCGGCGAAGATCTTCCCGCGCTTCTCGGTCTGCGACTTCAGGATCGCGAAGATCAGATCCTGCTTGCGCATGCCCCCGGCGTTCTCGACCTCCATCTCCTGGGCCATCGAGAGCAGCTCGGGCATCGCCTTCGCCTTGAGCTCGCGAACGACGATCGTTTCCGCGTCGTCGTCGAGCTGCGCATCGAGGGAGGCTTCCTCCTCCGCGAGCTCGGCATCGCTCGGCAGGTAGTCCCGCTTCGGCTCGCCGCCGCCACCGCGATTGCCCCGATTGCCTCCGCTTCGCGAGCGCCGACCACGACCTCGGCGATTGCCGCGATTCGGCTGGTTGCCGGACCCGTCCTTGGATTCGGGCGCGCGCTGCTCACTGCTCACGTAGCGGTCTCTCTTCTGATCGTCGGGGCCGGCCTGTGGCGATCGGGTCTTCTGGGGTCGAGAAGAAAAAGTGGGATGCGCCGACCGGGCGGTCGGCGGGAGTCCGAGGGGGATGGGAATGGATCGGACGGGGGAGTCGGGACCCGGTCTCGGGCGAGACCAGGTGGGGCGATGGGTCGGGCGGCGGGAGCTTGTTCTGCGGAGGCGGCCTTCGATTCGCCTTCGGGCCGGTCTCGGCTGCCGAGATCACGCGCCAGAGGCGCGGGAGGTCGGCGATTGCTTGGAAGCGGCGGGCCGTGTCAGGCCCATCGACGAGACTCGTTCCGAAGTTGATGGTGGAAGAGGGTGCGGGGATTGGGGGATGCCGGAGGGTCGAGGGTCCTCGACCGGAGACCGACCCCACGTGTAGTCGAAGACGTGGGGCAGGAAGGCAAGTATCCGAATCCGTGGAGGAATCGAGCGGCTCTCCCGGATGGCGAGGGCCGCGGACCCGGCTGGGTCGAAGTGAAAATCAATCTACGGGGGGCCCCAGAAACTGTCAACCCTGACGCGGGATTGCCGCCGGTCGCGCAATGAAGTGCCTCAAGCGGCCGGCCGCGGCGCCGTCGCGGCGGTAGGACTCGAAGCGGTCCGGGCTGCAGATCGTGCAGAGCCTGGCATCGACACCGATTCGTTGTGTTTCAACCCCGTTTTTCTCGAGCACGCGGCCCGCCATCGCCGGGAGGTCGAGCTGGAATCGCTCGGGTCGGCCAGGTACGAGAACGCCGTCCAGGAGATCCGCGTACCGCTCGCGGAGTCCCGCGCGAACGGGCTCGTCGACCTCGTAACAGCAACCCCGAGCCGCCGGCCCGATCGCCGCCACGCACGCCCCGACGTCGCCGCCGGCAGCGACCCCGCGGAGGCCCGCCTCGATCACCCCCGCCGCGAGACCCCGCCAGCCCGCGTGGATCGCCGCCACGGATTCCCCTTCGCGATGCGCGACGAGGATCGGCACGCAGTCGGCGGTGACGATGCCGACGCTCGCGCCCGCCTCGCGCGTGACGATCGCGTCCGCCTCGACGTCCGCGTCGGCGCCGGTGCCGGCGCGATGTTCGTGGACGGCGGTGCCATGGACCTGCTTCGGGAAGGCGGTGTCCGACGGCGCGGTGGTCTCGCGCTGCCCGAAGCCGTGCGTGATCCCGAGCGCCGAAAGGAGCGGATCACGCAGGGGCGCATCGAGGGGCGCGCTCATTCCGGGACGACCTCCTCGGGACCGAGGTCGGCGATCCACTCGATCAGATCGTCCGGAAGCGGTGACTCGAAACGCAGGCGGCGGCCGGTCGCGGGATGCTCGAACCCGAGATGCGCCGCGTGCAGCGCCGGGCGACCGAGCGCGGCGTCGTGTCCGCGCGCGCGTCCGTAGATGGTGTCGCCGACGAGGGGCAACCCGGCGGAGGAGAGGTGCACGCGGATCTGATGCGTGCGACCGGTCTCTGGTCGGATCTCGAGCTCGCTGGTCATGGCTTCGCGGAAGCGCCTCCGCACGCGCCAGTTCGTCGCCGAGGCCTTGCCGGCCTTCGCTTCGACGGACATCCGCTTTCGGTCGCGCGGGTGGCGACCGATCGGTCGGTCGATGCGGCCTTCGTCCGCGCGCGGCAGACCGCGCACGAGCGTGCGGTAGCGCCGTTCGATCGAGTGCTCCGCGAACTGCACGGACAACCCCTGGTGCGTCTGGTCGTCCTTCGCCGCGACGAGGACGCCGGAGGTGCCGCGATCGAGGCGATGCACGATCCCAGGGCGCAGAACGCCGCCGATCCCTGCGAGGTCCTCGCAATGATGCAGGAGCGCGTTCACGAGCGTGCCCTTCGGATGTCCGGGCGCGGGATGCACGACGAGCCCCGCCGGCTTGTCGATCACGATCAGGTGCGCGTCCTCGAAGAGGACGTCGAGCGGGATGGCTTCCGGCTCGAGGGTCATCGCCACCGGTTCGAGAGGCGTCGCCTCGATCGATTCGCCCAGGGCGAGCTTCCGGCTCGCGCGCACCGGCTCGTCGCCGACGCGCACGCGGCCCGCGTCGATCCAACGCTTCACCTGCGCGCGGGACACCCCGGCGAGCTCCGCGAGGACGGCGTCCACCCGCGCCCCCACGCTCGCCTCGTCGACGGTGAACGAGAGCGGGTGCGATGCGGGCTCGTCGGACATGACGAGTCGCGTCGCCTAACGGCGACCGAGGAAACGGCCCCGCTGTTCGCTGTTCCGGGATTCCTGGACCCGCGCCATGTAGCTCGGCACCACGATCTTCGGATCGAGCCCGATCGTCTGGGCGTAGGCGGTCACGAAGCCGCGGACGTAGACGTCCGCCGGCAGGTCGAGGAAGTTCTCTTCTTCGATGTTGCGCAGGTGGGCCGTGCTCACCTTCGTCACGTCGGAGATGTCGTCGATCTCGATACCGCGAAAGAGTCGGTTGCGACGCAGACGCACGCCGTCGAACTCGCCCCGCCCGTCGTCTTCGAGCGCATCGAACTCCTCGACCGCCTGGTCGACGGCATCGAGCTGCTCGACGGGATCGAATCCCGCGAGCCCTTCCGGCGCGACCGCCGCGTCCATCACGTGCGCGCTCGCCTCGGGTCGCGGGTCGATCGCCGTGCTGGACGCCTCGGACTCCGGGAGCGCTTCTTCGTAGGACGCACGCAGCTCCGGGTCGGCCAGGACGCGATAGGCCTCGTCGAGACGGCTCCGGATCGTCTGGGCATCCAGACGATCGAAGACCGAATAGAGGGCGAGCGAGCCCTCTGCATAGACGTTCTGGGCGTTTCGATACGCCCGATCGATCTCGGCCGGCGTGGCACCACGCGCGATCTCGAGCAGCTCGTAATGATCGAGCTCGTCGATCCCCCTCATCGATTTCCTCCGGATTGCGGGTCGCTTCCCGCGGTCTGTGCTGCGGAGGCCGAGGGGAGGCCGAGCAGCTTGCGCGCGATGCGCTGGAGATAGATCGAGACGTCCGCGTCCTGGCGGAGGTCCACGATCGGTCGACGCGCCGAGACCGACTGTCGCGCCTCGTCGTCGTAGTTCACGTAGCCGATGTACTCGGCTTCCACGCCGAAGTACTTCTTGCACACGCTCGAGACCGCGAAGCCGAGCTTCACGTCCTCTGCGGTCCGCACCCCGTTCACGATCAGGCGCGGGTGGAACACGCGCATGGTCTCGACGAAGCGACGCGCCTCGGCGGTGTCCGTCGCTTCGATCTCACGAAGCAGATCGAGGGGCGTGCGAATGCCGCGCTCGTTGCGTTGGTCCATCGCGAGGGTGACGAGCTGGCGCACGCCGTGCCCCACCATCGCCAGACGCATCCGCCGATAGAACGCGGCGCGCAGGAACGTGTAGGCGTTCTCGACGGAGGTCGGCTCGGGCTGCAGCACGAGGATCCCGTCGTCGGAGACCAGGAAGTAGTCGAGCACCGACGCATGGGAGCCCGCACCGAGATCGAGCAACACCACGTCCGCGTCGAGCTGACGCAGCGCGCGCAGCAGCCGCACGCGTCGCAGATGGCTCGGTTGGGCGTCCGCGAGGTTGCCGTGGGTCGCTGCGATGAGTCGCAGGTTCGGAACCGGCGTATCGACGAGCAGCTTGCCCAGATCTTCTTCGCGTTCAGATACGAAGTCGGCGAGGCTGCGCTGGGGCGTCTGCACGCCGAGGCAAGTGTGCAGGTTCGCGCCTTCGAGGTCGACGTCGACGACGACCACCCGCTTGCCGAGCCGCGAGAGCGCGGTCGCGAGGTTGGCCGTGACGAAGGTCTTCCCGACGCCACCCTTCCCGCCGCCGATCGCGAGCAGCCGGGCGCCGCCATCGGGTCGGCCGCCGGATCGATCGGACTCGCCGGGTCCCCCGGACGCGGACGGTGGGCGCGGAACGCCGGTCGTCGAGCTCACGTTCGCCTCTCTCGTCTCACGCTTCCCCGGATGGGCGGAAGGTGCGAGAAACGCAGTGGAGTCCCCGAATCACGGGGCGCTCCCTGACTGGGCTGGCGGGGGGTCGCACCAATCTACCCAAACCCCCGCCGTTCATCAAGAAAAGCGAGGCTTGCGAAGGTGTTCGCGTTTCTACCAGGACATCCGTCGAGACGTCGGTCGGATCATTCCGCGGGCGTCGCCGTCTCGCCGAGAGCATGCGAGAGCGCCAAGGCCGCGGGCTCGAGGTCCGCGTCCCGGAGCGTTCGCACGTCGAGCCAGAGCGCCTCGTCCCGGACCCGCGTGAGCACGGGCATCGGTGCCGCGCGAAGGCCTTCGGCCAAAGCCTGCACGCCGCCCCCTTCGAGCACGACCGCCAGGCCGGGCAGACGATGCTCCGGGAGGGAGCCACCGCCGACCGCGGCTTCGCTTTGAGCGACACGCGCCTTCCAACCGGATTCCGAGGCTTCGCGTTCGACGACCGCGTTCACGAGCTCGAGCAGGCGCGCTGCGCGCGGCTCGAGCTCGGCGGCGCCGGCGCGCAAGCCCGCGATCGTCGGGACCTCGTTCGAACGCGCGGGATCGAGCATGAGGTCGAGGGTCGCGTCGAGCGCGGCGACGGTGAGCTTGTCGACGCGCAACGCCCGGGCGAGCGGGTTCTTCTTCATCGCATCGATCAAGTCACGACGACCCATCAGGATGCCCGCCTGCGGTCCGCCGAGCAGCTTGTCGCCGCTGAAGCAGATCACGTCGACGCCGAGGGCGAGTCGCGCCGGGGCGAACGCTTCGTCGGGCAGGCCGTGCGGCCCGAGATCGAGGAGCGTGCCGCTGCCAAGATCTTCGACCAACGGGAGGTCGCGAGCGTGCGCGACCCGGGCGAGCTCGCCGACGTCGGCTTCGGCGACGAAGCCGCGCTGTTCGAAGTTGCTGCGATGGACCTTGAGGAGCAGCCCCGTATCGGGACCGATCGCGTTTTCGTAGTCGTGGAGGTGCGTGCGGTTGGTCGTGCCGATCTCCGCGAGTCGCACGCCGGACCGCTCCATGATCGCCGGCACCCGGAACGAGCCACCGATCTCCACCAGCTCTCCGCGCGACACGATCGCCTCGCGACCGAGCCCCAGGGTGTTCAGCGCGAGCAGCACCGCCGCCGCGTTGTTGTTCACGACGTGGGCCGCTTCCGCGCCGGACAACGCGAGCAGCTTCGCCTCGAGCGAGCCCATCCGGGAGCCGCGGCGGCCCGTGTCGAGATCGAGCTCCAGGTTCGAGTAGCCATCGACCGCCCGAGCGACCGCCTCGGCGGCGACTGGCGAGAGCGGGGCGCGACCGAGATTCGTGTGGAGCAGCACGCCCGTCGCGTTGATCACCGGTCGCGGATGGGGCGCCGCGAGGCGGGCGGCCTCGCCGGCCACGCGACCCTCGAGTCGCGCGAGGTCGGCGTCGCTCCCCGTGAATTTTAATTTCTCTTCGGAAATTTGGTCGCGAATCGAGGCAAGCACGTCGCGCGCGGCACGAAGGACGGCCCATTCCGCTAATTCGGGGCTCGAATCCCTCACCTGACCGATCAGGCGATCCACCGACGGGAGCGTCCGGCGGGGGTCCGAGTTGACCTTTCGCTGCGAATCCATACTCTCAATCCCAGATATTCACACGGCCAGACCGGTTCGTGTTCTGGATCGAAATCGCTGGTGGACTGCTCCCTCAGCGACCGGGATCCGGGGTCGAAGCACGGTGGCCCCCTTCGGACGACCCGATGGGGACCACCCCACAATCATGACCGGCGCCTTCCCCGGTGTCCGGTTCGAAACAGGAAAGGGCCGACCCCGCCCGATTGCACTTCGATTGAGGAAGCGTCCCTTCGATGAGAAGGATAGGTCCACGACCCGCTTCACCCACTGTGCGAGCGCCCGAAACCGGGTCCGACACGCCCATGTGGTAGCAGCGCCCGCCATCGCTACGCGAGGCCGGCGAAAGAAGAGCGACGAGATCGAGATCACCCGGGGGATTCGGACGCGGCGGGGTGCTGCTGCATTCGACTCGAGACTCCCCTGAGCCATTTGCGAACCGATCCGGTTCGGCCGAAACCGCAACGAACGAGCGAAACCACGCGAGGCTGGATGCCCCGCAACCGCAACCAGGATCGGCCGGTCACCCGACCGGCCTTCGAAACCAAAACCCGAGTGCGAGTCACCGATTTGATCTTCAACGTCGACCACCAACGCCATCGATCCCCGAGAGGGACCGGGCAAGAGAGGGAATAAGAGAGCGTCGACGTCCGCGCGCCCGGCCCCGCAAGGCTGGACGCGTCTCGAGTCCCACGCGCCGCGACTGCGGTCCGACAGCAGCACCCACCAACGACCGGCCGCCCGTTCGCCTACGCGAACCGAGATGCGGCGGATCCGCTGGCCAGCCCACCGAGCCTCTCACGACATCGAAGATCCGATCGTTCGGACTCGCCTCCTCTATATGGGCGGAACGATCCGATCGCTCCTGCCTGTGCGACGCGTCATCGCCCGCACGGATCAGGTAGATCGCATCGCTGCCTCAGGCGGAACGATGCAGAACGAGATCATCATCAACGCGGAGCTGGGCGAGACCCGGGTCGCGTTACTGGAAGACAAGCAGTTCGCAGAGCTGCACATCGAACGAGAGCGCGACAAGAGCGTCGTCGGCAACGTCGTGAAGGGAAAGGTCAGCCGGGTGCTGCCCGGCATGCAGGCCGCCTTCGTCGACATCGGCCTCGAAAAGGCCGCCTTCCTCTACGTCGGCGACTACTTCGAGAGCACCCTCGAGACCGGCGAGACCGCCGGTGAACCCTCAGGCGCACGCCGCAACGGTGGGCGCGGCCGCGGCCGCGCCGCACCCCCGAAGATCGACACCGTCCTCCACGAGGGCAAGGAGATCATCGTCCAGATCGCCAAGGAGCCGATCGGGACGAAGGGCGCGCGCATCACCTCGAGCATTTCCATCCCGGGACGTCACCTGGTCCTGACGCCGTGGTCGCGCCGAGTGGGCGTGTCGCGGCGGATCGGATCGGACAAGGAGCGGCGACGGCTTCGCGAGATCGTCGAGCGCCTGCGCCCGAAGAACCTCGGCTTCATCATCCGCACCGCCGGCGACGGCGTGCGCGAAGCGGACCTCGAGGCCGACATCCGGTACCTGGCGACGGTCTGGGCCGCGATCCAGCATCGCCACGGCGAGACGAGCGCGCCGGCGATGCTCTACTCCGAGCACGACCTGCCCCTGCGCGTGGTCCGCGACCTCGCCGGCCACGACACGAAGCGCATCGTCTCCGACAACAAGGAGCTCTACGAGCACATCCAGAGCTTCGTCGATCGCTTCGTCGCGGAGCCGAAGCCCTCGGTCGAGCACTACGACGAAGGGCTCCCGATCTTCGACCGCTTCGATCTCGAGAGCCAGATCCACGCCAACCTCGAACGCAAGGTCTGGCTGAAGAGCGGCGGCTCCCTCGTGATCGACAAGAGCGAAGCGCTCACCGCGATCGACGTGAACACCGGCCGCTTCGTCGGCAAGCGCGACCTCGAGGAGACCGTCCTCAAAACGAACCTCGAAGCCGTGCAGGAAGTCGTGCACCAGCTGCGCTTCCGCAACCTCGGCGGTCTGATCATCGTCGACCTGATCGACATGGAGAGCTCCGGCAACCGAGAGAAGGTGTACCGCGCCTTCTCGGAGGCGCTCCGTGCAGACAAGGCACGGACCAACATCTTGAAGATCTCCGAGCTGGGACTCGTCGAGATGACGCGCAAGCGAACGCGCGAAAACCTCGTGCAGACCCTGTGCGAGCCGTGCAGCTACTGCGAGGGACGAAGCTACGTCCTGTCCCGGGAGAGCGTCGCGTTCCGAGTGCTGCGCGAGATCCGCAAGCGCATGCCGAAGCTCCGGGGCCGCAGCGTCGCCGTCGCGGTCAACCCGCACGTCGCCGAAGAGCTGCTCCTGCGCGCGAAGCCGGCGATGGCCGAGCTGTCCGAAGCGATCGGCAAGGACATCGAGGTCCGCGCGCGACCGGGCATGCACCAGGAGCAGTACGAGCTGACCGTCCTCGAAACGGGGCCACCTGCCGAGATCGAGCTCAGCTGGCTGAACGACACCCACCCCGACGCGCGGAAGAAGGAAGAGGACGCCGAAGCGGGTTCGGGCAACGGCTCGAAGCGCGGACGACGACGCGGCGGGCGTGGACGCGGTCGCGGCGGAGACGCCCGGGACGGCGAGAGCGAGGCGGCCGAGCCGCCGACAGCCCCGGCGGCCGAGGCCGTCGTCGCAGCGGGTGCCCTCGAGGCGAGTGACGCCGTCGACGACGGACCGCCCCGGCTGGAGATTCAGGCGGCGATCGGCACCCCGGACGGGCCCCTCCGGCTCTCGGACGAGGACACCGCGGCGGCGATCTACGAGCGGCTCGACTCCGAGGACGACGAGGAGCCCGAGAAGGAGCCCGAGGTCGCGGAAGCGTCACCCGAGGGTGACGAGGCCACCGAATCCGGCGAGGAAGCGGCAGCGACCACGCCCGAGGTGACCGCCGAGGCCACTCGAACCTCCGAGGAAGCAGTCGAGGCGGCTGCCGAGGCCCCGGACGCCGCGGAGGAGCCGGCCGCGGACGCTCCGGCAAGCCCGGCCGCCGAGGCCGCAGAAACGCCCCAAACTGTTGACGCGGAAGAGGAATCGAGCATAATCCCGCGCTCCGAATGAGCCGCCTTGCGCGGCACTATCCCCGTCGCCCCGAGCCTCCCCCACTCTGCTCGGGGGGCGATCCCAATGAGGTCGAGAGATTATGTACGCCGTCGTGCGAAGCGGTGGAAAGCAGTATCGCGTGAGCCCCGGCGGCTCCGTGCGCGTCGAGAAGCTCGACGGTGACGTCGGCGCCAAGATCACCCTCGAAGAGGTGCTGATGATCGGCGGCGAAGGCGATGTGAAGATCGGTACGCCGACGGTCGATGGAGCCAGTGTCTCCGGGACGATCACGGCCCAGGGCCGCGGCAACAAGATCCGCGTCTTCAAGATGAAGCGCCGCAAGGGCTACCGACGAACCCAGGGCCACCGACAGGACTACACCGAGATCTTGGTCGACGGGATCTCCGGCTGAACTCACAGAATAGAGAGAAGAGATGTCACATAAAAAGGGACAGGGCAGCTCGCGTAACGGTCGCGACTCCAATGGTCAGCGCCGCGGCGTGAAGGTCTTCGGTGGAGAGGCGATCAACGCCGGCTCCATCATCGTCCGCCAGGTCGGCACGAAGATCCACCCGGGACAGAACGTCGGTCTCGGCAAGGACTACACGCTCTTCGCGCTGAAGACGGGCACCGTCCGCTTCGGTACTTCCCGCGGCCGCACGATGGCTCACGTGGATTCCGGCGAATAGCATCGTGATCGACCGCGCCTGACCCCTTCGGGCAGCGCGGTCACACGTCGAGATCGAATAGACGCGCTCCCCCCTCTTTTCGAGAGTGGGCGGAGCGCGTCTTTCGTTTCCGGCCTCGAAAACCAACCAACCTCATCGAGCCATGAAGCACGCCAACCTCTTCGTCGACGAAGTCGAGATCGAAGTCCACTCCGGAAGGGGTGGGGACGGGGTCGTTGGGTTCCGACGGGAGAAGTTCGTCTCGATGGGCGGGCCGAACGGCGGCGACGGCGGACGCGGGGGCGACATCGTGCTCGTCGCCGACGAGAACGTCGGCACGCTCCTCGACTTCAAGGGCGCGAAGAAGATCAAGGCGCCGCGCGGCGCGAACGGCGGCAGCTCCGACAGGAAGGGCGCGTCGGGCGAGCACGTCGAGGTGCGCGTGCCGGTCGGGACGCTCGTGTTCGAGCTCGGCGCAATCGAGCCCGACACGACGCAAGACGTGGACATGGACATGGACATGGACATGGAGGAAGACGACGAGGGCGTCGACGAGCACCTGATCGAACAAGAGGCGAGCGATGTCGGCGAGCCCGAAGTCCTCGCGGACCTGATCGAGGACGGCCAGCGCGTCGTCGTCGCGCGCGGTGGCAAGGGCGGCCTCGGCAACGCGCGTTTCAAGACCTCGACCCGCCAGGCCCCCGACTTCGCGCTCCCCGGCAAGCCCGGCGAGAGTCGACGCCTGCGGCTCTCCCTCAAGCTGATGGCGGACGTCGGCCTCGTGGGCTTCCCGAACGCGGGCAAGTCGACGCTGCTGCGCCGGATCTCTGCGGCCCGACCTCGCGTTGCCAACTATCCGTTCACGACCCTCGTGCCCTCTCTCGGCGTCGTCGAGCGCGACGACCAGCGCATCGTCGTCGCCGACATCCCCGGCCTGATCGAGGGCGCCAGCGACGGTGCCGGTCTCGGCCACCAGTTCCTGCGGCACGTCGAGCGCACGCGCGTCCTCGTGCACCTGCTCGACCTAGAAGCGATGCTCACCCTCGACCGCGATCTGCTCGACGACTACGACGCGATCCGGCGCGAGCTCGGCCGCTACCGCCCGGAGCTGCTCGAGCGACGCGAGATCGTGGTGCTCAGCAAGAGCGATCTCGTGCACGACGACGCCCTTCTCGCCGACCTCGAAGCAGAGCTCGCAGCACGGGGCATCAAGGCGCGACGCATCTCGGCGGCCGCCAGCGAGGGCCTCGACGCGCTGCTCCACGAATCCTTCGACGCGGTCGAGGCCGAGCGCGTGCTCGACCGCGAGGCGGAGGCGGCGCAGGAAGGCAGGGCAGGGCGATGACGACCAGGAAGCCCTGGAGTCTGATCCCGAAGGCGAAGCGGATCGTGGTGAAGGTCGGCACGAGCACCCTCACCCGCGACGGACGCCTGCGCCCGGACCGCTTCTCGTCCCTCGCGCGCGACGTCGCCGCGCTCCTCGAAGACAGACGCCAGGTCGTGCTCGTTTCGTCGGGCGCGATCGCCGTCGGTGCGCACCGGCTCGGTTGGAAACATTCGGGCAAGACGATGCGCGAGAAGCAGGCCGCCGCCGCGGTCGGGCAGATCGGACTCGTCGAGCTCTATCAGCGTCGCTTCGCTCGTCTCGATCGTCACGTCGCGCAGGTGCTGCTCACCCGCGCGGGTCTCGAGGAGCGTGAACGCTTCCTCAACGCGCGGCACACGATGCTCGAGCTGCTGCGGCTCGGCGTCGTCCCCATCGTGAACGAGAACGACACGGTCGCGACCGAGGAGATCCGCTTCGGCGACAACGACAACCTCGCCGCCACGATCGTGAACGCGGTCGAGGCGGACCTGCTCGTGATCCTGACCGACGTCGAAGGTCTCTACGAGCGCGCGCCCGTCGAGGGGAAGCCCGCGCCGCCCCTGATCCGAACCGTCGAAGCCATCACGCCGGAGATCGAATCCGCCGCGAGCGGCGCCGGCACCCGCTTCGGAAGCGGCGGCATGATCACCAAGCTCGAAGCCGCGAAGAACGCCGCGCGCTCCGGCGCTGCCACCGTTCTGTGTCACGGACGGTCGAAGGACATCCTCCAGCGTCTCGTCGCCGGCGAGTCGCACGGCACGCTCTTCGCCCCCGGCGATCGCCTGCGCGGCCGCAAGCATTGGCTCGCGTTCACGGCCAAGACCCGGGGCCGCATCGTGATCGACGACGGCGCGGTCCGCGCGCTGATGGGCCGCGGTCGTAGCCTGCTGCCTGCCGGTGTGTTGCGCGTCGAAGGCACGTTCGAGATCGGCGACGGCGTCAGCTGCGTGAACCAGCGGGGACGCGAGGTCGCCCGCGGTCTCACGAGCTATTCGTCCGAAGACGTCGCGAGGCTCGCCGGCCTCGCCACGAAGGAAATCGCCCGGGTGCTAGGATATGCGAACGGCGACGAAGTCATTCACCGAGATGACTTGGTGGTTCTCCAGGAGTGACGGGCTGCGCCCTTACCCACCTGGAGCACCAGTAGGCTTTCGCCGACTCGAGGTCGACGAAAGGCCACCAAGCGAACCGAGAGCGAAATCCCGACCCCTCCCCCCAACCGCCTCCGAGAATCCCCGCCATGACCGAGACGAACGACGCACTGGCCCAGGAGATCCGCGACCTCGCCGCGCGCGCTGCGACCGCGAGCGCGCTGATGGGTGAAGCCTCCGCGGAGCGCAAGAACGCCTGGCTCGCGCGCGTGGCCGAGCGCCTCGACGCCGCCCGCCCGCAGATCATGGAGGCGAACGCGGAGGACGTCGCCGAGGCCGCCGAGAAGGGCGTGCCCGAGACGATGCGCAACCGACTCGGGATTTCCGACGGCAAATGGGCGGACATGATCCAGGGCCTGCACGACGTGATCGCGCTGCCCGACCCCGTCGGCCGGATCTCGAACCACAGCGTGCGCCCCAACGGCCTGCGTGTCGGACAGATGGCAATCCCGCTCGGCGTGATCGCGATGATCTACGAATCGCGACCGAACGTGACGGTCGACGCGGCGGCGCTCTGCCTCAAGGCGGGCAACGCGGTGATCCTGCGCGGCGGGAGCGAGGCGTTCCATTCGAACCAGGCGCTCGGTGCCGAGCTGCGGGCGGCGGCTCGTGACGAAGGCGTGCCCGAGGACGCGATCACGATCCTGCCCACGACCGATCGCGCGGCGATCGACGTGATGCTCAAGCTGAACGACTCGATCGACCTCGTGATCCCCCGTGGCGGAGCCGGACTCATTCGCAAGGTGATGGCCGAGTCGACGATCCCCGTGATCGCCCACGACGCCGGCGTGTGTCACGTGTTCATCGACGAGAGCGCCGACGCCGACATGGCGGTCTCGATCGTGCACGAATCGAAGATGCGCCAGATGCCCGTCTGCAACGGGCTCGAGACCCTGCTCTGCCATCGTGGCGCCGCGCAGACCGTCCTGCCGAGCGTGCTCAAGGACCTCCACGAAGCGGGCGTCGAGATCCGCGGCTGCGCGACGACCTGCGAGGTCTTCGGCGACGCCGTAGCCGCTGCCGAGGCCGACTGGGCGGAGGAGTTCCTCGCGCCGGTCCTGGCGGTCAAGGTCGTCGACGACATGGACGCGGCGATCGACCACATCCGGACCTACGGCTCGGATCACACGGAAGTGATCATCACCGAGAGCTACGCGAACAGTCAGGAGTGGCTGCGACGCGTCAACTCGTCGACGGTCGGCGTGAACTGCTCGACCGGCTTCTCCGACGGGTTCCAGCTGGGCCTCGGCGCCGAGATCGGGATCTCGACGTCGCGCCTCCACGCCTATGGACCGATGGGGCTCGAGGGGCTCACGACGAAGAAGTTCGTGCTGATGGGCGAAGGACAGATTCGCGGGTGACCGCACGCGATCGCGAACCCGAGCGGATCGGCCTCTTCGGCGGCACCTTCAATCCGATCCACCTCGGACATCTGCGGGCGGCCGAGGAAGTCCGCGAGGCCCTCGATCTCGAGCGCGTGCTCTTCATCCCGAGCCACATCCCGCCCCACAAGACCTCGGGCGTCGCCGATCCGATCGCCTCGAGCGAGGAGCGCCTCGCGTGGGTGGAGAACGCGATCGCTGAGGCCAAACACTTCTCGGTCGATCGGATCGAGGTCGATCGCGAAGGCCCGTCCTATCTCGTCGACACCCTCGCGACGATCCGCGAACGCGAGCGCGGGCGACGCCGCACGGTGTTCATCGTTGGCGAGGACGCCTTCGCGGAGATGGGCGAGTGGCGGAGCCCGGAGAAGATCTTCGCGCTGACGGACCTCGCGGTGATGACGCGCCCGCCCGGACAGCTCCGGGACCTCTCCGAACGCATGCCCGAGGTCGTCCACGACGTGTTCGAGGTCAGCCGGGATGGCCGCGAGGCGGTCCATCGCCAAGCCGGGACCCGAATCGAGCTCGTCCCGATCTCGGCCCTAGACATCTCTTCGAGCAAGGTGCGCGAGGCCTGTCGCGAGGGCCGCTCGATCCGCTTCCTCGTGCCCGAGTCGATCCGAACGAGCATCGAGGCGAGCCGGCGCTATGGTCCTGGGCCGCTCGACGACCCCGGCCCGAACAGGGCGAGCGACGACGACCAGGAGCCCCCCCTCCATGAACGCTGACGGTGACAGTCAGATCGAATCCGAGATCCCCGATCCCAAGACCAAGGCGCGCTGGATCGTGGAGGCCGCGCTCGAGCGCAAGGCCGAGCGGCCCGTCGCCCTCGACATGCGCATGCTGACCTCGTACGCCGATTCCTTCATCATTCTGACGGGCCGATCCGATCGACAAGTGCGCTCGATCGCCGACGCGATCGTCGGCGCGCTCAAGTCGCAGGGCCAGCCGCCCCTCGGTGTCGAGGGACTCGACGACGGCAACTGGGTCCTGATCGACTGCAACGACGCGATCGTGCACGTGTTCGACCCCGAGACCCGCGAACAGTACGACCTCGAGCGATTGTGGCAGGACGCGAAGCGGATCGACCTCGGGATCGAAGGCGTCGAACCGAACCCGGCGCCCCTCGAACCCGCCGACGACGACAGCGCATTCCCCGCGTCCTGAGGCGCACCGATACCCCGGTCCCGAATCACGCCGCTGCTCGTGACGGCGAAGCGATGGATCGATGTCGAAGCCCCCGCGCTCCGTGGCAGCTGCGCTGCTCGATGCGCTACTGCCCAGCGCCTGCACCGTCTGCGGCGCGCGCGTCGCTTCGCCTTCGGCGAGCCGCCCGCGCGCGTTCTGCCAGCCGTGCGAAGCAGCGCTCCCCTGGTGGCGGCGGGTCGACGGGTGCCCGCGATGCGGCGCGCGCGCCGACACCGCGGACGGTTGCCCGGGCTGTCTCGCCGGCCAGAGTCCCTTGCACTCGAGCTTCGCTTCTCTGCGTTATGCGGGGGTCGTCGCGCGCCTCATCCCAGCGATCAAGCGGCTCGACACGCGGCGCGCGCCCACCGCGCCGGTGCTCCGCGCGATCGACGCACTCGCGGATCACCTGGCTTCGCAGGTGGAAGGCGCGCTGGCCGGGCGCATCGATCTCGTCACGAGCCTGCCACTCCACCCGCGACGGCGCCGGGACCGCGGCTTCAACCAGGCCGACGCGATCGCGCGACCGATCGCCGCCCGGTTGGGCGTCCCCTTCGAGCCCACGCTCCTCGCACGCGTCCACGACACGCCGCCTCAGGCAGCCCTCCGCGGTCGGGCCCGGGTCGACAACGTGCGCGGCGCGTTCCTGGCCACCCGAACGCTCCCGGCGCGAGTCCGGGTGGCCCTCGTCGACGACGTCCTCACGACCGGGGCCAGCCTCGAGGCCGGCGCCGAGGCCCTGCTGCGCGCCGACGCCCTCGAGGTCCGGGGGCTCACCCTCGCGGCAACGCTTCCGAGACGTCGCCCCGCCGGACGAGCGAGTCCCGACCGGGCCTCCTAGACTCCCGCGCCCGCGCCCGCGCCCGCGCCCGGAGGATCGCTGCGCTCGGCGCGAATCCCCGAAAGGCGAGGCCCGATCCTGCCGATCCGATCGGACAGCACGCCCGCGCGAGAAATGCCGCGGGCCCCAGGAGACCGACATGTCCATCTCGCGTTCGTTGGCCGCCCTCTGCGTCGCACTCCTCTTCCTCGCGCTGCCCGCTTCGGTCACGCTGGCCCAGGAGGCCGCGCCCGTCCCCGAAGTCACGGACCAGTACAAGAAGACGCTGCGCCGCTTCCTCGAAATCCAGGGCGAGTTCGTCTCCTACAGCGACAACGTCGTCTACGGCGCCGCGAACGAAACTCTCGGCCAGATCCAGGCGAGCGGCACGCAGGTCACCGAAGAGATGTCCCAGATCGTCCTCGAAGAGTCGAAGGAGAAGTTCGGCAAGAAGTTCGATGACATGGACTTCGTGACCGACCTCTTCGCACCGGTCTACGCCAAGTATTTCACGCAGGCGGACCTCGACACGATGCTCGCGTTCTGGACGACGCCGACGGGCCGCAAGAACCTCGAAGCGGCCGCCACGCTGAACCAGGAGACCTTCGCTGCGATCCAGCAGGTCACGTTCGGCATCTCGCCGGCCTTCCAGCTCGCCGTGGACGCTCGACTGCGTGAGCTCGGCTACGAGATGTCGGTCGACGGCGCGCCACCGGGAGCGCCGGCCGCGCCCTGAGCTCCGCCTAACGTCCGTCGCTGCGGCGCCTCAGATAGTCGCGGCGCGCTTCGGCGCACTCGGGATCGCCGAAGGCGGTCACGAGACCGTCTGCATCGGACCAGCTCCGTCCGGTGCCCACCATCTGATCGGTGACGGCATTCACGTGCCGCTTCGTCGAGAAGAGCGCGTGGCGCGCCTTGCGCGCGAGTTCTTCCGCGAGGCTGTCGACCTCGGCGTCGAGCGCTCGTTCGTCGACGATCCGATTGAGGAAGCCGGCTGCCTTCGCCTCCGCCGAGTCGAAGGGGCGGCAGGTCAGCACCAGCTCCTTCGTGAGCGCCGGGCCGATCTCGCGGACGAGGCGCGGGATGCCGCCCCAGGCCAGCGGGATGCCGAGGTCGACCTCCGGGATCGAGAAGCGCGTCTCGGGGGTCGCGAGCCGCAGGTCGCAGGCCGCCGCGAGGACGAGTCCTCCGCCCACGCACCAACCACGAATCTTCGCGATCGTGAGCGCCTGCATCCCTTCGACGGCGTCCGCCATACGGCGGCCGATCTCCGCGGTCTCGCGGGTCGAGCGATCCCCGCTCGACGTGAAGCTGTCGAGGTCCGCGCCCGCGGAGAACGCGCGCCCCGCACCGCTCACGATCACGACCTTCGCCTCGGTCTCCTCGTCGAAGTAGCGCGCCGCGAGGGCGATCTCTTCGAGGGCCTGCGTGGAGAGCGGGTTCAGCTTTTCGGGACGGGTGAGGGTGAGGTGGCCGACCGGGCCTTTCGCTTCCGCAGTGAGGGTCTCGAACAAGGGGGCTCCGTTTCTGTCGGGGATCTGCGCGCGGTCAGCCGGCTCAGGCCGCAGAGGCGCTCGCGATCTCGGCATCGACGATCGGGGCGATGCGTTCGATCGCGGCGCGGTCGTCGAGCTGATCGGGGTGGAAGTCTCGGCGATACCAGGCGCGATAGTCCGCACCGAGCCCGCGCAGGAAGCCGCCGCGTCCGAACAGGAATCGGCAGCCGCGCACCCAGCTCGTCACGTCGAAGAGGCGCCCGTCCTTCCAGAACATGTAGAGCATGCGCTGATAGGTCTCGGTCACGAGGTCGAGCGTGGAGAGGACCATCGCGAAGGCGAGCAGCCAGTACGGCAGGCCCATCGCGCGATACGTGTCGAACGCGACCGCTTTGTGTTCCGACTCCTCGAGCGCGTGCCAACGCCAAAGGGAGCGCATCCGCGGGTCCATCGTCTCGACCCAGCCGCCGTCCTTCTCGAGCACCTTGCGCGCCAGCAGCGCAGTCAGGTGTTCGATCGCGGCGGTGGCCGCGAGGGAGAACGCCGGCGTGTTCCGGTTGTGCCATCGCACGATGCGATCGAAGAGGCGGTTGCGGCCCTCGATCGCGGTGTAGCCCTGGCGCAGGAGCAGCTCGACGTGTTCGTCGTGGATGCGGCTGTGCTGGCCTTCCTGACCCGCGAACTCGCGGATCTGCTGGGCGAGCCGGGGATCGTCGACGCGGTCGGCATAATGACGAACCGAGCGCACGAAAAACGCTTCGCCGAACGGAAACGTCGTCGAGAGCGCGTTCAGGAAATGGGTCTGACAGGGCGCATCGTCCCACCAGTAACGCGGGATCGGCTCACTCTCGGCATCTTCCCCCGCGTTCAGCAGGTCGATTCGAGGGTGACGGACCACGATCGGCGGGCGGTCCGGGTCTTCGGTCTCGTGTGCGTGGGCTCGGTCGGTCATGGCAGGGCCTCGGGGCGACGCGGGCGCGGTCCGGTCGTCGGGCGACCGGGGACCTCGGAGGGTAGCCTAGTGCTCGTCACGGCCCTGCACGGCTAGTCACGTCCGCGGGCCAACCCGGAGGTCCGACCATGCCCGACCTGAACTGGATCGCGATCGTCGTCTGCACCGTCGTCGCCGGGGGCCTCGGCGCCGCCTGGTATTCCCCCGCCCTCTTCGGCAACGCCTGGATGGCGGAGATCGGCCTGTCGGCGGAGGACGCCGGCCCCGCCGGCAAGGAGATCGCGGGCAGCATGTTCTCCTGCCTCGTCGCGTCGATCGCGATGGCCTGGTTGATGACCGGCCTCGGCACCCAGGGCGTCGGCTCGGGGCTCATGCTGGGGGCGATCGTCGGCTTCGGAATCGTCGCGATGACGATGCTCTCGGACGCGCTCTTCTCGGGGTGGAGCGCGCGCCTCTACGCGATCCAGGTCGGCTATCGCGCCACCTACCTGATCCTGATCGGCGGGATCTACGGCGGCATGGCGGGTCAGGCCGATCGCGTCGTCGCCTGACCCCGACCGACGGACTCCACGATCACCTGGCGCAGACGCTCGGGGTCGACGGGCTTCTTGAAGATCACGCCTTCGAGCCCCTCCATCCGGCTGCGCTTGATGATGTGGTCCTTGTCGTAGTGGAAGGCGGTCATCATCAGGATCGGCATGTCGGGAAAGGCTTCCCGGGCGCGCAGGTAGAGCTCGTGGCCGTCCATCTGCGGCATCACGACGTCCGAGAGCAAGAGGTCGAAGGGCTCCTGCGAAAGGAGCTCGAGCGCGCGTTCTCCATTGTCCGCGATCTCGACGACGCAGCCGTCGACCTCGAGCATCTCCTTGAGTGTGTTGCTGATGCCCGCGTCGTCGTCCGCCACGAGGATACGTAGACCCGCGAGGCGCGCGTCCGGCTCGTGGCGCTTCCGGTCGTCGCTGCGCAGGTCGACCATGCGCGCCGGGCCCACGTAGTTGGTGGTCTCGTAGCTGTCGCTCTGGACCATCTCCGTGAGGCGCTCGACGACGCCTGTGATCCGGCCGACTTCGCGGCGGATCGCGTCGAGGCGTTCGTTCTCGACGGAGCAGTCGCTCTCGCCGGCGAGCCGCGCGATGTCGTTCTCGAGGAGCGTCGCCTGGTTGACGATCACCGCGAGGGGATTGTTGATCTCGTGGGAGAGGCCGATCGCCACCTCGCCGAGGGTCGCGAGCTGGTCCTTGTGCAGGATGTCGCGGAGGTCCTTGGCGAACCCGATCGTGCCGTCCTCTTCGCCCTTCTCGTCGTAGAGGACGGTCCCCGAGATCGCGACCGGAATCAGGTCGCCGCTCCGCGCGACGAAGGTCGTCTCGAGCGTGTTGCAGACGCCGGCGCCGCCGAACTCGGGACCACGCATGGCCTCGCCGACACGCTTCGCCTCTTCGACGCTCGGGTAGAAGAGTCCGACGAACTCGCCGAGGACCTCGCCGCTCTCGTAGCCGAGCGAGTCGTGGGCGCCGTCGTTGAAGTAGACGACCCGACCCTTGCGGTCGGTTCCCACGATGATGTCCGGGGAGCGCTTGGTGAGCTCCTGGAAATGTTCTCGCGAGAGCGTCATGCGACTGCGTCTCCTCGCTGGCCAGCGCTTCTCGGAAACGTCAGCCGATCCCCTGCTCCGCCAGCCAGCGCTCGGCGTCGATCGCCGCCATGCACCCGGTCCCGGCCGCGGTCACCGCCTGCCGATAGACCGGATCCGCGACGTCGCCGCAGGCGAAGACCCCTTCGACCGACGTGTAGGTCGACCCGGGCTTCACCTGCAGATACTCCGCATCGTCCATCTCGAGCTGTCCCTTGAACAGGGACGTGTTCGGTTGGTGACCGATCGCGATGAAGAGCGCCTCGAGGTCGATGTCCCGGGTGGAGTCGTCGCGCAGGTCCTTCAGTCGGACGCCGGTCACGAACTCGTCCCCGAGCACCTCGTCGACGACCGAGTGCCAGGCGAACTCGATCTTCTCGTTTTCGAGCGCGCGCTCCTGCATGATCCGGGACGCACGAAGCTCCCCGCGCCGATGCACGAGGGTCACCTTGGTGGCGAAGCGCGTCAGGAAGAGCGCCTCCTCCATCGCGGTGTCGCCGCCGCCGACGACGGCCATCGGCTTGTCCCGGAAGAGCGCGCCGTCGCAGGTGGCGCACGCGGACACGCCCTTGTTCACGAATTCCTGCTCGGAGTCGATCCCGAGCCAGCGCGCCGAGGCGCCGGTCGCGATCACGACCGCGTCGGCGGTGTAGTTCGTGCTGTCCGTCGAGACCTTGAAGGGCCGCTCGGAGAAATCCACGCTCGTTGCGTCCGAGTAGAGGATCGTCGTCCCGAAGCGTTCGGCCTGCTTCTGGAACTCCTCCATCATGATCGGACCCGTGACACCGTCCGGGTAACCCGGGTAGTTTTCGACATCGGTGGTAATCATCAGCTGACCACCGAAGTTGAGACCGGCGAGCATCAGCGGCTCGAGCCCGGCTCGAGCCATGTAGATGGCCGCCGTGTAGCCCGCCGGCCCGCTCCCGATGATGAGCACGCGTCGGTGCTCGCTCTCCATACCTTCACTCCCGTTCTGCCCGTGGTATCGGGCAAGTCTACGGCCGAGGGTTTCGACCTGCTACCGCAATCCGCGCACCACTCCCCTGAAGCGGGGTCAGCAAACGGGCGAGCAAGAGAACCGAACGAGCTTCGGAGCCCTCAGGCCAAGGGCGCGTACGCGCCCGAGGTAGAGAGTCCTCGAACGCTTTGGTCGACGGGCGCGAAGCGACCGTCGATCAAAGCGGCTCCGTAATCGGGAGCTCTTCCCACATCAGCTGGAGGAAGATCCCGATGAAGAACGAAAGGAAGGTCATCAGCAGGAGCGCAGACGGGAAGGCATAGGCCCCTTCGATCCCGACGATGTGCGGCAGTTGACCGATCATCGGCGACATCGTCTCCCGCAGCACCGCGACCTCGACCTCCCCGCTCGCCGGCGACCAGTTCCGGGAGACCATGAAGGGCCCCACCAGACTCGTCATCACGACCCCGACCCCGAACGCCTCGACGACCCCGAGCATGAAGATCGAGCGCGCCCGGGCGAAGGCGACCGCCGTGTCCGGGATCCGGCGCGCGACCTCCACGTAGATGTAGAGCAGCGTCACGAGGCCGAGCAGGAAGACCACCGAGTCGAGAGCGACCTGGGGCCGGCTCGCGAGGTCCCAGACCTCGTCGATCAGGAACACCGGCAGGTAGCCGACGATGATCCCGGCGCCGATTCGCGGCACGGAGGCGTGGAAGAACGACAGGTCCCGCTTCCAGCAGAAGCGGTAGACCAGGAACCAGATCGCCGCGGCGTAGACCAGGAAGACCTCGCCGGCACAGACGAAGTCGAAGAAACGTGGGGCCGCGTCGTACGCGAACCCCGCGACCACGAAGGGCGCCAGCAGGCCGAGCAGGACCGAGAGATGGATCCGCGGCGTGTGCCAGGTCAGGCTGCGGCTCTCGTGGGCCTTCCCGTTCGACAGCCCCGCCTCGTGATTGATGATCGCCGAGGAGTGTCGGATGTCGTAGACGCGCAAGAACCAGTGTTCGAGCTTCTCGAGGATGCGCCGGCAGTTGCGGTCCGAGCGGCGCAGGAAGGGCATCAGGTCCCCGCTGCGATCGATCCGGGAGGCCCCGCCGACCAGGATCGCCGCCAGGACTTCCTCTTCGCGGCTCTCGAAGGGCGAGTCCTCCTTCTCGAAGGCCTGGTTCTCCTCGTCGAGGCAGACCCCCTCGAGCCAGAGGTAGAACGCGCGCTCCGCCATCCGCAGGATCATGCGATTCCCGGCCTCTTCGTCCCCGCCCTCGAGCACCTGGAAGAAGCCGCTCTCCGTCGGGTCGTCCCCGGGATCGACGAGCTGGACCTCACCAGCCAAGTAGGCGGCGAGGTACGAAGGATCGACGCGATCCTCGACGAGGACCCGGAGCGAGCGGTAGATGCGGCGCCGAAGGCTGAACGCAGCCATGCGCAGCTGGCGGCCGCCGTCGATCTCGTGGGTCTCGATGAACCGGAGCAGGACCTGGGACAGCAGCGCCACGTCCTGATGGAAACGGAGCCGCGCGTCGGGGCGAAGTCGGTCGCCCTTCTCGAGGTGCACGACGAGGCCGTCGAGGTAGCGCGGCGCGGCGGCGAGCATGCGCGTCATCAGGTTGCGCTGGTCGCGGGCGCTGGCGCGGCCGCCGAGCAGGCGCGTCTTGGTCAGCAGGTCATCGAGCTGCAGGAAGAGTTCGGTCGGGTCGTGCCGGGCCGCGTGGAACGAGAAGGTCTCGGGGAAGATCCGCTCGAACTCGCCGTCGGCGTCCGGGGTGCCGTGGCAGACCTCGAAGCGGACCTCCCGCGCGTGGAAGGCGAGCGTGAAGCGGAAGGTGAGCTGAAGCCGCTCGACGCGCAGCTCGAGGCGCGGCAGGGCGTCCGTCCCGCCCCCGCGTACCGCCGGCGCGTCGTCCCGTCCGCCAGAAGAGGTGTCCGCCGCGGTCGCCAACGGACTACAGGATCCGCTCGCGCGGATTCTCGCCGCTCTCGTAGTACCGCTCGACCGCCTTCGAGAGCGCGACGACCCCGTCGGGCAATGCCTCGCTCCGCGGCCAGCGCTGGGCGGCGACGTTCAAGCGATCCCGGAGCATCTGCGCGTCGGGGTAGGCGTCGCCGGCGATCGCGTCGTCGACGTCGAGCCAGTTGCCGATCGCCGTCTGGGTGCGCGACACGCGCTCCCGAAGCTCGGACATGTTCGCCGACTCGACGCCCGCGCCCGTCACCTTCTCCACGAGCCCGGCGAGATCCGTCAACGCCTTCTCGAGGGCCTCGCGCAGGACACCCGCGCCGTCCGCCTTCGTCTCGGACACGCGATCGACGATCTCCTCGAGGTCCCGGGTGAGGGGCTCGTGAGAGATCTCCTTGAAGAGGATCACGCGCCCGAGGGCGCTGCCGTCTTCGTTCGCGAGGGACTGGACCGAGACGCGGATGCGGTGGCCCGAACCGACACCCAGGTCGAGCTCCTCGAAGGTGCCACCCGCCTCGTCGGCGAGGGTCTTCACGCGCTCCGAGAGCTCGCCTAAGTGCTCGCGCGCCATCACGCTGCCGATCGTCTGACCGACGATGTCACCCTCGATTCCGATGAAGGCCTTGGCCGGCTGGTTCACCGCGCGGACGACGCCGTCCGCATCGATCGCGATCGCGCCCGTCCGCAGCCGGTCCATCACCGCCGCCAGGAAGAGGTTCGCGTCGCGCAGATCGTCGACGAGCCTCCGGTTCTCGAGGGTGAGCCCGTTCAGCTCGACCGCGCGCCTCACGAGCGCCTTCAGGTCGTCGGGCTCCCACGGCTTGTTCACGTAGCCGTAGATGTGGCCGTCGTTGATCGCCTGGATCGTCGCCTCGCTGTCGGCGAAGCCCGTCAGGATGATGCGGATCGTCTCGGGGAAGCGCTCGTAGGTTTCGCGCAGGAGCTCGACGCCGGTCATGCCGGGCATGCGCTGGTCGGTGATCACGACCGCGATCGGCGCGTTCTCCTCCATGATCCCGAGGGCCTGTGTCGGATCCGACGTCGTCAGGACCTCGTAGAGATCCATGAACGTGAACGTCATCGTCTCGAGGATCGCTTCCTCGTCGTCGACGATCAGGATGCGCGGTCGTTCGGTTTCGCTCATCGCCCTTCTACAAATAGCGCGGCGCGCTGGTAACACGTCGCCTCGATGGACAGCGTGGCGCGCTAGTAGCGCGTCGCCTCGATCAACTTCTCACGATCGCCGTTCCACTCGTCCCGCCACCGCGTCGCGATCTCTTCGCCCGGGCTCACACCCTTCTCGATCTGCTCGCGCAGCGGATCGAGGAAGTGGCGTTCGTCGTGGGTGCTCCAGCCATCCGCGAGGATCCGGCCGAGTCCGGCATCGGAGATCGTCACCAGCTCCCGCGCGAGGTCGAGCACCTTCCGGCCCCCCATGGCCGCCCGCAGACCCCGCTTCGCGACGTCGAGCTGACCCACCTCGAGGGCCTCCGTCCCGACGTCCGCGAGCAGCTCCCGGGTCGCCTCGAGGGCACCCGCATCGTAGAGGATGCCCTTCCAGAGCGCGGGCAGCGCGCAGATGTGTGCGCGCGGGACCGTGTCGGCGCCGCGCACCTCGATGATCCGCTTGATGCGCACGTCCGGAAAGAGGGTCGTGAGGTGCGTGTCCCAGTCGCGGACCGTCGGACGATGGACCTGGCCGTCGACCTCGAAGCCGTTCTGCATGAACTGTCGGAACGTGACGCCGCCCGCCGGGTAGTAGGCGTGGTCCCGGATCAGGAAGAACATCGGCACGTCGAGCGCCCACTCCATGTAGCGCTCGTACCCGAAGTCGGGATCGAAGACCCAGGGAATCAGTCCGCAGCGATCCGGGTCGGTGTCCCGCCAGATGACGAGCCGCTTCGAGGCGAAGCCGTTCTCGCGTCCGCCGGAGATGCTCGAGTTCGCGAAGAGCGCGGAGACGACCGGCGTCGCGAGCAGCGCCGTGCGCATCTTGGCGATCGCGTCCTCCTCGCTCGCGTAGTCCAGGTTCGCCTGGACCGTCGCGGTGGCGTGCATCATGTCGAGGGCGAGCCCGCCGCGGGTCGGCAGGTAGGCGCGCATGATGTCGTAGCGACCCTTGGGCATGTGCGGGATGTCGCCGACCTCGTGGAAGGGGTCGATGCCCAGCCCGAGCCAGGCGATCCCGAAGTCGTCCGAGAGCTCCTTCACGAGATCGACGTGGGCGTTGAACTCGGCGCAGGTGTCGCGGGTCGTCGCGAGGGGGGCGCCGGAGAGCTCGATCTGGCCCCCGGGCTCGAGGGTGATGCTCGCGCCGTCGCGCTCGAGGGCGATGACCCGGCCGCGTTCCTCGACCCGGGTCCAGCCCACGGCGGCGTGGATCTTGTCGAGCAGCGCGCCGATTCCGTACGGCCCTTCGTAGGGCACGCGATCGCCGGTGTCGGCGTAGACCCCGACCTTCTCGTGCTCGGTCCCGATCACCCAGTCCTCGCGCGGCGTCTCGGCCGCGCGGAAATAGGCCAGGAGGTCGCCCACCCCGTCGACGGGTCGGTCCTGCAGATTCATGTGGGAGGGACTCCTTGGCGCCCGGCCGAAACCGGGCGTGCGACGGCGCGTGCGGGGCTCAATCGTAGAGATCTGTGTGCAGAAAGCGAATCAGTGCGCAGACGACGGCGTGGGCTCCGTAGGCCGACCGATCGAGGCGCCCGCCCGTGAGACGGCCGACATTGCCGCCGCTGCGGCCCGAGGGCAGGCTGGGATCGATCCCGGCGGCGGCCTCGTCCCCGTCGCGATGGGCGGACCAGTGGTCATCGAAGAGGTCGCCGATCGGAGCCCGGTCCCGGATCGCGGGCGCGAGGGCGCCCTCGGGATAGGCGAAGCCCGGCGAGAAGCCGTGGCCGTCGCGCTCGCCGTCGGTGATCCACGCGCAGCCCACGTTGAAGACGTCGTCGCTCGAGTCCTCGGCGCCCGGCGTGTCCGCGAGCCGGACGAGACCGTCTTCGATCCCGACGGCGAGGGCGCATCCGCCGGAAGCGAAGGCCGCGCGTGCGCGATTGCGCGCCCCGCTCACGATCTCGGTCCAGCCGACGGGCTGCTCCGGCACGTCGCTCGCCACCTCGACCGGCAAGAGCTCGAGCACCGCGTCCGCCTTTGCAAAGCGACCGAACGCGTCGCGCACGGCCCCGAGCTTGGCGCGGTTCTCCGTGCCGACGCGAATCACAGCGCCGGCGAGCGCCGCGACGAGCGAAGGACTCGGCCGGAAGGTCGCGCCCAGGCTCTGCCCGGTCGCGCTTCGTGCGCCGTCGCGCGTGGGCACGTCGCGCCGATCGCTCAGGGCGCCGTCGCGTCTTCGAGGAAGCGCTCGAGGAAGTCTTCGAGCGCGTCTTCGAGATCCGATTCGGCGGAGAAGGGGAAGGTCCGGCAGGGCCCCTCGTTCTTGCCCGTCTTGAAGGGACCGACGAGGGTGATCTCGGCCTTGCTCTTCGCGATCACGAGCGCGCGATGGCGGCCGCGGACGAGCTCGAACTCGTGCGCGTGGAGGTGCTTCTCGTCGAGACGCACCGGCGACACGTCGATCGAGAGGTGCGGCAGCTCACCGGCGACCGTGCCGTTGAACGCGTCGATCGCGCGGGCCACGTTCGTGCGCAGCTCGCCGAGCTTCGCAGCGGCATGCGTCATGTCGTCCGCGTGCCGGCGTTCGCGCTCGACGACGCCGTCGGCGATCGCCTTCATCCGTTCTTCGAGGCTCATGGCAGACTCCTCTGCAGCGGGCGCGCAGGATCAGGAGGGCGCGGCGGCGTGGCTTCAGAGCGCTTCGTCGGCCAGGGCGAGCGGGCCGGAGCCACCGACGCTGGAGCCCCCGCCCAGATCCGCGAGCAGCTGGTCGCGCACCGACCGGAAGATCGCGAGCCGCGCCTTCGCGACCGGCTCGCCGGCGGGGCCACCGATCTTCATCGGATCGACGTAGACGCCGTCCTTCTTCACGCGGAAGCAGACGTGGGGGCCGGTCGAGAGGCCGGTCGTGCCGACGTAGCCGATGATCTGCTTCTGCTCGACGCGGTCACCGACCTTCAGGCCCTTCGCGAAGCTCGCGAGGTGCGCATAGTGCGAGGTGAGCCCGCCCTTGTGTCGAATGCGGATGAGGTTGCCGCTGGCACCTGCCCGGGCCCGGTACTCGACGACGCCATTGGCGACCGACCAGATCGGCGTACCGTGGGCCGCGGCATAGTCGATCCCGCGGTGGGGGCGCGTGACGTTCAGGATCGGATGCCGCCGTGCGCCGGTGAACCGGGAGCTGATCCGACTGAATTCGAGGGGCGCGGCCAGGAAGGCGCGCTCGATGCTCGAACCATCGGGGCGGAAGTAGGCGCCCTCGCCCTGCTGATCTTCGAAGTACACGACGGTGTGTACGCCGGTCCGACCCTTATAACGGCCCGCGAGGATGCGACCGGGTCGGACGTACACGTCCTCGCCGTCGTCGTTGGTGCGGTAGAGGCGCTCGTAGAGGATCTGGAACTCGTCACCGGGATGGACCTGGCGGCTGAAGTCGATGTCCCAGGCCAGGATGCGCGCGAACTCTCCGGCGAGAGCGCTCTGCTCGCCGAGGGCGAGGACCGCGCCATAAAAGGAGGAGTCGACGATTCCGGCGATCTTGGCGACGAGGGGCCGAAGCTCGGTCGTCTCCGTCTCGACGACGTAGCGCCTGCCGTTCCAGGCGAGATAGAAGCTCTCTTCGGGGCTCTGGGCGTAGCGGAAGTCGAGCACGCGGCCTGCGGCGTCCTGGCCGAGTCGGTACGTGTCGCCGGGTCGCGAGTGCCGGAAGTCGAAGACCTTCCTCATCTCGCGCGCGATCAGATGGACCGTTCCCGGGGAGATCCCCTGGCGCTTGAGCGACGCACCCAGGCTCTCACCCCGCGCGATCTCGCCGCGGGTCACGATCGTGAAGTGTTCCACCGGGTCGTCGACGGACGGCGTGCGATGGATCGGGAGGTCGTCGATCGAGATTCCGCTCGGCGGCATCGCCGCATGCGTCACGGCGGGCGTCAAGGAGGTCGTAGTCATGCTGGGTCGACGAGGTTGATGGGCGACCGGCACCGCGACCGCGGGACCGCGTGCATCGACCGAAGGCGTTGCGCTCGGCCTGTGGGCGGCGAGCGTGGTCTGCGTCACCCCGGCATCGGTCATGTCGGTCATGTCGGTGATGGCGGTCATGTCGGCGACGACGGCGAGCTCGGACCCGGCCGCGGCGGACAGCGCGGCGACCGGCGGCTGCGTCGCGTCCTCGGCACTGCCGATTTCGCTCCCCACACCGAATCCCAGCACGACCGCGAGCACGACCATCAGCCCACCGACGCCGGCGCGCGTGATCGGCGGACGGTCGAAATCGTCCATAGGCCTGCCTTCGGTCTGGCCGGTTGGCCGCGTAGCGGCGCGCCGTCCTTTCCCGCCGGAAGGATCGCGTTGCATCAAATGCTCCTGGGGGATCCCACTCCGCGGCAATGTGTAGCCCGACGCGTCCTCGCCTGCATCGGTGCAGGTGATTCTCACCGATTCGAATGGGGCTTAACTCCCTCAATTTGTCCCCGACTCTTCCACCGGATCCAGCCGCTCCGGCGCTGGCCCCCCGTCCACTCCCGTCTATCCTCCCGTCACCTCCCCCGGCGTCGGCTCCCCCCTGATGGAGTGGCATGGCCGCCGATTCCCAGCCCGAATTCGCGCCCAGTCGAGACGCGCCGAACCTCGACGAGCGCCTGTCGCTGGTGCCGCGCCTGGGACGGGTGCGCGTGGGGGGCCCCGCGCTCGGCGTGGGGCTGGTCGCGATCGTGCTCGCGTTCGGCACGCTCGGGGGCCTTTCGAGCGAGGCCCAGGCGCTCTGGCCCTTCGACCAGATCTTCGAGCGGGGGCCGATCTCGAAGCGCGCCGCGAAGTTCCTCGCCGAAGCGATCCGCATCCCGACCGCCAACCCACCTGGCAACGAGCGCGCCCTCGCGCGCCGTTATGCGGCCGAGCTGCGTCGCGCCGGAATCGAAGCGAAGGTCATCGATGCGCCGGGACCCGACGGCGGCCCGCGACGCGCGGCAGTCTGGGGCCGGCTGCGCGGGCAGGGCAACCGACCCGCCCTCGCCCTGCTCTCCCATCTCGACACCGTCCCCGCCGACGCGTCCGAGTGGAGCGTCGATCCCTACGCGGGCGAGACCTGGGACGGCTTCGTCTGGGGCCGCGGCGCCCTCGACGCGAAGGGCGTCGGCGTGAGCCACCTGATGGCGATGGCCGCGCTCGCCGACAGCGACATCGTCCTGGACCGCGACCTCGTCTTCCTCGCCACGCCCGAGGAGGAGACCGGTGGCCGGGAGGGCGCGGGCTGGCTGGTCGCGAACCAGCCGCAGCTGCTCGACGGCGTGGCCTATCTGCTGACGGAAGGGGGCGGGATCCAGGTCTCCCGCGAACGCGAAGGCGACCCGGCGCCGATCTGGGGGGTCGCGGTCGTCGAGAAGGCGCCCTGTTGGCTCGAGCTGCGCACGACCGGACGCGCCGGTCACAGCTCCTCGCCGGCACCGGACGCGGCGGTCCCGCGGCTGGTCGCCGCCCTCGACCGCGTGCGCCGGATCGAATCGCCGATCCGCGTGATCCCCGAGGTCGAGCAGATGTTCAGCACGCTCGTCCCGGTCGCGGCCGAGTGGGATCGCGCGGGCTACCTCTACCTCGCGACGAGCCTCGAGAACGACGAGAATTTCCGTCGGCGCTTCCTCGGGAACCCGAGCCAGAACGCCCTCGTACGCAATACGGTGTCGATCACCGTCCTCGAGGGCGCGTCGAAGACGAACGTCGCGCCGGCGAGCGCGCATGCCCAGCTCGACGCGCGGCTGCTCCCCGGCGAGTCCTGCAGCGACTTCGCGGACGCGATCCGCACGCTCGTCAGCGACGAGGGCGCGGCCGTCGAGGAGATCCTCGCCTTCCCGGCGATCGCGTCCTCTCCCGACTCCCCGCTCTTCCGGGCGATCGAAGAGGTCGCCGGCGAACAGAACGAGCCCGGCCTCGTGGTCCCGCGTCTGATCGGTGGCTTCACCGACGCCCACTGGTTCCGCGAGCTCGGCATCACGAGCTACGGATTCGTGCCCCGCGTGCTGACCAGCGACGAGAGCCGCCGCGTCCACGGCATCGACGAACGCATCGCCGTCGACACCCTGACCGAGAGCATCCGCCTCACGATCGAGATCGTGCGCGCCTTCGATCGCATCGAGAGCGAAGAAGCGGCCGCAGAGTAAGGCCGGAGCCCTCAGCGCAAGACGCGCCCCCGAAAGGGCGCGTCGAGAGCCGCGCAGCGGCGACTAAGACTAAGAGAGACGTAGCTCTTGGATCGCCTGGTGCAGCGCCTCGAAAAGCGGCTCGACGTCGTTCACGTCGAGGCAGCTGAAGGCGACGCGAATGTCCGTCGCCGATGTCGCGATCAGGCCGACCTGGTGCTCGTCCAGGAGATGGACGCGCAGCTTCTCCGCGTCGACACCGACCACCTTCACGAGCATGAAGTAGCCGCTGTTGAAGGGATAGACGCTCCAGGACTCCGCGAACTTCGGCTGGTTCGCGACCTCGAAGACACGCTCCGCGCGCACGCGCAGGGTCTCACACTTCTCGTCGCGCTCCTGCTGGAGCGCGGGATTCGCGAGGGTCCGCTCGACCAGCGTCTGCGAGAGCTGCGGGACGTTCGAGATGCCGCCACGGATCGCGCCCCGGATCTTCGCGTCGAGCGCGGAGCAAGCCGCGTCCGCGCTCTCGGGCCTGCCCGGTCCGAAGGTGATGAAGCCGCAGCGCAGGCCCCACACGAAGAGCTCCTTGGTCGCACCGTCGAGCTTGACCGCGAGAAGGTTCGGATGGCGACCGGTGAGCTTCCCGAAGAGCGACTCGGTCATCGACTCGCCGCCCAGGTGATAGAAGAGACCGAAGTAGGCGTCGTCGCAGAGCACCACCAGCTTCGTGCCCTTCGCGGCCTGCGCCTCGAGGGCCGCGGCGAGCGCCTCGCCTTCGGCCTCGGTCGGCATGTAGCCCGTCGGGTTGTTCGGGAAGTTCAGCAGCACGACGAGCTTGCCGCGATCCGCCGCGAGCTCGGCGAGGCGCGCGGCGAAGGCGTCGGTGTCCATCCCGCCTGATTCCTTGTAGAACGGAAAGGTCTGGATCTCAGCGCCATGGTGGACCTCGAAGGTCAGGCGGTAGTTGCCCCAGAGCTTGTCGGGCAGGAGCATCACGTCGCCCGGGTCGAGGAAGAGCTCGCCCGCGAGGGCGAGGCCGTGGGTGATCGCGCTCGTCACGATCGGCAGACCGAACTGCTTGTCGGCCAGGGTCGGGTTCTCGACGAGCAGCTTCTTGCGCCACTCCTCCCGAAGACCCGGGCGGCCGGGCGGGGGGGCGTAGGTGACCGCGTCCTGGGCGGAAATGTCGCCGATCTGTCCCGCAATCGAAGGCAGGATCATGGGCGCCCCGTCCTCGGTCGCGATCCCGATCGTCGCGTTGAATCGCGTGGCCTTCTGCTTCGCCTCGGCCGTCTGGGAGATGATTCCCTTCGGAAAATAGAGGCGGCGGCCGTACCCGGAGAGCATCCCGAGGACCTCGGGTGCTTCCTTCTCGAGCTGCTCGTTCAGGGACTGCGCGATCGGGTTGACTGTTTTCTGGGAGCTCTCGGCAGTGGACATGGGGTACCAGGGAGGGTGCCGGCGAGCGGCGAAAGAAGGGGAGAGAGGGGGGGATTCGGCGCGGGCGCGCCGGCGCGGAAATCTACCGGGATTCCAATCGTTTGTGAAGCACGGACATCAGATCCGAGTAGCCGAGCGCCCGCCAGAAGGCCTGACCCTCCGGGTTGCCACTCGCGACCTGGATCTCGACGCGCTCGACCCCGAGGTCTCGCACCCAGTCCATCGCCTCCTCGACCAGCCGCCGCGCGATGCCCTGGCGCCGCGCGGCGGGTCGCACGCCGACGTCGGTGATCTCGGCGCGCTCGGTCTCCTCGAGGATCGGCGGCGCGCGGTCGACGCGGACGATGCACAGCCCGACCAGCTCGCTCTGCTCGGCGTCCTCGGCGGCGGCATCGAAGACGAGGATCTGGGCGTCTGGGTCCCGGGCCATCGCCCGCAACAGCTCCCGCAGCTCGCCCTCCGCGACGGTCCCGCGTCGCATCCTAAAGAGCGGGTCGAGGTCGGCGTGGTGCTCCGTGATCATCGCCCAGAGGGCGGCGACCCGATCGATCTCCTGCATCCGGGCGACCCGGACCCGCCCCGCGCGCGACACTCGCCTACCTCCCGTCCGCTCGTCCCTGCGAGGACGGGCGGACGGCTTGCACGGTACCTGCACTCGCGTTGCCGATCGACTCACTCGCGGGGCGCATCCGATGCGGAGCGCGCGAGAACCGGGCGACATGCGTGGCCTCGCGGGTCCCGAACGGGGTAGGCTCGCTTGGCGTCCGTCGCTTTGCTCCTGCCGTTTCCTTGTCCCTTGCTGCCGTCCACGGAGTCCGCGTCGCCCATGTCCCCCGCGTCGTCCCAGCTGTGGATCGTCCATCGAGACGAAGGCCCGCGCCGCACGCTCGCGCGGGTCGCCGGCCTGCCTGCGGACGCCGTCGTCGCGGGCGCCCCGAGCGATGCGGTCTTCGCGACGGCAACCCCCCCGGCCGCCCTCGTGCTGGCCCCGATCGGCGATTTCGAAGCCGAGCTCGACTTCGTCCATCGCCATCGCGACGCCCTCGCGGGCGCGCGTCGCCTCTATCTCGCCGACGCGGCCGACCACGCCGAGATCGCACGACTCTTCGAGGCCCGCGCGGACGAGATCGCGCCGCCGCGACCCGACCCCCGCCTGCTGCGCGACCTGCTGACGACCGCCGTCGCCCATCGCAACGCCGCCCCGCTCACGGCCCGCTACGAACGCGAACGTGTCGCCGCGCGCTTCTCGGCCTGGTTCGGTGCGGTCGAGATCCCGGGCCTGCTGCGCGCCCTCGACCCGTCCCTGGCGAGCCTGCCGCTCCTCGTGCGCGGCGCCCCGGGCAGCGGCCGCGGTCTCGTCGCGCGCTACGCCGAGCTCTTCCGGGGCGTGCAGCCTCCCGGCCCGACGCTGCGGCTCGAGGGGAACGAGATCGGCGACGCGGCCGAGCTCGCGCGTCGACTCACGGCCGGCGAACCCGATGCGACTGGCGGGACGCGCGCGATCCGGATCGACGAGGTCGACGCCATGCCCGCGTCGGCCCAGCGCACGCTCGCCGAGTGGATCCGGGTCGACACATCACCGGTCGGTCCTGCGCGTTGGCTCGCGACGTCGAGTACCGGCGACTCTCGTCATGCGAGCACGGGCGGTGCCCTCGATCCGCAGCTCGCCCGGGCGTTCGCGCCCCTCGTGCTCGACGTGCCGGCGATCGCGGACGATCCGACGGCCCTGCGTGCCTTCGCCGAGCAGGTGCTGGTGGCGTGGACCGAGCGCGTCGGCGGGCAAGCGCGACACCTCACGGACGACGCGGTCGAAGTCCTGGAGGCCGAGGCCTGGGCCGGCGATCGCGGTGCCGTCGAAGCGACGCTGCAGACCGCGCTCGCCTCGACCGCGAGCGAGACCCTCGACGCCGCCGCACTCGAGGAGAGCCGGCGGGCGTCCGCCCTCGCGAGGGCGTCGCTCACGGCGAGCGGGAGCGATACGCGACCCGCGCCCGACGAGGGTGCAGGGCCGTCGTCGTACTCCGGCGGAGAAGACGAGTGGGAAGCGGCCCGGCGCGTGTTCGCCGATGCGCCGGTGATTCCGCCGCCCGCCGAGGCGTCAGCGCCGAGCGAGGCGACCTCGGACCTCGAGCGCGCCTTCGAGGAAGGCCTGCCGGGCGACGCCAATGGCGGCGCCGCGCTCGCCGGGACGGGACTCGAGCCGAGCGATCCGATCGGCACTGCGGACGGCGACGTCAGTACGGAGATGGGCGCCGAGACCTTCCTCGTCGCGGAACACGCGGCTGCGGGCCCGCCGCCCGCAGCCAGCGCCGAGAGCTGGCGACGCCTCGCGCGCAGCCTCTCTCACGAGATCCGCAATCCCCTCGTCTCGATCCGCACGTTCACGGAGCTGCTGCCTGCGCACTTCGAGGACGCGGACTTCCGCGCGCGATTCACCGAGCTCGTCGGGCGCGACGTCGCCCACATCGACGAGCTCGTCGGCCGACTTGCGAGCGCCGCGGCGCAGGAGAAGATCGAGGCGGCACCGATCGACGTGTCGGCCCTGCTCGAGCGACTGCTCGACGATCGGCGCGAAGCGATCGGGGAACGCCGACTGCTCGTGTTGCGGGAGCTCGAGCGCGATGCACCGATCGCCTGGGGCGACCCGAGCAGCCTCGAGATCGCCCTCGCCGGGCTGCTCGACCGGGCACTCGCGTCCCTGCCCGAGCGCGGAGACCTCTTCGTCGCGACCCGACGCATCGACCGAAGCGCCGACGGCACGCCCCGGCTACGGATCCTCCTCCGGCATCACGACCCGAGCGGTCGCGGCACACCCGAGCTCGGCGCGGGAGACACGAGCGGCGTCGCCGACGTCGCCGCGACGGCCAACGTCCTCGAATACGTGCTCGCGGAGACGATCGTCGAGGCGAGCGGCGGGCAGCTGACCGTCGACGCCAGCGACGCGCGGGAGACCCTGGTGCTGGTCGACCTGCGGACCCCCACCTGAGCCCGATCGCAGGCTTCGAGCGCGAGTCCGGAGGGGTCCGGCAACAGGCGTGGTAAACTCCTGGAATGCCTCGCATTCTGGTAGTCGACGACGAGCCGGGCGTGCAGGAATCCCTGCGCATGCTGCTGAAATCCGAGGGCGACGTGCGCATCGCTGGGGGCGTCGACGATGCGCTCCGGGAGGTCGCCCTCGCAACCCCGGACATCGTGCTGCTCGACCTCGTGATGCCGGGTCGCAGCGGCCTCGACCTGCTCGTCGAGCTGGCGGACCGTGACGTGCGTGCACCCGTGATCGTGCTGACCGCGACCAACACGGTGAACGCCGCGGTCGAAGCGATGAAGCGCGGCGCCGCCGACTTCGTCACGAAGCCCTTCGAGCTCGAAGCGCTGAAGCTCAAGGTGCGCGACAAGCTCGAGAAGCGGGAGCTCGAGGACGAGGTCGAGCGCCTGCGCGACGAAGTCGAGGACCGCCAACAGCTCGGGCAGATGGTCGGTCGAAGCGAAGCGATGCGGACGATCTTCCGGACCGTCGAGCGGATCGCGAAGGCCGAGGCGACGGTGCTCGTGACCGGCGAGAGCGGCACGGGCAAGGAGCTGGTCGCCCGCGCGATCCACGATCTCTCTCCTCGAGCCGAGAAGCCCTTCGTCGCCGTCAACTGCGGCGCGATTCCGTCGGAGCTGATCGAGAGCGAGCTCTTCGGGCACGAGAAGGGCGCGTTCACGGGAGCGTCCGAAAGACGCGCGGGACGCTTCGAGACGGCCGATGGCGGCACGCTCTTCCTCGACGAGATCGGTGAGCTCGATCAGGCGGTGCAGGTGAAGCTGCTGCGCGCGTTGCAGGAGCGCACGTTCGAACGCGTCGGGTCGTCGTCGTCGATCACTGTCGACGTGCGGATCGTGACCGCAACCAATCGTGACCTCGCCGAGGAGGTGAAGAGCGGGAACTTCCGCGAGGACCTCTACTACCGGGTCGCGGTCGTGCCGGTTGCGCTGCCGGCGCTGCGCGAACGACGCGAAGACATCCGGCTGCTCGCACATCATTTCCTCGAGCGTCTCGGGCCCGATCGGAAATTCTCCGCCGGCGCGATCGGTTCGCTCGAGGGCTACGGCTGGCCAGGCAACGTGCGCGAGCTCGAGAACGCGATCGAGTACGCCCTGGCGATGGCCGAGGGAGAGACGATCGATCGCGAGGACCTGCCCCCGGCGATCGGCCACTCCGGGCAAGCGGAGGCGCTCCGCGAGCAGTGGCGCCAGGGCGAGCGCGGCTTCGAAGAGACGGTCCACCGCTTCGAGACCGACATCCTGCGCGAGGCCCTCGAGCAGAACGCCTGGAACCAGACCAAGACCGCCAGCGCGATCGGGATCACGCGCCGCGTCCTCAAGCTGAAGATGGACAAGCTGGGCATCGAAGAGCCGGGCTAAGGCGGACCGGTTCGCTGAGGTACGGATCCTCCGACGGGGGTGTTCCGATCCGTACAGCGCTCCCCGACGGACCCAATTTCGCGTGTCCCGTTGAATCTATATTTCTATTCTAATTCAATAAGTTAGATCGATTTCTGCGCACTTCTGAGGCCTGGCACGCCCCTTGCTTTTACCTGGGGCATGGCCAGCGAATCCTTCATCCCTTCGAGTCCGTCACTCGAACCCACCGAGCGCGCCCGGGTCCTCGTCGTCGACGACGAACGCGGCCCGCGCGAGTCGCTCCGGATGATCCTGTCGGGGAGCTACGACGTGGCGATCGCCGAGGGCGGCGCGGAAGCCCTGGAGCTCCTGCGCACGACGCCAATCGACCTCGTCACCGTCGACCTCAACATGCCCGGCATGAAGGGCGACGAGCTGATGCGCACGGTCCGCGCCGAGTTTCCGCAGACCGAGATCATCATCATCACCGGCTGCGGCTCGATCGAGACCGCGGTCGAGGGCATCCGACACGGGGTCTTCGACTACCTGACCAAGCCCTTCGACGTCGTGCAGGTCAGCGCCTCCGTCGAGCGCGCGCTCGAGCGCCGACAGAGTCGCACGCGCATGATCGCGTTCCTCGAAGAGATCAGCCGCGTGCTCGGGCGCAATCGGGACGCGGAGCTGGTACTCGACGAGCTCGGAGCGAGCTCGATCGCCCAGGAGCGGCTGCGCCAGGTCCTCGAGGAGCCGGCGATCGGCCCCGAGGCCGGCAACGCGCGCGCCGGCGGGCCGTCGACGACGGAGTTCCTCGAGGTCCTCGCGGAGACGATCGAGAGTCGCGACCTCTTCATGCGTGGCCACGCCCGGCGCGTCGCCTACTACGCGGACCTGCTCGCGGCCGCGCTCTGTCTGTCGCGCGAAGAGCGTCGCAACGTACGCACCGCGGCCTTCCTCCACGATATCGGCAAGGTCGGCGCCCCTTCCGACGTCCTGCAGGGCATCGTGCTGCCGGAACCCGAGCGCCTCAACTCGGTCAAGACCCACGCTTCGATCGGCGAGCGCCTGCTTCTGCCCCTCGGACTCGACGCGCCGATCGCGCAGGTCGTGCGCCACCACCACGAGCGCTTCGACGGCGAGGGCTACCCGGACGGTCTCTCGGGCGAAGCGATCCCGCTCGCGTCGCGCATCATCGGCATCTGCGACGCGTTCGACGCGATGACCTGCGAGCGCCCCTACCGCCGTGCACGCACCCGTGACGAAGCGCTCATCGAGCTGCGCAGCGAAGCCGGCCAGCAATTCGACCCGAACCTCATCGGGATCTTCTGTGAGCTCGTGATCAGCGGCGCGACCGACGCCGCGTCGTTCGCGGGCACTCTCTCGGAGGTCGACGGCGTCGCCTCTCAGCACGACCGCGGAGCAGCATGAGTCTGCGCAACCAGCGAAACCGAGGAGCAGCATGAACGCGTCCACCCCCGAAACCCATCCCGAAGGCGTCCCGCTCCGCCTCGAGAATCGACAGCGCGTGGTGCACGTGGTCGAGTACAGCCACTACCCGCGTAGGCTCGCGTCCGAGAATCGCCGCATCGCCTACACCCAGGACCGCTCCGAGACCGGCCTCGGCCTCGACCTGCCCGAGCGCGTGCGCCCGGGCGAGCTGCTCCAGGTGACGGTGCGCGACATCGACGGCGAGGTGTCCGTCGACGGCCTCGCCCGGGTCGTCTGGTGCCAGGAGACCGAGAGCGGTCGCGCCCGCGCGGGCCTGTCGGTCCTGCGCGAGCAGGGGCAACGCCCGCTGATGCGCGTCCGCGGTCGGTCGGTGATCCGCTCGGCGGAGATGACGTCGTGAATTCATGGAGGTTCGCGTCCGGCTCGAGGTGAGTCCGGGCGTGGGAGTCGGCCACATCGAATCGGGGGCGTGGCCGGCTCCTTCTTCTTCCCGGGGCGACCGCCCCGGTGGAGCACAAGCAAGGGATGGGAGCCGGAAACGGCGCCCGCTGAGGGAAGAGGTCGTGGCGAAAAAACCGGGGGGGTTGCCACGATCTCGCCCTCAGACCCCGCGCCGCCCCGCGCGCAAGCGATCCGCCCCCGAGTGCTAGATTGCCCGCCATGTTCGGTATCGGACCCATGGAGCTCGTGCTGATTCTGGTCGTCGCGCTGTTGGTCCTCGGACCGAAGCGGATGCCAGAGCTCGCACGTACGCTCGGCCGCGGACTCGGCGAGTTCCGCCGCGCGAGCAACGACCTGCGCCAGAGCCTCGCCCTGGACGAGATCCAGAACGAGCTGCGCGACGGGCTGACGGGCGCCGGCACGATTCACAAACCCGTGAAGCAGCCCGTCAAGAAGCCCGACACCGACGACAAGCCCGCGCAGGCGGGGGACGAACTCGCCGCGGGCAAGCGAGAGGGCGAGAGCGACACGCCCGACAAACATCCCGGCGAACTCCCGGACGATCTCGATCCGCACGCGCATCACGGCGAGGGCGAGGGCAAAGGGACAGGCGAAGGCGACGCCGCCGAAGCGCGCGAAGACGCCGAACCCGCGGCGCCGACCGCGAGCGCCGCGGACAGCGACCTGGGTGCCGTGCCGGTCGGACGGACGGTGACGCCGCGCCGGACCGCCGAGACCGACGGAACGGGCGAAGAGCGTGGATGAGCGCGCGCTCCCCATCACGGAGCACCTCGCAGAACTGCGCACGCGCCTCATGTGGGTCGTGGGCGCGATGGTCCTCGGTGCCGTCGCGAGCTTCAATTTCGCGGAGCAGATCTTCGGCTTCCTGCTCGCGCCCGCGACCGAGGCGCTCGGCCAGAACGAGAGCCAGCTGCAGGCGATCGCCCCGACCGAGATCTTCTTCACCTACATCAAGTGCGCGCTGCTCTCGGGCTTCGTGATGACGCTGCCCGTGAGCTTCTACCACTTGTGGGGCTTCATCGCGCCGGGTCTCTACGACAACGAGCGCAAAGCGGTCCTGCCCTTCGTCTTCTTCTCGACCGTGCTCTTCGCGTCCGGGGCGATCTTCGGATACTCGATGGTCTTCCCGATCGTGTTCGAGTTCTTCAACAGCTGGGACAACGAGTGGGTCGTGTCGGCGTGGACGATGAAGGAGGTGTTCAGTCTGACGACGCGCCTCTTCCTCGCCTTCGGAATCGCCTTCGAGCTCCCGCTCTTCGTGTTCTTCCTCTCGATCACCGGGGTCGTGAGCGCCAAGCAGCTCTTCAGGGCGACGCCCTACGCGGTGCTCGTGGTCTTCATCGTCGGCGCGATGCTCACGCCGCCGGATCCGGTCAGCCAGATCTTCCTCGCGGTCCCGCTGATCGTGCTCTACCTCGCGGGCGTCGGCGTGGCCTGGATCTTCGATCCGGCGCGCCGGGAGGCCAAGCGAGCCGGAAGCGCGGTCGCGAAGACGGAGGGATAGGGCGCCCGGGGAACCTCCGCGGAGCCCCTCGGCACACTTTCTCCCAGGGGCGATTCCGCAACCCGAGCGGGCCGCTCCGACGTCGGCCGCGCGCCCGCGCCGATCGGGACATCGCCATGAACGCCTTCGGTCTCCGCCTTCCCTCCCGCTCCGACACCGGCAATCCGCGCGAACGCTTCCGGCGACAGCTCGCGATCGCGCTGGTCGTGGTCGCCCTCGGCTTCGTGCTCCAGGGGCTCGCACCGGCCCACGGCGCCGCGAACGACGCGCCGGGCTCCGATGCGCAGGTCGACGCGCTCTGGATGCGCGGCCGGATCCCGCAGCTCGAAGGGCTCGCGCGCGCGCTCGAAGGTCGCGACGACCCGGCCCTGCGCTACCGCACGGCCTACACGCTCTACCGCTTCTACGTTCTCGAACCAAGGGTCTAGAGCGCAGCGCGTTTCATGCCGGCGCGATCGATCGCGCCCAGGCCATCGTCGACGAGCTCGTCACGGACGAGACGCTCGCGCCGCGGGAACGGGTGGAAGCGCTCGTCCTGCGCGCGGTGATCCTCGGCGTCCGCGCCGACCGCAGCCTGCTCCGCCGGATGTGGTTGGGACGTCAGGCGCACGGCGCGGTCGCTGAGGCGCGCGCGATCGATCCCGAACACCCGCGCATGCTGCTCCAGCACGGCATCCTGATGCTCCACACTCCGGCCAGCTTCGGCGGCGGACCGGATGCGGCGCGGCCCTTGCTCGAACGTGCCCGGGCGGCCCTCGATCCCGAGGTCTTCTCGCGCGACGCCGAATCCGGACCCAGCTGGGGCTGGCTCGACGCGAGTGCCTGGCTCGGTCAGACCCTCGCGGCGGGCGGCGATCGATCGGCCGCGCGCGCGGTCTATGCCGAAACCCTCGAGCGTGAGCCCGAGATGGGCTGGATCCGGTCGGAGTTGTTGCCCGCCCTGGACGTCCCCGCGCGCTAGAACGCGACCCGGAACCGCACCGGGATCTCCGCGTCGATCGACATCGGGTTCCAGCGGCTCGGCGGCGCGCCGACGGCGAACTGCATGCGATCGATCACGAGGCTGCCTTCGAAGGTCGGAGGGGAGGCCTCGACGAGCACGACCTCCCCGTCGACGGTCCGCTCGACGCCGTGGAGATCGACGTCGAAGCGCGCCGTGAATCGCGGCCGCCCGGCCTCGTCTTCCCCGATGGGCGAGAGGTCGTACGCGCGAACCCGTGCCGTCGGCCAGGTGTCGATCTCGAAGAAGTCCGGATCGCGGAGGTGGTCGTCCCGGCGATTGATACCCGTGTCAACGCTCGCGAGATCGATCTCGACGATGGCGTGGCTCTTCGTCGGATCCGCCGGGTCGATCGCCCGCTCGACGATCCGCCACGCGTGGAAGGTCCCATTCGCCGTCGCGAAGGTGTTCTTGCCGACGAACTCGATCGTTCCGGGGGGCGCCTCCGCTTCCGGGGCCGTCTCCGCGAGGGTCGCCGCGGCCCAGGCGCCGGCGACTAGCATGACGAGCGTAGCCGTCCCTCGTCCGAATCTTCGCATCATCTGAAACCTCCTCTTGCCGTGGCCAGGCGGAAGAAGTGCGGGCCTGCGAAACTTTGCTTCGCGCGTCGACACTTCTCTGTTACAGTGCCGGCTCGCGCCGCGCTCCCAGTCCGGACGGAACGTGAACACCGCCCCGCTCCTTCACTTGCCGCGCGCGAGCTTCGCTCGTCCTCGCGTCTTCGCAATCCCCCCGCGCGCGATCGCCCCGGCCATTGCCGCGCTCTGCCTCGCGCTCACGGCGTGCGGCGGCGAGCCGCCGGCCGAGCGCGAGGTCTACACCGTCGAACGGGGCGAGATCGAGCGCCTCGTGATCGCGACCGGCACCGTCGAGCCCGCGACCGAGGTCGAGGTGCGCCCGCGGATCGCCGGGATCGTCGAGCTGATCCACGTCGAAGAGGGCGATCTCGTCACCCCGGGCCAGCCCCTCGTCGAGATCGAGCGCGAGCTGCTCGCCTCGCAGGTGCGCGAGGCGGAGGCGAAGCTCCAGGCCGCGGACGTCGAGGTCAAGTTCGCACGGATCGCGCGGGATCGCGCGTCGGAGCTCCACACCACCGGCGCCTCCTCGGATCAGGCGCACGACGACGCCGTCGCGCGCTTCGAACAGGCCCGCGCCTCCCGCGCGAGCGCTGTAGCGGCACTCGACACGCTGTCGACGACGCTCGGCTACGCGACGATCGAATCGACGCTCGTCGGACGCGTGCTCGAGGTGCACGTCGAGGAGGGAGACGCGATCTCGCCGGTCACGTCGGTCACGGGCGGAACGCTGCTGCTCTCCCTCGCCGGGGACAAGACGCTCCACCTCGAGGGCCTCGTCGACGAGAACGAGATCACCCGCGTCGCGATCGACCAGCCGGCCCGCATCCGCACGGAGGCCTACGCCGATCGCGAATTCGTCGGGCGCGTACGCGAGATCGCACCGATGGGCGAACGCATCCAGAACGTGACCTACTTCGAGGTCAAGGTGGAGATCACCGACCCCGAGGCGAGCCTGTTGCGGCCGCGCATGTCCGGCGATGCGGAGATCGTGACCGAGGTCGTCGAGGACGCGGTGATCGTGCCCGAGACCGCCCTCCGCTACCGCGGGACCGAGATCCTCGTCGACCTCGCCACGGACGCGGAGGAAACGGCCGACGCCGAGGACGATCCGGACGCGAACCTGCGCGTAGTCGAAATCGGCATCATCGACGGCGATCGCGTCCAGATCATCGCCGGCCTCGAGGCGGGCGAAGAGGTTCTCTTGCAATGAGCTCAGGGCTGTTGCAGTAAGCGGCTCGCGAGAAGGGAGTGCGCGCATGAGCGATGCACGTCTCACGTCCGGCGCGGTCATCGACCTGTCGGGCGTGCACAAGCACTACCAAACGGAGCGCGTCGACGTGCACGCGCTGCGCGGGATCGACCTGCGCATCGAGTCCGGCGAATACGTGACGGTGATGGGACCGTCCGGCTCGGGCAAGACGACGCTGCTCGAAATTCTCGGTTGCCTGTCGCGGCCGACCGACGGCGTCTACCGCCTCGAGGACCGGTCGGTCACCGACCTCGACAGCGACCAGCTCGCGCGCCTGCGTGGCGAAGAGATCGGCTTCGTCTTTCAGGCCTTCAACCTGCTGCCGCGGCTCTCGGCGGTCGAGAACGTCGAGCTGCCCCTCGGCTACCGCAAGGTCTCCCGGAAGGAGCGACGCGAACGAGCGATGGACGCCCTCGACCGGGTCGGCCTCGCCCCGCGCGCGGACCACCTCCCGAACGAGATCTCCGGCGGCGAGCGCCAGCGCGTGGCGGTCGCCCGCGCGCTCGTGAACCGACCGGCCATCCTGCTCGCGGACGAACCGACGGGCAACCTCGACACCAAGACCGGAGAAGAGGTGCTGTCGCTCTTCGATCAGGTCCACGCCGACGGCAACACCCTCGTGATCGTCACCCACGATCCGAAAATCGGCGCCCGAGCGCCGCGCTGCCTCACGATCCAAGACGGGCTGATCGACCGCGACGTCCGCAGCGATGCGGGAGGGCGTTAGGCGTGGAGTCCGTGCGGCAGGCGTTCCGGCTCCTCTGGGCGCACAAGGTGCGGTCGGCGCTGACCCTCTTCGGCCTCGTATGGGGAACGGCCGCGGTGATCTTCCTCGTCGGATGGGGCGCCGGCGTGAAGACGATGGTCACGAACGGCTTCGCGAAGACCGGCAAGAACATGGGGCAGATGTGGGCCGGGCGAATCGGGGAGGAGTACACGCCCGCCGTCGACCGGCGCGAGCTCTGGTTCACCTGGCAGGACGTGCAGTACGCGCGCCGTCGCGCACGGATCGCAGAGCTGGTCGGGACGGAGAAGCGCTGGTACCTGCCGGTCACCGCAGGCCAGAAGGCGCTCAACATGGAGATCCGCGGGGTCGAGGTCGCGAGCCAGCAGATCCGCTCCCTCGCGCTCTCCGCCGGTCGCGCGATCACGCAGGGCGACCTCGACCATCGACGCCGCGTGGCGGTGCTCGGTGCCGACGCGCGAGTGGACGTGCTCGGCGCGGGCGGCCGCCTCGGCGATCGGTTTCGGATCGACGGCAAGAGCTTCGAGGTCGTGGGCTTCCTCGAGCGCGTCGGGACCCAGTTCGGCCGCGACGGCGAAGAAGTCGACGACCAGATCTGGATCCCGCTCTCCACGCATATCGCCTTCTGGCCGATGGACTGGACCGACGACGATTTCGTGAGCCACCTGCTCTACCGCATGCCCCACCGCAGTCTCGCCGAAGAGACCGAGGCCGAGCTGCGTCGCATCCTCGCCGAGCGCATCCACGTGAGTCCGACCGACGAAGAAGCGATCGTCGGGTGGAGCCCCGTCAAGACCTTGCGGATGATCCCGCTCGATCAGCAGGACGGCATGATGTACGCGCTGTCCGCGGCGACCCTCGTCATCGGCGGGATCGGCGTGCTCAACATGATGCTCGACTCGGTCCGCACGCGACGTCGCGAGATCGGCATTCGCCTCGCGGTCGGTGCCCGACGGCGCGACGTGCTGCTGCAGTTCTTCCTCGAGACGCTGACGATCGTGGCGTTCGGGGGCGGTCTCGGCGGGGCGATCGGCGTCGGCGGCTGCCTGGCGCTCGAGGCCCTCGCGCTCCCGGACTTGATCCCGGTGCCGGAGCTCACGGCGGGCGTGCTCGCGATGGCCCTCGGGACCATGGGCGGCGTCGGCCTGATCGCCGGCATCGTCCCGGCGTGGATGGCATCGCGAATCGACCCGGCGCTCACCCTCCGGGTCGAGGGTTAGGCGATGCGGGACATCTTCATCGAGACCCTCCGCAGCATCGTCGCCCACCGCGTGCGCTTCGGCCTCACGGCTCTCGGCATCGCCTGGGGCGGCTTCATGCTCACCTTCCTCTCCGCGAACATGATGGGCTTCGAAGCCCACTTCGTGCGCGAGTTCGAGGAGATCGGCCCGCGCGTGGTGATGATGGGTCGGGGGACGATCCTCAAGTCGCGAACCGGCGAGCGCGGCGCGCGGGTCGTCGAGGTCGAGAACGAGGACGTGCAGGGCACCGAGCGCCTCGCCAACGTCGAAGCCGCGTCGCCGGAGGTGCACGTCTGGTCGATGCCAGTGCGCGCCGGACGGCGATCGAAGCTCCTGCGTCTGACCGGTCTCGACGCGGACGGTGACCTGATCCGCGGCATCACCGTCGTCGAGGGCCGCTTCCTCTCGCCGCTCGACGTCGAGCGCGCGGCGCGGGTCGCGGTCATCGGCCCCCGCGCCGCCGATCGACTCTTCGGACGCAAGCGCGCCCTCGGCGAGTCGATCATCGTCGACGGACTGCGCTTCCGGGTCATCGGCATCACCAAGGAGAAGGGCGACCAGTTGATGAACTCGGGCGACCCCGAGGATCTCAAGGTCTTCATTCCCTACACGACCGCCCAGCGATGGTTCACCCAGACCGACGACGTCGACGAGTTCGCGTTCGCGCCGGTCACGAAGGAGGCCAGCTGGGACGCGATCCGGCAGATCCGTGAGCTGACCGCCCTGCGCGAGGGCTACGACCCTGCGATCGAATCGGCGATGTGGGCCTTCAACATCCAGGAACCCCTCAACATGCTCCGGGTGATCTTCGGGGGCATCCGCGTGTTCATGATCAGCGCCGGGCTCGTCACCCTCTTCGTGGGCGCAGTGGGCGTGATGAACATCATGCTCGTGGTGGTCGGCGAACGTACGCAGGAGATTGGCGTCCGCAAAGCGATCGGCGCGCGCAGCCGCGACGTGTTCGTGCAGTTCCTGATGGAAGCGGCCCTCGTGGCCCTCGCGAGCGGCGTCGCCGGCGCGGGCCTCGGGATGCTGCTCGTGCGCGGCATCGAGTTCGTGTTGCCCGAAGACGCGGCGTTCGTCTCGCCGCCGCTGCTCGATCCGGCGATGGCCGTCGTGCTGACGGCCGCGCTGGTCGGGGTCGGCGTGGTGTCGGGGTTGATCCCGGCGATTCGCGCCGCGAGAACGGCGCCGGCGGAGGCGCTCCGGGCGATGTAGCTCGGCGGCCTCGCCGCGCCCGCGCGGGCGACGCTTCAGCCGTTCGGTCGACGGATCATCGCGGCGCCCGTCGCGATCAATCCCGCCGCGAGCACCCAGGCGATCCCGCCCGGCCCGGGCAGCGGAACCGGGCTCCTCCGCGCGAAGAATCCCTCCCGCGGATGCCACACGGCGAAGCGCCGCCGCCACGGATCGTTCTCGAGGTCGGGATTCAGACCGACGTCGACCTGGGCGAGCGAGATCGGGATCCGCACGTCCGGATCGGGTCCGCGATCGCGCACCTCGTGATGCAGGTGCGGCCAGCTCCACGCGGATCCGGAGTTCCCCACCTCTCCGATCTGCGCGCCCTCGGGCACCGCCGCCCCCGATGCGAAGAGCAGGCTGCCCTGCACCATGTGACTGAAGAGCAGCCCGAAGCCGTTCGGCAGCTCCAGGAAGAGATTGTTCACACCCGCGCCCGGCGGACACGCCTGATACGGCGTGCAGTCCGGCTGGTCGTCGACGTGCCCCGATCCGCTGCCCGCCGTCCCGCCCTCGGGCGTGAAGATCGGCTCGCCGAAGGAGTAGTTGTCCGTGAGCACGCCGCTCCGCTCGGGGGTCTCCGGCTCGAGGGCGTGATCCACCTTGTGCCAATCGTAGGCCCAGGGCTCGGAGAGCAGGCCGTGGGAGCCGGTGCCGCCGGTGCCTTGACCGAGGTACCAGTCGCCCAGCAGCGGAAAGCCCGTTCGATAGGCCGGGACCGCGCCGGCGGGTAGCGCCGGATCGAGGTCGTAGGGCGTCGGCGCCAGTCGGAACGAACCGACCGCGACGCCGTAGTCGATCTCGGTCGCGAAGAACTCGAGGGGCTCTCCGGTCATCGCGTGCACGCGCAGCCAGGATCGAGCGGCGGCGCCCGTCAGCTGCCCCTGCATCGCCGGCGGCAGCTGCGTCTCGAGATCGGCGAAGGGGATCCGGACTTCGATGCAGCTCGCACCCGCGGCGATCTGGTGGGCGCTCGTCCAGGGCAGGCGTCCGCCCCCCGACTCGCCGGCTTCCGGTCGGACGTCGAAGAACGCGAAGCCGCTGGCCAGGGAGAAGGTCAGGTCCCAGTACTGCTGATTTCGGTAGTCGACCTCGAGCCAGTAGTCGTCTGCGCCCGTCGGCGGCGTGCCCGCGACGTCGATCCGCACGAAGAGCTCCGCGTCGGTCGGCGCGAGCGCGACGCCCACGACGTCACGCGTCGGATCTCCCCCTGCGTCGCCGACCGGATCCGCGAACAACGGGATCGCACCCCATTCGGAGCAGTCGCCGTCGACGCTGATCCCCGCAGCGACGATCCGAAGGCTCTCGATCATCGCGAAGACCTCGGCATCGTCGGGAGAGGAAGCCGCGGCAGCGGACGGGAGCAGCCTCCCGAGCGAGGCGAGCGCAAAGAGTGCGCGCCGGATGCGCGCGACGACACGACCAGGGAGGTTGCTTCGGTTCGGCATGATCGACTCCGCTGCGATCATTCTATGCGAAGGGCCGGGGTGTGACGCGATCAATTCGTTTCCTACGCGCGCACGGACCCCGCAGGCCGATGGCTCAAGTCGAGCTGGCTCCGCCGCCGTCGCCGCGGCCGAAACGCCGAAAGATCCAGCCCCCGAAGAAACGCGCGACGACGAAAGCACCAATCCAGGCGAGCGCCATCGGAATCCACTGCAGCACGCGCACGATCCAGATCAGGTTCCCGATCCCGTCGTCCTCGAAACCGTCGGTCCGTTCGGCGCGTGGCACGAGCGTATAGAGATTCTCGGTCACCCATTCCTGGCGGAAGCTGAACACCTCCTCACGATCCGGCTCGACGCGAACGCGCACCCAGTGTCCGTGCGGGGAACCGAAACCCTCGACGCGCGTGAAGTTCTGCAGCGTCTCGCGGTGTCCGTCGACGAGGGGCTTGTCGATCCGGAACACGTGGGTGTCCCCGTTCGCGACGACGACCGGCCGGCCAAAGGCGCGCGTGTGTTCGACGAGGGCAGCCAGGAGAGGCGCGAAGCCGTCGTGGGGCTCGAGGTGTTCGGGGTCGACGACGTGCAGCAGGCTGGGATTCGCCGTGTATGGCCAGAGGCTGACCTGCGTCGCCAGCAGGACCGCTCGCGCGTCGCGTTCACGCGCGACCCGGAACGCCTCGTCGATCCAGGCGGCACCGGCCTCCCGGAGCGCGGCGCGTTCGCTGCGGAGCTCGTCGAGCCAGCCGAGCGGCGGCGCGGGACCGGCGATCATGTGCAGCGTCGCGAACACGACGCGATCGCGTTCCCAGATCAGGTTCTCGACCGGCCCCCCTGCGCTCGATTGCGATCGAACGTCGAGGCCTGCGCCCTCGAGCACCTGCGCGTCGCTTCCGAAGAAGACGTCTCGCACGACATCCAGCCACGCGACCCCGTCGCCGCTGCAATCCGCCCAATCGTTGTCCCCCGGCGTGAGCACGAAGGGACGGCCGAGTCCGAGGAACGCATCGCGACGTTCGCGGAAGAGCGCCTCGGAGCAGTCCGTCGCGCGCGGGTTGTGCACATCACCGAGGTGCAGGATCCACTCGAGGTCGGGCGCGGTTCGCAGATCCTCGAGCAGATGTGGCAGGCCCGCGTCGTCGCGCGGGAAGTAGGGATAGTCGCCGATGAGCGCGAACTCGAAGGGCTCGGCGGCGTGCGCGCTCACGCCGACGACCAGCGAGAGCAGCAGCATCGATCGCGTCCAGTTCCGTGCGAAGCCTAGCGTCACGCGCTCGTGTCCTCCCGCCGGTCGAGCGCGAGGCGCTCGCACGAAGGGTGGAGCCGATCATTGCATCGCGCCACCGTTCGCCCCCCGGAGCGCACGGAACGCCGGGTGGAAGTAGACGCTCACCCGGATCCCGGCGTCGCTCCGGGCATCGAAGACGTCGAACTCCGGCGGCCCGGCGAGGTGCCGCTCGCGCTCCGGGGTCAACCCGAAGTGCGAGAGGACCGCGAAGGCCTCTTCCTTCGAAATCGTCACGAAGGCGGTCGCCGCCGACGCGCCGTCACCGGTCTCGAGGATCGACGCCAACAGGCCGGCGTACCAGTCACCGTGCAGACTGGCCTCGGGCTCCCGCCCCAACGACGTCAGCGCCGCATAACGCCAGAGATGCAGGGAGGGATCGACCGGGCAAGCCGCGACGAGGGGCGCGGTCAGGCGCTCGGCCTCGGCCCAGTCGCCGCGCAGCATCGCCTCGCCCGCAGCCTGGCGGGACGGCGTCACGCATCGCGGCCGGAAATCTGCGCGACGACCGAACCAGTGGCGCAATCCGTCGTAGTCGACCCGCTCGGTCCAGTCGAAGACCGGCGGGGCGACGTCGCTCGGCACGATCTGGAGATGCGACGGGCGCGCGGCGGACGCGGTCGAGGGCGCGACGGAGGGGCCGGGTGCCCCGGCGCATCCCAGCAGCCACCCGAGGACGGCGGAGAGCAGGAGCCGACCGATCGGCGGCGGCTGGGCGAACGGGCAGTTGCGAATCATCGGGCGTTCCTCGGGCCGGGACGAAAGCCCCCTCCCGCTCCCCCACTTGTGAGTCGCCCGCGCGCAACGCGCGGTTCCGCCCGAAGATGGTTCCCCGTCGGACGCTAACGCTCCGTCAGGGCAGCACCGCTTCGTAATGCTCCACCGTCGGAAACGGGTCGTAGTAGTGGTGCAACACCTCGCGCCAGCGCTCGTACTGCGGAGAACCCCGGAACCCCTCCGTATGCGCCTCGAGCGTGTCCCACCACACGAGCAGGAGGTAGCGGTCGGCGTTCTCGACACAGCGCTGCAGCTCGTGACGCTGGTAGCCGGCGATTGAAGCCACGAGCGTCTGCGCCTCGGCGAAGTCGCGCTCGAAGGCTTCGGTTTCCCCGGGTCGCACGTCGAGGATCGCGACTTCGAGGATCACGTCAGCCCCGCGCTTCGCACTTCACGCGCAGCACGCGATCGCGAAGCCCAACGTCGTAGCCGCCCTTCTTGCGCGGCACGAGCGTGAGCGAGACCGGCCCGGACGGACCCGTAGCGACGAGCATCGGACCCTCTTCTTCCGCCACGGCGAGCATGATCGGCCGACCGTCGACCGTCACGACGTCGCCTTCGACCTCGACCGCGAGGGCATCGCTCTTCGGAAGCGCGATCTCGAACGACGTCGCCCCGGACTGCTCCCGTGCGGCGCGCCGCCCGACCGCCGCGAACACCAGGTCCCGCGTCGTCTCGTCGAGCGCGGGCAGGGGGTCTCCCATGTGATCCTCGATGAACGCCGTGTCGTACTGGCCTTTTCGATAGACCTCGTTCTCGCAGACACGCCGCAGGAACGGGAGCCCCGTCTTGATGCCCGCGATCGTGTAGTCCTCGAGCGCCGCCGCGAGCTTCTCGACCGCGGCGTCGCGATCGTCCGCGTGCACGATCAGCTTGGCGATCATGGGGTCGTAGTGCGTCGTCACCGTCTGTCCGCCCTCGAAGCCGCTGTCGAGCCGAACGCCGTCGCCTTCGGGCGCGCGCCAGCCGACGATCGGACCGGGGGAGGGGATGAAGTTCTTGTCGGGGTCCTCGGCGTAGATCCGCACTTCGATCGCATGTCCGGTCAGCGCCACGTCTTCCTGCGCGAACTCGAGCTTCTCGCCGGCGGCCATCCGGATCTGCAGCTGTACGAGGTCGACGCCGGTGACGGCCTCGGTCACCGGGTGCTCGACCTGGATCCGGGTGTTCATCTCGAGGAAGTACCAGTCTCCACTCGCGTCCATCAGGAACTCGACGGTGCCGGCGCCGACGTAGCCGACGGCGCGCGTCGCCTTGACCGCCGCGTCCCCCATCGCGGCGCGGACGTCGGGCGTCATCCCGTACGCGGGGGACTCTTCGACGAGCTTCTGGTGGCGGCGCTGGATCGAGCACTCCCGCTCGCCAAGGTGGATCGTGTGGCCTTCGGCGTCGGCCATGACCTGGAACTCGATGTGCCGCGGTCCATCGACGAACTTCTCGAGATAGACGTCACCGTCGCCGAAGGCCGCCTCGGCTTCGCTCGACGCGCGCTCGAGCGCCGCCTCGAGCTCGCTCGCATCGTCGACGCGACGCATGCCCCGCCCGCCGCCTCCCGCGCTCGCCTTCACGAGCACCGGGTATCCCATCTCCGCCGCGGCGCGCTTCGCCGCGCCGGCTTCGTCGATCCGGTCGCCCCCCGGCACGACCGGCACGCCGGCGACGATCATTCGCTCGCGCGCAGCGATCTTCCGGCCCATCGCGGCGATCACCTCGGGCGTCGGACCGATGAAGGCGATCCCCGCATCGCTCACCGCCCTGGCGAAATCCGCGTTTTCGGAAAGGAAACCGTAGCCCGGGTGCACGGCGTCGGCGCCGGTCTGCTTCGCGATGGCGACGATCTTCTCGATGTCGAGATAGCTCTCGGTCGCCCGCGCCGGACCGCAACAGACCGCCTCGTCCGCCATATGCACGTGAATCGAGTCCGCGTCCGCCTCCGAGTAGACCGCGACCGACGCGATCCCCAGCTCGCGACAGGCGCGGATGATGCGAACGGCGATCTCGCCGCGATTGGCGATCAGGGTCTTCTGGAACATGGAGGCTCCGGGAAGGAGGGGCGCGAGACACGACCCAGAATGCAGAACGGCCGGCCGTCCCACAATGGAAAGGCCGGCCGCCAGTTCTTGCCGATTCCGAGCGCGCGTCTAGAGCGAAGCGATCTCGCCGAGCATCTGCTGGAGCTTGGCCTCGTAGTCCTTGAGGTCGATCGGCTGCGTCGCGACGCCCGACTCCATCGCCGCCTGAGCGACCGCCGGCGCCACGAAGAGCAGCACGCGCGGGTCGAAGGGCTTGGGGATGATGTACTCGGGACCGAAGTCGAAGCTCTCGCCCGGGTAGGCCTTCCTGACCGCATCCGGGACGGCCTCGCCGCGCTTGGCGAGATCCGCGAGGGCATAGGTCGCCGCATGCTTCATCTCCTCGTTGATCTTCGTGGCGCGCACGTCGAGGGCGCCGCGGAAGATGAACGGGAAGCCGAGGACGTTGTTGACCTGGTTGGCGTAGTCCGAGCGGCCCGTCGCGCAGATCGCGTCGGGGCGGACATCCTTGGCCTCCGGGGGCGTGATCTCCGGATCGGGATTCGCCATCGCGAAGACCAGCGGTCGGTCGGCCATGGTCTTGACCATGTCCTTGTTGACGACGCCCGCCTGCGAGAGACCAAGGAACACGTCGGCCCCGACGAGCGCATCCTCGAGGGTGCGCGCCTCGGTCTCGGCGACGAATTCTTCCTTGTACTTGTTGAGGCCCTCGCCGCGTCCCTTGTACATGACGCCGCGCGAGTCACACATCAGGACGTTCTCGGCCTTCACCCCGAGGTCCTTGTAGAGCTTCGCGCAGGAGATCGAGGCGGCGCCGGCGCCGGAGAAGACGACCTTCACGTCCTCGATCTTCTTGTTCTGCAGCTCGATGCCGTTCAGGAGCGCGGCCGCGGAGATGATCGCAGTACCGTGCTGGTCGTCATGGAAGACGGGGATTTCGAGGGACTCCTTCAAGCGCTCCTCGATCTCGAAGCACTCGGGGGCGCGAATATCCTCGAGATTGATGCCGCCGAAGGTTGGGGCGATCATCTCGCAGAAGCGAATGATCTCTTCCGTGTCGTGGGAGTCGACTTCGATGTCGAACACGTCGACGTCGGCGAATCGCTTGAAGAGGACACCCTTGCCCTCCATGACCGGCTTGCCGGCGAGGGCGCCGATGTTGCCGAGGCCGAGGACCGCCGAACCGTTGCTGATCACCGCGACGAGGTTGCCCTTGGCGGTGTACTTGTAGGCGTCCTCGGGGTTCTTCTCGATCTCGAGGCAGGGCGCGGCGACGCCGGGGGAGTAGGCGAGCGAGAGATCGTTCGCGGTGATGCAGTCCTTGGTCGGAACGACCTTGACCTTACCGGCGCGTCCCTTGGCGTGATATTCGAGGGCGTCGTCGTTCAAGCTCACAACGGGGGTCCTTTACTTCTCGGAAGGCCCGCCGAGCGCTGACGTCGGCGTGCGTCCCGGGATGGGGCTGGGTGTACGAGGGGGCACGTATGGCTCCATCGGTACACAGGTCGAGTCCGAGGAGATCCCCTCAGGTCTCGCCTCCGTACTGCATCAGTCATCTCGTCTGGATGAGAGCGGCTGGCGCAGATGGAGTGGGTGGAGTCCGGGGCCGGGCTCGGTCGGGACTCCGCGAAAGGCTGCGAAGCCTATCCGAAGGTGAGTGCCCCGTCGACGAATCCGGAGTCGCGGACCGCGGGTTTCCGAGCATTCCCGAAGATCTACGCGGGTGGCGTCGGATCGCGGACAGGCAGGTGATCGCCCAAATGGCGTGAGGAAGGCTGGATTCTCCGGGCCGGCTCGCGTCACGCGAACTACACCCGAGGGGATTGTACGTGGCCCTACGCAGCTACTCCTTGGTGAGCTCCCGAGCAATCACGACGCGCTGGATCTGGTTCGTCCCCTCGTAGATCTGCATCAGCTTTGCGTCGCGCATCAGCTTCTCGACCGGGTACTCCTTCGTGTAGCCGTTGCCCCCGAAGATCTGGACCGCATCGGTCGTCGCCTGCATCGCGGTGTCGGTCGCGAAGCATTTGGCCATCGCGCTCTGCTTGGCGGCCTTCTTCCCCTGGTCGACCAGCCAGGCGGACTGCGCCGTCAGCAGTCGACTCGCCTCGATCGACTTCGCCATGTCCGCCAGCATGAACTGGACGCCCTGGAACTCGCCGATCGCCTGGCCGAAGGCCTTTCGCTCCTGCACGTAGGCGAGGCTCTCCTCGAGGGCGCGGCGCGCGACGCCGACGGCGAGCGCCGCCACCTGCGGTCGGGCGCGGTCGAGGGTCGCCATCGCGATCCGGAATCCCTCGCCCTCCTCGCCGAGCCGCTGATTCGCGGGCACCCGCACGTTGTCGAAATGCACGAGCGTGGTGTTGCTCGCGCGGTGTCCCATCTTGTCTTCCTTGCGACCGGGGGACAGGCCGGGCGTGCCCTTGGGAATCACGAACGCACACATGCCCTTATGGCGGGAGCTGCGATCGAGGGTCGCGAAGACGGTGTAGATGTCGGCGTAGCCGCCGTTCGTGATCCAGGCCTTGGTTCCATTCAGGACGTAGTCGTCGCCGTCGCGCTCCGCATGGAGCTGGAGCCCCGCGACGTCCGATCCCGCGCCGGGCTCCGACAGACAGAACGCGAGGATCTTGAATTCCTCGGCACACTGCCCGAGCCACTCCGCCCGCTGGTCGTCCGAGCCCCCGAGGAGGATCGGGTTCAGGGCCAGGTCGTTCGAGATGATCGACGTGGTGACGCCGCCGCAACCGCGGGCGAGCTCCTCGACGCCGAGCACTGCCGCGGTCACGGGCAGGCCGACACCCCCGAGCTCCTCGGGAATACCGGTATGCGAGAGCCCGAGTTCCCACGCTTTCGTAAGGACCGGAAGCGGCAGCTCGCCGGCTTCGTCCCAGGTCCCGGCGTGAGGAACGAGCTCCTCGTCCGCAAAGCGGCGGGCCGTGTCCTGGAGCGTGAGCAGTGCGTCGTCGAGTTCGAAATCCATCGCGCGATCATAACGCGAGGACGCGACACGAGACGCCGCGCGCGCAGACCGTCGGTCGCGCGCTCAGCCGGAATTCAACGGCGTCGCCAAACGAGCACGCCAGCCGGCCTCGAGCTTCCCCCGGCGAAGCCGCATAGAAAGCCGGCCTCAAGCTTCCAAGGGCGTAGCCGCATGAAAGCCCAGCTCTGACGACAGCTCGACCGCGGCTTCGCTGATCGCGGTCGCGATCGCGCCGTGGAGTCGCTCTTCGCCGAGGCGCATCGCCGGGCCCGAGAGCGACAGGGCGCCGACGACCCGGGCGCTCGCGTCGCGCACCGGCGCCGCGACGCAGCGGAGACCGGGCGCGTACTCCTCGAGGTCGGTCGCGTAGCCGTTCAGCTGCACCGTGCGCAGCTCGTCGACCAACTTGGTCGCGTCCGCCAGGGTCGTATCCGTGTAGCGGGTGAGCGAAGCCTCGGAGAGCTCCGCTTCGAGGCTGCCCGGGCCCGGCGGCTCCTGCGAATCGATTTCGGGGGAGGCGAGGCCGAGGCTGCGGTTCGCGATCTCGCCGGCGAGGAGCGTCTTGCCCAGTGCCGTGCAGTGGGCGTCGAGGCGATCGCCGACACGCAGACCGGTCAGCACGAGCTGCTCCGGCAGGGCGCCGTCGAGGTGCACGACTTCGCGGCCGCTCAACACGCCGAGGTGGGCGGTCTCGCCGATGTCCCGGGCGAGTCGCTCGAGGATCGGTCGCGCCTGGTTCATCAACGTGTGGCTCCGCGCGAAGGCGTGGCCGAGTTCGAGACAGCGCGGGCCGAGGTGGTAGAGCTCGGTGGCCGGCGTCTGCTGGATGTATCCCGAGAGCTCGAGGGTCGCGAGCAGGCGGAAGGCGTTGTTCTTGTGGAGCCCGAGCGTGCGCGCGAGATCGCTCACGCCCATCTCGTTCTCGGTGTGGAAGACCTCCAGCATACGGAGCGCGTTCGATACGGTCTGGATCGCGTATTCGCTCTTCGGCTTGCTGGACGTCTTCGGCATCGGGATCGACTCCGCTTCCTGCTCGATCTCACCCGTCTGGACATCTGCGAGCTTTCGCAGGACAGGGAGATTCATCGCGCGCTGCCGATACAGTGTCGTCCGACCCTCCGCCGAACGGTACCGCGACCGGTTCGGGCGACAGGAAGGACGACCGCAAGGCTGACCGACGAACGATTTCGATGCTCCGGGAGCAGGATTTGAAATCGGCGGAAACCGGCTCGGGTTCCGGGAGGTTCGTAGGCGCAGCGATTGGGGGAAAGTCGATCCGTGAGGCCCAGGGGGTAGGCAATGTCTAACGCAACCGTCCGAGAGGTGTCAACGAATTCAAACCAGCGTCACGCGGTGAACTCGGGAATAACACAATGGAGTGTCTGTGCGTTTCGATGCAGCCGGGCGACTGCAAAGGAATTTCGATCGAAGACTCCGCGCGTCGCCGGCAACGAAAAAAATTCGAGGGGTGGCTAAGGTCGCGACCAGCCCGCGCGGGGATGTTGGTCACTTAACGAATGACCGGATCGGGCACGTGCGAGCGGTCGAAGACGCAGGCGCCGGCGTGCGGCGTCCGCATGCCACGCTGCGTTGCGTTGCGTTGCGTAGGAAGAGGACGCGCACGCGCGGCGAGGCAGCTCGGCTGCGAACGTCGCGCTAGCGGCGAGGCCGCTCGGCTACGCGCGTCGCGAACTCGGTCGCGAAGAGCTCGATGATGAGGGTTGTCGCCCCCAGCACGATCGCGACGTCGGCGAGACTGAAGTCCGGCACCGCGTTCGAGGTCGGTGAGCCCAGGTGGAGGAAGTCGACGCCCGAACCGTAGCGGAGCCGATCCACGGCGTGGCTGGCGATCCCACCGAGCAACGCGCCGAGGGCCGCGGCCGTCCCCTGCTCCCCAGGGGCCAACGCGCGATAGAAGAGCACGATCACCAGGGTCGCGGCCAACGCGAGCGCAGAGAAGCCGATCAGCTGCGCCCCGGGGAGCCAATCACGAAAGATCCCGAAGGCGCCGCCCATCGCGGGGACGTTCGTCCACGCGATCCAGTCGCCGAACAATCGCTCACGCGCGCCTGGGTCGATCGTCGTCGACGTGTGCAACTTGCCCAGCTGGTCGAGCGCGAGCCCGACGACGGCCATCGGCAGGAAGGCCGCGCGCTTCGTGCCGAGGAACGCCACTGCTAGCGAAGCTCTCGCGCCGACAGGCGTTCGTCACCCCAGATACGGGGCGCGAGTCGACGCGCCTCCGCGAAGAGCGCGTCCGCGCGCTGGTTGCGTCCGCGGGCCCTGTCGATTCCCGCGCGGAGGCCCAGCCCCCACACGTCGACGGCGGGCCCGAGATCGCCCTGAGCCTCGAAGAGCGAACGCGCCTGGTCGAGAAAGGCGCTCGCCTCGTCCGCGGCGTCGCCCTCGAGGTGATGCCGCGCGAGCGCGAGAAACGCGAAGGGATTCGTCGGGTCGACGCGAATCGCGCGCTGATACTTACCGAGGGCCCGCGCCGGGCGGCCGGCCTGATCCTCGTCGAGGCCTTCGATCACCATTCGCAGGGAGGCATCCCGCGCCGCGTCATGCTGCCCGAGGGCCGACGTCGCCGTCAGAGGGCGTGCCGCGACGCCGAAGCGAGGGGCGTAACCTTCGCCGGCGACGCAGCCGAGCGTGCCTACGGCGAGGCACGTTGCGAGAACGAGTGCGATCGATCGCAGCATGGGCAGTGGATCCTCGAGGGGCGCGCCAAGCTCGCACAGATGTCGCGGCGAGGCACGGGCGCGGGGCCTGAGCGGAAGGAAGCGGCGCGCTCAGGCGCCGAAGAGGCGCCGGAAGAAGCCGCCACCCCCGCCGCCGCCGCCACCGCGAGGACAGGTCTCGTCCGGTGCAGTGCCGGCGAGGAAGTACTCGGTTCTGCGCTCGCGACACGCGGAGAGCGCGCGCTTGCCGGTCGAGGGCTCGATCTCGATGCGTTCGACGCCGCCGGGTCGCGCGAACACGCCGCGCACCCGGGCGCCCGACACCTCCGCCAGGAAGTCGGCCCAGATCGGCAGCGCCCCGCGGCTGCTCGGCACGCCGATCTCGCGCGGCTCGTCGTACCCGACCCAAACGACGGCGACGAGCTCCGGCGTGAACCCAACGAACCACAGATCGTACTCGTCGTCGGTGGTCCCGGTCTTTCCGGCGATCGGGCCGCGCAGCCCACGCGCGCGGATCCCGGCGCCGGTCCCGCGATCGACGACACCCTCGAGGAGCGACGTGGTCAGGTAGGCCGTGCCCGGATCGAGGACCCGTCGGGCACCGGCCAGGGGCCACTGCTCCTGCCCGACGCCGCGGTCGTCGAGGAGACCGATGAAACTGCGGGGCGTCGGCCGCAGTCCGCCGTTCGCGAAGGTCGCGTAGACGACCGCCAGCTCGAGCGGCGAGACCTCCGCCGTCCCGAGCGCCAGGCTCGGCACGTCCGGCAGCTCGCTCTCGACACCCAGGCGCCGGGCCATCTCGACGACCTCACCGATCCCCAGCGCCTGCCCGATCCGCGCGGCGGGCACGTTGAGGGAGCGCTCGAGGGCCTCTCGCACGGAGACGGGACCCCGGAATTCGTCGTCGTAGTTGCGCGGCTCCCAGAGGCCGTCCGGCGTCTCCACCGAGATCGGGGCGTCATCGATCCGGCTCGCCAGGGTGATCAGCGGACCGGATTCGGGCGAGAGCGCCGCGGCGTACACGACGGGCTTGAACGCGCTGCCCGCCTGTCGGTGGGCCATCGTGCAACGATTCCACTGCGACGCCGCGTAGTCGCGCCCGCCCACCATCGCGAGGATCTCGCCGGTCTGCGGCCGCATCGCGAGGAGGCAGCCCTGCAGCGGCTGCGGCTCGCCGCTCGCGTCGGATTTCCGTCCGAGTCGTTTTTCCAGGGAGGCGAGTCCTTCGGTGAGCGCGTCGACCGCGGCGCGCTGGATCCCCGGGTCGAGGGTCGAGTAGATGCGCAGGCCCTCGACCGAAAGCAGCTCCTCGTCGTAGACCTCCGGCAGCTGCTTCGCGAGCGCGTCGAGGAAGTAGCGATCCTGGCCGGACTCGAGGGCGATCGCCGCGGTGCTGATCGCGCGCTGGCGCGCGCGCTCGGCTTCGCGCGCGGAGATCCGATCCTGTGCCTCCATCAATCCGATCACGAGATCCCGACGCTCCTTCGCGCGTTCGGGATGCCGATGGGGCGACAACGCGTTCGGGCTCGCGATCACCGCGGCGAGCAGCGCCGACTCGTCGATCTCGAGATCTGCGACCCGCTTCCCGAAGAAGAAGCGCGCCGCCTCGCCGACGCCGTGGATCGCCGTGGAGCCGCGGCGCCCCATGTAGATCTCGTTCAGGTACGCCTCGAGGATCTGGTCCTTCTCGTAACGGGCCTCGACCATCAGAGCCATCGTGGCCTCGGTCAGCTTGCGACGGATCGTGCGCTCGGGCGTGAGGAAGAAGTTCTTCACCAGCTGTTGGGTGAGCGTGCTGCCGCCCTGACGGATCCCGCCGGCCCGGAGGTTCGCGAGCAGCGCCCCGGCGATCCGGACGGGGTCGATCCCGTGATGTTCCTCGAAGCGCCGATCCTCGACGGCGTAGATCGCGGAGACGAGATGGGGCGGGACGTCGGCGAGCGCCACCAGGTCGCGCTGCTCCCGCTCGTTGCCATAGAAGGAGGAGATCGGCTCGGGCTCGAGGGAGACCACGTCGACCGGTCGGCCCCGGTCGTCGCGGATCTCTCGAACGCGCCCCGCTTCGAGTCGGAACTCGACCTTGCGGTTCGGCTCCGGGAGCTGTGGGTGGTCGAAGGCTCGCAAGTGCACGCGCAAGCGCCCGGGCAGCCAGCGATAGTGGCCGACGCCGAGCGGACCCGCCTCGCTCTGCTCGCGGTAGCCCATCCGCGTGAGCCAGCCGCCGAGGTCGAGGCGCTGCCAGTCGGCGCCCGGGTAGATGACGATCGGCGCCGCATAGACCCGCGAGGGGACCGAGAAGCGGCGGCCCTCGAAGCGGGACACGACCACGTCATCGAGTTCGAGAAGCCAGTAGGCGGACCACAGCCCGGCGGCGAAGGCGAGCGCGATCGTCACGAGCCCCGCGCGGCGGGCCGCGACGGACGCCGGGCGCTTCGCGGCCTTCCGCCGACCCGACGCCTTCCCGCCCTTCTTGGAAGGCTTCTTCGCGGCGGACTTCCGCCCGCGGTCGTTCTTCGCGCCCCTGGCCATGGTGCTCGTTCCGATCCCCCCGAATCGCCCGGCCCCCGCCGACCGCTGCCCGGTTGGGTGCAGCGACCCCACGGGACGGTACCGGGCCCTCGCGACCCGGACACGCTTGGGCGTCCCACGACGCCGATCCGCCCCTCCATGGAACCCGCGAACTGCCTGCCGTTCCTCTGGAATCGCGGATCCTTGGCGCAGGGCGGAAAACCCTGCGCCATCGTGTGCCGACGCTCGCAGACCGCGCGGGTGCTCCGCTTGTGCCCGAGCCCGAGAACCGCGAGAGTAGGCCGCCATGAGCCAGACGTCCGGACAGAAGGGCGGCGCCAAGCCCTGGGGCGGCCGCTTCAGCGAGGCGACCGACCCGACGGTCGAGCGCTTCTCCGCGTCGATCCACTTCGACAAGCTCCTCGCGCGCCACGACATCCGTGGCTCGAAGGCCCAGGCTCGCATGCTCGGCCGCGCGGGGCTCATCAGCAAGGCCGAGGCCGATCAGCTGATCGAGGGCCTCGAGCGGATCGCCGGCGAAATCGAGGACGGCAGCTTCCCCTTCGATCCGGCCCTCGAAGACATCCACATGAACATCGAGTCCCGGCTGCGCACCCACCTGGGCAGCGTCGCCGGCAAGCTCCACACCGGCCGGTCCCGGAACGACCAGGTCGCCACCGACCTCGCGCTCTTCCTGCGCGATGTCTCGCTCGTGACCCAGCGCGGGCTGCTCGAGCTGCGGGGCGTCCTGCTCGAGCGCGCGCGGGAGCACGTCGAGACGGTGCTCCCGGGCTACACCCACTTGCAGCGGGCCCAGCCGGTCCGCCTGGCGCACCACTGGCTCGCGCACATCGAGACCCTCGGCCGGGACGCGTCGCGCTTCCGCGACGCCCGGGCGCGGATCGTGCGCTGTCCGCTGGGCGCGGGAGCGATGGCGGGATCGACCCTGCCGCTGCGGCGGGAGGAGACCACCGCGGAGCTCGGCTTCGACGCGCCGACCCGGAACAGCATGGACACGGTCGCGAGCCGCGACCTCGCTCTCGAATTCATGGCCGACGCGGCGATCGCGATGGTGCATCTCTCTCGCCTCGCGGAAGAGCTGGTCCTGTGGTCATCGAGCGAGTTCGGCTTCGTCGAGCTGGCGGACGCCTACTCGACCGGCTCGAGCTTGATGCCCCAGAAGAAGAACCCGGACGTACCGGAGATCGTGCGCGGCAAGTCCGGACGCGCGATCGGCAACCTGGTCACGCTGCTCACGGTGCTGAAGGGCTTGCCGCTCACCTACAACCGCGACCTGCAGGAGGACAAGGAGCCGCTCTTCGACACCGTCGAGACGCTGCGGGACTCCCTCGAGGTGATGGCAGGGGCGATCGCGACCCTCGACGTGCGGACCGAGCGGATGGGCGAGGCGGCGTCGGATCCGATGCTGCTGGCGACGGACCTCGCGGAGTTCCTGGTGCGGGCGGGCGTGCCCTTCCGGGACGCCCACGAGGTCGTGGGCAAGATCGTCGGGCACGTGACCCGCGAAGGGATCAGTCTGCGATCGCTCTCGAAGGGCGACATGCAGGGCTTCCACGAAGCCTTCGACGCCGGCGCCGACGCGCTGCTCGACCTCGAGCGGTCGCTGGAGAGCCGCGCGCTCCCGGGCGGGACCGCCCGCGCGCGCGTGGAGGCGAATCTCGACGAGGTCGCCGGAGAGCTCACGGCGGAGCGCGCCGAGATCGAGCGCCTCGAAGCGGAGGCGGCGCAATGAGCGCGCTTTGCCTGAAGCCGGCACCCGGGCGCTGGAAGCCCGGGCCCGCGGTCGCTCTGCTCACAATCGTCCTGATCGTGGGTACACTGGGTATCGGGTCGCTGAGCGGCTGTGGGCGCTACGGACGTCCGAAGCGTCCGTCTCCCGAACCCGCGATGCGGGTCGAGACGACGGCGCCCGGCCCTCCGTCCTCCCTCGCGGGGCTCTGATCGCCTGATCGGTCGCCCCGTGCGAACCGATCCGCGCCGACCGTCGTCGATCCTCGATGTCGGTCGCGAGCCCCTTCGACCCGTCAAACGGGTCCACCCCGCACCCCGCACCCCGCACCCAGAGAGAAATCCGATGAGCCGAACGATTCCGTTCACCAAGATGCATGGCGCCGGGAACGACTACGTCCTCTTCGACGGACTGAAGGACGACCTTCCGGACGACCTCGCGCAGCTCGCCCGGGACATCTCCCACCGCAACTTCGGCGTCGGCTTCGACCAGATGCTGGTCGTGCGCCCGTCGACGGAAGCCGACTTCCGGATGGACATCTACAACGCAGACGGCTCGCAGGTCGAGATGTGCGGCAACGGCATTCGCGCCTTCTACAAGTACCTGCGCGACGCCGAACACACGGACAAGAGCAAGGTCGGTGTGGAGACGCTAGGCGGCGTCGTCTACCCCGAGTGGGCGGGCGAGAACCTCGTGCGCGTCGACATGGGTCTGCCGATCCTGATTCCCGAGAAGATTCCGACCACCCTCGCGACCGGCGCGGGTCCGGTGCTCGACGTGCCGATCCAGCTCGTCGAGGACGTCCACTGGCCGGATCAGCCTTCCGAGCTGCGCGCGTCGAGCGTCTCGATGGGCAACCCGCACTGCGTGATCCAGCTCGACGACATCGACGGGATCCCGCTCGAGTTCGTGGGCCCGCCCCTCGAAAACCACGTCGCGTTCCCGAACCGCGTCAACGTCGAGTTCATCGATGTGGTCGACCGCGGTCACATCCGCCAGCGCACCTTCGAGCGCGGCACGGGCGAGACCCTCGCCTGCGGCTCCGGCGCCTGCGCCGTCGGCGTGACCACGATGTTGCGCGACGTCGTCGACCGCGAGGTCGAGATCGAGCTGCGCGGCGGCACGCTCCAGATCGCGTGGAAGGACAAGAACTCGCCCGTGTTCATGACCGGACCGGCCGCGACTGTCTTCACCGGCGATTGGCCGCTCGACTGAGCCTGGAAGGGAGTTCCCCATGTTCGAAGGTGTCCTGACCGCGCTCATCACGCCCTTCCGCGACGGCGAGGTCGACGAACCCGCCCTGCGCGGGTTGATCGAGCGCCAGATCGAAGCGGGGGTCGACGGTCTCGTGCCGTGCGGCTCGACCGGCGAGTCCGCGACCTTGTCCCACGACGAGCACAACCGCGTCGTCGCGATCACGATCGACGCCGCCGCGGACCGCGTCCCGGTCGTCGCGGGGACCGGCTCGAACTCGACGGCGGAAGCGATCTCGCTGACCGCGCACGCCAAGGAGGCAGGCGCCGCGGGCGCGCTCCTGCTCTCGCCCTACTACAACAAGCCGACCCAGGAAGGCATCTACGAGCACTATTCCGCGGTCGCGCGGGAGACCGCGCTGCCGCTGGTGATCTACAACATCCCGGGCCGCACGGCGTCGAACATCGCCCCGCAGACGATCGGTCGCCTCGCGCAGCTCGAGCACGTCGTCGGCATCAAGGAAGCGAGCGGCGACCTCGACCAGATCGCCCACGTGGTCGCGGCGTGCCCCGAGGACTTCGCGGTCCTCTCGGGCGATGACGCGTTGGCGCTCCCGCTGATGTCCGTCGGCGGCAAGGGCGTGATCTCGACGTCCTCGAACGTCGCGGCGGGGCAGATGGCGGAGCTCGTGCGGACCTTCGCCGCCGGGGATGCCGATGGCGCGCGACGTCTGCATCACGAGTTGCTGCCGCTCTTCGATGCGCTCTTCTGCGAGACGAACCCGATCCCGGTGAAGGCGGCGTGCGCGGCGCTCGGTTGGTGCGACGGCGAGATCCGATTGCCGATGACCCCGATCACCGCGCCCAACCTCGAACGCTTGAAGGTCGTGTTGAAGGACCTGGGGATTCTGCGATGACCAAGAGCAGAATCAGAAGGAAAAGAGTGCGATGACCAAGCGCAGAATGAGAAGGAAAAGAGTGCGATGACGAATCCGACCGGAGTGATGGTCGTCGGCGCGGAAGGGCGCATGGGACTCGAGGTCCGCGCGGCGCTCGAAGCGGAGCCGACGCTGTCCTTCGCGGGCGCCCTCGAACGCGCCGGACACGAACGCGTCGGCGAGACGCTCACGGACGGCGTCGTCCTGCAGGACGATCCGAAGCGGGCTCTCGAAGGCTGCGGGGTCGCGATCGACTTCTCGATCCCGACGGCGACCCTCGCGAACCTGCGCGCGGCGGCCGACGCCGGCGTCGCCTACGTGACGGGCACGACCGGATTCGACGAAGCGGGCAAGGCGGAGATCGCGCGCTTCGCAGAGCAGATCCCCGTATTGCACGCGCCGAACTTCTCGGTCTCGGTCAACGTGCTCGGCCATCTCGCCCGCGAGGCCGCGCGGCTGCTCGGGGACGGCTACGACGCCGAGCTCTTCGAGCTGCATCACGGTCAGAAGCGCGATGCCCCGAGCGGGACGGCGCTCTTCCTCGCGGAGAACGTCGCTGCGGGGCAGGGCAAGAACCTCGACGACCACGTCGTCCTCGAGCGCGCGGGGGAGACCGGTGCGCGGCCGGACGGCGCGATCGGGATCCAGACCCTGCGCGGCGGGGACAACCCCGGTGAACACACCGTCTACTTCATCGGCGGCGGCGAACGCGTCGAGCTGACCCACCGCGCGGCCACGCGCGGCCACTTCGCGCGCGGCGCCGTCCGGGCCGCCGCCTGGCTCGTCGGCAAGACGCCGGGCCTCTACCGGATCGAGCAGGTGCTCGGGCTGGACTGACAGACGACCCTGGACGACCCCCGAAAGGAACCCCCGATGCTCAGCCTCCAGGAGATCTCCGACAAGCTCGAGATCCAGGACCTCGCCTGGCGTTATTCCGAGATCATCGACACGAAGGACTTCGACAAGCTGCGCGAGGACGTCTTCACGAGCGATGCCTTCATCGACTACTCGGCGTTCGGCGGCTCGAAGGGCGACCTCGAGTCGACCATCGAGTTCCTGCACAACGCGATGAAGATCTTCCCGAACCACCAGCACCTGAACGCGAACCATCAGATCAAGCTCGACGGAGACCCTCCCGCGGAGAGGGCGACCGGCAAGGTCATGTGCTGGAACCCGCAGGAGCTCCAGCCGAAGGACGGCGAAGAAGAGGGTCACATCTTCTTCTGCGGCCTCTGGTACCACGACGAGTACGTGCGCACCGACGCGGGCTGGCGCATCGGGAAGCGGGTCGAAGAGAAGAGCTACGTCTTCAACCGCCCGCAGTTCATGAAGGGCGTCTAGACCGCGGTACAGCAGCGTTCTTGGGGCGCTCTTCCTCACACCATTCGCCGGGCGGCCTCGGTTTCACGCGAACGGGGCGACCGTCGACCTCGAGGACCAGATAGGTGCGGGTCTCGTAGGCGCGCTTCTCGGCCGCGATCCGAGCTCGCCAAAGCCCGTCGAGTGCCTTCTCGATCTGCGCTTCGTGCCACTGACGGAGCTCCGATTTCTCGTCGGTCTCGTCGGGCGTGATTTCATTCGTCATTCGTTTGCTCCCTCGTCGATCGCGACCGGGTCTCCGAAGCGGCTCGCATCATAGACTACCCAACTCGATACCCGCGTTCGGTAGAGCTCGTGGAAGTTCCGGCGCCCCGCAGCGAACCTGCGACGAATCACGTTGGCCGGGAGCGAATGGCCGCCCTGCCGGGCGCGTGCCAGAACGCGCTCGACTGCCACGTCAGGCGAGGTCAGTGAGAGGAAGTGCAGACGGACGTGAAATCCACGCTCTTGCCACGACGGAATCCTGCGTGCGTAGTTTCGTCCGGCGAGCGTCGTCTCGAACGCGAAGGTCTCACCGCGCTCCACCGCTTCCCCGATCGCGGCGAGCATGAGACGGCCAGCGGGAAGAGCGACGGAGAGCGGATCCGCCGGATCGAGCCGCCGAGCAAGCCGGTCGGCGTCGAGAAAGATCGTGCACCCCTCGGCCTCGATCAAATGACTGTGAGCGAACGTCGTCTTGCCCGCTCCGTTCGGACCGGCGACCACGTGGATCGTCGGATCGGCTGCCATCCGCGACTCGTCTGCGCGACGCGGCAGGCGGGGTGACTCTGCGTGTCGGCGGGCGCGCTCGGATGGTCAGGTGTCACCCGACGCACGCCATCGCGCCTGGTCTACGAACGATTGCGACGCGGATCAACGCCGTGAACGGTTCGACACGACCGCTTTCCGCACGCGCGAGCGCGCCGGCGCTCACTCGCCGGCTGCTCGACCCGACCGGTGAACGTCGTCCGCCAGCTGCGGCGCATAACGGTCCAGGACCTCGCGCACGCCGCGATCGAGGCTCGCTTCGTGTCGTTCGCGCAGGATCTCTTCGCGGAGCACGCTGCGGATCTCCGCGAGGGTCGGGATCCGGCTCGGCGCCTTGCGCGTGAGCAGGACCGCGTGCCAGCCGTGCTGAGAGGCCAGGGGCCCCTGCCAGTCGGACGCATGAGGCTCGAGTGCATCGAGCGCCCCCGCCATCTCGTCCCCGAAATGGGCGCGCACTTCGTCGAGGGTGCGATCGACGTAGACGCGGTTGTAGAGGAAGCGATCGCCGCGATCTCCCGCGCCGTCGAAGACGACGCCGTCCCCGTTCAGCGCATCGCGAAGATCCGCCGCGCGGCCGTAGGCGCGCGCGCTCGCGCCGAGGGACAGGGCCTCGGCGTCTTCGACGAAGACGTGGGTGAAGGTCGCGACGAGCGGGATCCGGTGATCCTCGGCGCGGGCCTCGTACTCCGCTTGGTAGGTGGCGTCGTCGATCGTCCCGTCGACGTCGGTCACGATCAGGAACTCGACGTTCTGGACGAGTCGGCGTCGGATCAGGTCGTCGTTGCGATCGAGTCCGAGCGAGCGCGCTTCGCGCACGAGGGCCTCCTCGCGCACGAACCGATCGACCCACACCTGGCGGGCCTTGGGGTCGAGCAGGTCCCAACGCGCCTCGAGCACCCGCGCATCGGCCTCACCGGTTCGTAGCTGCACGAAGTCGAGCAGCGACCGACGCTCGACCACGATCCGGTCCGCGTCCGCACCGCCTTCGGCATCGAAGGCACCGAGCGCCTGGACCAGTCCGAAGAGCACGACCCCCGCGAGTAGGAAGCGCACGAGCGGTGACCGCATCAGCGACTCGAGCATCGACCTCCCTTCCGACCGTTGCTTCGGGCCAGGCGTCGACGCCGATGGACCGGACCTACGGCGTGTACCAGATCGGCGACGTGTAGGCGCGTTCCTGCAGCGTCGGTGGTTGCGCGTCCGAGGGCTCGCCCTGGAGCGCGATCGCGTCGAGCAGGGAGTGCCGCGGCGTCGGAATCTCGAGCACCCGTACGTAGTAGAAGGCGCGCGCGTTCGGATCGAAGTCGGGGTCGGTCCAGACCGTCGCGAGCTCCATCGCGCCGATGTCGTTCGTGTACAGGCCGGTCCCGAGATCCACGGTGTTGCCGACGGGGCCGACGGCGCCCGCCGCATCCGGCGTGCGATCACCGGACCAGGCGACGTCGTAGACGCGCTCGCCGCTGGTGCCGTCGCTCGCGTGCCAGCCCTTCACGACCTGGACGCGGTCGATGTTCGCGCCGAGGGGATCCTTCGCGACGTGCACCAGGAACGATGGCGCGCGGTCGGCGCCCCCGAAGAGCCCGGCGAGACCGCCGCGCTCGGGAGGCGGACCCGCGAGATCTCCGCCCATCGACACACCCTTCGCGTATCCGCGATCGACCAGATCCGCGGCGTCCGCGTCACGCGCAGCGAAATCCCAGCCGCCGAAGAAGCGCACCTGCAACCGCGGCCCCGTCGTCGCATAGACTTCACGCCGGCGGAACGCGGCCAGGATCGACTCGCGAGTGTTCTCTTCCGCCCAGACCGCTGCGAGTCCCTGGGCACCGATGTTCCAGCCGTCGACCACGCGACCGACCCCGAAGAGACCCTTCGTCTCGGGCGTGGAGTCGAGGGCCATCTTGCCCCAGAAGTTGTCTTCCTCGGCGGCGGCGAGACCCGAGTGCGAATCCGTCGCGCCGATCATCCCGAACTTGTACGGGTTGGCGCCGACCTCGGCCTCGATCTCGAGACCGCGGCGAAGGGCCGAGCGCGCGTAGTCCCCGACGTTTGCCTGGTACTCCTGCACGTTGGTCTGGATGTAGCCCTCGTAGGTCTCGAAGTCCGCGAAGGCATCGTCCGGGGAGAGGGCCGGATGGGTCTCGGAGTCGCCCTTGTACTGGGTGACCTCGGCGACCGGCTCCCAGCGGGCTCGCGTGCGGGCGCTCTCGATCGTGTAGGGCGTTCCGTCGAGGCGCGTCGCGCCGAACATGTAGCCCTTCGAGATGTTCGGGTTGTGCGGAATCGCGACGAACTCGGCGCCGGTCGCTTCCGAGGTCCGCTCGAGCCAGGCCCACAGATCGTCCGGGTAGTTCGAGTCGCTCGACGACCACGGCATGAACTGGCGCGCGGTCTCACCGTCGACGTTCGTCATGACGACGCGATGCAGGTTCGCGCCGTTCGGGATCGAGCTCCATTCCCAGCCGATCATGGCGGTGAAGCGCCCGGGGTCGTTGTGCCGGTCGGCCGCGGCCGTCGTCTCGGCCCAGGCATCGCGCCGCAGGGGCTCACCGTCGCCGGGAATCGGGAGCGGATTGGTCTGGCCGTCGATGACCGCAACCGGGTCACGGGTGTCGCCCGGCTCGATCGTCGCTTCGGGCAGCACGCCTGCGAAGAGAGCCGTGCCCCGGCCCGAGTCGATCGCCTGGCGGATCTGCTCCGCGAACTCGGCGCCCTCGCCCTCTCTCACGTCGAGGTAGAGCTTGCGGATGACGCCGAGGTACTCGGCATGGTCGGAGACGACCAGGAAGTCCAGGGGCGTCTCGACCTGTACGCGGGCGCGATGGTAGGGATGCACGACCGGCAACCCCTTCGCCCAGCGATAGGCCGTGTCCGGATCGGCGCTGTGGTTCCCGTTCAGGAACGCGTCGAAGGAATACGACGAGTGGAGATGGGTGTCGCCCCAGTAGAGCTGGCGTGCGGACTCCGCGGATGCGGACGACGCGAACAGCACCACAGCGAGGGGGACGAGAACCGCCGCCTTCCGGAGCGCATGCGCTCCGCGCTCGATTTTGCCCACGCTAGACCGCTGCCGGTCCGCGTTCGCCAGTCCGGATGCGGACCGCTTCTTCCAGGGGAAGGACGAAGATCTTGCCGTCGCCGATCTTCCCGGTGTTCGCCGCGCCCACGATCGCCTCGATCACGGCGTCTGCCTTGTCGTCGTCGATCACGACCTCGAGCTTGATCTTGGGAAGGAAGTCGACCACGTACTCGGCGCCGCGGTAGAGCTCGGTGTGACCCTTCTGACGACCGAAGCCCTTCACTTCGGTGACGGTCAGGCCTTCTACGCCGAGGGCGCCCAGCGCCTCCTTCACGTCGTCGAGCTTGAACGGTTTGATGATGGCTTCGATCTTCTTCATGAGGCGCGAACTCCGGCGTCGGACGGGTCGGCCCCGCGCGGAATCCGGTTGGAAACCCGCGGGAGCCGTTCGGAAACGCCACGGTACCACTCTCCGGCGTCGTGGATCCACCCGCCCGAGCGGGCGAATTCCTGCACACCTGGATGGCAGGCATGCCTGCGATTCGAGCAACGGCGGCACCGCGAGCAGCGCATCGTCGCGACTTCCGGTCCCGCCGCGCAGCGAAACATGGCTGAGTCGCGCGAGAGCGCGTGTAGGCGATCCGTTGCGGGCCGTTTCCTGCACGACGAGATTGGCCCACCCCTTGCAAAACCAATGCGGGACGGCGCCGCGAAGCGTGCGCCGTCGCCCCGTATCCGCTCGCGCGAGCGAGCGGGTGGATCTCCCGACCCCCCGAATCTGCCGTGTACCCGGTGCAGGAAGACAAGCCATGGACCTCGACTCGAACGCCGTCCCCCCGATCGCTTCGATCGCCCCGAACGACCACCTCGAAGAGTTCGCCCGCTTCGTGCGCGCGTCCACGGCCAACCAGTCGTCTTCTGCAGAGCCCCGGACCCTGAAGGCCTGGCTCGACCTGGCCGAGGCCTATCGCATCACCGAGGCCCTCAAGGAATGCCGCGGCAATCGTTCCGCCGCCGCCCGCCTGCTCGGCATCGGCCGCCGCACCCTCTACGCCAAGATGGACAAGCTCGGCATCAACCCCACCTGGCGCATCGGCTGAGCACACGCCGACGCGATCCGTCGCGCCGTTCGGTTCACCACCCGGGCGACGCGATCGGCCTCGAATCGCAAAGAGGGCGCGACGTACGAGACGTCGCGCCCTCTCTTCTTCATCCCCGGGCGAGGCCCGGAGGCTCAGGCATCAGAACTCGTAGTACATCTGCGCTAGAGCGACGAGCTGATCGTTGTTGCCGAAGTTGAAGTCGGCCGCAGCGTTGTTGTTGTCGTCGAGGACGGTGTCCCACCGCATCTCGACCCGGGCGACGAGGCCTTCGGCCAGCGCCTTGTCGAACGTACCCGTGAGGGTCAGCAGTTCGCCGTCCCGCGGGGTGCCGTTGAGCGAGTCCTCGGTGTCGATGTACTCGACACGCGTCGCGATGCCCATGTCGTCCGTTAGACCGAGGCGACCGGCGACCGAGTAGCCGAACGCGTCGCCACGAGCGGCAGCGTTGTCTCCGGTGGAGTGCTTCCAGTCGAAGTTCGCCCAGAGACTCAGGTTCTCCGTCGGATCGGCAGTCAGCACGATGTCGACGATGGACGTATTACACTCGCCCGTACCGCCGGCGCCACAGTTGCCAGAGTCGCGACCCCAGATGCCGCCCACGTTCAAGCCGAACGTGTCGCCGCCGTACGAGAGCTGTCCCACGTAGGCGAGGTCCTTGTTCCCCTGGATGAAGGTGTTCGAGTAGACGTCATTCACCACGCCGGCGGTAAAGCCGAGTTCATCGGTGAGCTGGGTCGAGAGCGTGACGCCCGTGTAGGTCACCGGCTGGAGTCCGAAGACCGAGCCCATCGTGATGAAGTAGTTTCCGTTCGTCTGGATGACCTCGGCACCGAGCCCGGTCGCCAGTCTACCGGCGTCGATCTGGACGCCGTTACCGATCGGAGCCAGGTAGCTCGCGTAGGCGGTATATATGCCCATCACGTCGTTCCCGGTCCCGTTCTGCGCGTTGGCCGAGGCCCCGGCGTAGATCTCGGCGTGGAAGCCGCCGCGGCTCTCGTCCGTCGGAGCCTTGTCGAGCGTCAGCCAGAGCTGATCGACCTGGAACGAGTTGCCGTTCGGGGTCTTGAAGAGGCCTCGGTTGCCCTCACCTCCAGTCGCAGCACCAGCGCTCGTCGCGGTGTTATTCGTGCTGCTGTCGATGAGCCGATAGTTGTAGCTGGCCGCGACCACACCCGAGACTTCGACCATCTCGAAGAAGCCGCCCGCGCCGGAGCGCAGTCCATCCTCGTAGAGGCCCGCATCGGAGAGCAGCCCCTGCTGCTCGTCGACGGTGGCCTGTGCATGCGCAAGCTCGTCGGAGGTCGCTTGGAGACGATCCTCCATCTCCGCCATCCGTTGTTCCATGAGCTGGAGCTGCTCCTGGACCTGGTCGGCGGCTGCCGCGTGCGTCACGAGCACCATGCTCGCGACCGCCACGGCGACGGTGATCAATTTGGAACGCATTGGGAATCTCTCCTACTAGGTTGTCGGACTCTCCACTCGAACCTCGCGAGGTCCCGAAAGTCGGGACCTCCCTCTGGCGCCGAGGGAATCGATCGGGACGCACGGTCCCCGGCCTCCGCGCAACGTCGCGCGGAGGAAAGCGGGTCGGAACGCATCCGTTCCGGGTCGGAAGAGCAAGTGCCGTGCCGGATCGCGGCCGCGTCGACGACGTCTACAGCGAATGCATCGAAGGCGTCTGCCCGATCGAGCGCCATCGCCTGCGCATCCGCGAGGCATGCGCGCAGATCTCTGCGCACCTCGCCGATCTGAACGCCGCGACGAACGGGCGCGTCGGCCGGCGAAGGCCTTCGATCGTTCCAGTTCTGGTGGGGCTCGAAACGCAAGCTCGCCACATGCTCCGACGGGGGGTCGTTTGCATTCGGTCCGACGGTCTCGGGGCCGTTCGGTCCGTGGGCTGTTCTGGACGCTCTGCCGATTCGTTCCTGCGCTACGCGGGGGCGCGTCTTGCGCGTGGCTTCGTTGGCTCGGTGTCCGCTCGATTTCGGGGGATGTGGCGAAGTCGTCCGCCGGGGGTGATCTATAGCACACCGCTTTTTCGCATCTCCGAGATCAATCCGACTGTGCGCGGGCAGAGGTCCGACGCTCGTTCGGCAGACAACGTATCTAGAGAAGCGAGATCTTCGATCACGTCGAGGTCGAAAGTGCGCGGTGTGTTCTCGACGCGTAACGCCAGGTCCGACGCCACGGCAAGCGTGCGATCGAGCATGTCATGCGTCGACATCGGCACTTCGAAGAGGCGTGACACCGCGCCGCGTTGCCCGACCATCGCGTAGCCGCCGCCCCCGTCGGGCGTGAAGACGACGTCGCAACCGGCGGTTAGGTGTAGGGTCGCTGCCTCGACCTGCGCGAAATCCAGCGCAGGACTATCACTGCCGCGAAGCAACGCGAAGGGCGCGCCTGCCGCACTCGCTTCTGCGAACGCGTTCGCCATTCGATCCGCCAGCCCGAGACCGCGCTGGGCCTGCAACCGGAACGACGCGGGTGTGCGGGCCAGCATCTCGGGGACGGCGTCGGGCGGATGGAATGCGAGAACCGGCTCGAGGTCGAGCGCCTCCGCGAACCGAGCGGAGGCCAGCAGCACGTCGCCGAGCATCGCGTCGTAGAGCGCGGCGGCCTGCACAAGGGTGAGCGGCGGCGACATCCGCGTCTTCACGAGCCCTTCGCGCGGCGCCTTCGCGAACACGATGAGCCAGCCGCGGCTCAAGTCGACTCCGCTCGCTCGCCCCCGAGCGGAACGAAGGGCAGCGCGACTACTTCCGCGCGACCGCCGTCGTACGCGACGGCGGTTCCCGGCTCCGCGTGCTCACGGCGGACATAGCCCAGGGCGATCGGGCCGCTTGCCGGGGAGAGCGCCACGCTCGTGAGCTCGCCGGTCTTGCGGCCGTCCGCCATCAGCTCGAGGCCGACCTCGGGCACGTCCGGCCCGTCGAGGTCCAGCCCGACCAGCAGGTGGTTCACCTGCCCGCGGGATCGCAGGCGCGCCACGATCTCCTGACCCACATAGCATCCCTTGTCGGTCGCGATCGCCCGCTCGAGGCGCGCCTCGGGCGGCAGCACTTCCTCGTCGAGCTCGAGACCGAGGGCCGGCACACCCGCTTCGACGCGCAGGACCTCGAGGTCCGCGCTCTCCCCGCGCGGGAGCGCCTCCCCGGCGGCCGCGTCGAGGGCCGCCTCGACGGCCGGTCGGTCTTCCGAAGCCAGCCGGATCTGGAACGCGTCCTCGCCACTCCAGCCGAACGCACCGACGAGCACCGACGCGCCGCCGAGGGTCGACTCGACCCATGCGTCCGGCGCGGGCGCGTCGCCGTCGAGGGCGCCCAGCAGGATCGCGCGCGCGCCGCGCCCTTCGAGGCCCAGCACGACGTGCACGCCGCTGCGGTCCTCGAGCGTGACGTCGTCGGCGATGATGAGGCGATCGAGCGCCTCGATGATCCGGGGGATCTCGCTCCGGGTGCTTTCGAGCAGGAACGTCTCCCCTATCTTGGCGACGTGGAGATCCGCCACGATCGCGCCGCGATTCGTGAGCAGCACGGCATAGCAACCGGCGCCGCTCCCGGACGATTCCAGGCGCTCGACGTCGCCGGAGATCATGCCGTCGAGCCAGCGTACGCGATCTTCGCCGCGCACCTCGATCAGGCCCCGCTCGTCGCCCATGTCGAAGAGGGCAGCGCGTTCGCGGACGGCCTCGTTCACGTTCATTTCAGCCACCGGACATTTCCTCGCTTTCGCGTTCGTTTCCGCCAGACGCGAGGCGGGGCGGGATCGGTCCGTGAAGGCGCTCGCTGCGCGCGCGCTGCTCCTCGAGCCAGACGGCGTACTTCTCGCAGATCGCGTCGTATTCCTCTTCGGTGTCGACGTCGAGGGTCACACCAGCGCTCTCGGTGACCGCGAACGCGAAGCGGGTATCGAGGAGCTTGCAGATCGTGGTGCGATTGATATCGAGCGTCACGAACCGCGCCAGGGTCCGCGCGAGGCACTTGTGGCCGTTCCGGTCGGCGATGCCCGCGAGATGCATCATGCCGAAGAGGAACGCGATCTTGATGCCGCCGACCCGATTCAGCAGGAGCCGCAACGTGAGCGCGAACATGTTCCAGAAGCGCCGCTGGTGGCGCATCTCGTACATCTCTTCGATGTGCTCGCGGCGACCGATCCGACCCGGGCGCGCGTAGTGCAGGTTGTTCTGGCGGAAGCGACCGTCCCGCAGGTTGAACGAGGCGACGGTGATCCCGGACTCTCCTTCCACCGCCGGGTGGAAGACCTCGAGGGACTCGGCCGGGCAAAGACCGAGGACGTAGTCGTCGCCGAGGCTCCAGGCGCGCTGGACGAACGACGAGATCTCCTGGGGCGTCGCGAGGGGCAGGTCGCCCGAAAGGTAGAGCACCTCCTGGTCGCGGTCCGCGTCGCTCTCCGGGTCGCGCCCGCGCGTAGCGTCGCCGGAAAGGATTCGGCGGTAGGTCTCCCAGCAATTCGAGAGCAGGTCGCGCTGCTGCTCCACGAGATGCAGCGGCTTGCAGAGCGAGGCCCGGAAGTGCCGGCCTCCGAGCGCTGCTTCAAGGCGCGCCGGATCCCCGACGACCCAGACTTCCGAGATCTCCGGACAGTCCTGCAGCGTCCGCACGACGTGCGCGACCAGGGGCAGCCCGTCCACCTCGAGGTAGACCTTGCTCTTGCCGTAGACCGCCTTGGCCGCGTGGCTGTCGCCCGCGGTCACGACCGCCGGCACACGCTTCGGAGGCCGCGTGACCGACGCGCTCACGCCATCCTCCGCCACGCTATTCGCCTCCGCCCTCGGCCAACGGTTCCTCGTCCAGCAGAAAGATCACCTGGAGCGTGACCAGGTACTCGACGATCTCCCCGTCTTCGACCGTCGCCTTCTCCTCGACGATCTTCATCCCGGTAATGCCGCGCAGGGTCTGTCGGGCACGCTCGAGGCCCAGCTCCGCCGCCGCCTGCCAGCCGTCCGGCGAAGCGCTCGTGATCATGGAGACGGAGGCGACGGCCATCGATGGGGTTCCTCGCTCGGCGCCGACCGGCTGGCCAGCCGACTACCAGTGGGCCGCGCTGCGCGACGCGACGTCGAAGGAGAGGCGCAGCCGCACGCGATACTCGACCGGCGCTCCGTTCTCGACCTTGATCCGCTTGTCGACGACTTCGATACCGGTGATGCCGCGCAGCGTCCGATTCGCACGGGCCACGACTGTCGATGCGGCGTGCTCGAAGCTCGTCGGACTCGCCCCGATGATCTCACTGATCTTGCTGACCCACATTCGACTCGGCTCCGCGACACGCACCAGAGCGCGTATCCGGGAATCTAGCGTTGGATCGACTGATCGCAGAGTAGACTCGTGCGAGAGCGCATCCCCTCGCCGTTCCGGGAGTCCCTTGTCCTCGTCGTCGCCGAGCCCCGATCTCGAACCCGCTTCCGTAGCCCCCGCGGCGTCGCGCGCCGCGGATCGACTCGCGTTCAGCCTGTGGATCCCGGCCGCGGTCGCAGCGACGGTCTGCCTCGCGGTCGGGCTCGTCCTCGAGGCCCGGGACGTGGGTCGCTGGGCCGTGATCGCGGCGACCGGCAGCTTCGTCGTCTACGGCGTCGACCGACTGCGGGACCTCCGGCGCGATCGCGACCCGTCTCCGCGCCGAACCGAATTCATCGAACGAAACGTGATCGGCTTTCGCGTGGCCCTCGGCCTCGCCGCGATCGGCCTCGTGGCGGCCGCCGCCGGCGCCTCGCACGAGGCGCTCGCGTTGTGCGCTACCCTCGGCGCACTCGGTCTGCTGCACCGGCGCCTGAAGCGCGTGCCCGCGATCAAGAGCCTCTACGTCTCGACCGCGTGGACGGGGATCTGCGTCGGGCTGCCCTGGCTGGACACGCCCGATGGCTCTAGCGCTCCGGGCCTCTGGGCGGTCGCGATCCTCTTCCCGGCCTTCTGGTCGAACCTCGTCGCATCGAACCTCCGCGACGACGAAGCGGCTCTCGACCCCACCCCGGCCCTCCATCTCGCCCGCGCCGCCGCGGCCGCCGCCGTGATCCTCGCCCTCTTCACTCCCGCGCCGCTCCGGGTCCTCGCCTGGGTCCCCGCCGCCGAACTCCTCGCGCTCCTGCGCTTCCGCACCACCGAACACTACGGCCACCTCGCCATCGACGGCGCCCTCGCCGCGGGCGCGCTGCTGGCGCTAGGACAGCACTTCGCGACCTAACAACGCGAGTCGTGAGCGTTCGTCTTGCCGCCCAGGTCGCCAACGCCGACCCACGCCCCTACCCGCTCTGCGTCGCCAACCCCTCTCCGCAACGAATGCTCCCCAAAAGCAAGAAGCCGCAGGCCTTCGGCCTGCGGCTTCCTTCTCTCAAAAATGGTGGAGCCGAGCGGGATCGAACCGCCGACCTTCGCGTTGCGAACGCGACGCTCTCCCAGCTGAGCTACGGCCCCGTAATCGTGAATTTCGTGCGCGGCATGGGGTGGGTGGGACTCGTCCTGGGGTCCGAGCCGTCCCCGCACTCGCGGGATTTCGAGCGCGGAACCTTAGGGTCGAGGCTCCCGAGCGTCAATGGCAGACGGCGCGCAGCCGCCCGGGCTCGTGTGTTCCCCGGCTTCGCCCCTCGGGAACCGACCGCAGCGCCCGAACGGATGCCAGCGACTCAGTCGATGCCGAGCATCGCGTCCTGGGCGTCTGGATCCGCGTCCTCGAAGTGGAGGATGCCGAGACGCTCGAAGTGTTCCCGAACGTAGGGCGTCAGGAGGCCGAGCCGCCGGACGTTCGGCACGACGCGGGCGAAGAGCTGCTGCCGGAAGAGCGACAGGATCGGCGACTCGAGCATGCACTGTCTATAGGGACCGCGGTCGAGACCGAAGTAGTCCGCGGTTTCCTCTCCGATCAATCGGTCGCGCATCAGCTCGCAGGCTTCGATCACGAAGTCCTCGCGATCGCGACGATCGGTCTCGGACATGTCGTCGTAGAAGCCCTGGAGCGAGAGCACGCCGAACGCGACGTGGCGCGACTCGTCGCGCATCACGAGATGGATCAGGTCCTTCAGCAGCTTCTCGTTCGTGAGCTGGTGGAAGTTCGCGAACGCGGCCATCGCGAGGCCTTCGACCAGGATCTGCATGCCGAGGTATTTGAAGTCCCAGCGATCGTCCTGGATGATCGCGTCGAGCAGGCTCTTCAAGTGGACGTTGATCGGCCACTCCCATTCGACCTTCGTGCGCAGATAGCGCGAGAAGACCTCGACGTGTCGTGCCTCGTCGATCGTCTGCGTCGACGCGTAGAGCTTGCCGTCCATCCAGGGGAGCGCGCCGACGAGTTGCGACGCCACGATCAATGCGCCCTGCTCGCCGTGCATGAACTGCGAGAGCTGCCAGGCGACCTGCGCGTGGCGCACCTTCGCCTGCTCCCGCGCATCCATTTTCAGGTACGGCCCGAATTCCTTGAGCGGGTTGATCTCGACGGGCAGGAGCGGCTCCTCCGGATCGATCTCGATCGACCAGTCGAGGGCCTCCTCGCCGTCCCACTGATCCCGCTTCGCCTTCGCGTAGAGATCCCGCAGGCCTTCCTTGACCGAGCCGTACCTCCACGCATAGCAGGCGTCGAAGGAGGTCAGGATCCGCTCGAGGCCAACATCGACCTGCGCGTTCGCGGATACTTCGGGGAATTCGGGCGCAGCGGCCATCGGGGCGGACTCCAGCAGAGGCGGGCGGGGTGGACCCCGCGCGCGAGGGACGCCCTGCCTATCGACCGGTGGAGGGTTCCGCTGAGGGGAGACGCCCCTAATCGCCGCGGGCTTGCTTGCCGAGTGCGCCTGCGGGATGCCGCGCGGCGTAGTCGTTCCGATCGAGGCCGCGGCGTTCCTGCAATACTGCACCGAGCGCGGCGATCACCAGGATCTCGGCCGCCACGCTCGCGCGCGGGGCCAGGCCGAGCGGGCCGCCTTCTTCCTTCACCCCCGCGTCGAGGGTGACGTCGGCGGCCTCGGCGAGCGGCGACGCGAGTCCTCCGGTCACGGCGATCAGCTTGCCGCCGTAGCCCCGGATCGCTTGAACGGCGAGCAGGCACTCGGAGGTCGTTCCGCTGTTACTGATGGCGATCACGACGTCCCCGGCCACGATCTGACCGAGGCTGCCGTGGAGCGACTCGGTCGCGTGAAGGAAGGTCGCCGGGATGCCGGTCGACGAGAGCAGGCTGGCTCCGTAGTGCGCGACGTGCTCGGGCTTCCCGACGCCGGTCACGTGGACCCGACCGCCGGCCGCCTCGGCCGCTTCGATCAGCTCCGCCGCCGCCTGGAGCGACACACCATCGTGTCGTTCCGCCAGCGCCCCGAGCTCTCGCGCGGCCACGTCGAGCGCCCGACGTCCTGCTGCCCCCGGCACCGCCTCTGTCGTCGCCTCTGTCGTCGCCTGGCCCGCCCAACGCGGATCAGTCGGCGTCGCGCCGTCGTAGAGCTCGATCGCGCGCGCGCGAAGTGCATCCGCCGCCTCGGGAAAGGCGCCCATGCGCTCGACGCACGCTGCACCGCAAGCGTTGCCCAGCTTCGCCGCGTCGTCCGCCCCGAGCCCCAGCGCTTCGCCCGCCAGGAAGCCACCGAAGAACGCGTCGCCCGCGCCCGTCGTGTCCACGACGGCATTCGCAGGGTACGCCGCGATCCACCGCGTCCCGCTCGCATCGCATAACAACGATCCGCGCTCCCCGTCGGTCAGCACGACCGTCGTGGCGCCGTACTCCGAACGGATCGCCTCGACCAGCTGGTCCAGCCCGTCGATCGACGGGAAGAGCTCGCGCGCGGCCAAGGCCGTGGGCTTCAGGAGATCCGCTTCGTTCAACACGGCGTCGAAGGTCTCGCGATCGCCGAGCCCCTGGACGGCGTCGCTCGGCAGCACGTCGAGATCGACCACCGTCGAGAGCCCCGCTTCGTGCGCGATGCGCAGCGCCTCGAGGGTCGCGTCGAGGGGCAGCTGGGAGACCTCCGTCGTGAACTGCGCGCCTCGGGCGATGAAGTCCGCGTGATCGCGCCGCACGTGCTCGGGCGTCGTCTCGGCGGTCGCTCCGGCGGCCATGTAGATGGCGCGCTCGCCTTCGGCGTCGACGAAGATCTCGGCGAGGGCGCTCGCGCTGCCTGTGAGGTCGAGGTTCGTCTCGATCCCCGCCTGCTTCATCGCCGCGCGCAGCGTGCGCCCCGCCTCGTCGTCCGCCTGGCGTCCGAAGAGACCGACCTTCGTTCCGAAGAGCGCGGCCCAGCCCGCTTGATTGAGCAGCACGCCGCCGATGCAGGTCTGGACCGGGCCGCCCCTGTCGACGTCGTCGAGCAGCCCTTTCTCGTTCGGGCCGAGCACGCGGCGGGTGCGGTGCATGCGATCGAGCACCATGCTGCCGATGCCGACGAGTTCGAGCTGGTCTTCGCTGTCCGACACGTCAGTCCACCCTCTCCGAAGCATCGATCCGCTTCTCGAAGCGCGTGAGCGCCGCCTCGCCGAGTGCTTCCCGCGCCATCGTCTTCACTTCCGCGAACGCGGCATCGAACTGCTCGGCTTCCGCGGGTGCGAGCTCCGGCGTCCCCGGCGCGACGCACGGGCTCGAGATCACGCCTTCCGCATAGAGGGCGCGCTTCAGACACGCGAGCGTGCGCTTGCCGCTCGCGACGACGCAGCGATCCCGGAACGCGTCGACGACGCGCTGGGCCGCGTCCATCCGCTCGACGTCGCCCGCGCGGCACACCTGCCACGCGGTGGCCCACTCGCGAGGCAGCGCGTTCGCCGGCCCGGACACGACACCGAGGGGCATGCCCCCGGCGCGGCGCCACCGGTCCCAGTGTTCCCGGATCACCCCGGACCATCCGCGATAGGGCCGGTAGATGTCGAAGATCAGCTTGGCGTTCCCGACGTAGATCCCGAACTCGCCGCGATCCTTGAAGCTCTTGGCGGCGCGGGTGTAGTTGCCCAGCACCTTGTTGGAGGCCGAGACCTTGATCCCGCGCACGAAGTCGAGGCGACTCATCGCCTTCACCTGCTTCGTTCGGATGTGGGGCACGGCCGGGTCGATCGCGATGTCCGCGTTGTCGTAGAGGAAGATCGGGATGCGGCGCGTCTTCGTGTCCAGCAGATCGGAGACGTCGCGCAGCATGAAGCGAACGGGATCGTCGACGCCTTCGATCGAGAGCGGTGCGATCACCGCCGCGTCGACGCCACAGTCGATCGCGTGCTCGAGGTTCGCGAGCGTGTCACCGGCCGTCGGCGCCGTCACACCGGCCCAGCTCTCGACCGCGTCCGAGCCGTTCGAGACGAGGCCGAGGTTCAGCTTCGCGACCTCTTCCGCGCAAACGCGGATCACACCCTGGCGCGTGTCGTTGTCGACCTTGTCCCACTCACCGGTCGTGCCGGCGGAGAACAGGATGTCCGCGCCATGGCCATCCTGGACCACGTGGCGCACCAGCGCCCGCTGATCCTCTTCGATCAGCTTCCCCTCTTCGTCGAGGATCGAGAGCACCGGAACCGACAGGCCGGGCTTCGGTCGGGATGTCTCTACGGAACGAATGGGGGGCTCCTCCACGCAGCCGATGCACGGGAGCATGATAGCGGGCGGGGCGCGACGAGCCCCGAAACGAACGACGCCCCCGGGCGCGTAGCCAGGGGGCGTCGATTCGAACTCCTGGACCGTGAGGTCTAGAGGGTCTCGAAGAAGTAGGTCATGCGCACGCCGAGTGCGGCCGCGAGCTTGTGCATGGTGGACATGGAGGCCGCGCTCTTGCCGAGCTCGATCTGCGAGATCAGGCTGACGGAGAGCCCGGTGCGGTTGGCGAGCTGCTTGAGCGTGAGCTCGGAGTCGTGGCGCTTGCCGCGGATGCGACGCCCGACCTCGGTGTTCAGGTGGGTCTCGAGGTCGACGAGCAGACCGCGATCCTTGATCGCCTCCTGCACGACGGTGAGCACCTCTTCGTCCTCGATCGGCTTCTGCAGATAGTGGAAGGCCTGGTGCTTCATGGTCGCGACGGCGGCCTCGACCGAAGGGATCCCGGTCGTCGCGATCACGCAGATGTCGTCGTCGAAGCCGCGGATCGCGGCGAGCGCTTCGGTGCCCCCCGCGCCGGGCGAGACGTCGAGGATGATCAGCTGGAAGCGGTTCTGTCGGACCTCTTCCGGCGCGCGAAGCGGTTCGGAGAGGCAGGTGACGCCGTAGCCCTGTTCCGTGAGCAGGTTCTTGAGCTGGAGTCGCGGTCCTTCTTCCTGGTCCACGACGAGAACGTTGAGTCGTTGCTGGTTCGCCATTTCGATCGATTCCGCCATCCTCGATCCGACCTCCGGCGCTTCCCCTACGGTGGCGCCGGACGATTCGAACCGGGCAGGACTGCGCGGCCCTCGGCTGCACGCTTCCTGCGCATCACTTGCCGATCGGATCGGCGATTCACCCGATCGGCATTAGTGGTTTATTGGAATCTTTCAGGAGTTCAGCGGAGGCGGGACCCGGATCGACTCCTGAAGCGGAGGCTGGGGCGAAGGGTCGGGGGGAATTCAGGGCAAATCCGGCGCGGGGCGCGCGGCGGCGGGACCGGCGCTCGATGCTTCACCGGCTTCGTCGACCGGCGCGAGCAGCCACTTCCGGCTGAACGCCTGGGGCGGTGCGTTCACCTGCACCGCGCGGTCCACCTCGAAGCGGATCGCCTCGGCGCCGGGCTCGTGGATCTCGAACCAGGCGGGCACCATCAATCGTTCGTACGAAACGACGGGGCCGAAGATCGTGAAGACGCCGCTCGCGCGATCGATCCGGCGCACCTGCAGGTCGTCGGTGTCCACCCAGACCCGCGGCAGCAGCGCGTCCTCCGGGATGCTGAGCTCCGGTCCGTCCAGGGCCTCGTCGCCCGCGGCGGTCGTCAGGAGCGTCTCCTCGGATTCCGTCGCGAGCGCATATTCGTCACCTTCGAGGCCGAGCGGATCGAGCAACACGTCGTCCTCTTCGAGCACGAAGAAGTCCGGGTCGGGCTCCGGGAGCGGGGCCGCCAGGCGCGGGTCGCCGATCACGAAGCAGTCCTGATCGCCGCAAGTCGCCAGCCCGATCGCGTCGCTCAGGATGTCGAACGACTCGAGCGCGGTTCGTAGCGTCGAGGACGTCGACGGCTGCAGCAGGAAGAGTGGTTGGAGCAGCGGCTGCGGGCGGTCGATGCGCAGGCCGTCCTTCGCGCCGAGCAGCTCGCTGCCCGAGAGCAGGTAGCGGTCGACGCGACCGCTGAAGCCTCGCAGCTCGAGTCGCGCGAGGCCCGACGGGTGGCTGATCAGCTGGCCCCGAGCGATCGGGTCGCGTTCGCCGATCCGCATCGTGAGCTCGAGCTGGATCGCCTTGCTGCGCCCGGAGCTCTTGTTGACCTTCGCGATCCCGCGGATGGTGCGGTCCGACTTCGGAATGAAGGCCTGGGCGAACGGCGCGACGAGCAGCGCGAAAGCCGCCGCGAAGGCGAGGGCACGCGTCCCCCGGCGAAGCGCGTTCCGCCCGCGTCCGATCATCCGTTCTGCCCCGCGAGTCGCGAAGCCCCCGCATAACGAGCGGCACTGCCCAGCTGCGACTCGATCCGCAGCAGCTGGTTGTACTTCGCGATGCGATCCGTGCGGCACATCGAACCGGTCTTGATCTGACCGGTCGCGGCCCCGACGGCGAGGTCGGCGATCGTCGTGTCCTCGGTCTCGCCCGAGCGGTGGGACGAGATCGAACCGAAGTTCGCGGCGTCCGCCATGCGGATCGCCTCGAGGGTCTCGGTCAGCGTCCCGATCTGGTTCACCTTGATCAGGATCGCGTTCGCGCTCTTCTCTTCGATGCCGCGAGCGAGGATCTTCGGGTTCGTCACGAAGAGGTCGTCCCCGACGAGCTGGCAGCGGTTCCCGAGCTTCTCGGTCAGCAGCGTCCAACCGTCCCAGTCGTCCTCGGCGAGGCCGTCCTCGATCGAGACGATCGGATAGCGCGCGACCCAGTCCGCCCAGAACTCGACCATCCCCGTCGAGTCGAGCTTCCGGTCCTCGCTCGCGAGATGATAGGTCCCGTCCTCGTAGAACTCGCTCGACGCGGGATCGAGGGCGATCGAGATGTCTCTGCCGGCCGAGTAGCCCGCCTGGTCGATCGCCTGCAGGATCAACTCGAGCGCTTCTTCGTTGCTCTTCAGGTCCGGGGCGAAGCCGCCCTCGTCGCCCACCGCGGTCGAGTAGCCCTTGTCGAGGAGCACCTTCTTGAGCGTGTGGAAGACCTCGGCGCCCCAGCGCAGCGCCTCGGAGAAGCTCGGCGCGCCGATCGGATAGAGCATGAACTCCTGCACGTCGACGGAGTTGTCCGCGTGCTCGCCGCCGTTGAGCACGTTCATCATCGGCGAGGGCAGGAGGCTGGCGGCGTCGCCGCCGATGAAACGGTAGAGGGGCGTCTTCGAAGCGTTCGCCGCGGCGTGGGCCGCTGCCAGGGACACACCGAGGAGCGCGTTCGCGCCGCAACGCGATTTCGTGTCGGTTCCGTCGACCTCGATCAGCGTCGCGTCGAGGGTCGCCTGCTCGTCGAGCCCGCCGAGCGCGAGCCCCTTCGCCGCCGCGGCGAGCTCGCCGTTCACGAAGTCGACCGCCTGCGTGACGCCCTTGCCGAGGTAGCGGGCCTTGTCGCCATCGCGCAGCTCGAGCGCTTCGCGCGCGCCGGTCGAGGCGCCGGAGGGCACCGCGGCGCGTCCCAGGACGCCGTCGCTCGTCACGACGTCGACCTCGACCGTGGGGTTGCCGCGCGAGTCCAGGATCTCTCTGCCCTGAACGCTCTCGACGCTCGTCTGCGCCATCTCCGTACTCTCCCGTGAGCCTCTATGAGCCTCTATGAGCGTGTACCCGCGGCGGTGCGCGCCGGGCGCGATCCGGGGGCCGAGGCTGCGGCCGCGACCCGGCGGGCGCGCGCAGTCTAGCAGCCCGGCGATGCGATCCGGCCCCGATCCGCGATGACGGCGGGGTCTATGCCTTCGGATCCCGGATGTCGGGGACGACCACGACGCGGCCGTCCGGCGCCTCGAAGCTCGTGGCCGCGATGTCGAAGGCGCGCCGGAGCGGCTCCGGGCGCAGCACCTCCGGCGGCGTGCCCGTCGCCACGACGCCGCCCTCGCCGAGAAGAACCACCCGGTCGCAGGTCCGCGCGGCAAGCGAGAGGTCGTGGGACACCACGAGGGCGCTGCCTCCCGCGGCTGCGAAGGCGCGCACTTCCGCCAGCACCTCGACGCGATGCTTCAGGTCCAGGAACGCCGTCGGCTCGTCGAGCAGCAGGACCGCCGGGTCCTGCACGAGGGCCCGGGCGAAGAGCACGAGCTGACGCTCGCCGCCGGAGAGGCTCGTGATCTCGCGATCCGCGAGGTCCGCGATCCCGAGTCGGTCGAGGGCTTCGAGGGCGCGGTCGACGTCGGCCTCGCTCTCGAGACCGAGCAGCGGCTGGTGCGGCGCACGGCCCATCAGCACGAGCTCGCCGACCCGGAACGGGAACGGCACGTGCAGGTCCTGGGGCACGAGCGCGACCCGGCGAGCGAGAGACCGGCGAGGCGTCGTGGTCACGTCGTCACCGGCCAGCGTAACGCGGCCGGCGGAGGGCGCGAGCACCGCGGAGGCGATCCGCAGGAGCGTCGTCTTGCCCACGCCGTTGCGCCCGACGAGCCCGACGACTTCCCCCGGCTGGACGTCGAAGTCGAGTCCTTCGAGCAGCGTCTTTCCGCCGACGGCGGCGCTCACGCTTTCGAAGCGGAGCGCCTCGCCCGCGCGGGCTTCGGTGGCGGCGCTCACGACAAGGGCCCTCGGGATTGCGCGCGGCGCAACAGGTAGATGAAGAGTGGACCACCGACGAGCGCCGTCACCGCGCCGACGGGCAGCTCCCGCCCGTCGAGGATGGTGCGCGCGACGGTGTCGGAGAGCACGAGGAAGCCAGCGCCGGCCAGGGCGGTGGCGGGGAGGAGAAGACGGTGGTCGCTGCCGATCACGAGGCGGAGCGTGTGGGGCACGATCAGGCCGACGAAGCCGATCAAGCCCGAGACGGCGACGGCGGCGCCGACCATCAGCGACGTCGCGAGCAGCAGCCAGCGGCGATGGGACTCGACCGGCACGCCCAGATGCGCGGCCGCCTCGTCGCCGAGGGCGAGCAGGTTCAGGCTGCGCGACAAGAGCAGCGCCGTGGCGAGTCCGAGCACGACGCTCGCGGCGACGACGCCGACCGCATCGACCTCGACGGCGGAGAGGTGTCCGATCAGCCAGAGGAAGATGCGCGAGCCCTCGAAGAAGCCCGCGACCGAGGCGAGAAAGACGATGCCGGCGGAGGCGAACGCGTTGAACACGACGCCGGTCAGCAACAACCCGGTCGGAGAGCTGCGTCCGCGTCCCCCGGACACCCAATAGAGGAGGGCGGTCGCGAGCAGCCCCCCGGCGAAGGCGGCCATGGGCACCGACGACGTCGGCAACGCGATCGTGGCGCCCACTGCGAGCACCGCGATCCCGGCGAGGGCCGCGCCGCCCGAAACGCCGAGCACGTAGGGATCGGCGAGGGGATTGCGGAGCAGCGCCTGAAAAACGGCGCCCGCGGTCGCGAGAGCGGCGCCGACCAACAGGCCGAGCACGATCCGCGGCAGACGCACGCGCAGCACGATGTCCCGGGTGGCGGCGTCGATCTCGGCGCCGTCCGCGCCGAGTACGAGGCGTACCACATCGACGAAGCCGATGTCCGAGGGTCCCGTCGCGAGGGCAACGAGGGTAATCGTGGCGAGGCCGACGGTCAGGACGCCGAGGACGAGCGCGAGTCGCGACCAGGAGAGACGAATCATCCGTCGCGCCTCTGCATCCGCGCACGTTCGGCGGCCAGGGCGTCGTCGATCGCGGCGGCGATCTCCGGACCGTGGACGAGGATCGCGAGCTCGCGAAGCGCATCGTCGAGGTCCGGCCCCGGCATCGTGACCCGGCTCGCCTCGACCGTGACGACGCGACCGTCTGCGACCGCGGGCAAGCTCGGCCAACGCCCCCAGAAGCTCCGGGCTTCGGAGGCGCCCGGGGTCATGTCGAGGAGCAGCGCCGGCCGAGCCGCGATCAACCACTCGATCGAGCCGCGCGGATACCCGGCGCCGAGCGAGCGAGCGAGGTTCTTCGCGCCCGCGGCTTCGAGCATCTCGTCGAGGAAGGTGTCCCCCCCGACGAGATAGAGGGGAGAGCGATCGACGACGGCGATCGTCGCGGGGCGGGGGAGCTCCGCGGTCGCATGCGCGACCGCCGTGCGCATCGCGATGATGTCCTTGATCAGGAGCCACGCCTGGTGTTCGCGGCCCAGCACCGTTCCGAGGCGATCAATGTTCTCGAAGACCTGGTTCAGCTGCTCGTTCTGGTAGACGTCGACGTTCAGCCCGACCCGCGAGAGACGCTCCGCGTGACCTTCCTGGTCGACCCCGGCGACCGCGAGCACGCGGTCCGGCGCGAGCGCGACCACCGCCTCGAGGCTCGGATCGAAGAGACCCCCGACGCGCGGGAGCGCCGAGGCTTCGGGGACGACCTGCGCCGAGTAGTCATCGACCCCCACGAGGGCTTGCATCGCGCCGAGTCGCACGACGATCGCCGTGAGCGAGGGGTTCAGCGAGATCAGTCGGGGCAGGGCGACCGGCTCGCCGGCTTCCGGTTCTGCAGCGACCGGCGACGCGACGGCGAATACGACGCCCAGCGCGCACATCGCGGCCGCGCACGCGCGGCGCGCGCGCCTCGGTCGGCGGTCGATGTCGGGGGAGCGGCGAATCACCGGGGGCTCTCCGTTCGGCGACGAGCGGGCTCGCCCGTCGCCGGAGCCGGCCCATCATAGTCGCCGCTCCGCAGGCGGGCATTCTGCGGCCCGCCGCCCGGGCTGGGCCGCCGGGCGTCGTCGCCCGGCGGCCCGTCGATCACTTGTTCGCGACCTTCCGCGGCTTGCCTCCGCCAGGCGGGCCGACCTTGACCTGCCCGCGCAGCTTCGCGAGCAGCGCCGGGCCGATCCCTCGGACGCTCTCGAGCTCTTCGACGGAACGAAATCCGCCGCGCTCGGCGCGCACCGCGAGGATCGCGGCCGCCTTCACTTCCCCGATCCCGGGCAAGCGCTCGAGCTGTTCGGCGGTCGCCCGATTCAGGTCGACCGTCGGCGCATCACCGGCCGCGAGGGCCGAAGAAGCGTTCAGGCCGATGACGAACGCCAGGAGCAGGAATGCGAACGTGTTCCGGAAGCTGCGCGCGCTCGCCTCGGGGCGCCGGCGCAGGTGCCTCGCACCGGAGTGCAGGACGTTGCTGGACATGGAATCGATCTCCCCGGGACCTGGGGCGAATCTTTTCGGCGCGTTCGCCTAACGATCCCTGAGGACCGAGAACTTCGCCGCAGCGAAGAGCGCTTCCTTGGCGGGCCCTTCCGGGAAGGGCGCGATCGCCTCGAGGGCGCGTCCGATGTGTTCCTCGGCGCGCTTCTGGGTGTCGGCGACGCCGTGGTAGCGATCGACCATCTCCGCGATCGAATCGAACTCGAGCTCGCTCGCGCCTTCCGGCGCCTTGCCGCCGTACTCGTCCGCGAGTCGCGACGCGCTCTTCAAGACGCTCGCCACGTGGTCGCGCTCGGCGACGCGGCAGCGCTTCAGGGTGAGGATCAATGGCAGCGTGATCTTGCCTTCGCGCAGGTCGGCGAAGGGCGTCTTGCCCATCGTCTCGAGGTCCGCCGCGTAGTCGAGGCAGTCGTCCTTCAGCTGGAAGGCGGTCCCGAGCTGCTTGCCGAACTCGGTGATCCGGTTGCGTTCGCCGCGCGTCACTTCACCGAGCAACGAGCCGATCTCACAGCAGGCCGCGAGCAGGGCCGCGCTCTTGCGCTCGATCACTTCGTAGTAGTGGGTTTCGGTGATGTCGGTATCGAAGCTGCGTTCGAGCTGGAGCAGCTCGCCTTCGGCGAGCAGGCGGATCGCTTCCGCGTAGCTCTCGACGATCGCCAGGTTGCCGTCCTGGATGACGATCGAAGACGCGCGTCCGTAGAAGAAGTCGCCGGCGAGGACCGCGCGGCGGTTGCCCCAGATCGCGTTCGCGGAAGGACGACCGCGGCGCACGTCGGCGAGATCGACCACGTCGTCGTGGACGAGGGTCGCCGTATGCAGGAGCTCGAGGGCGGCGGCGAGCTCGATCCGGCGCGGCCCCGTGTAGCCGCAGAGCTCCGCGGCCAGGAGTACCAACGCCGGGCGCAGCCGCTTGCCGCCGGAGTCGAGCAGGTGCTTGCCGGCGTCGCCGACGACCTGCGAGCGGGACTCGACCGTGTCGCGGAGCGCGACTTCGACGAGGTCCATCGCGGGGCCGATCCGCTGGAACGCACGACCCAGGCTCTCTTCCAGAGAGGACGGGGATTCGGCGGCGCTGTCGAAGAGGGGGCCTGACATGCGGCCAATCTAGCCGTACCGACTCAGCGTGTCAAAAGGTCAAATCTCCAAAAACACTTCAAAAACGGGTGTTTACGTTCGTTCTCGATGTGTCGGTGCAGCAACTTGGGGCAGGTTCACGCAACGCCGTTCTTCTCCAGCCAGTCGACGGCCTGCCCGACCTCTTCAATGGGAACGAGTTCGCATACCGGATCGCCCTTCTTCTTCCCGCCCTTCCGGCGGTCCGCCAGCTCCTTCGCAGAGACCGCTGGCACCAGCAGCCGCTCGAAACCGAGTCGCGCCGCCTCCGCGAGCCGCACGTCGAGTCGTGATACGCGCCGGACCTCTCCGCCGAGACCGATCTCGCCCACCGCGGCGGTATCCGGCGGAACCGCACGGTCGAGTCGACTCGAAGCGATCGCGAGCGCGATCCCCAGGTCCGCGGCGGGCTCCGCGACGCGCACCCCCCCGGCCGCCTTCGCGTAGACGTCCTGCGAGAGGATGTCCACGCGGCTCCGGCGATCGAGCACCGCGAGCAACAACGCGACCCGCGCGTCTTCGAGTCCGAGGGTCGTGCGTCGCGGCGTGCCGTAGGGCGCCGGCGCGACCAGCGCCTGCAGCTCGACGAGCATCGGCCGCGAACCCTCGAGCAACGGAATCACGCAGCTCCCCGGCGCGCGGGTGCTGCGTTCCTCGAGGAAGAGCTCGCTCGGATTCTCGACCGCCTCGAGCCCGTGGCTCGCCATGTTGAGGACACCGATCTCCTGGGTCGAGCCGAAGCGGTTCTTCGCGGCGCGCAGCAGGCGGAACGCGTGCGCCCTGTCGCCTTCGAAGGTGAGCACGACGTCGACGAGGTGTTCGAGTACCCGCGGACCCGCGAGGCTGCCTTCCTTCGTCACGTGCCCGATCAACATCAGCACCGAGCCGACCTTCTTCGCCGTCGCCGCGAGCTGCGCCGCGGACTCGCGCACCTGCGCGACCGACCCCGCCGCGGATTCGATCGCCTCGGTCTGGATCGTCTGGATCGAGTCGACGACCACGAACGAGGGCGAGAGCTCCTGCCACGGACCGGCCAGAGACTCGACCCGCGTCGTCGTCAGCACCTGCATCGCGCCGCCCAGTCCCGGCAGCCGCTCCGCGCGCAGCCGAATCTGCTCGGCACTCTCTTCACCGCTCACGTAGAGCACCGAGTGCCCGGCCGCGGCGAGGCCGCCCGCGACCTGGAGCGCGAGGGTCGATTTCCCGATCCCGGGGTCGCCGCCGAGCAGCACGACCGAGCCGGGCACGAAGCCCCCGCCGAGCACGCGGTCGAGCTCACCCTCGCCCGACGCGATTCGCGGGCTGGCGTCCGCATCGATCTCCGAGAGCCGCCGGGGCTTCTCGTCGTCCGCCGCCGGGATCTGCGCGGCGAGCCCGTTTGCGCCGCGTCCTGGGCCGGCCGCCTTGGCGGTCGGAGGGCTGTAGGTCTCCTCGACCAGGCTGTCCCATTGGCCGCAGTCCGGGCAGCGGCCGTGCCAGCGCGGATGCTGGGCGCCACAGGCCTGACAGGTGTGGACGGTTCGGCGCTTCGCCACGACTCCCCCCTCGATTGCGGTCTCTGATATGCGACCGCGTTCGCAGATGCGCACCCCTCGTGATCGCGCGCGAAAACAAGGTGAAGATAGGGGCTCTCGTGCGATCTGGGCAGAGGAGAATCGCTGTCAACTGCCATGCGAACGCTGGTTGACAGCCCTCGGTGGGGGTCGGTAGCCTGCTCGGCTGCGGGCCTGGACCGATCTCGGATCCGCCCTCCCCCCCGCCCCTCACCCCGCTTCCCCCTTCTTATACCTGCACCTACTCGGGAGACCCGACTCGTGTCCGACTCCGCGACCGCTCCGTCCTTCGCTCGCTATCAGGACCTCGCGCGCCAGGCCCTCGCCGGCGAGGCGCCCTCCGAGGCCGATGCCCTGTGGATCCTCGATGGCGAGGACGTGGAGCTGCTGCCGCTGCTCCAGGCCTCCTTCGAGCCGCGCCGCCGCGCCTTCGGTCGCAAGGTCATGGTGCACGTGCTGAACAACGTGCAGAACGGGCTCTGCCCCGAGGACTGCGGCTACTGCTCGCAGAACAAGGACTCTGCGGCGGCGATCAGGAAGTACGCCATGAAGAGCGACGCCCAGATCCTCGAAGAGGCGGAGGCCGCCGCGAAGTCCGGCGCCAGCCGCTACTGCATGGTGCTCTCGGGCCGCGGCCCGACCGTCGAACGCACGAAGCGGATCGGGAAGCTCGTGCGCGAGATCAAGGAGCGCTGGCCGATCGAGGTGTGCCTCTCCGCCGGCCTCATGGGCGACGAGCACGCGGCCATCCTCAAGGAAGCCGGGCTCGACCGCATGAACCACAACCTCAACACGAGCGAGCGGCGCTACGCGGAGATCACGAACACCCACACCTACGCCGATCGCGTCGCCACCCTCGGCGCCGCCAAGCGCCACGGCATCGAGAGCTGCTCGGGCATGATCGTCGGAATGGGCGAAGAGTCGATCGACATCGTCGAGGTCGCGTACAAGCTGCGGGAGCTCGAGGTGCCGTCGATCCCGGTGAACTTCCTGATTCCGATCGACGGCAACCAGGTCCAGGAGGACGGCTCGCTCTCGCCGGAGCGCTGCCTGCGCGCGCTTTGTCTCATGCGCTTCGTGAACCCGACCGCGGAGATCCGGATCGCCGGCGGCCGCGAGGGTCACCTCCGCACGATGCAGCCCTTCGGGCTCTATCCGGCGAACTCGCTCTTCGTCGAGGGCTATCTGACGACGAAGGGCGATCCCGCCCTCGACACCTACGCGATGATCCGCGACGCCGGGTTCGAGATCGACGGCAACGACGCCTATCACGAGGCCCAGTCGCATCAGCACGGCGGCCAGTTCCGGATTCCGGACGGTAGCGACCAGCTCCTCAAACCGGAGATCGCGCAGGCGTGAGCACTCGCCCCGAAAGGGACGTCGGGCAGAACGCGCTCGACGCGATCGCGGACGAAGTCCTCGGCGACATTCGCGATCGCGGAACGTACCGGCGCATGCGCGTGCTCGATGGCTTGCAGGCGCCGCGCATGCGCGTCGACGATCACGACGTGCTGCTCTTCGCGGGGAGCAACTACCTCGACCTCGCGCGTCATCGAGAGGTCGTGGAAGCCGCCGAGCGCGCGTCCCGGGAATGGGGCTGTGCCGCGGGCGGATCGCGCCTCATCACGGGCAACCTCGCTTGCCACGAAGCCCTCGAAGCCGAGCTCGCGGGCTTCTTCGAGCGCGAAGCGGCCCTCGCGTTCAACACCGGGTACATGGCGAACGTCGGCGTGATTCCCGCGATCGTGGGTCCCGGCGACGTCCTCGTCTCCGACGAGCTGAACCACGCCTCGATCATCGACGGCGCGAAGCTCGCGCGCGCCGACGTCGCGGTCTTCCGCCACGGCGACGTCGACTCGTTCACCGAGACCCTCGAACGCGTCCGTCCGGACGCGCGTCGCGTGCTCGTCGCTATCGACGGCGTCTACAGCATGGACGGCGACGTCGCGCCGGTCGCCGAGATCGTGAAGCGCGCCCACGACCACGACGCGGTGGTGCTCCTCGACGACGCCCACGGCACGGGTTGCCTCGGCGCACGCGGACGCGGCACCGCCGAAGCCGCTGGCGTCCTCGCTGAGGTCGACATCCTGATGGGTACCCTCGGCAAGTCGATCGGGTCCTTCGGCGCCTTCGTCATCGGATCCGCGAAGCTCCGCGACCTGCTCGTGAACACCGCCCGCAGCTTCATCTTCTCCTGCGCCCTCGCCCCGGCCCAGGTCGAGGCGGCGCGCGTGTCGCTTCGGCTGATCGACGAAGAGCCCTGGCGCCGGGACCGCCTCGCGGAGAACTGCGACCGGCTACGCAGTGCGCTCGCCGCGCACGGAATCTCGACCGCCCCGAGCTCGACCCACATCCTACCGGTCATGATCGGCGACAACGCGCGAACGATGGCGGTCTGCGAACGGCTGCTCGAGCGTGGGTTCTACGCGCAGGGCATCCGGCATCCTTCCGTGCCCCGCGGAACCGCCCGGCTGCGCATCACGCCGATGGCGACCCACACCGAAGCCGAGATCGACGCGTTCGCCCAGGCGATCGCGGACGAGTTCGGTCATGACGACTAGCGCGATGGGTGGCCTCTTCGTCACGGGCACCGACACTGACGTCGGCAAGACCTTCGTCAGCTGCCTGCTCGCGCGCGGCCTGCGCGAGGCGGGCGTCGACGTCGGCGTGATGAAGCCGGCGGAGACGGGCGTCCCGCCCGAAGGTCCGATGGACGCGCGGGCCCTCGTCGCAGCGGGGGGGGTCGACGATCCGATCGACCTCGTCTGCCCGTTGCAGTTCGAGCTTCCTGCCGCGCCCGAAGCGTCCGCGCGATCCGAGAATCGCAGCGTCGAGCTGGATCCGGTGCTCGCGTCCTGGGCGACGCTGTCTTCGCGGCACGGCTTCATGCTCGTCGAGGGCGCGGGTGGTCTCCTCGTGCCCTTCGATGAGAAGCGGACGATGGCGGACCTCGCCGCGCGCCTCGACCTGCCCCTGCTCGTCGTCGCCCGCGCGAGCCTCGGGACGATCAATCACACGCTCCTCACCCTCGAGGCGTGCGAACGACGCGGGCTCCCGGTCGTCGGCGTCGTGATCAGCTTTGCTTCGGGCCCGCTGTCGGACGCGGACGCGCGCAACCTCGAGCTCCTGCGTGAGGCGCTGGGCGACCGATTGATCGGCGAGGTCCTTCCGGCCGACGATCCATCGACCGTCGACCCCGCGAGCGCGGGACTCGACGCGATCCTGCGTCTCGCGAGAGACGCCTCCCCATGAGCGGTCTCCACCCGATCGAAGCGAGTGCCATACACGCGCGCCGCGAGCGCGTCTTCCTCCTACTCGCGGGGCTATTTCTCGGCTCGATGACGATGCTCAACATCCTGGGCGTCTCGCGCTTCATCGACTTCTCGTTCGAAGTCGCCGGCCTGACGATCCCGATGGCCCTCGCGGTCGGCGTCCTGCCCTACCCGATCACGTTCCTGTGCACCGACTTCATCTCGGAGCTCTACGGCCAGGCCCGCGCGAATTTCCTCGTCTGGGTCGGCCTCCTGCTGAACGTCTACGTCATCGCATTCCTGTATCTGGGCGGCGCGATGCCGCCCGCGCCGACGATCGATCCTGCGACCGGATTGCCGCCGGTCGAGGCCTACGACTTCGCCTTCTACAAGATCCGCTTCCTGACGATGGGCGCGGTCGCGGCGTCGATGATCGCCTATCTCACGGCGCAGCTCTGCGACGTCACGCTCTTCCACTTCTGGAAGCGACTCACGAACGGGCGCCACCTCTGGCTGCGAAACAACGGCTCGACCGTCGTCAGCCAGTTCGTCGATACCTTCGCGGTCATCACGATCACGCACTTCTACGCGGGCGCGCTCCCGATCGACGAAGCGCAAGCGATCTGGCCGCAGCTCTGGGTCTTCATCGGATCCGGCTACGTGTTCAAGCTCTCGATGGCGCTCGTCGACACGCTGCCCTTCTACGTCGGCGTCCACTACCTGAGCCGCTACCTCGACATCGACCCGAACGAAGAGCACGCGAAGGGCGAGATCTGACATGACCGAAGCACGCCACCCCGACGCCCCCGAGTGGTACCGGAACGCCCTCGAAGTTCCCCGCAGCGACGAGACGATCGAAGTCGACGGTTGCCCGGTCCACTACCTCGCGTGGGGCGAACGCGGCCGGCGCGGCCTGCTCTTCGTGCATGGCGGCGGGGCCCACGCGCATTGGTGGACCCACGTCGCCGGGCGCTACGCCAACCGCTACCGGGTCGCGGCGATCGACCTCTCGGGCCACGGCGACTCGGGCCGTCGTGAGAAGTACAGCCTCGAGCAGTGGACCGACGAAGTCATGGCGGTCGCTGCCGACTCGGGCATGGCGGGCAAGCCGGTCGTCGTCGGCCACTCGATGGGCGGCTTCGTCACGATCGCGACCTCCGCGCTGCACCCCGACGCGCTCGCGGGTGCGGTCGTGTGCGACTCCCCGGTGAGCGCCCCCGACCCGGAGGTCGACGCGCACCGAATGGGCCAGGCCTTCGGCAAGCCCCGCTACTACGCATCGCGAGAGGAAGGGCTCGAACGTTTCCGGACCGTCCCGCCGCAGGACCACTACCTCGACTACGTGATGGCGGACGTCGGCTGGAACTCGCTTCGGCAGGAACCGGAAGGCTGGCGCTGGAAGTTCGACCACAACTCGTTCACCGCCTTCGAAGAGAACCCGCGCGTCGCCGCGCGTCCGTATCTCCCGAAGATCACCTGCCGGCTCGCGCTCCTCGCGTCGGAATGCGGGCTCGTGAACAAGCAGATCGGGACGTACATGTACGACCTGATGGGACGCGTGAATCCGGTGATCGAGATCCCGCTCGCGGGGCATCACCTGATGCTCGATCAACCGCTCCTGCTGATCGCGGCGCTCAACGCGATCCTGGCGGACTGGGACCACTCGGAGCCGATCGTTCGCGCCGGCTAGCGGCCAGGCCCGCGAGGCCGAGCCCGACCAGGAGCCCCGTCGACGGCTCGGGCGCCTTCGGCAGCGGCTCCAGCGGCTCGCACGAGAGACAGACGCTGTGCCACGCGATGTGTTCGATCGCGAGGACCGGGGCACGACTGCTCGTGCGGATCTCCGCGAAGCCGCCCGGACCCGCGAACGCCTGAACGGTCGTCTCGACCGAGAGCGACATCCTCGTCGGCTCGCCGGGCAGACGGAAACCGCTTCGCCAGAGCACGTCGTACACGTCGATCACGAGTCGCCCCTCCAGGGTTCCCTTTTCCAGGCCCTGTTCGAACCGCGCGCCGTTGTTCGTCGGCCGCATCGTCATCGAGAAGGCGAGGGTGATCGGGTCGACCAGTTGGAATCCGACTTCCTGGACGACCAGGAACGCGTTCGTCTGGACGAGGTGGGCCGCGTAGCTGTCCGGCTCGTCGACCGAGAGGAAGTAGTCGAACGTCTGGCGCAGGTCGAGCTCGGCCAGGGTGAGGCTGCCGGCAAGCTCGATGTCGAGGCGGACAAGGTCGGAGGCCTCGACACCGGTCGGGTCGCACGCCTCGCACGACGCCCCGATTCCCGAGCCGCCAGCGAAGACCAGCTCGAACGGCTTCGCGAGCGGCGCGCCGAAGCCGCCCCCGTCGTCGCGCACGTTCCGGTAGGTCAGCGTGTCGGGCGGATCGAAGGCCGTGAGGCCGGAGAAATCGCCGTAGCTGCCGGCGGCGGCGGCTGGCGCGCAGAGCAGGCCGAAGAGCACGCAACCGACCGCGATCCGCCTCCTCGCCACACCCCGCATGTCTGCCTCCGCCCGACGGCGGAGCCCAAGGCGGCCCGCCGAAGATTCCGTGGCGGCGACGTCGCAGATGTGGCGCCCGGCGGAGCGCGCCTGACGCGTTCGTCGCCCCGCACCCCCCGGCAGGCAGCCGGCGATCCTGGTGCAGCTTCAAAACGTGGGTCAAACCCATCAAGTCACTCGGGCGGAACACCGATTCCCACCTCGATGGAAATGGCCCCCCCGACCACCGATGAAGAACTGAAGATCCTCGAGGTCCGGCTGACCCAGCTGAAGCTCGAGTACGAGAAGTACTTCCTCGGCACGCGCCCGACGGAGCCCGCCCAGCAGCGCTCCGAAGTCCAGAAGACCGTGCTGAAATTCTCGAACATGCGGATCACGAACACGGCCCAGCGCTTCAAATTCAATTCCTTGAACGGCCGCTACCAGGCCTTCAAGCGCCAGTGGGACAACATCCTCCGGCAGATCGAAGCGGGTACGTACAAGCGCCACGTCTTCAAGGCGGACCTCCACGATCGCGAGCGCGGAATCGGCTCGCCCTCGTCGGGCGGCGCGGCGAGGGGCCGGAGCAGCGGCGGGGACGATCGCGGCGCGCTCTTCGAGACCTATCGCGACGCGATGATGGCCAATGGCCAGACCACCAAGGGCCTGACCGCGGACAAGCTCCAGAAGGCGATCGCCAAACAAGAGGCCGCGATCAAGCAGAAGTTCGGCTGCGACAAGGTCGACTTCAAGGTCGTCGTCACCGACGGCAAGGTCAAGCTGAAGGCCGCAGCGAGTTAGTTCGCGGTTCCCTTCACGCGGTTCTCTATCGGGGGCACGCTTCGGAGATAGGCGGCGATCGCTTCGAGCTCACTCGTCGGCAGCTCGGCGTAGCCATGCTCGATCACTTCGAACATCAGTCCCTGGGTGTCGTCGCCGTCGGGCTTGAGGCCCATCTGCAGGTACCAGACCAGGTCGGCCTCGGACCACGAACCGATGCCCGTCGATTCGTGGGGCGTGATGTTCGGCGCGAGTTGCCCCTCTGGTCCTTCGATCGAGCCTGCAAGCGCCATCGAGTCGTCGAGGCCGCCGGTGAGCGTTCGCGGCGTATGGCACTCGCCGCAGTGCGCCGCAGCTTCGACGAGATACCGGCCTCTGCGCCACGTGTCGCTCTCGTCGGGCGCGTCATCGAAGCGCTTCGGCATGAAGTTCACGAGCTTCCATCCCGCGACGGTGCCGCGCCACGAGAACGGGAATGGGGCGTCGGGCGGGCGGTTCTCGCGTCGTGTCGCGGGCCGGGCGCGCAGGTAGGCCAGCATGTCGACCAGATCCTGATCGGTGAGTCCCGAGAACGACGGGTAGGGGAAGATCGGGAAGTAGTGCTCGCCTTCGGGCGAGAGTCCCTCGCGCATGGCCCGCGCGAAGTCGTCACGCGTCCATCCGCCGATCCCCGTTTCGGGATCGGGCGTGATGTTCGTGCTGTAGAAGACGCCGAAGGGCGTCTCCATGCCTCGGCCGCCGGCGAGCTCGGGCGCTTCGTCCCCTTCGCCGGGGTAGTTGGTGTGGCACGTACAGCCACCCGCGGCGCGAAAGGTCTGCGCACCGCGGTCCACGTCGCCGACCAACGCTTCGAGGTCGCCCGCCCCCGAAGCATCCGCGCGAGCGCTGGCGAACGTCAGGCTCCAAGCCACGAGCGTGACCACGGTCCAGGAGCACGAACGTCGCACGGCGGCGCCCTACTTGTTCTTGTAGGACTCTTCCTTGGGCTTGCGGAAGGGCTTGTGGCAACCGCCGCAGCTCTTGCCGAGACCGCGCATCGCGGGTCCCACCGCGCTCGGGTCGTCTCCGTTCGCCGCGCTCGCCAGGCTGCGCGCCGCCTCTTCGAAGCCGGCGATCGCGTCCTCGAACTTCGCCCAGTCGGCCCAGATCTCGGGCTTCGCATCCGTCGCGCCTTCCGACAGGTGCTTCTTGAAGGCGGGCGCGATCAACGCAGCGGCGTCGGCCATCTGGCCCGCGTGGTTCGCGACCGCGCCCGGCACGTCGAGACGGTTCTTCAGGATGTCCCCGATCGCGCCCATGTTGGTGCCGAGCGCAGACATCACCTTCTGGCGATACTCGATCTCGGCCTGGCCGTCTTCGCGGGAGTCGGCGCTGACGTTCGCAGCGGAAACGAGGGTCATAGCGAGGCACGCCACGAGCAGGCGAAGCGATCTGGTGCGAATCATCGAAACCTCCAATCGGGGGAACACCCGGAAGGAAGCACAAAGCCTGCTAGTTGGTCACCGTCGAATGGCGAGAGTCCGATACGAACGCGTGTTCATCGTCAGACTCTGAACCCGTCGAAATCGAACAACCGTCAGGAGTTCGTCGCGTCGTCGTCCGAATCGGGCTGGACCAGCGCCTTCGTGCCCGCGGCTCGAAGCGCCGCGCTCGCGCTCCCGCCCCGCTCCGGCCCATGCAACGGCGTCAGTGCCTCGGCTGCGCGCTTCACCCCGTCGTCGAAGCGCTCCCGAGAACACCTCGGGCCCGATGCCTCGATGGTGTCGACGAGCGCTTCGATGACGAGCTCGGGGGTGAGTGTCGCGTCGAAGTCGGCGACACCGCCCGCTGTTTCCGGCCGGAAGTCGAGGGACAGCGCTTCGTAGACGGGGATCAATATTTCTCGAAGGGGCTGGGACTGCGCGACCGTCAGCACACCCCCGACATGGGCACCGCCGCGAATCACGCGCTGGCCGACGCCCATGACCTTCACGCGACCGCCGATGTTCACGCTGAATTCGCCGGGGCAGTATTCGCCCGGCACTTCGCCGACTCGCGCGTCGAGATCCAGGGATCGCAGGGCATCGACGATCCAACCGGTCAGGCGCTCGAAGCGCGGTTGGATGTGGAGATGGGCATCGGGGTCGGCGCTCGCCCAGGCGAACGCGACGCTCGATTCCAGGAAGACGGCGGCGTGGCCACCGGCGAGACGGATGACGGGCTCGTAGCCCGTTTCACGTGCGATCTCGACGGCCCGCGGATAGCCCGGGCGCCGAGCGTCGAGGCTCGAGAAGAGCAGCGCATCGTCCGGCGCATAGAGCCGGAGGCTCTCTCCCCGCGCACCGTTCGCCACCGAACGAAGCATGGCGTGGGAGACCGCTGTGTCGAATACGGCGCGTCCCGGGAATCGGTCGCGGTGCAGCTGGATCGTCGGGCGCGGCGCCGTCGGGCGGGCCGTGCTCAGCGGCTCGCCACGTCGAGCTCGAGCTCGGCGCGGGCCACGACGCCAGCGAGGCGCGCGCGTTCGCCCGCTTTCTCTTCCACGTCAGCCAGTCCGGAGAGCTCGCCGTCCGCCTCGGCGCGCGCGGACTCGACTGCGGTCTTGTCCACGGCGCTCGCCAGCGTGCACGAATCCACGAGCACGACACAACGCGTCCCATCGACCTCGGCGAACCCGCTGGTGATCGCCGCCCACTCGTTGCCCGAGCCGCGGATGATCTCCATCGGCCCGAGCGAAAGCGGCGTCAGAAACCGCTCATGACTCTCGAGCACACCGAAGTCCCCGGCTTCGCCGGGAAGCACGACCTGTTCCACCGTCTCCGAAAGCGCTTCGCCCTCAGGCGTCACAACGACGAGCTCGATTGCCATAAATTCGCTTCTCGTTCCCGCCTAGCAACGCGGGTCCAGTGTGTCCTCGCGGCCCCCGGCCGCGAAAATAAAGAGTCCTGCCGTGCGCCTCCGGCGCACGAGAGCAGGCTTTCGCCGGCTCCCGCTAGGACAACGTCTTGGCCTTTTCGACCGCACTCTCGATATTGCCGACCATGTAGAAAGCCTGCTCCGGCAACTCGTCATGCTTGCCGTCGAGAATCTCCCGGAAGCCGCGGATCGTCTCCTCGAGGGGGACGTACACGCCCGGCGTGCCGGTGAACTGCTCGGCGACGTTGAAGGGCTGGGACAGGAAGCGCTGCACCTTGCGGGCACGGGCCACCGTGAGCTTGTCCTCTTCCGAGAGCTCGTCCATGCCGAGGATCGCGATGATGTCCTGCAGGTCCTTGTAGGCCTGGAGCGTCGACTGAACGCCGCGGGCGACCTCGTAGTGCTCGTCGCCGACGACCTGCGGGTCGAGGATCCGGCTCGTGGAGTCGAGCGGGTCGACCGCTGGGTAGATGCCGATCTCGGTGAGCGCCCGATCGAGCACCGTCGTCGCATCGAGATGCGTGAACGCCGTCGCCGGCGCGGGATCCGTGAGGTCATCCGCGGGGACGTAGATCGCCTGGACCGACGTGATCGAACCCTTGTTCGTAGAGGTAATCCGCTCCTGGAGCTCACCCATGTCCGTCGCGAGCGTCGGCTGGTAGCCGACGGCGGACGGGATGCGGCCGAGGAGCGCCGACACCTCGGAGCCCGCCTGCGTGAAGCGGAAGATGTTGTCCACGAAGAGGAGCACGTCCTTGCCCTCTTCGTCGCGGAAGTACTCGGCGGAGGTCAGGCCCGTCAGGCCGACGCGTGCGCGCGCTCCCGGCGGCTCGTTCATCTGGCCGTAGACCAGCGAGGTCTTGTCGAGCACCGTCGATCCGTCCGACAGCACCGACTCCTGCATCTCGTTCCAGAGGTCGTTGCCCTCGCGCGTCCGCTCACCGACGCCGGCGAAGACCGAGTAGCCGGAGTGCGCGGCGGCGATGTTGTTGATGAGCTCCATGATGACGACCGTCTTGCCGACGCCCGCACCACCGAACAGTCCGACCTTGCCGCCCTTGTTATAGGGAGCGATCAAGTCGACGACCTTGATGCCCGTCTCGAGCACCTCGACGGAGGTCGACTGATCGACGAACTCGGGCGCGGGGCGATGGATCGGGTAGGTCATCTTGGCGTCGATCGGGCCACGCTCGTCGACGGGCTCGCCGACGACGTTCATGATCCGGCCGAGGGTTTCGGGCCCGACGGGGATGTTGATCGGCGACCCGGTGTTGAACACCTCCTGGCCGCGGCGGAGACCATCTGTCGTATCCATGGCGATCGCGCGCACGGTGTTCTCACCGAGGTGCAGCGCGACCTCGACGACCAGGTTGTCCGCGCGGTCATCGATGGCGGGGTTGGTCGTCTTGAGGGCCGTCATGACCTCGGGGAGATTTCCCTCCGCGAACTCGACGTCGACCACCGGGCCCATCACCTGGACGATCTTGCCATTGCTCATTCTTTCTTCTCCGTATCGGCGGCGCAGTTGGAGCCGCCGGATTCAATGCTTACTCGAGCGCCTGGGCGCCCGTCACGATTTCCACCAACTCGCCGGTGATCGCGGCCTGGCGCGCTCGGTTGTACTGGAGCGTGAGCTTCTCGATCAGCTCTTCGGTGTTCTTGGTGGCGGCTTCCATCGCCGTCATCCGCGCAGCGTGTTCGCCGGCCTGGTTCTCGAGTAACGCTCGGAACACCTCGATCTCCACCGCCTTCGGCACGAGCGCCGCCAGCAGCGCCTCGGGATCGGGCTCGATCTCGTAGCCACCGCTGTCTTCCGCGTCCGCTGCGTCCGCGTCCGCCTCGGGCGGCGTGAAGGGCAGCAGCTGACTGCGCGTGGGCTTCTGCGTCATCGTCGAGACGAACTCGCTGAAGATCAGGATCACCTCGTCGAGATCACCGGCCTCGTAACGACGCGCGAGCTCGCGCGCGACGTCGGCCGCCTGCTGATACTCGACGTCGCCGTCGATCGGTGCGCTGTGGTTGATCTGGCCGGGACGTCTGCGCGCGAAGTATTCCCCCGCCTTCTTGCCCAGCAGCGTGAGACCCACCTTCGAGAACTCGCCTTCGCGCTCCGCGAGGACCGCGTCGGCTTCCTTGGCGACCGCCGAGTTGAACGCTCCCGCGAGACCGCGATCGGAGGTGATCACGACCAGCTCGAGGGTCTTCCGTTCGTCGTGCACGTCGAGCAGCGGATGCGATTCCTCGAGCGCGCCCTGGGACACTTCCTCGAGGGTCGCCCGCATGCGCGTCGCGTAGGGGCGAGCGTTCTCGATCGCCTCTTGCGCACGCCGAAGCTTGGCCGCGGCCACCATCTTCATGGCGGACGTGATCTTCTGCGTCGACCGGACGGTCGCGATCCGTCGTTTGATGTCGCGTAGGTTCGGCACTGGTTACGCTGCCTCGGTCGTTCCCTTGGCCGCGGTCGGCTGGAAGACGTTTGCGAACTCGTCGAGGGCAGCGATCAGCTTCTGCTCGGTCGCGTCCTCGAACTTTCCGCTGCTGCTGATCTCGCTGAGGATTTCACTCTTGTTCGAGCTCATCCAGTCGAGCATCTCGCGCTCGTAGCGAAGGATGTCGTCGAGCTCGAGCTCGCGAATCCACGACGCGCGATCGTTCTCGGGCTGCGGGGTCGAGGAGTAGATCGAGACGACCTGCTCTTCCATCGACAGCGGCGAGTACTGACCCTGCTTGAGGATCTCCGTCTGACGCTCCCCGTTGGCGAGCTGCTCCTGAGTCGCGGCGTCGAGGTCCGAGCCGAACTGCGCGAAGGCCGCCATCTCGCGGTACTGCGCGAGGTTCAGCTTGAGCTGACCCGCGACCGCCTTCGTAGCCTTCTCCTGAGCGGCACCACCCACGCGGGAAACCGAGAGGCCGACGTTGATGGCCGGTCGGATGCCCGAGTTGAAGAGGTCGGTCTCGAGGAAGATCTGGCCGTCGGTGATGGAGATGACGTTGGTCGGGATGTACGCCGAGACGTCGCCGCCCTGGGTCTCGATGATCGGCAGCGCCGTGATCGAACCGCCGCCGAGCTCATCGCTCAGCTTGCAGGCGCGTTCCAGAAGCCGCGAATGCACGTAGAACACGTCGCCCGGGTACGCCTCGCGGCCCGGCGGCCGGCGAAGGAGAAGCGAAAGCTGGCGATAGGCCACGGCCTGCTTGGAGAGATCATCGTAGACGATGAGGACGTGCTTGCCGTTGTGGCCGAAGTGCTCCGCCATGGTTACGCCGGTGTAGGGCGAGATGTACTGGAGCGGAGCCGGATCGGACGCCGTCGCGGCGACGACGATCGTGTAGTCCATCGCGCCGTGCTGCTTCAGCTTGTCCGTCACCTGCGCCACGGTCGACTGCTTCTGGCCGGTCGCGACGTAGACGCAGATCACGTCCTTGCCCTTCTGGTTGATGATGGTGTCGAGGGCGATCGCGGTCTTGCCGGTCTGGCGATCGCCGATGATCAGCTCGCGCTGACCACGACCGATCGGGACCATCGCGTCGACGGCCTTGATGCCCGTCGCCATCGACTCGTCGACCGACTTGCGGGCCACGATGCCGGGCGCCTTGAGCTCGACCTGGCGGGAGGCCTCGGCTGCGATCGGGCCCTGGCCGTCGATCGGAACGCCGAGGGCGTCGACCACGCGACCGAGGAGCGCGTCACCGACGGGTACCTCGATGATGCGGCCGGTACGGCGAACCAGGTCGCCTTCCTTGACGCCGCGGCCGGAGCCCATGATGGCGACGCCGACGTTGTCTTCCTCGAGGTTCAGGACCATGCCGCGCAGGCCGCCGTCGAACTCGACGAGCTCGCCGGCCAGCGCGTTGTCCAGGCCGTAGACGCGGGCGATGCCGTCACCGGCGTTCAGGACCGTGCCGGTCTCGGCGACGTCGATCTCTCGATCGTAGTCCTTGATCTCCCGCTTGAGGATGTCTGTGATCTCTCCGGGCTTGATGTCCATTCTCGGGTCCCTTGATTCCGTGTGGTCAACGGTGTGTAGAAGGAAGTAGACGGTCGGCAGTCGCGTGTGCTGACGCGGGTCAGGCCGACTGCTTGAGGTTGTTGCGCAGCTGTCCGAGCTGGGTGCGGAGGCTGCCGTCGAAGACGAGGTCGCCGACCTTGGCGATCGCGCCGCCGATCAGGCTGGGATCGACCTCGATCTCGAGCCGGACTTCCTGACCCGTGCGTTCGGTCAGCGCGCGGCGCAGTCGATCCTGGCGACGATCGTCGAGGGGGCTCGCGGAGACCACCTCGGCGGTCACGAGGCCCTCGGCCGCGTCGGCCAGCTCGCCGTAGGCTTCGACGATCGCGCCGAAGTTGATGAGCCGGCGCTGGTCGATCAGGAACGAGAGGAAGTTCTGGACGAGCGGGCTCGCAGAGGCGCCGTCGCCGATCGCGCGGAGCGCGGCCTTGCGCTGGTCTGCGGGATGCAGCGGGGTCAGCAGCGCGTCGCGCAGCTCGCGGCTGCCTTCGAAGAGCGATCCCAGGTTTTCGAGCTCGGCGCGCACCTCGCGGTGGCGATGCTCATCCTGCGCGAGGCCGAAGAGGGCCTTCGCATAACGGTGGGAAGCTCCACCCTTCATCAGTTCGCTCCTTCCGCCGAGCCATTCGGCTCGACGCGCGTGATGAACTCGTCCATCAGTCGTTCGCGGTCGCCTTCGCTGACGTTGCCTTCGAGCTTGTTCGCGGCGATCTCGAGGGCGAGGTCCGCAGCTTCTTCGCGAAGCTCGGCCTGGGCACGACGCAGCTCCTGGTCGACGGCGGCGCGGGCATCGGTTCGGATGCGCTCCGCGGTCGCGCGGGCGTCCGCGAGGATTCGTTCCGCTTCGTCTTCCGCGCGGCGTGCGGCGCCCTCGCGGATTTCCTCGACCTCGCTGGAGAGATCGACGAGGCGGCGCTGGAGCTCGGAGTTTCGCTGCTCGGCGGCCTGCAGCAGCTCCGCGGCTTCGGACAGCTCCGTCTGGATTCCGTTGCGGCGGCCCTGGAAGAACTCCTTGACCGGTCCGCGACCGAAGTAGAAGAGGATCCCGAGGATGATCGCCAGGTTGAGCGCCTGGTACATCGTCTCCTTGACCGGGTCGTGATCCGCGTCTCCTCCACCCGCAGCCTGGGCAACGCCCACGAAGACGAAGGTAAGGAGGACGCTGAGGATCCCGGTCCACCGGGTTCGGTTCTCGTGCATGGCACTCGTCTCGGTGGTTTTGGTCGTCTGGGACATCGTGGAGAAGTGGCTTCGCATGCGCGTTCCGGCGCCGCTCACGAGAGCGGCCGCCCGAGGATCTGCTCCGCGGCCGCCGTGGCGAGGTCTTCGGCGCTCGCGCGGAGGGTCGCGCGGGCTTCTTCGAGGGACTGGTCGAGCTCGCCGCGCGCGCGCGCGAGCTCCTGCTCCGCTTCGCTGCGCGCCTGCGTCGTCAGGGTCGCCTGTTCGTCACGTGCGCCCGCGAGCTGGCTCTGGCGAGAGGCTTCCGACTCGCTGCGCGCTTCGCGGATCGCGCTCTCGTACCGATCGAGCACGTCGTCCGCATCGGTCTGTAGCTGCGTCGAGCGAGAGCGTGCGCCCTGGATGCGCTCGGCACGCGCGTCGAGGGCGCGGAAGATCGGCTGGAAGATGAGGGCGTTCAGCGGGAACGTCAGCACGACGAAGCCGATCAGCATGATCCAGAGCGCGCCGATGCCTTCCCCTTCACCGAGCAAACCGAAGAGTCGGTAGTCCGGAATCAGCTCGAGGCTGTCCGCCGCGATGGCCGGCGTCGCCAGGAGGAACGCCGCCTGGGCGAGCAGTGCAACGTTCGGAGTCGGGAGCCACTTGTTCATGCTCGAGGTCGCTTCTCGGAGGGGGAGTTCAGGTCTGAACTCCGGAGGGCTTGGAGACTTCGCTCGGCGCTCCGACTCGCGCTTCCGAACTCCGCCCGTGCAAGCCAGGGACATGGAGTCGTCGGAGCGCTGCGGTCGCACTGCCGTGGGTTCTGTTTCTGTCTTCGATCTTCGATCTTCGATCCGGTCGATCGGCTTCGAACGCGCCTTCGATCCTCGCCCGCTACCCGATGGGCAGACATGCCCGATAGGCAGGGGTGAAATGTGAGGTGTCGAGACCTGCGTTCCGCGTTCGATCGATCGCGAGCCCCGGCCGGAGGTCTCGCGCACACCCTGGCGAAAACCGCCGGGCGTTCGGTGGGTTGGGTACCACGGATCGCCTGGGGCTCGCACCGTTTCGGATGGGGACGCAACGATTTGTTGACTGATCGGGCCGGGTCCCGCGACCGGCACCCCCTGGACGGTGGGCCGGACGCGAGCGGCCCCGAGTTTTGCACCGCCGCGACGCCGAATCAACCGGGGGGATGCCCCGAAAAAGGCCTCTCACAGCGCGCGATCAGCGACCGATCCGGGCGGTCCCGTTCCAGATCGCGTCGTCGGCGACCTCGAGCACCGGGGCCTCGAGATCGCCCTCGAAATGGGTCCCGGCGGCCAATCGGGCGCTCTTGCGGACGTGCACGGAGCCGACGATCCGGCCCGCGCTCTCGAGGGCATCGCACTCGACCGGACCCTCGATCGTGGCGGTCGCCTCGAGGCGCAGCGTGCCGGGCCCGCGCAGGCTCCCGAGGACGGCGCCCGCGATCCGGGTCTCGCCCACGACGGCGATCTGCCCTTCGAAGAGACCGTCCGCAGGCACCAGCGCCGGGCCGTCCGCGTGGTTCGTCGCGGCGGACTCCGGGGCGCCGGCCCGATCGCTCGCGCTCAACTGGATTCTCCGAGCAGCATCTCCCCGATACGCTCCAGGTCCTCGAGATTGAAGTAGTTGATCTCGAGGCGGCCGCCGCCCGACGCGGTCGGGTGGAGCGTGACCTTGGTCTGGAGTCGCCGTTCGATCCGCTCGACATAGGCGCGGGTGTCCGGATCGAGGGCCGGAGCGCCCGGCTTGGCCTCCCGGGTCGGCGCCGTTCGGCGTCCACCGCCGTTCAGATCGCGTGCCGCGCGCTCGGAGGCCCGCACCGAGAGGGACTCGGAGAGGATCTTCGCGCGAAGCCCTTCCCGCGCCTCGACGTCCTCGACCGAGAGCAGCGCCTTCGCGTGTCCCATGCTGAGCCGAGCGTTCTCGATGTCGGTCTGGATGCCGCGACTCAGGTCGAGCAAACGGATGTGGTTCGAAATCGAGGAGCGGTCCATCGAGACCTTCCGGCCGATGTCGTCCTGGGTGTGCCCCGCGTCCGCGAGCGCCTGGTAGGCGTGGGCGAGCTCGATCGGGTTCAGGTCCTGGCGCTGGACGTTCTCCACGATCGCGAGCTCGAGGCGATCCGCCGGCGCGACGTCGGCGACGACCGCGGGGACCATGGTCCGACCGGCGAGCTGACTCGCGCGAAAGCGCCGCTCGCCCATGATCAGCTCGTAGCGCTCGCCTGCGCGGCGTACGACCACGGGCTGCAGCACGCCGTGCTGGCCGATCGACTCCGCGAGCTGCTGCAGCGCGGCGGGCTCGAACTCCCGGCGCGGCTGCTCCGGGTTCGGGTCGATCATTGCGATATCGAGCTCTTGAGGGCCTGCAGGGCTCGAAGTCGCGTTCGGGGTACTCAGGATTGTGTCGACACCGTTCTGTGTCGGATCGATTCGCGGGGGCGCGGCGGGCGGCAGTGTCGGCGCCTCCGCGGTCTGCGGCGGGCTGGAGATCAAGGCTCCTAGTCCGCGTCCGAGTGCGCTTCGCTTCTGACTCATCTCGGTCCTCCGATGCACATGCGTCGTGTGATCCTGCTCGTCGTGCGACGGACCGGCCGGCCGCTCACGAGGTCGACTCCGCGGGTGGCGTGCTGTTAGGCGCTGGCGCTGCTGCGTCGGCCGAGGGCGTCTCGGCCTCGTTGCCCACGGGCAGCACGGGAGGCTTGCGCGGCGGGCCCGACAGGGCGAGCTGGCCAAGCAACTCTTCGGCCAGCTTTTGATAGGCGACCGCGCCCTTCGAGTGGATGTCGTAGAGCAGGATCGGCTGACCGTGGCTGGGCGCTTCCGAGAGACGCACGTTCCGCGGGATGCGCGTCCGGTAGACCTTTTCGCCGAAGTGGCTGCGGACTTCGGCTTCGACCTGGCGGGCGAGGTTGTTTCGCTGGTCGGCCATGGTCAGCACGATGCCCTGAATGTCGAGGCGGGGATTGAGGTTCTGGCGAACGAGGTCGACGGTCTCCGTCAGGTTCGCGAGACCCTCGAGCGCGTAGTACTCACACTGCAACGGAATCAGCACCGCATCGGCGGCGGTGAGTGCGTTGAGGGTCAGTAGGCCAAGCGAAGGCGGACAGTCGATCAAGACGATCTCGTACGCCTCACCTAACGCGCGAATCGAGCGGTCGAGCTGATACTCGCGCGCATCCTTGCCTACGAGCTCGATTTCGGCACCCACGAGGTCTCGGCCTGCCGGAACGACGTGCAGCGTCTCGAGTTCGGTCTCGTAGGCGCAGTGGGTCAGCGGAAGCTCGTCGATGAGCGCATCGTAGACCTGGCGCTCCGCCTTCACGATTCCGTAGGCGCTACTCGCGTTCGCCTGGGGATCCATGTCGATCAGCAGCGTCGGTCGCTCGGAGGCCGCCAGGCATGCGCCCAGGTTGACGGCAGAGGTGGTCTTGCCGACGCCGCCCTTCTGGTTGACGACGGCAAGGACGAACGGGCTCGCGGTCATGGATGAGGACTCGATCGACTCGAGGGTCGAGAGAAACCCGCCGCCATCCCCCCCGATGATGCGCGCGCAGGTGTCCCCGACTCGGACTCACTCGAGGACGAGCCTCGTTGGTACCACAGCATCCGTCGAATGCGATAGGGAAACCCCCCGAGACCCCCTCAGTCGGCTGGCGGGACGACCCAGACGCGTCGCGGGGTGCCCGAAACCGGAACCGAATAGGTGCGGAGCTCTGGTGCCGCGAATCCGGCGGGCGGTCGCGGGGGGTCCGCAGCTTCGGAGGCGGGTAGCGCCAGGAGGCCGAGCGGGCTCGCCCACTGGGCCATGAGCTCGAGGGCCCGGACTGGCTCCGCCATCGCCTGGGCCACCACCAGGTCGCAGGGCACCTGATCGAGCTCGTCGGACCGTCCGAGAACGGGGTCCACGTTCTCGAGGGCAAGCCGGCGACGCGCCTCACGCTGGAAGTGGTTCCTCTTTTTCCGGGAATCCACGAGGTGGAACCGCGTGTCGGGAAACAAGATCGCGAGCGGGAGGCCAGGAAAACCGGCACCGGTACCCAGGTCCGCGATGTCCGAAGCCCCAGCGAGCTCCGGGAGGACCGCGGCCAGAGCGGCCGCGTCCAGGACCAATCCTGCGGCCATCGCTTCAGGCGTGCGATGGCCAGTCAGGTTGATCTTCTTGGCCCATTCATCCAGCAGCAACACGAGCCGCGCCAGCTGCTGGAGCTGCGAGGAAGACACAGCGAGCGGCAAGTCTCCGAGGCCCGCCTCGAGAACAGAAAAGACGGCGATCTCGGTTTCTGCTCGAGGATCGCCGTCATTCATTTCAGGCTCCGTTCCACGGGGAACGTTTCAGTCCGCATGGACCCGCCTCCGCATGAGACCGGAGCGTTCCCCGTGGAACACTTCACCCGGTCTCCGGAACGTTCCCCGTGGAACGCTCCACTCCGCGCGGAACGCTGATCGGCGTCTCGGCGCCCTAGGACGACTCTTCGACCGCCTCGTCGTACTCCGGAGCGCCTTCCGGCACAACGAGGACCTGGCGATATCGGCCCTCGCCGATGCTCATGGTCGCAACGCCCTCGATCTCGCGGATCTTGATGTGGATCGTGCGGCGGTCCCGACCGTTCATCGGGTCCAGGGCGATCGACCGGCTGGTCTCTCGCGCTCGCTTGATCGCGCGATCCGCGAGACGTCCGAGTGTCTGCTCGCGCTCGTCACCACCGCCCTCGACGTCCACGACGATCCGCGGCGAATCCTCGCTCTGACGCATCGACACCTGGTTCGCGACCAGCTGCAACGCGTCCGTCGCCCGACCGTCGCCACTCTGGAGCGCGTCGGCGGCGGGACCGCTCAGCTGGTAGATCAGGAAGTCGCCTTCGCTGGACTCGGAGATCTCGAAGTTGCCGATCTTCATTCGCTCGACGGCGCCGAGGAGAAAGTCGCCGATCGCCCCAATATCTCCCTTCGGGGATCCCTTCGAATCCGCAACCGCTTGAAGCGGCTCGCTCTCCAACTTTTCCCGCGGGTCTCCACGATCGCCTCGATCGCCCCGATCACGTCGCTCGTTGCGGTCGCCCCGGTCATTTCGTTCGCGCCGACCGCGACCCCGGCCGCCATCGCGATCGCCGTCCCGGCCACCCCGGCCCCGGCCGCCATCCCGGTCCCGATCGCGACCCCGACCGCCTCGGCCCCGATCGCCGTCCCGATCACCACCGCTGCTCGGGCGCGGCCCTCGCGCAGCCACTTCCTTGGGTACGGCGACGATCACCGAGCGACCGCCCGCGCCGAAGATCTCTCCTTCGGGCGGCACGACCACCTTCAATTCCGAGGCTTCGACCCCGAAGAATTCCGCGGCCTGGCTGGTGGCGGCGGCGACGCTGTCTGCGACGAACTCGTTCGGTTCCTGGCGTTGATCGTACATCTCGGTCTCTTTCTTCTGCTTTGTTCCGGCCCACCCTCGAGGATTCCGGGGCGCATGAGCGGGAATGCGGCGACGAGTCGGTGCTCGCCGCTGCGGTGTTAGTTCTTGTTCAGGTGATTCCGGACCCAGTACTGATGAGCGATTCCGAGGATGTTGCTCACCGTCCAATAGAGCACGAGGCCGGAGGGAAAGGTGTAAGAAAAGAGCAGCATCATGCCGGGCATCATGATCAGCATCATGCGCGCCTGCACAGGATCCATTCCCGTCTGCGGCGTCATCTTCTGCTGCAGATACATGCTGCCCGCCATCACGAGCGGCAACAGCCGGATCGGGAAGCCCGCGATCTCGAGCATCGTCGCCGGCTGCGAGAGATCGTCGAACCACAGGATCCACGGTGCGTGCCGCAGGCCGATCGACGTCCGCAGCGCATAGAAGAGACCGATCAACACCGGCATCTGAAGCAGCAGCGGAAGGCAGCCGCCGAGGGGATTGATGCTCTCTTCCTTGTAGAGCTTCATCATCTCTTCGGACTGCTTCTGTCGGTCGTCCGCGTAGCGCTCCTGCAGCGCCTTGAGCTTCGGCTGCACCTCACGCATGCGTTCCGCGGAGCGCATCTGCCGCACCATGAGCGGCGAGGTCACCAGTCGCACCAGCACGGTCAGGACGATGATCGCCCAGCCGTAGTTCGGGATGAACGCGTAGAGCCAGTCGAGGGCGAGCTCGAAGAAGCGCGTGAGCGGCTCGAGCCAGCTCCAACCGCGATCGACCGACGCCTGCAGATTGGCGTTCTCGGCCGAGAGTGCAGCCTCCGTTTTCGGGCCCAGGAAGCCGCGTAGAGCCTCTTTGGCGCTGCCCCCGGTTCCGATCGAACGCGGCGGCAGGCTCGCGACGACGCGGGCGCTGTCGCCGACGTCGATCGCCTCGAAGAGCACGTCGAAGCGCTGCTTTCCGCTCGCGTCGATCACCAGCGCGGCAAAGAACTGGACATCGATGCCAGCCCAGGCCCCGCTGCCTTCCGGTCGCTCGCGTTCGTCCGAGCCACCGAAGAGGCCGAGCACACCCGACGAACCGAGGCTCCGAACGAATTGTCGCTCGACCCCGTTCTCCCCCATGTACGCAAGCACTGACTGCTCGCGGAAATCCGCCCGCGTCGACACCCGCGCCGGAATCGCGACGGCGAACTTCGCGTCGACCGGATCCGTGCGGTGGCTCTCGAACGCGAGGTCGAGATCGAAGCCGTATCCCTCGGGATCCAGCCTGAAAGTCCGCGTCAGCACGCCGGCTTCGTTCTGGGCCCGCTGGACGACTTCGCGGCCCGACTCGCTCACGACCTCGAACCGCGCATTCGCGAAACTCGCGCCCGGGATCCCTTCGACCTCGGTCACGAAGATTGGAACGTCTTCGGTCAGCAGCTCGATCGGCGTGTCGCCGTCGTCGGTGCGCTCGAAGAAGTCCTGCAGCACCCAACTCTCGATCAGCGCCGGACCGTTCGAGATCTTCGCAACGACATTTCCATTGCGGACCGTCGTCGTCCGGGCCGGGATCACCCTCGCGGGGGCGGTCTTCGGCGCCGGTAAGGAGGGCGTCGCCGATCCGGTTTCCGCGATCGGCGGAGCCGGCGCGACCGCGGCGGTGGTGCCCGGGGCGGCAGGGCCGCCCGGCGTTTCCGCGACGACCGCCGCTTCCTGCCGCTTCAGCGCTTCCTGGTCGAGGGCGTACTCCGCACGGCGCTCGCTCTGGTACATCGTGTACGACGCGAAGACGAGCATCGAGAGCGCGAACGCGAGAGCGGTGTTGCGATCCAAGGGTGGAAGACCTTTCGGGGCGCGGGGCGCTAATCGGCAGCAGACCCGCCGAAGCTCACGGGACGGGGTCGTATCCGCCGGGGTGGAAGGGGTGACAGCGGAACAGGCGTCGGGCGCCGAGCCAGCTCCCGCGGAGTACGCCATGCCGGGCGATCGACTCCTCCGTGAACTGCGAGCAGCTCGGCTCGAAGCGGCAGCCCTGGCCGAGGAGCGGTCGGATCGCGCCGCGGTAGAGAAGGAAGAGGACCCGGACGAGGAGCGTCGCCTCAGGGGGCTTGGCGGACTCGTCACTCGGATGGGCGCACGAGACGAGCGAATCCGCGTTTTCGATGGATGTATCAGCCACGCGAGCCTCCTGCGGAAGGCATTTCGAGTAGACCTCGTAGCCGCGTGTCCAGCTGGTCCAGCGACAGCTGAGCTCCAGCGCGGCGCGCGATCACGACCAGGTCCACATCGCCGGGAAGGTCGCTGCGATTGGTTCGAAACCAAGCTCGCAGTCGGCGCTTGAAGCGGTTGCGGACGACCGCGTTACCCACCTTGCGACTCGCGGTGATCCCCAGCCGGCCGCGCTCGAGTGAGGTGTTCAACCCTTTGGAATCATTCACGATTCTTCGCGAGTCGGCCGTCACGACGACCAGCTCCGCGGACGCACGTCGGCGCCCACGACGCAGCACGCGCCGAAAATCCCGCGAATCGAGGAGACGATCCGACCGCAGGAAGCGGCCGGTCGTCCCTTCGGACGACATGGCGGGGAATCCGCTACTTCGAGGAGACGGTCGCGGCGAGGCGCTTACGCCCCTTCGCTCGGCGGCGCTTCAGAATCGCGCGGCCGGACTTGGTCTTCATCCGCTCACGGAAGCCGTGCTTGCGGAGGCGCTTGATTCGACTGGGCTGGAATGTCCGCTTCATCGCTGCGGATCCTCACTTGGTGGCGGTCCCGGTCGGATTTCCGGGTGGCCGCGTCTCGGGTCGCGGTGCATCTCGCGGGCAGAGACGGGGCGCCCGCAGGACTTGCCTCATTGCGAAGCTAAAAAACAGCGATCGCAGACCGTGGTCCGCCGGCACGGAGCCTGGGCTCCGACTCTGGACGGCACGGGGGACGACCGGGAAGCGCGGGATCTTACCCGGCGGTCGAGCCGTCTGTCAATGCAGCAAACACTCGTCGGCCCTCACGAATTCGCGAGCCAAACAGCGTCTTCTCCCAGCCATCGGGCGCGGCGACGAATGCGGTGGATTCGCGACGTCGACCTCCTTCGTTCGCCCGCTGCGTGTTACCTTGCGGACAGAAGCAGAGTCGTGACGTCACCCCCTCCTCGCCCTGTCGACCGACCTCCCCCCGACAGCGTGCGGACGACCCGGGAAGCCCATTCCCCGCACCGGGTTGGACGTGTTTTGTCCGATCGACTGTCACCCTCTACGACTACTGTTATTCAAAATTTCTTCTGCAGAAGAGAGAGCGGATGAAACTCTCGATCACAAAGTCCGAATTCCTGCGCGGTCTCGGACGCATCCAATCGATCGTCGAGAAGCGTAATTCGATGCCGATCCTCGCCAACACGTTGATCGAAGCGCCGGCGACCGGAGAGGACGCGCAGCTGCATCTCGCTGCGACCGATCTCGAAGTCGGCGTTCGGAGTCAACACATCGCGAACGTGAGCGAAGCGGGCGGGTTGACCGTCTCCGCGAAGAAGCTCTTCGAGATCGTACGCGAACTCTCGGACGAGAAGATCGAGCTCGAAGCGACCGCGAACTCGTATCTCGAGATCCGCTGCAATCGCAGTCGCTTCACCCTCGCCGGGACCGCGGCCGAGGAATACCCCACGCTGCCCGAATTCAGCCCGGAGAAGACGGTTCCGGTTTCTGCAGCGGTGCTCTCCGCGATGATCGAGCGCACGATGTACGCCGCGTCGGTCGACGAGACCCGGTACAACCTGAACGGCGTCTATCTCGAGGTGTTGAGCGACACGGACGAGATTCGGCTCGTCGCGACGGATGGCCATCGCCTCGCCTGCGCGGATCGCGAGATCGAGGGCGACGCGAGCGCACTCGCCAGTGGCGTGATCATCCCGCGCAAGGGACTCGGCGAGCTGAAGCGCCTGGTCGACGAAGACGACGCGGAAGAGATCGAGCTCGCCTTCGCGAGCAACAGTGGTCTCGCGCGCAAGGGCGACGTGACTCTCGTCATGCGATTGATCGAGGGCGAGTTCCCGAACTACGACCAGGTGATCCCGAAGGATCTGTCGCGTCACTTGATTCTTCCGACCGATGCCCTCGTGCAGGCCGTGCGGCGCGTGGCCCTGCTCTCGTCGGAGCGCAGTCGCGCGGTCAAGCTCGAGCTCTCTGACGGACAACTCGTGATCAGCTCGAACAACCCCGACCTCGGTGACGCGCGCGAAGAGCTCGACGTCGACTACGGCGGCGATGAGCTCACGATCGGCTTCAACGCGCGTTACTTGCTCGACGCCATCAACGCGATCCAGGCCAAGGAGATCCGCTTCTCCTTCCAGGACGAGCTGTCGCCGTCTCGGATCACGCCGCCCGAGGACGAGAAGACCCTCGCGGTCGTGATGCCGATGCGGATCTGACTCGCGCGCAAATTCGCGCCGACGAGATCACCAGAACAACGTCCCGTTCCCGCCGATCCGGAGTTTTCCCTCGGGAAAAGTGCGACCGCGCGAGAACCCCGGTCCACGAGCCGGAGAACGCCGTCTGTCAAAAAAACGGACGCGTTCTCGCCTTTGCTTGACCCTCGGGGTTCAGGTACTCTCCCAGAGCGTTTGAGACGCATTTGGGGACGTGGCCTGCGGGCCGAGCCGACGGAAGCTCCGAGCGGGTTCCAACCCGGGTTTCAGGTGTCGCCGCAAGTTCGACACCGGGCCGGGAAAGGTCGGACGACGAGGCCACGAAGAAGCCGATCGACCCGGCATACGACGGGTCGGCGGTGTGCTCACGGGGGACCAGGAGCACGCGCGACGGCTCGAATCCCCTGCCCTTGTTGCGCACTCGGAACGGTTTGCGATGACGACCGACCGACGTTCCCGACCAAATCCAGAGGCAGAGAAAGAAACGCGGTGAGCTACGACGCCAGTTCGATCGAAGTGCTCGAGGGCCTGGAGCCCGTGCGCAAGCGGCCCGCGATGTACATCGGCTCGACGAGCCCCGATGGCCTGCATCACCTCGTGTACGAGATCGTCGACAACTCGATCGATGAAGCCCTCGCCGGCCACTGCAGCGAGATCCGCGTCACGATCGAGGACGACGGTCGCGTGACGGTCGTCGACAACGGCCGCGGCATTCCCACCGACATGCATGCCGTCGAGCAGCGACCGGCCTGCGAGGTGGTGCTGACCACGCTCCACGCCGGCGGCAAGTTCGACGAGAACTCCTACAAGGTGTCGGGCGGACTGCACGGCGTCGGCGTGTCGGTGGTGAACGCGCTCTCGAGCGAGCTGAAGCTCGAGATCAAGCGCGGCGGCAAGATCCACACGCAGAGCTTCTCGCGCGGAACGCCGACGACGGGCCTCGAGGTGATCGGAGACACCGAGGACACCGGCACGACCGTGGTCTTCCTGCCCGATTCCGAGATCTTCCCCGTGACCGAGTTCTCCTTCGACGTGCTGTCGAAGCGTCTCCGTGAGCTCGCGTTCCTGAATGCGGGCGTCCGCATCATCATTCGCGACGCGCGAAACGACAAGAATCACGACTTCTGTTACGAGGGCGGGATCAACTCGTTCGTGCAGCACTTGAACGAGAAGCGGAACCCGCTGCACGAGGAGCCGATCTTCCTCAGCGGCCAGCGCACCTTCGACGACCACGGCCGCCAGGTGACCGTCGATGCGGAGATCTCGCTCCAGTACAACGACTCCTACAACGAATCGGTGTATTCGTTCGCGAACAACATCAATACGGTCGAGGGTGGGACGCACCTCGTCGGCTTCCGGACCGCGCTCACGCGCACGCTGAATCGCTACATCACGGCGAACACGAAGGGCGGCGGCAAGAACTCGGGCAAGGGCAAGAACGACTCGCCGTCGGTCTCCGGCGAGGATCTCCGGGAAGGCCTCACGGCGGTGATCTCGGTCAAGATTCCGCAGCCCGAGTTCGAGGGGCAGACCAAGACGAAGCTCGGAACCAGCGAGGTCCGGGGCGCCGTCGAGGGAATCGTCTACCAACAGCTGACCAGCTACCTCGAAGAGAACCCGCGGATCGCGAAGCCGATCGTCGCGAAGATCGTCGACACCGCACGCGCGCGTGAAGCGGCCCGCAAGGCCCGGGACCTGGCGCGGCGCAAGGGCGCCCTCTCCGATTTCAGCCTGCCGGGCAAGCTCGCGGACTGTCAGGAGCGCGATCCATCCAAGTGTGAAATTTTCATCGTCGAGGGCGATTCCGCGGGCGGAACCGCCAAGCAGGGCCGATCGCGGGAGACCCAGGCGATCCTCCCGATTCGCGGCAAGATCCTGAACGTCGAGCGCGCGCGGATCGATCGCATGCTCGCCAGCGCCGAGATCCAGGCGATCATCGCCGCCCTCGGCACCGGGATCGGCGAGGACTTCGACGCGAACAAGGCGCGCTACCACAAGGTCATCATCATGACCGACGCCGACGTCGACGGGTCGCACATCCGCACGCTCCTGCTCACCTTCTTCTATCGCCAGATGCGTGACCTGATCGAGCGCGGGTACCTCTACGTCGCGCAGCCGCCGCTCTTCAAGGCCAAGCGCGGCAAGACGAGTCGCTACCTGAAGGACGAGCCCGAGCTCGAGGACTACCTCTTCGGGCTGGCCCTCGACGGCGCGCCGGTCACCTGCGGCGACGGCAACGAGCGCGAGGGCGACCCCCTTCACTCGCTGCTCAAGAACGCGAGCGCGCGACAGCGGGCGCTCGATCACTACAACATTCGACTCTTCGACGAGCGGGTGGTGGACGCCGCGGCCCACGTCGGGCGGCCGACCCTCGAGGACCTGCGCGACGAGCAGGTGCTGATGACCGAGGTCGCGCCGCTGATCGAAGCCGAGATCGCCCGCGCGCACCCGGTAGGCGGCGAAGACACGGTCGACGAGCTCAGTTGGACGACCGAGTCCGAGCTCGTCGGCGACGGCTTCAAGCTGGTCGCGAAGACCCGTCGCGCCGGTCAGACCCTGCGCAGCGCCCTCGACGCCGCGCTCGTCGACTCCGCGGACTTCCACAAGATGATCCGGTTGGGAGACGAGCTCGCGGAGCTGGGACCTGCGCCGTATTCGCTGCGGCACGGGGATCGTGAGGCCGAAGACTTCACGCTGATCACGTCCTTGCTCGAGCGCATCCTCGAGATCGCGAACAAGGGCCTGTCGATCCAGCGCTACAAGGGCCTCGGCGAGATGAATCCCGACCAGCTGGCGGAGACGACGATGAGCGCGGAGAACCGCAACCTCGTCCAGATCCGCGTGGAAGACGGGGTCGAGGCGGACGACGTGTTCACGACCCTGATGGGGGACGTCGTGGAGCCGCGTCGCCGCTTCATCGAAGACAACGCGCTGAACGTCGCGAACCTGGACGTCTAGGGCGCTTCTCGCAGAAGCCCGGAGCCGCAGAAGCCTGGACGAGGAAAACGTACACGTGTCCGACGAACCGAGAGATCCGAACGGCGGCGATCCCGATGCCGCGCCGCCGCCCCCGGACGACAGCTTTCCGACGGTGAACATCGAGGACGAGGTTCGCGAGTCGTTCCTCGCGTACTCGATGTCCGTGATCATCCAGCGCGCGCTGCCGGACGTGCGCGACGGCCTGAAGCCGGTCCACCGCCGCATCCTCTACGCGATGAACCAGGAAGGGCTGCTCCCGAATCGCCCCTATTCGAAGTCCGCCGGTGTCGTCGGCGAAGTGCTCAAGCACTACCACCCCCACGGTGACTCGGCCGTCTACGACTCGATGGTCCGGATGGCCCAGGACTTCTCGCTCCGGTACCCGCTCGTCGATGGTCAGGGCAACTTCGGGTCCGTCGACGGCGACTCTCCGGCGGCCTATCGCTACACGGAAGCGCGGCTCGCGCGCCTGGCGGAAGAGATGCTCCGGGACATCGACCGCGAGACGGTCGACTTCCAACCGAACTTCGACGGCCAGATGGAAGAGCCCGTCGTGCTGCCGACGCGCTTCCCGAACCTGCTCGCGAATGGCTCCGCCGGCATCGCCGTGGGCATGGCGACGAACGTCCCGCCCCACAATCTGCGCGAGCTGACCGCAGCGCTGATTCTCGAAGCGCAGAACCCCGACTGCACCCTCGACGACATCCTCGAGAAGATGCCGGGACCGGATTTCCCGACCGGCGCGATGCTCTGCGGAACCGACGGCATCCGAAGCTATTACGCGACGGGCCGCGGGCACCTGACCCTCCGCGCGCTCGCCGAGTTCGAAGAGACCAAGCGCGGCATGCGCATCGTCGTGACCGAGATCCCCTATCAGGTGAACAAGGCGCTGCTCCTCGAGCGGATCGCCGACCTGGTGAAGGAAGGTCGCCTCGAAGGCATTTCCGACCTGCGCGACGAGTCGAGTCGCGAGGGGATGCGCGTCGTGATCGAGCTGAAGAAGGACGTCTCGGAAGACGTGCTCCTCAATCAGCTCTACAAGATGACGCCGCTCCAGACGACCTTCGGCGTGAACCTGCTCGCGCTCGTGAATGGCCGACCGCAGACCCTCGCGGTCAAGGAGGCCCTCCGGCACTTCCTCGAGTTCCGCAAGGAAGTCGTGATCCGGCGTGCGATCTACGACCTCGCGCAGGCCGAGGCCCGGGCGCACATCCTCGAGGGCTTCGCGATCGCCCTCGATCATCTCGACGAGATCATCGCGCTGATTCGCGCCGCGGCCGACGCGCAATCTGCACGCGCGCAATTGCAGGAGCGCTACGCCCTGTCCGAACGACAGGCCCAGGCGATCCTCGACATGCGCCTGCGTGCGCTGACCGCCATGGAACGACAGCGCGTGCTCGACGAGCTCGAGGCGCTGCGTGAGAAGATCGCCGACCTGAAGGACCTGCTCGCGAGCGACGAACGGATCCTCGAGGTCGTGATCGACGAGCTGCGCGAGGTCGAGGAGAAATTCGGCGACGAGCGGCGAACCGAGCTCGCGCCGGCGATCGACGGGATCACGAACGAGGACCTGATCGTCGAAGAGGACATGGTCGTCACCCTGTCCCACCTCGGATACATCAAGCGCAATCCGGTCACGCTCTATCGTGCGCAACGCCGGGGCGGCAAGGGCGCGAAGGGGATGGCCACCCGAGAAGAGGACTTCGTGCGCCATCTCGGCGTCGCGTCGACCCACGCGTACCTGCTCTTCTTCACGAACATGGGTCGCCTGCATTGGCTGAAGGTCCACGAGCTGCCGCAGCTCGGCCGCGCCGCGAAGGGCAAGGCAGTCGTGAACGTGCTCGCGCTGCAGGACGGCGAGACGGTCCAGACGATGTTGCCGGTGCGCAGCTTCGAGGACGCAGCGGACGAGTTCATCATCCTGTCCACGCGACAGGGGGTGATCAAGAAGACGTCGCTGTCGGCGTTCTCGAACCCGCGCAAGGCGGGCATCATCGCGATCAACCTCTCCGACGGCGACGAGCTGATCTCCGCCGGTCGCAGCAGCGGCAACGACGACGTGCTGCTCGCCACGCGCCAGGGCAAGTCGATTCGCTTCGCGGAGAGCGATGCGCGCGCGATGGGCCGCACTGCGACGGGCGTGCGCGGAATCGCGCTCGCGTCCGGAGACGAAGTCATCGGCATGGAGATCCTCGCCGGCGACGCGCAGATCCTGACCACGACCGAGCGTGGCTACGGAAAGCGCACGCCCCTCGACGAGTACCGCCCCCAGAAGCGTGGTGGTCAGGGCATCATCAACATCCGCGCCAACGATCGGAACGGTCCCGTGATCGGCATCGCCCAGGTGGTCGACGACGACGACGTCATGCTGATCACCGACAGCGGGCAGGTCCTGCGATGTCCCGTCGACGGGATCTCGTCGATGGGCCGCGCGACACAGGGCGTGCGCGTGATGCGCCTCGACAGTGAAGAGAAACTCGTGTCGATCGCGCGCCTCGCGGAAGAGGACGTGGCGGACGACGGCGACGGCGCGAGCGCCGGGCCGGCCTCGCCGCCGCCGGCCTCCTCGCCGGAGCCGCCCGCCGCTGACGCGGACGACGTCGGAGCGGACGATTCCGCAGAAGACACGCCCGAAGAGGACGAGTAGCCGGATGAAGCGCGACCGTTCACGGCGCGAGTTCACCCGCGCGAAGCGCTCGATTCCGGGCGGCGTCAACAGTCCCGTGCGTGCGTACGGATCCGTCGGCGGCACGCCGCCCTTCGTCGACTCCGCCAAGGGCTCGAAGCTGCGCGACGTCGATGGCAACGAGTACATCGACTACGTCGGCTCGTGGGGACCGATGATCCTCGGCCACGCGCACCCGAAGGTGCTCAAGTCGGTGCGTGAGGCGATGGCGAAGGGGACGAGCTTCGGCGCGCCGACCGCGCGGGAGTCGGATCTGGCCGAGGCGGTGCGGCGGGTGCTGCCTTCCGTGCAGAAGCTGCGGATGGTGAGCTCAGGGACCGAGGCGACGATGAGCGCGCTTCGGCTCGCGCGAGGCGTGACCGGGCGCGCGCGGATCCTGAAATTCGATGGCTGCTACCACGGTCACTCCGACGGGCTGCTCGTAGGCGCGGGGAGCGGTGTCGCGACCCTCGGCATCCCCGGCTCGCCGGGCGTGCCGAAGGCCATGACCGACCTCACGATCGTGGCGCCCTTCAACGACCTCACGGCGACGCGCAAGGCGTTCAAGCGCTGGGGCAAGGACATCGCGGCGATCATCGTCGAGCCCGTGGCCGGCAACATGGGCTGCATCCCTCCGAAGCCCGGCTTTCTCGAGGGCCTCCGCGAGATCTGCGACGACTCCGGCGCGATTCTCATCTTCGACGAGGTGATGACGGGGTTCCGGGTCGCCCGCGGCGGCGCCCAGCGCCGCTTCAAGGTGAAGCCCGACCTCACGACCCTCGGAAAGGTCGTCGGTGGCGGTCTGCCGGCGGCGGCCTACGGCGGGCGGCGAGACCTGATGGCCCGGATCGCACCCGAGGGCGATGTCTATCAGGCCGGCACCCTCTCCGGGAATCCGCTCGCGGTCGCGGCGGGGCTCACGACCCTCGAGCTACTCGAGGCCGATGGGGTCTACGAGCAGCTTTCCGAGCGGGCCGAGGCGTTGATGGCCGGCTTCGCGGAGCGGGCCGAGGGCCACGGCGTCCCGCTCACGACCCGGTCGATCGGCGGGATGTTCGGCTTCTTCTTCCATTCCGGACCCGTCGAGGACTTCGCCCAGGCGCAGCAATCCGATGCAGCCGCCTTCAAGCGCTTCTTCGCGGCGATGCTTTCGGCCGGGGTCTACCTGGCGCCTTCCGCGTACGAGGCGGGCTTCGTCTCCCTCGCCCACACCAAGAAGGACGTCGCGAACACCCTGGACGCCGCGGATCGGTCTTTTGCCCAGGTCGCGCGCCGCCGCTAGGGCCAGCGCGGGCGCCGGATTCGAAGCGCGCGGGACCCCGCCGCGCAGCGTTGCAGGGGCCCTCTCTCGATTGAGGGCCCCAGGCCAAAAGGCTATGCTGCGCGCCGAGTTCCGGGCCCTGCGGCCACGGAGTCGTGCCCGCCCGCGAGACGTGAAACGTCCAGCGCGCGGGCGAAAGCTCACAGCGAACAGATTGCGCCCATGGCTACGAGGGTGGAGCGGCCGAGACCTTGGCCTGCGCTCCGCGTCTCGAGAGGGATCCATGAGTCATCCGCCGGAATATCCGGGCCGCGACCGCGTCAAGCGTGCGGTCGCCCGGGCCGGGAGCGATGCCTACCAGGGAGCCTTCGAAGCGGTCGGCGCCGTGTTGCTCGGATGTGGGGTCGGATTCTTCGTCGACGATCGCTGGGAGACGGCGCCCTGGGGCGTGCTGATCGGTGCGGTCATCGGCTTCGCCGCGATGGTGCTGCGGCTGGTGCGGCTCGGCAAAGAGCTCCACCCCGAAGGCGCCCCCGGCGGAGATCAGAACACGAACACGAACACGAACGCCCAGCCAGGTCGTTGGAACGACGAGGGGCCGGGCGTGACACCAGGGATGAGCGACGTGCTGCTCGAGGATGAGCAGAACTCGGAGCGCCCTGCGGAAAAAGAAGAAGAAGAGCGACGGGAGTGACGGTTTCGTTGGCGCAATTCCCCGAGACAGCCGAGCCCGCAGACATGCGGCTCGCGAAGACGCGGCTGGCGAAGGTCGAGCGGTGGAATCTCGGCCTGTCGGCAGGCGCGGTCGCGGCGTCGTACGCGCTCGCCACGCCGCACTTCGCGATCAGTCTCGCCCTCGGCGCCGTCCTCGAAGCCGTGAACCTCGGCGCGATCCACCGCGCAGCGCGCACCCTCTTCGCCGGTCAGATGATGTCCGGCGGCTGGGTCGGCGGCCTCGCGATCCGCTTCCTGCTGCTCGGCACCTGCATCTACCTGACACTCACCGCGGGCGCGGACCCGATCGCCTTCGTGGTCGGGCTCTCGATCGCGATGCCCGCGACCGTGATCGACGCCTGGATCAATCGGCCGCCGGTCGTGGATCCCGCCACCCTGCCCGTTTTCCTCGACGACGCGATCGACCGGGACGAGGACGAGCGCCTCTTCCAGACCGGTCGCCTGTTCACTTCTCCTTACTCTGACCGCCCGGACGACCGTCCCGAAGACCTGTTCTTCGACGAAGACGGCAATCCCATTCCTGAGCCCAGCGAAGAAGAAAGAACCCGATGAACGTCTTCTACGAACTCGCGCACGGAGACTGGCTCTACGTCTCCGCGCTCTTTGCCTCCGCGCTGTTGATCCTGGCGGGCTTCGCTGTTCGCAGCGCCGTCGCCGGAGAGAACGCCGGCGTCCTCCCGGAGGAGGGCCTCTCGATCCGGAACGTCATGGAGGTGCTGGTCGAGTTCCTCGGTGATCTCGGCGAGAGCACGATCGGCGACGAGTGGCGCCGCTATTTCCCGATCGTGGGCACGATCTTCCTCTTCGTGCTCGTCTCCAACTTCATGAGCCTGGTGCCCGGCCTGCTCGGCTCGACCAGCGACGCCAACGTCACGTTCGCGTGGGCCATCATCTCCTTCGCGGTCTACAACTTCGTCGGGATCAAGCAGCACGGCTGGAAGTACATCTACCAGTTCATGGGTCCCTCCCTTCTGGAGAAGGAGATCGGCGGCAAGCACTATCACATCCGTGTGCTCGCTCCCTTCTTCCTGCCGCTCGAGCTGCTGTTGCACGTCGCCCGGATCCTCACCTTGGGCATTCGTCTCCTGGCGAACATGTTCGCCGACCACAAGGTCGTCGTGATCTTCCTCGGCATGGTTCCGATCGCCATCCCGGCGATCTTCATGGGCCTCGGCATGCTGGTCAGCTTCCTGCAGGCCTTCGTCTTCGCGCTGCTGACGATGATCTACATCGGTCAGGCGCTGGAGGAGCCGCACTAGTCCTTGCCACCGGTTTGGCTGTGGTTCTTTCGAACGGTTTCAAAGAGGAGCGGGGACAGGCCCCGACCTCGATCTCGGCGGGCGCGAGCCCGCAAGCTTTCAATCAGCCCGAAGCTCGATCGAGTGATGATCGAGTAGACCAGGACGGTCGCCGGGTGTCTGAAAAAAGAAGGAAAATCAGAATGCGTCGTCTCGTCAACGTCCTCGTTTGGGCTCTCGTGATCTTCTTCGTCCCGGCCGTCGCGCTCGCCGCTGACGGTGGTGTCGGCGGCCTCGGCATCGGTGCCGGCCTCGCGGTCGGCATGGCCGGACTCGGCTGTGGCATCGGCCAGGGCCTCACCGCGGGCAACACGACCGCTGGCATCGCGCGCAACCCGGGCGCCGCGGGCGCGATGTTCACGAACTTCATCCTCGGCATGGTCCTCATCGAGTCCATCGCGATCTACGGCCTCGTCATCGCGATCATGCTTCAAGGTTTCATGGGCTAGACGCCCATGGGTTTCATGGGCTAGTTCCCTTGGTTCCGTCGGCGTCTCCTTCGCGGGCGCACGCCGGTGATCCATGTTCGTATGCAGCGGGCAGTGCTCTTCGGAGCGCTGCCCGTTTCGCTTTCGGCGGTTCGTTCGATGGAGAACCGCCGGGCGGAAGCTCGAGCCGGGGCTTCACCCCGTAATTGAAAAATCCCGACTCGACCCTGTGCTCCCGCCCGGCGATCTCGGCCGCGCTTGCTCCCGGTCCCGTTAGAGGAGTGACACGCGGCTCGCCCGAAGGCGACGCGACTGGCTAATGCGAAGCGCGTGCCATCGCCGCGTGCGCGCCGAAGCGCGCGACAGCCGCACGAGAGCGGTAGTGTTCGCCCGGAACGCCCGCGATCGTGGACGCGCGGGCTCGGAGGCGACGTGAAGCGCGGGACACTGATCGTGTTCGAGGGCATCGACGGCTGCGGCAAGTCGACCCAGCTGCGCCGCGCCGCGGGAGCCCTGCGTGAACGCGGCCAGGACCCCATCGTGACCCGCGAACCGACTGAGGGGCCATGGGGGCGGAAGATCCGCGCGATGGCCCGGAGCGGTGACGCCGTCTCGCCCGAGACCGAGCTCGAGTGGTTCTTCGAGGACCGGCGCGATCACATGCGCGAGGTCGTGACGCCCGCCCTCGATGCCGGTCGCATCGTTCTCTCCGATCGGTCCTATTTCTCGACCGTCGCCTATCAAGGCGCGCGGGGTCTCGACGCGGCGAACATCCTCGCGGAGAGCGAAGCGGAGTTCGAGAAGCCCGGGCTGGTGCTCGTGTTCACGCTGAGCGCCGAAGCGGGTCTCGCCCGGGTCGATGCGCGCGGCGGCACCAGCGAGCCGGTGTTCGAGAACCTGGCCTTCCAGGAGAAGGTGGCCGAGATCTTCGCGGGGCTCGATGTCGCCGGGCTCGTGCGGATCGATGCAGACCGGGACGAGGACGCGATCGCGGCGGATACCTGGCGCGCGATCGCTGAGGCGCTCGGCCTCGACTGATCTCAGTCGTCGTCCGGCGGCCGCAGATCCCGCACGTTCGTCCGTGTCTTCCGCCCGTCGTCGGTCGGCACGTTCGCGACGATCTCGGCGTGCCGTCGCTGGGCTTCCCGCACGATCGTCCAGGCGGCCCAGGCGACGATGCCGAGGCTGCCGAGCGTGAGTGTGAAGGGAAGATGCGTGCCGTCGACGTTCAGGCCCGGTAGGTCCATCACGCCGCGATAGGCCGTCGACACGAAGCTGATCGTCGACCAGCCGGCGAAGAGCAGCATCGGACCGAGGACCGAGCCGGTCGCGACACGGACGATGCCGAGCAGCCAGCCCATCGCGAGGAGGGAGATCGAGCCGACCGCGAAGCGCGTGAAGCCGGTGATCGGGAAGTCGCGCATCAGCATCCAGAAGAGGCCGGCGAGGAAGACGCCCTGCCACATGCCCATGCGCCGGACGAGGCCCTGCTGCAGGATGCCGAAGAAGAAGAAGCCGTCGATCACGGGCACGAGCACGACCATCAGGATCAGCCCCTGGAGCATCGTCCACGGATCGTCGGGATCGATCGGCCCGCGTTTCCCGGAGCCGGTCCCCTCCGCGAGCTCGTCGTCCATGCCGTCCGCGTCGTCGCCGAAGTCTGCGTCGACCGGCGTATTCGTCGGGCCGGTCTCGTTGCCGGCTTCCTGCGGCGATCCGAGCGCCTCGATCAGGCTCGGCTCGTCCGGTGCCCAGTCGTAGGCGTAGTTGTCGAGCTCGCTCATCAGGAGCGCGGCCGGCACGAGGCACAGGATCAGCGGAATCGATTCCGGGGTGAGCGAGCGCAAGCCGAGGCGCGGGCCGTGGGGCGGCGGGATGCGCTGGAGCGCGAGGCTCGCGACGGCTCCGAAGCCGATCGCGCGACCGATGCCCTGGGCGGCGAGCTCGCCGAGCCCGAGCAGCGCGACCGCCGTGAAGACGGAGGCGACCATGCCCATCAACATGAGCAGGAGCGACGACCCGATCCCGGGATAGGGCTCGCGTTGCTCGCGGCGTTGCCGGTCGTTCGGATCGTCGGGCTCGTAGGGGAACATCAGGCGAACTCCCCCGCGAGCGCGCGTCCGGTATGCGAGCGCGCGCAGGTGGCGACTTCTTCGGGGGTGCCGGTCACGACGATCTCGCCGCCTTCGGCGCCGCCCTCCGGGCCGAGATCGATCACGTGGTCGGCGTGACGGATCACGTCGAGATGATGCTCGATCACGACGACGGTGTTACCCCGATCGACGAGGCGTGAGAGTAGACCGAGCAAGAGCTCGACGTCGACGAAGTGCAGCCCGGTCGTCGGCTCGTCGAGCAGATAGAGCGTCTGTCCGGTGCTCTTGCGCGCGAACTCCCGGGCGAGCTTCATGCGCTGGGCCTCGCCCCCGGAGAGCGTCGTCGCGCTCTGGCCGAGATGGACGTAGCCGAGGCCGACGTCGGCGAGGCTCTGGAGCGGGCGCGCGACGGCGGGCACGGTGTCGAAGAGTTCGAGGGCTTCGAGCACCGTCATCTCGAGCACGTCCGCGATCGACTTGCCGCGGTACCGGATCGTGAGCGTGTCGCGGTCGTAACGCCGTCCGGAGCAGACTTCGCACGGGACGAACACGTCCGGGAGGAACTGCATCTCGACGCGGATCGCGCCGTCGCCCTCGCACGCTTCACAGCGACCGCCCTTCACGTTGAACGAGAACCGTCCGCCTGCCCAACCCCGCACGCGGGACTCGGGCAGCCCGGCGAAGAGGTTGCGGATGGCGGCGAACACGCCGCTGTAGGTGGCGGGGTTGCTGCGCGGGCTGCGACCGATCGGACGCTGGTCGACGTCGACGACCTTGTCGATCCGCTCGAGTCCGTGGATCGCGGTGTGGGCGCCGGGGGTGGCGAGGGCGCCGTGCAGCTCCGCGGCGAGGACGCGATGGAGCGTGTCGTTGATCAGGGTCGACTTGCCGGAGCCGGAGACGCCGGTCACGACGCTGAGGCAGCCGAGCGGGATCTCGAGGTCGACGTCCTTCAGATTGTTCGCGCCGCAGCCTTCGAGTCGGATCGTGTTCGCGGGATCGATCGTTCGGCGCTCGGGGACCTCGAACCGGCGGCGGCCCGCGAGGAAATCGCCGGTCGTCGAGTCGGCGACGGACTCGAGGGTCTCGGACGGGCCCTGGGCGACGATGCGGCCGCCGTGGATTCCGGCGCCGGGGCCGACGTCGATCACGTGGTCGGCGCGGCGGATCGTGGCTTCGTCGTGCTCGACCACGATCAGGCTGTTGCCGAGGTCGCGGAGGGACTCGAGGCTCTCGAGCAGTCGATCGTTGTCCCGGGGATGCAGGCCGATCGACGGCTCGTCGAGGATGTAGAGAACGCCGATCAGGCGTGCACCGATCTGGGTGGCGAGGCGGATGCGTTGGGCTTCGCCGCCCGAGAGCGTCGCGGAGCGGCGGTCGAGGGTCAGGTAGCCGAGGCCGACCTGCTCGAGGAACCCGAGCCGTTCGCGCACTTCGCCCAGAATTCGCTCCGCGACCCGCGCCGCCTGGGGCGGAAGCGTGAGCCCGTCGAGGAAGGCGATCACGTCGGAGATCGCGAGCGCGGCGAGCGCCGGAAGCGAGTGCGGACCGAGCCGGACCGAGCGCGCCTCCACGCGGAGTCGCTCGCCCCCGCATTCCGAGCAGGGGTGCTCGCTCTGGAACTTGCGGAGCGCCGTGGCGCTCGACCCGCTCGCGGCTTCCTGTCGGCGCTCGAGATCCCCGAGCACTCCGTCGAACGCGCGGACGAGCTTCTCGGTTCGCGGCTTCCGGCGTCGTCGCCGGCCCGCGACCGGAATCGACATCTCGATCTCGTAGTCCGGGTCGCCCTCGAGGACCAGCTTCTGCGCCTTCTTCGTGAGCTTCTGCCACGGCTTGTCGAGGTCGAGACCGTGGTCCTCGGCCAGGGTCTCGAGCAGTCGGCGGTAGTAGCCCCGCGCCTCGTCGAGATCCCAGGCCGCGATCGCCCCTTCCGAGAGGGAGAGCGACGCGTCGGGCACGATTCGCGCCGGGTCGAACTCGGAGAGCAGCCCGAGTCCGTTGCAGGTGTCACAGGCGCCGAAGGGGTTGTTGAAGGAGAAGAGCCGCGGCGAGATCTCCGGGAAGGAGTTCTCGCACGTGGGACACGCGCCCGACCGCGAGAGCCACCAGGGCTCGTCATCCACGACGTCGATGAGCGCGAGGTCGTCGGCCAGGCGGAGCGCGGTCGACAGCGACTCCGTGAGCCGCGGCCGGATGCTCTCCTTGAGGACGAGCCGATCGACCACGATCTCGATGTCGTGACGCGCGCCTCGGGCGAGCTCGATCTCCTCCGAGAGATCGTGGATCTCGCCGTCGATCCGCGCGCGCGCGAAGCCGTCGCGGCGGAACTGGTCGAGCTCCTTCTTGTACTGGCCCTTCCGTCCGCGAACGACCGGGGCGAGCACCTGGATCTTCGTCCCCTCCTCGAGCCCCATGACGCGCTCGACCATCTCGTCGAGGCCCTGGCTCGTGATGGGCGTGTCGCACTCCCAGCAGTAGGCGGTGCCGGCGCGGGCGTAGAGGAGGCGGAGGTGGTCGGCGATCTCGGTGATGGTGCCGACCGTCGAGCGCGGGCTGCGACCGACGCTCTTCTGTTCGATGGCGACGGCCGGCGAGAGCCCCTCGATCTCGTCGACGTCGGGACGCGAGAACTGGTCGAGGAATTGGCGGGCGTAGGCGGAGAGGCTCTCGACATAACGTCGCTGGCCTTCCGCGTAGAGGGTGTCGAAGGCGAGGCTCGACTTGCCCGAGCCGGAAGGACCGGTCACGACGACGAAGCGGCCACGCGGGATCCGCACGTCGACGCCCTGCAGATTGTGCGTGCGCGCCCCGAGGATCTCGATCTCCTGCGGATCGCCCTTTTCGGCGAGCTGCGCGATCGTCGCGAAGTCCGCCGCGAGGCGCTCGGGTCCGGTCGTCCATCCGGCGAGCCAGGCCTCGCCGAGGGAGGTGTCCCGGACGAGGCTCGCTTCCTGATCGGGCATGGCCACGGTGTCAGCGACGCTGCGCTTCAGCCACCGAACGCGCCCTTGCGATCGATGTAGGTCTGCTGGCGCAGGATCTCGAGCCACTCCACGTACTGCTTCTCCGTCTTCTGATTGAAGAGGTACTGCTGGAGCTGCGGCGCCGCCTGCTCGAAGGTGATCGGTGTGAACACACGTCGGTCGACGAGGTGGAGGAGGTTGCAGCCGAACGACATCGGGATCACGTCCGAGAGCTGACCGGGTTGCATCGCGTCGAGCCGCTGGCTCATCCAGCCGGCGAGATCCTTTTGATGGAGCCAGCCGAGGTCGCCGCCGCGATCGGCGTTCGTGTCGGAGATGCGCTGGGCCGCCTGGGCGAAGTCGATTTGACCCGCTTCGATCTGAGCGCGCGCGTCGCTGACGAGGGCGCAGGCTTCGTCCGCGGTCTTCGCCACACGACCTTCCGGTACCACGACGATGTGTCGGACGTAGACTTCCTGGCCACCGTCCGGCTGATCGCCGAAGCGATCCTGGAAGAGCGCTTCGACCTCGGCTTCGTCGATCGAGACCCGCGAGCGGACCATCGCGTTCACGACCTTGCTGCGTTCGATCTCGCCCTTGATCTTCGCCCGGTACTCGTCGACGGTCAGCCCGTGGCTCGTGACGCTCGTCAGGAGCTGTTCCATCGCGAGGCCGTTCTCGGCCGCGATCGCCTGGATCGCGCCGTCGACTTCCTCGCGATCGGCGCTCAGCTCGAGTCGCTCGACGACGGACGCGAGCAGCTTGTTCTCGATCAGACGCTCGAGCGCATCGCGCCGCATCTTCACGATCTCGGACGCCGGCGCGCCGGCCGCACGCATGCGCTGCTCGATCGAGGCGGCGATCTCCATCACCTCGGAGGCGAGCACGATCTCGTCACCGACCTGAGCGGCGATGCCCTCGACGAGCTGCTCGGCAGCGGGCGCGGGCGTGGACCCCACGACGACGGCGAGCAGAATGAGCGGGAGCAGGGACGGGCGCGGCATGCGCAAGGGGACCTCCGGGGCGCGACCCCGGGGCCGCGTCAGCGCGCGATGGTAGCGATGCTCCCGGAGACCGTCTGGTTCGGGGCGATCTGCTTCTCGGCGGACGGCCAGTTCGCCGGATCGACCACCTCCACCTCGAGGGTCGGCAGGCTCTCGACCAGGGCCGCGAGGGCGGCCACGTCGATTCGTTCGTCGGACCAATCCTCGAGGAGCGCCGCGAGCTGGGCATCGCTCTCGCAGCCGATCACCGGGTGGACGCCGGGGAGGAATTCCCGCGCGAAGCCCACGAAGAGCGTGCGCGGGGCGACCCCGAGGCGCTGTGCCGCGGCATGGATCAGGCGGAGAGGCTGCGAGGCCGGGGAGAGGAAGCCGGGCAGGGTCGCGGGATCGAGATGCGCCACCCCCTGGAGGAAGACGCTCCGGACGTAGACGGTTCGACCGAGCTCCCGGGCGCGCGGAAAGAATTCCTGTCGCAGCAGCCGGAGATCGAGCAAGCTCGACGCGACCTGGATCACCTCGACGTCGGGATCGTCGAGCGCAGCCCAGGCTTCTTCCGGGGTCGCCGCAGAGACACCGAGGGAGCCGATCCGCCCGGCGTCGCGCTCCGCGAGGAGGGTGCGCCAGAGCTTGCCGCCGCAGGCGTGGCGGTGGCCGAAGCGGTGGAGCAGGACGACCGGAAGCGCGTCTTGCCCGAGGGCCATGCGGCTGTCGGCGAGGCTGGTGGCGACGCGTTCGAGGCCGTCGGCGATGCCGACGCCGGGTTCGTGGACGTCCGGGGCGAGCTTGGTGAGCACGCGCCATCCCTCGATCGAGGGGATCGCGCCGAGGGCACGACCGATGCGCGCTTCGCTCTCGCCGTAGGCGCGGGCGGTGTCGATCTCCCGCAGGCCGGCGTCACGGGCCCGCGCGAGCATCGCTTCGAGCTCTTCGTCCGCGGGCGGACCGCTGAGATTCGCGATGCCGTACGGCATCCCCCATTGCGCGCTGCCGAGCACGAGTCGGCGCGGATCGCGCGCGCGCATCCCGTGCCACGTATTCAGGTCCATCGTCACGACAGGAGTTCTCTGGGTTCGAGGTCCAGGCTTACCAAGTGGTCCATCCTCCGTCGACGACCAGGTCGTGACCAGTCACGAAGCTCGCGAGCGGCGAGAGCAGGAACGCGACGGGTCCGGCGACTTCGTGGGGCTCGCCGATCCGGCCGAGGGGCACGCGCGCTTCGAGCTCGGCCATGAAGCCGGCCTCGCGCTGGACCACGTCGGTCGGAAAGGGTCCAGGGCTCACGCTGTTCACTCGGATGGCGTCGCCGGCGTAGTGGCAGGCCGCATAACGTGTGAACTGGATGACGCCGGCCTTCGCTGCGCCATACGCGGGCGGGCTGTGGAAGTCTTCGTGTGCGGCGTACGTCGCAGGTTGCGGCGACACGAGGCCGTACATCGACGCCACGTTCACGATCGCCCCGCCCTGCCCGCGCATCCGCTCCGCCGCGGCTTCGGTTGCCAGGATCACGTCGGAAAGGGTCGATTCGACCGTAATCTCGACCGCCTGGCGTTCGAGACGATCCATTGTCGCGGGGTCACCGAAGGTGTTGGTCGCGACACCGCAGGCGTTGTTCACCCACCCGTGCACGCGACCCGCCTCCTTCTCGAGACGATCGAGGACGCGCGCCAGATCTTCGTCGCAGTGTTGATCGGCGACTTCGAAATGGACGTGACCCGGGAGGTCCCGGGCTTCGAGCGCGGCCTGTTGGAGGGGCGCCTCGCGGCGACCGAAGGCCACGACCTCCGCGCCTGCGGCGGCGAGGGCGAGCACGATCGCCCGGCCGAGATGCGTGCCGCCGCCACTCACGCCGATGCCGAGGCCGGTGAGCGCATCGTTCGCGAGGACGGAGTGCGGGGTCGTCATCCGTCCTCCAGCTTCTTCTGCTCGACGTGGCGATTCATGTCCGTGATCTCGGGATGCGCGTCGAGGTGCTCGACCATCGTCGGGTAGTCGACGCCCGTCGCGTTCGCGCCGAAGAGACGGAACGCGCTGCGCGCCATCGCGAGGTCTTCGTAGGTGTCGACGGTCCAGCGCCAGTCGGGCCGATCCGGCCAATCGAGGGGCGTGGGCACGGCGTGCACGTTCGCGTTCGCGGCGAGCCACGACGTGACGTGCACTCGGTGATGGGATTGGCTCTCCGGGATCTCGCGGTCCGCGACGCCGAGGGCGTCGGTGCGGAGGAGCTCGACGCCATAGCCGACGGGCAGGCGCGGGGTGGTCTTGGAGGCGGCCTCGTTCTCGAGCGGGAGGCCGCCGTGAAGCCGGAGCAGGTCCGCCTGCTTGGCGCACTCGCTGGCATCCCGGGCATCGACGAGCAGATCGACGCAGGCCGCGTCGAGGAAGGGATTGTCGGCGGTCGCGCGCACGAGCCAGTCGGCGCCGGTCTCCTCGCCGATCGCGACGAAGCGGGACAGCACTTCCGTTGGGTGGCCGCGGAAGACGCGCAGTCCGAGCTCGAAGCCCCAGGCCTCGGTCACGTCGTCGGCGGGGTCGTCGCTCGTCGCGAGCCACCACTCGTCGACCCGGGCGTCCCGGAGTCGATCCGCGATCAGCCCGAGCACCGGGCGGCCGCCGAGGGGCGCCAGGATCTTGCCCGGAAGCCGCTCCGAACCCATGCGCGCCTGGATGATGCCGATCGTCTTCGCCAAGTCCGCCCTTTCGCCCTCCCCGACGCGCGGACTGGAGTCCGGGCGCAGCGAGAGCCGAGTTTTCCGCCCTGGGCTGATCGGCAGAAAGGCGGCAGAAGCTGTGCACTTTCGGGCGTCCGGCCACTCATTCTCGAGGCGAGTGATGGACCATTGTCGATAGATCATTCAGAAAATGAGGGATCGACGAGGGGACTCGATTGCCCGATTCATGCTGAGAAAGAGAATCGATCGAAAGTGATGAAAAACTCTAATAGAATACAGCCGTGCCTCGCCCCCGAATCGACGATGCAGAAGACCGGTTGCTGGCTGCCGGGCTGAATCTCTTCGCCCGGCGTGGGACCGAGCGCGTGAATTCGAACGCGATCGCAAAGCGGGCGCGCCTCGGGATCGGGACCTTCTACGCCCATTTCGCCGACAAGCACGCCCTGCTGCGTGAGATCCAGGTCCGGACGATCGGGGCGCTTCGGGCGGCCCGGGTCGAGGCGATGCGAGGCGCCGGCGCGGATCCCGCCGCGCAGGTCCGCGCCTCCGCCGACGCGGCGGTGGCCTTCGCCGAGTCCCACCCGGAGGCTTACCGCGTGAGCTTCGGGCGCGAGCGCGCCGGCGCGACCGCCCACGGTCCGGCGGTCTCCGAGTCGAGTCGGCCGACCGCGGAGGGACTCCGAGCGCTCCAGCAGGCAGGTCGCCTCGATCCCGACCTCGACGTGGAGCTTGCGGCGCGCGCGGTGCTCGCGATGGAGGTCGGGACGATCCTGTGGTGGCTGGACGATCCGGCGCGCGCGGATCGCGACGGGCTCGTCGATACGCTCGCGCGGCTGCACCCGGCGATCGCCGCGGCACGTTAGGTGTCGCCGTCCTCGTCTGCGCGATCGCGATCCACGAAAGCGAGCAGGGCTGGCGCGAGCAGTACGTCCGCGAAGAACGCCGCCGAAATCGCGAACGCAACCAGCAGGCCCAGGTTCGCGAGGTTCACCATCGACGACATCACGAAGCCGCCGAACCCGACCGACAGCACGATCGAGGTGATCAGCATGGCTCGGCCCGCCGTCTGCAGCGTCTTTTCGACGGCGTCTTCGAGGCGCATGCCCTGAGCGCGGTAGCGCCGGTAGTTGTGCATGAAGTGGATCGTGTCGTCGACCGCGAGGCCGAGGGCGATGCCGCCGACCATGAGGGAGAACGCGTCGAGGGGCAGTCCGAACGTGCCCATCAGTCCGAGGGTGAGCAGGATCGGCACCGCATTCGGGATCATCGCCAGCAGACCCATCCGCAGGTTGCCGAGCAAGAGCACCATCAAGGGTGTGATGATCGCGAACGCCAGGGCGTAGGAGCGCGCCATGCTCTCGACCACCGCGGTGATCGACCGGACGAGGAGGGCGAGGATGCCGGTCGTGGACGGCGCTCCGACTTCGCCGAGCGCTTCGCGAGTATCCGACTGCGCGAGGTCGAGGAAGGTCGTGTAGCGGACGGCGTCGTACCAGGGCATGCGGACGGTGAGGCGCGCGGATTCGTACTGGGAATCGGTCAGGTCCTCGAGATCGTCCGTGCCGGTGTTCTCGAAGAGCAGAAGCTCCTGCGCGACAAGCAGCGGATCGCCCGGAATTTCGTAGGCGGTCGCCGCGTCGGCGTTCAGCGCCTTGTGGATCTCCTTCACGACGTCGGCGAGGGAGATGGTCTGCGCGGCTCGGAAGCCGTCGCGCGGTTCGACCTCGAGGCGTTCGCCGAGGGTCGCGAGGGCGCGGAGCGTCTCCGGCTTGCGGACGCCGCCGGGCTCGGTCTCGAGCAAGACCTCGAAGCTCATGCTGCCGCCCAGGGCGCCGTCGATGAACGCGGTGTCCTTCACGATCCGGCTGTCCGGGTTCATCCATGCCAATGGGTTGTGGGACAGGCCCAAGCGTGACGCGCCGAGGACGGCGGCGATCGCGAGCACGGCGGAGACGACCAGGACCTGGCCCGGGTGGCGGGTCGCATGGCGCCCGAAGGTGCGCAGCAATCGGTCGATGACGTTCGGCTCGCGGCTCGCGGCGAGTCCCCGGGCGGTGCCGAGGGGAGCGAGGGTCAGCAGCGCCGGCAGCAGCGCGACGCTGTAGCCGAGAGCGATCATGACGCCGATCGGGGCGAAGACGCCGACCCTCATGACGGGCTCGATGTTGGCTGCGGCGAAGGAGCCGAGGCCCGCGGCAGTGGTCAGACTCGTCAACGCGAGCGCGAGGCCGGAGTGGCCGAGGGCGTGGGGCAGCGCGTCTTCGCGCGCCTCGCCCGCGCGCAGGCGTTCGAAGAAGATCGCCAGCAGATGGACGGAATCTCCGACCCCCACCGCGAGCAGGAAGGTCGGTAGGATCTGCGTCGGTACGTGCAGGGACGCGCCCACGTGCCCCATCAAGCCGAAGGTGGAAGCGACGGAGGCGACGACGATCACGAGCGGGAGGGCGACGCCGGACACGCGACGGAAGAGCAGGAAGAGCAGCGTCGCGATCGACACGATCGCGAGGACGACGAAGCGCGGCATCTCTCGCGCCATGGAGCCGGCGACGCTGTCGAGCATGACCGGGGGACCGGCGACGTGCAGCCGAAAGTCGGGCGCTTCGAAGTCGTCGAGCACGGCACGCAGCGCGCCGATCATCTCGGAGGTCTCGCTGCCCGAGAGGAGTGGCGGCTCATCGTCCGCGTCCGTCGAAGTGTCGTCTTCGAAGCCACCGAGGTCGTCCTCGTCGCGGCCTGCCGGGGAATAGAGCTCCGGCTCGATCAGGATCGCGGTGACGCGCCCGTCTTCGGAGATCGTCGCGTTCCGGAAGAGCGGATTCGCGAGGGCGCGCGCGCGACGTTCGGCGATCGCCGCGTCGTCAACCGGCCAGGGGTCGAGGAAGTCCTCGACCACGAGCGTGTCGCCCTCGCCCCGCGTGTCCCGCGCGTTCACGAGGCTCGTCACCTCGACGACGTAGGGCACGCGATCCTCGAGCGCATCGTGGAGCGCGCGCAGGCGTTCGAGGAAATCCCGCCGGAACACGCCCGCCGCGTCCGTCGACGCGCCGGGGTCTGCGGTCACGATCAACCGCTCGTCGCGGCCGAAGCGTTCGCGGAAAGACTCGTAGGCGACGCGGACCTCGTCGTCGCGTCCGAGGAACGCCTCGAAGGTGACGTCGATCGTGAGCTTCGGGAGACCGCTCGCGCAGACGAGGAAGAACACGAGACTCGCCAGCAGGACCGGTCGCGGTCGCGCGACGACGAAGCGGCCCCAGGCTTCGAAGCCCGCTTCGATCCGGTTGCGGAAGCCGCTGGGGGACTCGTCCGGCATGGCACGAGCCTAGCGAGGAGTTCGCCCTGGCGAACGCAGCGCCGGGTGGCGGTCCGCTCGCCCGGGGGCGAAACCGAACGATGTCAGGCGGGTGAGAGCTGTCCGAGCAGCGACCGCGTCGCGTCGAACAAGGCCGGCGCGCCGCCCTCCGGCCCCGGGGCCTTGGCCACGATCTTCTGATCCGGCGTGACCCGCAGACCGGAGCGTGCGTGGGACAGCAGCTGGATCAACCGATCGGGATCGATCTTGCTCTGTGCGGCTGCCTGCAGCACGAGCTCGCCGCGTTGCGTCTCGATCCGCAGGATGCCGAGACGACGCGCGAGGATCTTGATGCGGATCACCTCGAGCAGGTTCTCGGCCTCGGACGGCATGCGTCCGTAGCGGTCGAGCAGCTCGTCCCGGATCAGCGCGACCTCGTTCTCGTCGCGCGCCGAGGACAGCCGCTTGTAGAAGACGAGCCGCTGGGACACGTCGGCGACGTAGTCCTCGGGGAAGCGGCCGACGACCGGGAGCTTGATCTCGGGATCGAGCCACTCTTCATGGGCCGTGCCCCGAAGTTCGTCGATCGTCTCCTCGAGCATCTCCGTGTAGGTCTCGTAGCCGACGCTGCGCAGGTTGCCGGACTGCTCGGAGCCGAGCAGGTCGCCGGCGCCGCGGATCTCGAGGTCGAGGTTCGCGAGGCGGAACCCCGCGCCGAGCTCCGACAGGTCCTGGATCGCTTCGAGGCGCTTCTGGGCGTCCCCCGAGAGCGAACCCACCTGGGTCGGCACGAGGAGATAGGCGTAGGCGCGGCGCTTGCTGCGTCCGACCCGGCCGCGCAGCTGGTAGAGCTGCGCGAGGCCCAGCGCGTCCGCGCGGTTCACGAGGATCGTATTCACGTTCGGCATGTCGATGCCGCTCTCGATGATCGTCGTACACAGGAGCACGTCGGCTTCCTTGCGCAGGAAGGCGTGGATCTTGTCCTCGAGCAGCCGCTCCTTCATCTGCCCGTGCGCGACCATGACCGAGACCTCGGGCACGACGCGCTGGAGCATCTCCTGCATCGCATCGATCGTGCGCACGCGGTTGTGCAGGAAGAAGACCTGCCCGCCGCGGCGGATCTCGCGCAGGATCGCTTCCCGGATCAACCCCTCGTCGAATTTGCAGACCTGCGTCCGGATCGCGAGGCGATCGACCGGCGGCGTCTCGATCACCGACAGGTCGCGGATGCCCGTGAAGGCCATCTGCAGGGTGCGCGGGATCGGCGTCGCGGTGAGCGTCAACACGTCGACGGTCTTCTTGAGCTTCTTGATGCGCTCCTTGTGCGAGACGCCGAAGCGCTGCTCCTCGTCGACGACCAGCAGGCCGAGGTCCTTGAACTGCACGTTCTTGGCGAGGATGCGATGGGTCGCGATGACGACGTCGACCTGGCCGGTCGCGAGACCTTCGAGGGTCTCCTTCGCCTCTGTCGGAGTGCAGAAGCGCGAGAGCATCTCGACGCGGATCGGGTGGTCCTCGAAGCGCTTCTCGAAATTCTCGAAGTGTTGCTGACACAGGACCGTCGTCGGGGCCAGCACGACGACCTGTTTGCCGTCGAGCGCCGAGCGGAACGCGGCGCGGATCGCGACCTCGGTCTTGCCGTATCCGACGTCGCCGCACACGAGCCGATCCATCGGCTTCGCCTGCTGCATGTCGCCGATCACGTCGTCGATCGCCGCCATCTGGTCCGGCGTCTCTTCGAAGCCGAAGCCGCCTTCGAATTCTTCGAGCGCCGTGTCGCGACCCTCGAACGCGAAGCCCGGGGCGAGCTCCCGCGCGGCATGCAACGAGAGCAGCTCCCCTGCCATGTTGCGCAGGCTCGCCTTGACCTTGCCGCGGGTCTTCTCCCAGGTCTCTCCGCCGAGCTTGTCGATCCGCGGCTTGACGCCGTCGGCGGCGCCATAGCGCTGGACGCGCGAGAGGCGATCGACCGGCAGGAAGAGCTTGTCGCGGCCGAGGTATTCGATCGCGAGGAGCTCGTTGCTACGACCGCCGGCCTCGAGCTCGTGGAGGCCGCGGTAGATCCCGATGCCGTGGTCGTGGTGGACGAGGAAGTCGCCGGGGGCGAGCTGCGCGATGCCGTCGAGGGACTGGCCCTCGCGCCAACCCGTGCGCGTACGGCGCTTCTGTCGCGCGCCGAAGATCTCTTCGTCGGTCACGACCGCGAGGGCCTGCTCCGGCCACTCGAAGCCCTCGGAGATTTCGATCACCCGGAACTCGAGGCGACCGGGGAGCGACCAGTGCCAGATCGGCCGCGGGTCGGTCGCGACCTGCCCCTCCAGCTCGTAGTCGAGGAGCAGCGTCTTCAGGCGGTCCGCCGACGAGAGCGATGCGCAGGCGATCACGACCCGCCACTTGTCCGCGAGCCAGGCGTTCGCGCGATCGACCAGCGGCTGCAGCGCCTTGTCGTGGCTGCGCGTCGTCGCGAGCTCACGCCGGAGCTCGTCCTGGGTCCGCGTGTCGACGAGCTCGCGTCCGCCCTCCCCTCGCTCGTCGAGGACGTCGAGTCGCTCGAAGCTGACGGGACTCCGCGCATCGAGCGCTTCCGCGACGGAGTCGGGACCTAACAGCAGGTCGCCCAGCGGAACCGTCAGGCGCTCGCCGACCGCCGCCGCGTGGTTCGCCTCGACCTCCGTGTGCAGCTGCTCGAAGCGCGCCGCGCCCTCCTCCGGCTCCTCGATCAGCACGAGCGTGTTCTCGGGCAGATGATCGAAGAAGGTCTCGAGCTCGGGCTGCAGCAGCGGCGCCAACGATTCGGCGCCCGGCGGGACGTGTCCACGCAGCATGCCGTCGACCAGCTCGTCGACCTCGGTCTCGGGGATCGACTGCGCGGTCGCCTCGACACGCAGCGCCTCGGAGCGTTCGATGACCGTGTCGCGATCGAAGATCAGCTCGCGCGGCGGTGGCAGCAGCGCGGTCGACGACTTCGCCTGGGAGCGCTGGCTCGCCGGGTCGAAGCTGCGGATGGAGTCGACCTCGTCGCCCCACAGCTCGATCCGGACGGGCGTCGCGCGCTGGGGCGGGAAGACGTCGAGGATGTCACCGCGGACGGCGACCTCGCCGGGCTCCTCGACGAGGGCCATGCGCTGGTAGCCGAGGGCGACGAGGCGGGCGAGCAGCTCGTCGCGGTCGAGCTCCTGTCCGACGGAGACGCGCTCGGTCGAGCGCCGCAGCAGATCGCGCGACGGCACCCGGAGCGAGAGCGCCGACCGCGGCGCGACGACGATCGGCGGCGGCTCCTCCGCATCGCCCGCGGCGGCGACGTCGAGGCGATGCAGTACCTCCATGCGCTGACTCACGAGGAAGGGCTGGGGCGAGAAGCGATCGAAGGGCAGGGTGTCGTGGCGAGGGAAGGCGCGAATGCGCGACTCGTCTTCGCGCTCTCCCAGGAACCCGCGGAGCGCGAGGATCGCGTCGTCCGCGGCGCGGGAGTGGGGCGTGACGTAGAGAACGGGCGCGTCCCCGGCGGCGCGAATCAGGTGGCTCGCGGCCACGCGACCGGCCGCGCCGCGTAGACCCGTGAGGCGGCGCAGCTCGGACAGACCGGTATCGCGGACGAAGCGGTCGAAGGGCGTGTCTCCGCGCTTGGGCGTGCGGCGCCGCTTGACCCTGGCCGGCCCGGCCTTCGTCTCTGCTTCCGTCTTCGCGTCGGCGCTCATGCCCGGCGGCTCGTCCTCGTGTCCCTCGGCGCGTCCGCCGCCCGGGAATCGGGCGGGCGTGAAACGCCGAAAACCCGGTTCCCCCGAAAAGGGGGGACCGGGCGGGCCGCAGTGTAGGGGTCCGGCTGGAATTGGCACGAAAGAATCGCCTGCGGCTTGAGGCGCGCGCGTGCCGACCGGTCCCGTCTGGTTCCACCTCGATCGACCGAACCGGCCCCGAAATCGACCCTTGTGTGAAGTGCTTCACGGAGCGAGGGCCCCTTCGCGACGATTCTTCCTTCATCGGGCGAGACGAAGTCGCTCGGAGCCGAGAGGGGAAGCCGAGATGACCACCACCACCACCTTCATCGAAGACCACGAGCTCGAGTCCCGGATCCCGGTCGAGCTCATCATCTTCGGCCTCGCCATGGTGTCGGTCTTTGCCCTGGTCCTCGCCCCCCACCGCATCGGCCTCGGCTTCTAGCGCGCGCCGCGCCTCAGCTGCCCCGCCTCGCCGCGCGGACCGCCTCCACCAGCGCGAGCGTCTCCTGCGCGACCCGCTCCGGACGGAGCGCTGAATCGTAGAATGCGCGGGCTTTCGCCCTCATTCTAGGCGCGTCGGATCCCGGACCGGCGAGGGCGTCCATCGCCTCGGCGAGACTCTCGACCGGCCGCCGCAGGTCCGCCCGCCAGACCTCCGCGCGGTCCTCGAGTCCCCACTCCCGGTCGTAGAACGTGATGGCCGGGGTGCCCTGGGCGAGGCTGTTCGCGAGCTTGATCGGGAACCCGCCCTCGGCCTGGCGGGGCACGATCGTCGCGCGGGCCGCCCCAACGAGCGCCTGCATCTCCGCCTCGCACCGGACCAGCCGCGGCTCGACCCCCGGCGCCCAGGCTCGCGACGGGTTCGCGACCTCGGGGTCGAAGCTGGCGACGACGATCCGGGCATCGCTCCCGCCGCGCTCCGCGAGGGCCCGAGCGGCTCCGTCCAGGACGTAGAGCTCCTGATAACCGTCGAGATTGCCCGAGTAGAGGAAGTAGGGCCCGGCGGGGGGCTCCGCGGCGGGTTCGGCGTCGAAGAAGCGATGACGCGGGTCGGGCAGGGGCGGAGGGATGATCGCGCCAGGGCGCGTACTGTCGCGTCGCATGACGCGCGCGGCCGACTGCGTCAAAGCGATCCATCCGTCCACGCGCCGCGCGGCGAAGCGGTCGACGCGCTCACCGAGCTGATCCATGACGCGTTTGACGCGCTGTTTCATATTTCTGGATTCGCTCGGATCAGGGACGAAGCTCTGTGATTTCAGGAAGTTGGGGTACGCCGAGAGCTCGTATCGCATCAGAGTGTGCACGCAGTACACGACCGGCGGAGTCGGCTCAGTCGGTTTGACGCGAGAGGTCAGAGAAATGACGCACGCTTCGATGTTGTGCGCGAGGATCGCGTCATATGACGCACCCGCGGCGTGATTTGACGCGATTGCGTCATGAAGCGCGTGTCGGAGTGCCAGGTCCGCGCGCGGCTTGCCCAGGACGGGTCCGGACGCGGCGGAGCGGGGTCGCGCTCGCGGCGGAACGGTGTGGTGGACGAACCCGTCCAGTGCTCGCCAGCGCTCGGGATCCGTCGGAGCCGCGTCGTCCCGCCGGCCGTAGGTCAGGAGTGCGACCTCGGCGCCCGCCGCGCGGAGCGCGAGGGCCTGCTCCTGGAAGTAGACCTGGGAGCCCTGGTGGTGCGGGTAGGAGAAGGCGCCGACGAGGAGCAGTCGCATCGGCCGCTTCTGGGGTCAGGGTCGCCGCGGCCGCCGGGCCGCCGCTTTGCCGAGCACGCCGTAGAGCTTCACCAACTCGGCCAGCGCCCGCAGGATGACGCGCGGGTGGGCGCCGCTCTGGCGCCCGGATTGGCGTGGCTGGTGGCTGACGGGAACCTGTCGGATCCGGAACCCCGCCCTGCGGGCCCGGACCAGGATCTCGGTGTTCACGAAGGCGCCGACGGACTCGATCGGGATCGCGTCGAGGACCTCTCGCCGGAAGACCTTGAAGGCGCAGTCGATGTCCCGGATCGGGAGATCGAAGAGCACTCGGACCAGGCGTCCCCAGACGCGCGCGATCACCCGGCGCAGCCAGGGGTCGCGGCGGGGCGCGCGGTAGCCGGCGACGATGTCGATCTCGTCGTCGGCGTGGGCCAGGAGATCGGCGATCTCCCGCAGGTCGAATTGCAGGTCGGCGTCGCTGAAGAAGACGAGGTCGCCCCGGGCCTCCCGCAGCCCCGCCCGCAGCGCGGCGCCGTAGCCGCGGTTGGTGACGTGGTGGACGCTGCGGATCCGGGGGTCACGCCGCCGCCAGCGCTCGAGCACGAAGGCGCTCTCGTCCTTGGAGCCGTCGTCGACGATGACGATCTCGAAGTCGACGCCGAGCTGGTCGCCGATCTTCCTAGCGCTCTCGAGGAGGGTCGGCAGGTTCGCCGCCTCGTTGAAGGCGGGGAAGACGAGCGAGAGCTCCGGGACGGGTCCGTCGTCCGGTCGGCGCTCGATCATTCGAGGTATCCCAGCGCGCGCAGACGCTCCGCGACCATGCCTTCCTCGTCCGCATCGTAGGCGCGGGGATCGGCTCGCTCCGCGTCGCCCCCCGCCGCGGGTTCGTCCCAGGCTAGGCCCATCGCCTGCGCCAGCCAAGGGGCGACCGCCGAGAGACGCGCGGGCGGAGCGTCCGGCGTCACGCCGGGCAGCGCGTCCGCGATCCAGATGCCGTCGCTTCGATGGGTGCCGTTCATGCCGCGACCGCGCCCGCCGCCGTGAGCGTCGCGGTCGAGGACGCGAACGCTGGGAATGCCGTCGCCATGGCGACCGCCTTCGGACCAGGGTGTCGGCACGAGCGAGAGACCGTGGCCTTCGTCGAGGGCGAGCTCGACGACGATGTCGGGGGCGCGATCGGCGAAGGGACCCTGGTGAACCTCTTCGCGGCGCAGCGCACGGCGCACGACCGGTGCGCCCGACGGCAGCTTCCAGTCGAGCAAAGCCGTGATCACCGATTCGCGAACATGATCGTATTGTTCCGCCGGGACGCATCCCGAGGCCTCTCGGCCCGCCAGGTTGATCCAGACGCCCGGATTCGTGTTCGCCTCCTCGCTGAAGGCGAGGGTCCGTCGCCAGTCGATGCCCCCGAAGCGCGCCCGGCTCTCGAGCTCCGCGGCGGCGGCCCGGGCCCGGCGGAAGAGGGCCTGCGCGATCGTCGCCGGCAGCCACGCGAGGGCGAGATCGCGGGCGCGGCGTGCGAGCTGGTCGATCGAGCGCCCGAGCCCTGCGCGTCGATAGAGCAGACCGCGTTCCGCGAGATGCCGGTTCAGGTGGACGATCTTGTCGGTCGCCGTACCCATGCCGTGGTCGGAGACGACGACGCAGAGCGCTTCTGGCGCGGCCGCGCGCAGCTCGCCGCAGGCGTCGTCGAGTCGGCGGTACACGTCGCGAAGCGCTTCGCGGCGTTCGGGTCCGATCTTCGCGTCGTGCCGCGGCGACGTCGGGTCGTGGTCACGGAAGTAGTGGTGGCCCGCGGTGTCGCTCTCGGAGAAGACGATCATCGTGAGCGCAGGGAGTACGCCATCGGCGCGGTCCTTCATCTGCTGGAGCGCTTCGAGGGCGAAGTCCGACTTGCGATCGATGCGCGAGAGCAGGGTGCCGATCGCCCGCTCGTGGAAGTCGTCGGCCCGGGCGGACTCGTCGAGCTCGGGTCGCATCCACGGGCCGACCTGCTCGGCGATCGCGCGGTAGAGCGCGGGGTCGGACGCGCTCCGCTCGTCGGTGCCCGTCGAGACCGGCGCGTCGAAGCCACAGACGAGGAGGCCTTCGACCGGTTCCGGGGGATGGGTCGCGGGCATGCCGAGCACGAGCACGTCGCCGCCGACGTCCGAGATCCGGCGGAAGATCGACGGGGCTTCGCGATCCGTCGCGTTCACGAAATGCAGCCGGTACTGGCCTTCGCGCTTCTGGGTGAAATCGAAGATGCCGTGCTCCGCCGGCTCGACCCCGGTCATGAAGGAGGACCAGGCGGGGAAGGTCACGGGCGGGATCGTCGAGGGGAGCGGGGCGTGCTGGCCGGCCTGCATCCACTCGGCGAGGTTCGGCAGCTCGCCGTCCGCGACCATCGGCTCGATCACTTCGAAGGTCGCGCCGTCGAGGGCGAGGACGAGGACCGGACGGAGCGGGGTCGCGTCGCTGGGGCTCGAATCGGAAGCCGGGTTCGGGGGCACGAGACTCCTCGCTCCGCCGCGCGGCGGGGGGGCCGAGTTTGACCTGCAGGCCTCGCTCGGTGCAACACGGAATCCGGACCCGGCGCCCTCGTCTCGGATCCCCGAGAAATCAAATCACGACAAGAATCACTTCTATTGTCGCATTCGAGGCACGTTCGCCCCACTCCGTCCCTCGTGCTAGCCTGCGCCGCTCTCGAGATCCGCCGGGCTCCCTGGTGCTCCGTTCGGAGACGGTCCCGAGAGCTGAAAACTGAAGATGCGGCGCGGCCTTCGGCCCGCCTTCCCTCCCGCTAGAGGATCCGGACGACGAGCGTCCGGAGAGTCGACCCGGAGAAGCATCGCCCGCGACGAACGCAGCCTCTGCCACCTCGAGAAGAGGGCGTTCCAATCCGGACGAGGAGACCCATCCCATGGCCATCGAACTGCTGTGCAAGAAGCTCGGCATGACCCAGGTGTTCGCCGACTCCGGCGAAGCCGTGCCCGTCACCGTCCTCGAGGCGGGACCCAACGTCGTCGTCCAGAAGAAGACGGCCGACAAGGACGGCTACACCGCCGTGCAGCTCGCCTTCGGCGAGCGCCGCGAAGGTCTCTTCTCGAAAGCGGAGAAGTCGCACTTCGAGAAGCACGGCGTGGACGCGCCGAAGCGGCATCTCTCGGAATCGCGCCTGACCGCCGAAGAGGCCGAGGCCCTCGAAGAGGGCATGGAGATCACCGTCGACATCTTCGGCGTCGGCCAGCGCGTCGACGCGATCGGCACGAGCAAGGGCCGCGGTATGACGGGCGTCGTCAAGCGCCACGGCTTCGCGATCAAGAAGCGCAGCCACGGTACCCACGAGTTCTTCCGACACGGCGGCTCGATCGGCGCCGGCGCGGACCCGGGCAAGGTCATCAAGGGCATGAAGATGGCCGGTCAGCACGGCAACGCGCGCAACACGACGCTGAACCTCGAAGTGATCCGCGTCGACAGCGAGCGCAACCTGCTGCTCGTCCGCGGCGCCGTCCCCGGACACAAGAACGGCCTCGTCAAGATCCGGACCGCCGTCAAGCGCGGCGACCAGGGTCTCGGCACACCGCCCGGCAAGAAGGACGAAGGCGGCGACGAAGCGCCCGCGGAAGAGGCCGCCGAATAACATCGACGCGCGACCTCGCCACCGCGCGAGCGAGCGAACTTCGAAGGCCGTCGGGGCGAACCCGGCGGCCTTCGCTGCGTTCGGGGCCTACCCGATTGCGAGCTGCAGGAGCGCCGCGCCGAGCGCGAGCACGAGCGCGACCCAGACGCGCGGCCCCAGGAACCCGACCGGCTGCGGCTGCGTCGGGAACGAGAAGGTCACGGGCATCGCCGCGTGCTTGAGGCCGTGGCCGCCCTGGAAGCGCGGATCGAGGGCGAGCTCGAGCATGTCGCGGCGGCTGCGGTATCGCATGTAGCCGACGATGGTCCAGCCGGGGTCCGGCTCGCTGCCCCATGAATCGATGTAGGGCCCGACCTTGCGCGCTTGCATGAGCGGAACGCCGCCGCGCTTCAGGAGCGAGGGCAAGAAGTCGGAGATGTAGCCCTGCACGAGGTCGCGGGCCTTCGTCGGCTCACCCGTCTCGGGATGGGGCACCGGTTCGGGGTGCAGCTTCACGAGGTTGAGCATCACGAACTCCCGCCCGTCGTCCTCTTCGAGGAAGCGGCGCAGCTCGTCGAAGTCGGACCCGACTTGAAGCGCTTCGACCTCGACGCGCTTCATGTACGCGTCGATCTCCGCCGTCGTGAGGGGTCGACGCCGGAAGCCGTCGTACCAGCCACGGAAGCCGACGTAGAGCAGGGCGGCGCTGCCCCAGACGAGCCAGGCGCTCACGAGATCGCTTCCCATTCCGCGGGGAGCGACTCGATCGGACCCTGGAAGCTGTCGCCGCTCGCGAAGAAGAAGACGCGCGTCGGATGGGGCAGGCGCAGGACCCAGTCCTTCTCGAGCGCGACCTCGCCGAGGGTGCAGCCATCGGGGACGACGAGGTCGCCGCGCGCACCGGCACCGGCGAGTCCGATGGTCGAGTTGGCGCCGCCCGCGATCACGTGCACGAAGAGATCACCTTCGGGCGTTCGCAGGACCGGTACGCGCCGTCCCGCCACGAAGCGAACCGCGTGATGCTTGTCGACCATCATCTCCGTCGGGCCGTCCTCGCCGAAGGGCTTCACGGGGAGCCCGGCGGGCTTCGCGCAGTGGCCCCAGACATGCCCAGCGAATTCGCGGAGGCGCATCGGGCCGTCCTCGCTCGCGCCCGGGGAGCGGTCGAACCAGTGCTCGTCCATGGCGCCGGAGCCGCTTCCGACCGGGCGAAGCGGCTCGGGCAGATCGAGGGCGGCGAGCGCCTCGCGGTTACACGCGTCGAGGGTCTGCCACACCTCCTGGGTGGTCGGGTCGACCACCTCGGCATGGGGCCGATCCGTTTCCGTGAAGGGGGTCGCGTAGTCGGGTCGTGCATGGGACATCGGGTTCAACCTAACGAAGCGGCGAGTAGGGAAGGACGTGCAGCCGCATCATCTTCTCGCGTGGTGCCAGCTGCCGGAGCGGACCGAAGAACGCCTCCTGTTGATCGTCGTTCGGCGCGTATCCGGGTTTGCCCGTGTCCGTGGCCCATAGATCCGTCACCCGCGTCGGGTTTCCGGAGACATCGCGGAGCGCTGCGACGATCGGGAGCTGGGCGGCTGCGCCGCCGAGCAATGCCGTGAACTGCTCGAGCTTGTCGGGCGTGACGTCGAGGATCGCGAACGTGTAGGTCCCGACTGGCTTCTCGGCGGACGCGGCGATCGCCTGCTGGAGCCGCTCCGGGGCGACGGGACCGAGGGGCTCGAGGAACTCGACGCGCTGCTCCGGCGCGAGGTTCGTCATCTGCGCTTCGCCCTCGGCCGCTTCGCCGTCGTTCGCCGCCGCCTCGCGGTAGGTCTGAAAGCCGGCGAAATCGTCGAACTCGGTCAGGTGGATGATCTGGCTGAACCACTCCTCGTGCGCGAAGAACGCGCCGACGAGACGCGCCCCGTGCCGTTCGTTCGCCGGTAGCACGTACTTGTTCACGGCGTCGATCACGCGATCCCGAGTGGAGGGTGCGGCGGGCTCGATGTTGTAGCTCTGCTTGACGTAGATCATGGGATCTCCGATCCAATGGGAATGTCAGGCGAAGGTGGTGCGCAGCCAGTCGAGGACGGCGGTCGTGTAGGCCTCGGGAATGTCTTCCTGGAGGAAGTGGCCGCCGCCTTCGAGGATCTGATGGGGCTGGCCCTTGGCGCCGGGGACGCGCGCGACCAGGGGCTTCCAGCCCGTCGGTGCGATCTGATCCTGGTCACTGAAGATCGTGACGAAGGGACGATCGAATTTCTCGACGACCTTCCAGGCCTCGAAGTTGTCCGGGAGCATCGCGCAGTCGGGCCGCGTCGGGAGCAGCGCCGGGTAGGCCTGGCTGCCGCGGGCGGGGGACTCGACGTAGGGTGCGCGGTACCCCTGGACGACGGCGTCGTCGATCGGGGTGACGGTGACCATCGGGAGCAGGTTCCAGGGTTCCCAGACCGGCGCGGCCGCCGCCATCGCCTGGAACGCGGCGAAGGGGCCTTTCGCTTCGATGTTCTCGGGGAGGGGCTCGGCGGGATCGCGCTCGGGGAAGCCCGTGTTGGTGCAGCACACGCCGGCGACCCGATCCGGATCCAGGGCGAGGAGACGCAGGCCGAGGATGCCGCCCCAGTCCTGCAACACGAAGACGAGGTCGCTCAGGTCGAGGCCTTCGAACAGGGCGGCGTGCAGCCAATCGACGTGGCGCTGCACGCTGTAGTCGTCGAGCCCGGTCGGGCGATCGGAGAGGCCCATGCCGACGTGGTCGACGGCGATCGCGCGAAAGCCGGCCGCAGCGGCCGACTTCACTTGCTCGCGCCAGATGTAGGTCCAGCCCGGATTGCCGTGGAGGAACACGACCGGGCGACCATCGCGCGGCCCCTCGTCGACGTAGTGCACGCGAAGCGTCTCGGCCGAGCCGGGCTCGCGTGGGACGTCGACGTAGTGGCTGTCGAAGGGGTAGTCGGGCAGGGCGCGGACGGCGGTGTCCGGGGCTTCGAGGATGTCCATGCCGTTCAGTCCAATCCGAAGTGCGTGAGCGCGGCGCGCGCGATCGGCCCGCCGTATTCCTGCACGAAGTGACCCGCCTCGGCGACGTCCATGGCTTCCGGGCAGCCCTTGATCATGCCGCGCAGGTCTTCCATCACGTCCTTGCCGAGGACACCGTCGCGCATCCCGATCGCCATGAAGCTCTCGCCGGTCCACTCGGTCGACCAGAACGCGCGGGCGCGCTCGAAGAGGTCGATGCCATCCATTCCGGGATCGACCGGGACGAGTTGGGGGAAGCGGCGGACGCCCGCCTTGTGGCGGTCGTCCGGGAACGGGGCGTCGTAGGCGATCGCGTCGAGGGGAGAGAAGTCTCCCTTCGTATCGCTGGCGATCAGACCGGCGACCGGGATCTCGGGCGCGGTTGCCGCAAGCGTTCGCCAGTTGAGAAAGCCCTGGGAGACGACCTCGCCGATCGGCATCGCGGTGTTCATGACGAGCAACCGCGTGAAGCGATCCCCGGTGTCCATGGGCAGGGTCAGGCCGAGGAGTCCACCCCAGTCCTGGCAGACGAGGGTGATCCCAGTGAGGTCGAGGCGTTCGATCAAGGCGAGCAGGCTGCCGCGATGGAAGTCGATCGAGTAGTCGGCGTCGTGGACCGGCTTGTCGGAGCGGCCGAAGCCGAAGAGGTCCGGGGCGACGACGCGATGACCGGCGTCGACGAACTCCTTCAGCATGTGTCGGTAGAGGTAGGACCAGGTCGGCTCGCCGTGCAAGCAGAGGAAGGTCGTCTCGGCGTCCGCGGGCCCCTCGTCGATCCACGCCATCCGGAGGCCTTCGTAGCCGGGCAGATCGTCGACGTAGTTCGGCACGTAGGGAAACGCGGGGAGGAACGAGAAGCGCTCGTCGGGGGTGCGCAGGGCTTCGATCGGCATGGGGGGTCTCCAGTTGGGCGCGTCTATTGACACAGAGACTGCCATATTTCGCCATCGCTGCCACGGACCCGACGGTCTGCGATCGTTCGTGCCGCCGCGGCGTGCCTGGCGGTAGAGGAGGAAAGTGGGATGCGGATGTTTGCGTCGATCGTCTCGGTGGGGCTGCTGCTGGGGCTGGCCGGCTGCGCCGTGCTCGGGGTTGGCGGTGGGGGCGACCGGTTCACGATCGCGATGATCCCGGATACCCAGAACTACACGGACTACACGCATCAGAAGGCCGAAGGCTTCGCGATCGACGCGTCGGAGCTCTTCCTCGAGCAGATGCAGTGGGTCGCCGACAACGCCCGCGGGCGCGGCGGCGACATCGTCTTCGTCGCGAGCGTCGGGGACACCTGGCAGCACCCGACCGAGTGGATCGACGCGGAGCACGAGGCGCTCGGCTACTCGCGGGTCCCGAATCCCTTCTTCGACGATCACTTCTCCCCGACCGACAAGGTCGCGAAGATCGAGATCCCGACGGCGATCGCCGGCTACTCGCTCGTCGCCGACGCGGGTCTCCCCTTCGGTGTACCCCCGGGCAATCACGACTACGACGCGATGTACAACGTGAACACCCATCCGCCGAACACGTCGAAACCGCCGGAGGAGCTCACCTTCACCGTCGAGGACCTCGATCTGCTGCACGTCGGCGGACTCGGCGGATTCGTCGGCGCCTTCGGAGAGGACTCGCCCTTCTTCGCGGACGAGTCGTGGTATGTCGCTGCCTTCGAGGGCGGTACGAGCAGCGCGCAGGTCTTCGAAGCAGGGGGCTACCGCTTCCTCCACCTGGCGCTCGAGATGCAAGCCGGCGACGACGTCCTCGCCTGGGCGCGGGGCGTGATCGCGCAGTACCCGGGCGTTCCGACGATCGTGTCGACCCACGACTATCTGAGCCCGCGCGCGACGCGCGTGTCCGGCGGTTTCCTCGACTTCACGCTGGCGGACGCGCAGAACCACAACACGCCGCAGCAGATGTTCGAGAAGCTCGTCGCGGTCGAGTCGCAGATCTTCCTCGTGTTATGCGGCCACTACCACGGACAGGCGTACCTGCGTGAAGCGAACGAGGCCGGCTACGAAGTGCATACGGTGCTCGCCGACTATCAGGATCGCGGACAGGTCGGTCTCGACGCGGGGCAGCCGCCGGGTGGCCTCATGGGCGGCCCGGTCGGGCTCGGCGACGGCTGGCTGCGGCTACTCGAGTTCGACACGACCGTCGATCCGCCGCGGATCGCGATGCGCACGTACTCGACGCACTACGACAAGCACGCGAGCGAGATGCCGGACTACGTCGCGTGGTACCGCGATCATGAACAAGCAGAAGTGTCGGACGAGGAGTTCATGGCCGCAGAGGAGTACGAGATCGTGCTGACGGATTTCCGCACTCGCTTCGGGGCGCCCGGGAGATGAGCGCCGATCGCCGGGTGCTCGTCGTCGGCGCGAGTGGCATCGTGGGCCGCGCCGCCTTCGAGCACTTCGCGAGGCAGGGATGGGACACCTACGGCGTGTCGCGCCGGAAACCGGACGTCTCCGTCGGCACGCACATTCCCCTCGACCTGCTCGACACCGCAGCGTGTCGCGATGGCCTCGCCGCGCTCCCACGCTTCACGCACGTCGTCTTCGCGGCGCTGCAGGAGAAGCCGGGGCTGCTCGGGGGTTGGTTCGATCCCGAGCAGATGGAGATCAACCGCCGGATGCTCGAGAACCTGCTCGACGGGGCCGAGGCCGGCGGTGCGCTCGAACACGTGTCGCTGCTGCAGGGGACGAAGGCGTACGGCGCGCACGTGGGGCGGATGAAGGTGCCGGGTCGCGAGCGGGAGCCCCGGCACGACCACGAGAACTTCTATTGGCTGCAGGAAGACCTCTTGCGCGAGCGCGCCGCGCGGGCGGGTTATGCGTGGACGGTCTGGCGGCCGCCGGTGATCTACGGGCACGCGTTCGGTGCGCCGATGAATCCCCTCGCGCCGGCGGTGACCTACGCGGCGATCGCGAAGCACGAGGGGCGCGGTCTCGAGTGGCCCGGTGGGCGGACGGGGCCGGTGGACGCGATGGACGCGCGCCTGCTCGCGCGGGCGCTCGAATGGGGCGCCGACGCGGTGGACGCGTGCGGCGAGATCTTCAACGTGTCGAACGGCGATGTCTTCGTGTGGGAGAACGTGTGGGGGCGCGTCGCGGAGGCGCTCGGCATGGAGGTCGGCGCGCCCGCGCCGCAGAAGCTGGCAGAGACCATGCCCGCGAAGGCGGCGGTCTGGGACGAGATCGTCGCGAAGCACGGTCTGCGCTCGCCCGGCCTGATGGAGTTCGTCGGCGACTCGTTCATCTATGCCGACGTCCACTTCGGATTCGGGCGCGACGAAGCCGCGCCGGCCCATCTGCTCTCGACGATCAAGCTCCGACACGCCGGCTTCGACGGCTGCATCGACTCCGAGGACATGCTCGTCGATTGGATCGAGTGGATGCAGAAGGAGCGGTTGATTCCGCCGGCCTAACGTCGCGCGCCCAGGAATTTCGCGAGCAGTCGCCGGACGACCAGGCCGAGGTGCGCGTCGAACTCCGCGTCGCCTTTGTGGTTCAGCCACTTGATCCCGAGACCCTGAAAAGCGGCAGCGAGGATCTCCGCGTCGAGGGCCGGCGCGTCGGAGCCGGCGGCCCGCAGCATCGCCTCGATCGCGTCGCGGTGGGCGCCGCGCTCGGCGCCGACCCGGTCGCCGATCTCGGGGTCCCGGATCGTCTCGAGATCGAGCTCGTGGCCCGCGAGGAAGACGTCGCGTTCGTCGTGGACCATCCGGGAGAGCAGATCGATCGCGCCGTCGGTGAGCGTCGCGAGATCCGCCTCGCTCCCTGAGGTCGGGCTCGCGGACGCCGCCTGATCGTCCTGGCGCTCGAGGTGGTGCACGAGGGCGGCGGCGAGCAGGTCGCGGCGGGTCGGGAAGTGGTAGGTGAGGACGCCGAGGGAGCTGCTGGCCTCCTGGACCACCTCCCGGGTGGTGAATCTTCCGATGCCCTTGCGGGCGATCAGGGTGAGGGTCGCATCGAGCAGTCGCGCGCGGGTCGCGGCTCCGCGCTCGGTCAGCCGTGATCCGGGTCGCGATATTTCTTCAGCGATTTCTCCGGCGGCTGGGAGCGGGCCGCGGAATCCATCATCGCAGATCCGGTACGTATGTACGAATAGTACGAGCGTCCTAAACGGGGGATCTCGCATGGCTCGCCTCCGACTCACGCTGCTCGTCGGACTCCTTGCGCTCCCGGCCTGCCAGATCCCGCCCGATGTCCTGGCCCTCCCTCGCTACGTCCACGACTTCTTCACGAACCCGAACTTCGTCGTGAACGCGCCGCTCCGGCACGAGATGTTGGGGACGGCAGCCGGTACGCCGGACGCGGCGACCCGGGACGCCCGCTTCCGCCTGCCCCCCGGCTTCGCCCTCGACGTCTTCGCCTCCGGGATCCCCCACCCCCGCTACATGCGAATCACGTCGCGCGGCGACGTGATCGTGACCCAGCCGCGCAAGCAGAAGGTGCTGCTGCTGCGCGACGCGGACGGCGACGGCCGCGCCGACGAGACCCGCGTGCTGCTCGACGATCTCCATCTCCCCCACGGCGTCGAGCTCGTCGGAGACACGCTCTTCGTCGCCGGACCCGCGTACGTCGTTCGCGCGAAATTCGACGTCGAAGCGGGCCGCGTGGTCGGCGAGCCCGAGCCCTTCGTCGCGCTCCCCGACATCGGCGGCCATTCGTGGCGACCGCTTCGGCTGGGCCCGGACCGCAAGCTCTACACGGCGATCGGCGCCGCCTGTAACGTGTGCGAGCCGACGGCCGATCGCGATCAGTCGATCCTACGCTTCGACCTCGCCACCGGAACCGAAGAGGTGGTCGCGACCGGCTTTCGGAACGCCGCGCACTTCGACTGGCAGCCCGGGACGGGGGCCATGTTCGCGACGGAAGTCGGCGTCGACTATCTCGGCGAGGACGTCCCCCTCGAAGAGCTCAACCGGATCGAAGTCGGCGGCTTCTACGGCTTCCCGTATTTGCATGGTCCCGACGCACGCGACCCCGAACTCTCGCCGAGCGACGACGACGCGATCGCCCGCGCCGTGGCGCCGGCGCACACGTTCATCGCGCACACGACGCCCCTCGGCATGACCTTCCTGCGCGGCAAAGCCCTGCCCGACGACTATCGCGGCGCCGCGCTCGTCGCGCTCAAGGGCTCATGGAATCGCGACCGAATGAGCGGATACAAGGTCGTGTCCCTGCACTGGTCGACGGACCCGGACGGCACCGAATCGATCGCCCAGCGCGACTTCCTGATCGGCTTCGAACGCGACGAAGACGTCGTCGGCCGACCGGTCGACGTAGTCGTTGGACCCGATGGCGCGATCTACGTCTCCGACGACATGGCAGGAGCGATCTATCGCATCACGCGGGACGAATCGGCAATTGGGAACACGTTCGCAATTCATGCGCATCGAGGCGGAGAGACGCTGTCGCGATCGAATTCGCGCGACACGTTGGTCGCCACGAGCGAGCGCGCGGCGCTCCACGAAGAAGGCGCGCGACTCTTCGATCGTCACGGCTGCGCGACTTGTCATCGCGCTTCCGCGACCCGTGAAGCCCCCGTGCCGCTCGAGCTGACGGCGCGCGGGCGCGACGCCGCGCACGTGATCGACGTGCTGCGTGCGCCGCCGCCTTCGATGCCACGGCCGCTGCTCACCGACGCCGAACGCGACGCCCTCGCGGCCTATCTGATCGACCCTTCCTGAGCGCTCGATCGCCGCGCTCGATCAGAACGCGTTCGTTTCGGGCACGTCCGCGCGGAGCGAGAGCGCGTCGCTTCCGTCGAGGTCACCGAGCTGGTCGGCGTCGATGAACGCGACCTCCGGCGGAAGCGTATCCGGGATCCCGGGCACGAACTCGGGCGACGAGAAGTAGCCCAGCGCGTAGCTGCCCATCGTGTATCCGAGCAGGTCGCGCAGCTCCTTGGAGAAGTGCTTTGCGATCTCCGGCGGCGACGTCATGTACTGGTTCTCTTCCTGTCGGAGCCACGCGCAGTTGTAGTCGACGTTGAGCGCAATGCGGTCGCCGTCGGACCGGTTCTCTCCGCCGCTATGCAGGACGCTGCCGGAGTACATGACGACGGAGCCCTTCGGCATGACCGCCTGCAGGATCTCGTCGGGCTCGGGCTTGCGATCCCAGTCCCATCGATGGCTGCCCGGCACGACCTGGGTCGCGCCGTTCTCCGCGGTGAACTCGTTCAGCGCGAAGATCGTGTTGAACTGGGGCTCGAAGGTGTTGGGCATCTTCATGCTCCACACGAAACGGTCGCGATGGAGCTCCTGGGCGAGCTGGCCCGGGAGCAGACGGATGATCTGCGAAAGGTTCAGCTGGACCTTGTCCGTGTGCGGCTCGAGGAACGCCTTGACCGCGTCGAAGAGCAGGGGGTCGACGAGCAGCTCGCGGATGCCCTGGGACTTGTTCTGGAGGCCGCCGGTCCGGGTCGTCTGGTGGCCCGCGAAGTCGTCGCCGACGGGTGCGGTCTGCTCGATGTAGGGCATGAGCTCGCCCACGATTCCGTCGGCACGAGCGTCGGTCAGGAAGTGCTCGACGATCACGGCGCCGTCCTCTTCGAGGGCGGCGAGGATCTCGGGCGGCTTGGCGCCGGCTTCCAGGCGGATAAGATCGGTCTTCATCACGGGGTCCTCCGAAGGGTCAGGCGCGCAAGCGGTCGGAACCGCTGGAGAATCGGGGTCAAGCGGGTGTCGCATAAGGCGTGGGCGGTTCGAGCAGCGGCGTCAGCATCGTCTCGAGCAGCGCCCGCTGGCGAGCGGCGGGCCAGGCGCGCGGGGCGAGAGCGGCGCGGGTGCCGATCCCGTCGACGGCCGAGATGATCGCGTCCGCCAGATCGACCGCGGGGATCTCGGGGTTCACCTCGCCGGCGGCCTGCGCGGCCTCGAGCGACTCCGCGATCGCGCCCTGGATCCGCGCGTAGTGCGTGTTGTGGCGGCTCGCGAGCTCGGTGTCCGAGATCGCGCGACCCCAGTAACACAGCCAGACCCGCCAATCCCGGCGTCCCTGGGCGTCTACGGGCAGGGCACGCGCCAGGTCCGCGAAGAAGTCCTTGCCGTCGGTCCGCTCGATCTCTTCGTAGAGGCGGTCCGCGAGCCGGTCGAGGGACGCGGCCAGAAGGGCGTCTTTCCCGTCGAAGTAGTGAGTCACGGTCCCCGTCGTCGCCCCGACCGCCCGGCCGATATCGGCCAGCCGCACCCGATCGAGCCCGTGGCGCCCGATCTGGTCGAGGGCGGCCTCGGCGATGCGGGTGCGCTGGGCTTCGTGGTCGACGATTTTCGGCATAACCGTGATTATATAAACAGCGACCGGGGCCGCAAGGGCGGATCCGATAGGCTCCCGCCGCCCATGGCCCGATACGAACGCAAGGACCATCTCCACCAGAAAGCCAAGAAGGAAGGCCTCCGTTCGCGGGCCGCCTACAAGCTCGAGGAGGTCCAGAAGCAGTTCAAGCTGCTCTCGAAGGGCCAGCGCGTGCTCGATCTCGGCTGCTGGCCGGGAGGATGGATGGAGGTCGCGGTCCGCCTGGTCGGCGGAAAGGGCCGCGTCGTGGGCATCGACCTGGCGGAGGTCGATCCAAAGCTCGCCCAGCCGAACGCCACCACCCTCGTCGGCGACCTCGAAGACCCCGCGACTGCGGGGCGGCTCGTCGAGGCGCTCGGGGGCGACCGGGCGGACGTCGTCCTGTCCGACGCGGCGCCGAAGCTCACGGGCGTGCGCGAGACCGATCGTGCGAACGAGGAGCGGCTGCTCGAAGCGATCGAGACGCTGCTGCCGAAGGTACTCGCACCCGGCGGCGACTTCGTGATCAAGATCCTTGAAGGGCCCGAAGCCCAGCAGGTCGATCAACGGATGCGGAAGTCGTTCGCGAAGGCGAAGACGGTCAAGCTGAAGGCCACGCGGAAGGGTTCGACGGAGCGGTACCTGGTGGCGCGGGGGTATCGAGGGGCCGAGTGACCCCTCGCCGGATCCGGCCCCCTCGATCCGCTAGGCTCCGCGCCCGCCGGACCGGCAGTCCGCGCCCTCGCAGCATCCTCGCAGGAGACCCCTCATGTCCGATTCCCGCCCCTTCGCAGTCCTCGGCGTCCAGCAGGTCGCGATCGGTGGCCTCGACAAGAAGCAGCTCCGCAAGTTCTGGGTCGACATCATGGGCCTCACGTTCGGCCACTCGTACAAGAGCGAGAAGGAGAACGTGGACGAGGACATCTGCGAGACCGGCGTCGGTGCGTTCAAGGTCGAGGTCGACCTGATGCAGCCGATCGACGCCGAGAAGCGCCCGAAGGTCCATGACCCGGCGCTCAACCACATCGGTCTCTGGATCGACGACCTGCCAACGGCCGTCGAATGGCTCGAAGGCCAGGGCGTGCGCTTCACCCCGGGCGGCATCCGCAAGGGCGCCGCCGGGTACGACGTGACCTTCATCCATCCGAAGGGCAACGACGACTTCCCGATCGGCTCCGAGGGCGTGCTCGTCGAGCTCGTGCAGGCGCCGGACGAAGTCATCCAGGCCTTCGCGACGATCGCCAACGCGAGCTGATCCGGGCGCGGCCTAACGCCGCGCTTCAGGCATTCGGCGCCGACGGCGCGCGAACGTCGCTACGGCGGCCACTCCTGTAACGAGCGCCGCGGTCGCGCGCGGCTCCGGGACCTGGACCGCATCCAGGTCCGCAGCGCGCCAGTCCGCGTCGAGAGTGCTGGCGTCGATCTCGAGGCTCCAGCTCGCGCCGTCGTAGCGCAGCACGTCCTCGTCATCGAAGCCGACGCCGCCCACGCTGCCCGAGGTCTCGAGGGACACGAGGAATGCGCCGCCGCCGAGGTCCTGCGCGGCGTCCACGTCGTACACCGAGCCGAGGCCCGCGGCCGATCCGTCGAAGACCGACACGAAGAGCCCGCCGTCCCAGCGCGCGAGGTCTTCGTCGGCGAAGGTCTGCGCGTCGAGGCTGACGGTCGTGTCGAAGGAGACCAGCAACCCACCGGGCGCTTCGGAGACTGCATCGATCGCGACACCGGGCGGAACGCCTTCGCTCGAGCCATCGAGCTCGATCGCGTACGCCGCGCCGTCCCAGCGGACGACGTCTCGCGGTCGCGCTACGACGCCGCCGAGCAGGGAGGTCGTCGTCTCGACACTGAAGAGGCGGTCGCCATTCACGGCGAGGCCGTAGGCGGTCACCTCGGCGGCGGTCGGGAGCGTGCCGAGGTCTTCGAGCAGAACGATGCCGAGCTGGTTGTCGACGGCGACGTCCTCGTCCTGCGCGAGGGTGGTGCCGCGCTGGATGGTGGTATCGGGCGAGCCGGCGAACAGGTCCTGAGCGGACGCCGCGCTCGCGGCCAGCGTACCCGCCGCGACGAGCGCGACGATCGGATCTCGGAGCTTCATTGGATTTCCTCCTCGGATGCGGTGCACGCCGGAACTGCTCTCCGCGAGTCACCCATCGGGTTCGATCCAATCGTCGCCCGGGCCGGCGACACCCACAGTGAACCACTTCACGGTCGCGGTCGCTGGCTCGCGATTTCCTTTCTCGTGCGCGGCCCGCGCCGAAATGTTCGGCGTGCCGGTCGCGATCCAGACAGGAGCACGAGATCATGAAACGAAGAATCGGATCCCTTCTCAAAGGCTGTGCGGCCCTCGTGGCGGCCCTCGGGATCGCCCCGCAGGCCCTGGCCGTCGACGGCGTGATCGAGATCAACCACGCGGCGGCCGTCGCAGGGGGCATCACGAGCGCCGACGCCCCCGGCTATCCCGTGACGCTCGTGGCGGGCGCGAGCTATCGCCTGACGAGCGATCTGCGTACGAGCGACGGTGACCTCACGATCATCGAAGGCGTGGTGCCGACGCTGATCGGCTTCCCGAAGAGCAACGGCGCGATCCACCTCGACCTGAACGGCTTCAACGTGCGTTGCTTCGTCGCTCCGATCGCACCGATCGGCGCGAACTGCAACGGCTCCGGCATCGGGATCGACTTCTCGGCGATCACCGGCGCGGTCATCGAGGACGGAACCGTGCGCAACATGGGCTCGGACGGAATCCTCGTGGGTACCGCGAGCCGCGTCGAGAACGTGACAGTGCTCGGGAACGGCGATGGTGGCGGCGGCAATCGTGCGGGCATCCGCTGTACGGGATCCTGCGAGATCAAGGACAGCGTGGCGTCCGACAACGACGTCTACGGGATCATGACGGGGCTCAACTCGGCCGTGGTCGACAGTCGCGTCTACGGCAACGGCTCGTCCGGCATCCGCCTGGGCTCGTATTCGGTCGCGCGCACCAACGTCGTCTACAACAACGGCGGCGCCGGGATCCTCGATTCGGGCTACGCCCTCATCCTGGGCAACAACGTTTCCCAGAACTCGGGCTTTGGCGTCGACTCCTTCGTCGGAGCGCGGTACGTGGTCGGCAACAACACCTTCGTCGGCAACAACTCGTCGGGCGCGCAGTTCGACACGTTCGCCACGCAGGTCGAGCTGAACAACTGTCAGACGAATACGATCTGCCCTTGATCGTCGTTTGGGTCGTCCGATCGATCGGCGGGGCGAACGCCTAATACGCTTCCGCGTTCGCCTCGCTGATCTGGTCGTTCAGCGTCCAGAAGTCGTAGGCCACGCCGATGCCGAGGAGGCCGACGGTGAGCAGGTAGATCACGCCGGTGATCCACTTGCCGAGGTAGAAGCGGTGGATGCCGAAGACGCCCACGAAAGTGAGCAGCACCCAGCCGATCGTGTAGTCCAGGGGACCCTCGTTGAAGCGGAGCTCGGCCTGGCGTTCGAGGCTCGGCATCAGGAAGAGGTCGATCAACCATCCGATGCCGAGCAGTCCGAGGGTGAGGAGCCAGATCGTGCCCGAGATCGGCTTGCCGAAGTAGAAGCGGTGCGCACCGGTGAAGCCGAAGATCCAGAGGATGTAGCCGACCACCAGGGAGTGGGTCTCTTCGCGACCGCTCATGCGGAGGCCTCCTTGTGTTCAGCTGCGGACGCGCGTTCGTGTCGCGACTTCTTGCCGAAGGCCGGGATCGGGAATGCGGGCCCGAGCAGGACCGCGACCCATTGGGTCTGCGGCTGACTGCCGAGGGTGATGCGCAGGATGACGGTGAGCGGGACGGCGAGGACCATGCCGACGGGACCGAGCACCCAGCCCCAGAACACCAGGCTCGTTACCACGATCAGCGGAGACAGACCCATGCCGTCGCCCATCACGCGGGGCTCGAGGAAGTAGGCGACGGCGACGTTGATGACGAGGTAACAGAGGGTGGCGGCGCCGGCGGTCTGGAGGGAGTTGTCGACCACCGCGAGGGCGACCGGCGGGATGGCCGCCATGATCGAGCCGATCGCCGGAACGAAGTTCAGCAGGAAGGCGATCAGCCCCCAGAGCGGCGCGAACTGCACGCCGAGGAAGAGGAGCGCGAAGTAGACGAGCAGGCCGGTCAGCGTGCTCGTGAGCGTCTTGATCCCGAGATAGCGGCGAATGGACTCGCCGATCTCGGTCATCCGCCCCTCGAGCTCCGGCGAGTCACCGAAGGCCTCGCGGACCTTGCGCGGGATGCTCGACGCTTCGAGGAGAATGAAGCAGATCGCCAGGAAGATCAGGAACGCGTTGTTGAGGAGCGAACCGAGGTTGCCGGCGAGTCCGCCGGCGATGCCGAGCGCGGCCTGCGGGTCGAAGGGGTTCGCCTCGTCGGGGTTCGAGCCGAAGTCGATCCCGTACTCGCCGAGGGCCGAGGTCAGCGAGACGACGACCGAGCCGAAGCGCTCCTGATAGGACGGGAGCAGTCGGGTGAACTCGTTGATCGACGTGCTCATCAGCCCGCCGAAGACGGCACCGATCCCGAGCAGCCCGAGCAGGACGACGATCAGCGCGATCGCGTTGGGCAGCCCGCGGTCGCGCAGCCAGAAGAGCACGGGCGCGCAGAGCAGGCTGATGAACCCCGCCAGCAGGAAGGGCACGAAGAGGGAGCTCGCGGCCTTCAGCCCGGCGACGATGACCACGACCGACGCGACGGCGAGCAGCGCGTTCGAAGCCGGGTGGGAGTGTTCGGTCGACACGCGGAGAGGATGCCGCGGGTTGGCGTACGGGGCCACGCGAGGGCTAGCCTTGCGCGAACGGAGAATCCGCATGAGCGAGACGGCGTGGAAGAATTTCGACCTCGGGAAGGTCGTCGAGCGGGCCGAGGCCCAGGGCGCGCCCTACCTCGAATTCCTGCGCGTGCCCTCGCTGTCCTGCGGCATCTACACCCTGGCCGCCGGAGAGACGGATGCCCAGTCCACCCATGACGAGGACGAGGTCTACCTCGTGCTGACCGGTCGCGGTCGCCTGACCCTCGACGGCTCGCCGCAGGAGATCAGCCAGGGCTCGATCCTCTTCGTGCCCGCGGACACCGAGCACGAGTTCAGCGCCATCACCGAGGATCTGTCTCTGCTCGTCTTCTTCGGGTCCGGCGGTCCGTCGGGCGCGGACGTCTGAGCGCGGCGAATTCGGGCAACTGAGGTCGCCGCGGCTTGGGCCAGCTCTCCGACGATCCCGAGCGCGCGCGTCGCGCGGCCGAGCGGAGCTGCGGCGAGTGCTCCGCGTGTTGCAGCGTCCTGCGCGTCGACGAGCTCGCGAAGCCGGCGGGTCGTGACTGCGTTCACCAACGGTCCGCAGGCGGCTGCGGAATCCACGAACTTCGTCCGCCGATCTGCCGCGCCTATCACTGTCTCTGGCTGCAGGGCGGTCTCGAGGACGACGAGCGCCCCGACCGCACCGGCGGGCTCGTCGACCTCGAAGCGGTCGGCGCGGGTGTGCAGCTGTCGATTCGCGAGCTTCGCGCCGGCGCACTCGACGCGGAGCCCGCGCTCCAGGCGATCGCGGAGCGCTACCGGAACGAGATGCCGGTGCGCGTCACCGACACCGCCGACCTCGAAGATCCGGACCGCCCGTTCCGCGTGCTCCTCGCCGACGGGATCGAGCAGCGCGTCGCCGGAGAGCGGATCGAGATCTTCGAGTGCGGTGAGCTGCGCGAGGTCCGGCGCATGCGCTGGCTCGAACGGCTGGGGCGACGTGCCTCGATCTGGCGCCGGCGCCGCGCGCTCGCGCGGCTGGAGAAGAAAGGTGCATCCTGACGCTGCGCTGAGCGCCGTTTCACGCCCGGCCGGCGTCCCGCGGGCGACTGCGGGTCGCATCGGGCTCAGGCTGCCGGGTCCGATCGGCCGATGTTTCCAGGCAGGGACCCGAGTATCCTGGGAGCGTTCTGGGGTCGAGAGGGATCGATGAGCACTGAGCAGATGGGCGGTCGTCGGATCGCCGCCTTCGTTCGACACGGCCATTTCGATCGGCCGGAAGGGACCGCGAGCGCGCACTCGCCGCGGCCGCTCACCGCCGAGGGCCGCGCACAAGCCGCCGCGGCTGCGGCGCGGATCGCCGCGCTCTGCGACGAACACGGCCTCACGATCGACAAACGGATCGAGGCATCGCAGCTGCTGCGTGCCTGGGAGACCGCGAACGTGCTGGCCGCGTCCCTCGAGCGCGAGACCGACCGCGCCCATCACGTGATCCAGCGCGACGAGCTGATCGAGCGCGGACTCGGGAGCGCCGCGAATCTCACCTTCGACGAGATCGCCTCGTTGTTGGCCGAAGACCCGCGCATCGGTCCGCTGCCCGAAGGTTGGCGCCGCATGCCCGAGTTCCGACTCCCGCTCGCCGGCGCGGAGTCCCTGATGCAAGCGGGTGCCCGGGTCGCGGCCCGGGTCGCCGCGAGCATCGACACGATCCCCGATGACGATCCGACCGACGTGGCGCGTCTCTTCGTCGCCCACAGCGGTTGCCTCCGGCACGCCGCTGTCGTGCTCGGCGCCCTCGACGTGCGCCAGGTCGCCGGGCTCTCGCTGGAGTTCCTCGGCTGCGTCCTGCTCGAGAAGCTGCCGAACGGCGAGTGGGTCCACCTCGCGGGCGAATTCGCCAAGCACGAAGCGGGGCGTTAGGCATCCACGCGCGGACCTAACGCGCGAGCTTTCCGACGTGCCGCGCCTTCAGGTGCCCTGCTTCGTGGAGCCAGCGGACGAGATCGGTGTAGGTCTCACGTGCGCTGCGGAAGGTGACGTCGAGGTCGCGCGCGGTCTCGTCGCCGCTCGCACCCGGCCACTGCGTCGCGTACTCCATGGCGTCTCGAGTGAGCGGGAACTGGAAGTCGTAGACCCAGCGCTTCAGGATATCGCCGACGCTGCCCAGGGTGCGAAGCGCGGGCCCCGGGCACGGGAAGCGCCAGAGCTTCGTTCCCGTGATCTCGTCCAGGATGCGATAGGTCTCGTGCCAGTCGAGCATCGGCCCGGCGGCAAGATGTCGGGCGCTGCCGCCCGGCAGCTCGAGCTGCCGCAGGTGGACGTCGGCGAGGTCACGCACGTCGACGATCTGATAGCCGCTCGAGGTCGTGATCCCCGTCTGCTTGAAGAAGATGTAGACGGCTTCGTTTGCATCCGACAGACCTGGGTCGTCCGGGCCGACGATCCCGGTCGGGTAGGAGGCGCGGATCGGCGCGCCGTCTTCCTGCAAGCGACGGATCACGTGTTCGGCGTCGGCCTTGCTTCTCGCGTAGGCGGTCGTCCCCGGTTGGATTGGCATGTCGAGGTGGATCGGGCCCGAGCCGGGACGGAAGAAGATCGAGGAGCTCGACACGTAGACGATCGACGGCAGGCCCCGGCGAACCGCGCCTCCCACCACGAGCTCGACGCCGCGCGCGTTCGTCTCGAGGACCTTCGTCGCCATCTTGCGGCGCATGTCGACGAGGGCGGCGCCGTGGAAGACCGCGTCGCAACCCTCCATCGCGCGCTCGACCGAGCCTTCGTCGACGATGTCCCCGACGATCACGTCCTTCTCGGGGATCGCGATGCCTTGCGGGTCGAAGACGCGGCGGACTTTGTCGGCATCGCGCACGAGCAGCCGGACCTCGTGGCCCGCCTCGACGAAGCGGCGCACCGTATGCGAGCCCGCGAACCCCGTTCCGCCCGTCATCATCACGCGCATCGCGCTCTCGCTCTCCCCTCTCGCGGCGATCGCGCCGCGGGTCGGCGCGAATCCTAACGTCCGAGGCGGGCGAGGGGGAACCGGACGCGGCACCATCGGCACACCCGGGGTGTCCCCGCGTCCAATCGTGGGGCGGACCCGGGCGCGCCCTCGAAGAATCCGCAAAGCCGCCCTCGAAGAACGCGCCCGCGCTCACGAGGAGTCGAAGCCAGCATGGATCAAGCGAAACCGCTCGCCGCGAGGTTGCGGGAACGAACTTCGGGCCGCGCCCAGAAGGGCCTCGCCGGGGCCGCGGCCCTGTGGGTCGTGAAGTGGGCCGTCGTCGTCGCCTTCGTGCTCATGGGCTGCGGGCCGATCGGCCCCTTCCCGGGCGGCGCCCTCGACGGCGAGGTGGGCTCCGCGGCCGTCGCGGACTGGTCCTTCGCGAGCGACGTCGAGAACGCGCAGCTCGAGACCCGGCCGGGCGATCCCCACTCGGTGAACACCTGGTGGGGTGCCGTGGGCGACAAGCTCTACGTGCCGACCTCGATGATCCTCGGTCCGAATCACCCGGACGGGCGCAGCTGGGTCGCGCACGTGGCCGAGGACGAGCGCGTCCGGATCCGGCTGGGCGATCGGGTCTTCGAGCGCCGCGCGCTCCGGCTGCCCTACGGCGGCCACGAATACGAGACCGCACGTCGCGCGATCGAGGCCCGCTACGACATCGCGGTCGAAGATCGCGACCCCGAACGGACGGTGTGGGTCTACCGGCTCGACCCGCGTTAGGCGACCGGCTCAGTTCGCGAGCAGCGTCTTCACGATCATCCAGACGCCCGCGGCCAGCACGAGCGCGTTGACCGCATCCTTGAAGCGGGCGACGGGCATCCGCCGCAGGAGCGCCGCGCCGACTACGTTGCCGACGAGCGTCCCGAGTCCCACCGCGATCCCTGCGACGAGGATGTCTTCGCCGAGCAGGCCGAGGGACGCGAAGGCGAGGATCTTTCCGATCTGCATGACGAGGGTGCTCGCGGCCTTCGTCCCGACCATCGCCTCCTTCACGATCCCGGCGCCCAGATAGACCGGGTTCATGATCGGACCGCTCGCGCCGACGACGGTCGAAAGCGTGCCCGCGGTGAAGGAGGCCGCTGCGAACATCGACGGCCGACCCGAGAGGGTGATCGACGCGCCGCTCCGGAAGTGGCGCGCGGAGATCCACACCAGGAACGCACCGACGAGGAGCGAGAGCCAGCGGGGATCGAGGTCGCGCAGCGCGAACGCGCCGAGGGCGATGCCGAGGACGAGCCCCGGCAGGTTCCAGAGCACGAGTCGCCGCTCGATCTCCCGCCGGTAGAGCCAGCAGCGCTGCACGCTCGACGCGACGCTCGCGATCGCGAGGATCGGCGGGATCTCTCGCGGGTCGAGGGTGAAGCTCGCGGCGGGCAGGAAGGTGAGCGCGCCGCCGCCGGCGGCGACCGTCGAGATCGTCCAGCAGGCGGCGCCGAGCGTGAAGAGGACGAGCAGCTCGAGTCGGGTCATCGCAGCCTACTCCGCGTGAAGTCGGAGCCTAGCTCGACTGCGGCTTCGGATTCATCGACGCCGATCGTAGGCGTCGACCCGCCGCTGCCGAGTTCGGCGGATCCATGCGGACTGCTGCACTGCCGTCCATTCCCTCGGCCTCAGAGAGGGCCGCGACAGTGGCACGCACCTTGCTCTCCGAGGATGTCGGCGGCAGCTGTGCCGCCCCATCACTGGGAGTCGATCATGAAGACCTGGAATACAGATTCGGAAACCTTGAGGACGTTCGTCGTGTTCGTGTGCGGATTCACCGCTGCGATGTTGGCGACCAGCGTGGCTTCGGCGGAACGCGGCGAGGACGACGACGAGACACCCTTCGCAGTGGGTCAGGTGCTGATCCAGCTGAACGATACGGATGGCGACCTCGGATTCCACGCGCGGGTGGACGGGGATGCGTGGAAGCGACTTCGGATCTTCGATCCGCGGGAGCGGAAGCTGCTCGACTTGCGACTGCGCGGCCGATTGCGCCGCCAGGGCCTGACGGAGCTCGCCTTCGAGAGCGCCGAGCCGACCTTCGACGTGCTTCCGCCGGCGGTCTTCTTCAAGCGCTTCCCGGAAGGCGAGTACGAGATCGAAGGGGTCGCGCTCGACGGCGGGGAGCTCGAGAGCACGTCCGTGTTCAGTCACCTGATTCCGGCCGCGCCCGGCAATCTCGCCGTGTCCGGAGAGCCGGCGCCGGACGATTGCGATGGCGAGGCGCCCGTTGCCGAGTCGCCGGTCGAGATCGCCTGGGACGCGGTCACGACCTCGCACCCCGATCTCGGTCGATCGGGCGACGTCGAGATCGACAGCTACGAGGTCTCGATAGAGGCGGAGACGACCGCCTTGACCATTGACGTGGATGGTGAGACCACCTGGGTCGAGCTGGCGGAGGGAGCGATCCCGTCCGGTGAAGAGGTGAAGTTCCAGGTGCTCGTGCGCGAAGCCGGGGGGAACGAGACGTCGAGCGAGAGCTGCTTCCTGGCTCCGTGACGGGTCTGCCGGAATCGGCACGGAAGTGCCGATTCCGGCATCGGCGAACGACCGGCGACACGCTCCCACGCTGCTGTCGGCGAGGGGAGCCGCGAACTCGACCGGCATGGTCCTTGCGACGGTCCTGCTGGCGCGGATGCGTCATTTCGACGCTGCCGCGGCCGGAAGGCGGGTGGCGACGGCGACTGAATCGTCGACCACGCTCGCGCGGACGTACCCGATCGCATTGGGTCGTTGAGCGACGAAGAGGACGACGGCGCGGTCGGAGTCGAGCGTGATCGGAGGCAGCAGACCGTGGAAGTAGGCGCGATTCCAGTAGGCGAGATGCCCTCGCGAGGGTCGATCGTAGAGCGTTCGGGAAAACGCTTCGCGCGTGTCGGAGCCCGCTGGCTGGTTCACCGGTGTGATCTTCTCCGCGTCGGACCAGAAGCGACGTTGCTTCAGGAAGATCTGACGAAGCACCGACCGCGAAAGTTCTCCTGTGCGCGACGGATGAACGATGACGACGAGTGAGTCCGCCGCGGGGGTCGACGCGGTCTGGGCGACCGCGTCCCCGGATGGCTGGATGAGGGCGATTGCGAGCGCGGCAGCGGCCAGGACGATCGCGCGCATCTCAGAACACCACCGAGATCGACGTTGCCACGCCGCGTCGCACGTCGTCGTCCTGCTCGCTCGCGAAGCGCGCGGTGCCCTTGAGGATCAGCCATCCGCGCGGCTGCCAGGCCAGGCCGACGTCCCCGATATGCGCGCCTCGACCGGGTCCGCGCAGACGCTCGAAGTATTCGTAGCGGCCGACGAGGCTCAGGCCGTCGAGGATCTCGTATCGTGTCTGAAGCCAGCCATCGAAGAGATCGCGCTCTTCGAGTCGACCCTGCTGGAAGACGATCTCGGCGAGCACCTCGAGTCGATCGTGCTGCCATTCGAGGTCTACGCCGCCGAGATAGCTCCAGCGCCCACCGCGCTCGGTCGCGAGGAACGAGGCACCGACCGACAGAGAGTCGTCGCACCACGCGTATTCGAGGTGGCCTCCCACACTTCGATTGGCGGGGGGCGGCGAATCGCTCGGATCGAGGGGGTCGATGACCTGCCCGTAGAGCGAATAGCGGATCGGCCGTGTCTCGCCGAAGAGCGTGCCGTGGATCAGAACGCCCGTCTGATGCTCGTCGAAGGCCGTGTCGAGCCCGATCGGATCGATCGCCGTCCAGACGAAGGGCTCCGCGGGCGCGAGGTTCCAACGGCCGATCGGTGTCTGGAACTTTCCGAAACGAATCTGGATCGCGTCGTCGAGGCTAAGCTCGGCGTGAAGACGTTCGAAGTCGAAGACCGGATCCGAGCTTGTCCCGTCGTGCGCGACGGTCTCGAAGAGGCCGCCGAGCTCGAGCTCCGCGAAGATCCGGAACCGGTCGATCGGCTCGTAGAGGACGAGGGCGTTGATGCTATCGAGCGCGACAGAGGCCGCCTCTCCCTCCTCGGCGCCGAACTCGAGCGTCGTGAAGCCGCCGATGCGCAGACCGGTCTCGCCGACGCGCAGGCCGCGACCGGCAACGTATTCGACGCCCGTCGCGTTCGACGTCGCGCTCGTGTCCGGCGATTGCGCGAGGACCGGCGTCGCTACGAGCAGCCAGAGCAGCATGGTCGAGGCAAAGGGCTGCCAGCGCAGGGCGACGCGAATCGCCGCTTCTCGAGGCGGCCGTGCGAGTGCGGGTTGTCTGGTGAAGAGAAGAATCATCGAAGTCCCTATCCGACGTCGGTCCGGCGCATCGTCGGGGCGGCGGATCTCGTTCGCGCGGACCGGTTCCTCGGAACCGCGGTCGGTCGTGTCGAGCTGATCCCGCCGTGATCAATCTATCCGCAGTCTCGGTTCGATACAAGCTTCTGTTCTTGTCGGTGATGTTAGTCGTCGGAACCGGAATACCTCTAGGCATGTTCGCGGAGAGGAACGGGAGAGCCTCGCTCGAAGAACAGATCGGAAGACAGCTTTCCCGGGAAGCGCATCACGTCGCGATTCGCGTCACTGATCGGCTTCGTGCGGAACTCGCGCTCCTCGACGACTTCTCTCGGCAGCCCGTGATGCGTGAGATCGTCGTCCTGGACCTGGACAAGAACATCGCCAGCGGACTGAACGCGCTTCGTACCAGTAGTCCGATCCGCATCGGTCATCTTCTCGTGGACGCTGCCGGCGGCATCGTCGCATGGAGTGGCGACGGCGCGTTCGCGGAGGGTCGATTGGATCCGAAACAGATCGTCGAAGCGCCACGCGTGATAGGTCTGCTCGAGATACCTGATCTGGGATCGATGCTCGTCGCGGCCGTTCCGGTCCGCGATCCCGACGAGCCGCACCGCAGGCTGGGTACGCTCCATGCCCTTCTGGACTGGCAGGGCATCGTCGCAGCCTCGGACACCCCACGCGCCGATTCGAACTCGGATCTCCATACGCCGATACTCGTCGTGCTAGGCGGTGACGGAAAAATGGTCTTTCCCGAACGGTCACGGTCCATCGACGACCGAAATGATTCGCTGCCGGTCGAACGCTGGCGCGAGGAGCTCGCAGACGGAGGTCACGCCACCGACGCCGACGAGGGCTGGATCGTGGGGCGCGCAGCGCTCGGAGAGCCGATCTCGGGCTGGTCGCTGCTCGTGGTCGAATCGTTGTCCGAAGCGCTCGAGCCGGCCGCGCGTCTGCGGCGCCGCCTCTTCTGGATGACCGGGGTCGCGGTCGCGCTCGCGCTCGTCATCGCGGCGGCCGGTGCGGAGCGGCTGATCGGACCACTGCGAGAGTTGACCCAGGCGATCGGGGAGCTGGCCAGGCCGGCGCAAGAAGGCCGGCGCTCGGTCCGGGTCCGATCGTCCGACGAAATCGGTGACCTCGCGCGCGCGTTCAACGACATGGCGTCGGAGCTCGATGACATGCAGCGAGAGCTGGTGGAACGCGAGCGATTCGCGCTCGTCGGTGAGGTCGCGGCGGGCGTAGCCCACCAGGTGCGTACCTCCCTCGGTGTTCTCCGGACCTCGGCGCAGATGCTGCGTGGGGGCGAATCGTCACGCGACGACGGGGATTCGGAGGAGATGCTCAGCATGATCGCGGCGGAAGTCGAACGACTGAGCGCGATCGTCGACGATCTGCTGCTTCTCGGTCACGACAGGAGCCTCGTACCGTCGCGCGTCGACCTCAGGGAGATCGTCCGATCCGCGGTGACCTTCGTTCGGCCGCGCGCGGTCGAGGGCGGGATCGAGGTGACGGAGTCGCTGCCAAATCGAGTCGTCGACGTCTTGTGCGACCGAGACGCGGTCGAGCAGGTTTGTGTGAACCTGCTTTCGAACGCCATTGCGTGCGGTGACACAGGTGGTCGAATCGAGATTCGGGTCGCGGCGGAAGAAGAGGGTCGGGTCGAGCTCTGGGTCGAGGATGACGGGCCTGGCGTGCCGCAGGATCTCGCGGCTCGTATCTTCGATCCCTTCGTGACCGGACGCAGCGGCGGAGTCGGGTTGGGTCTCACTTTCGTGAAGCGAATCGTGACCGCTCACCGCTGGACGATCGAGCTGGTGGGGAACGGTCGACTGGGTGCAAGCTTCCAAATCAGGATCCCGCCGGAAGGCATCGAGGAGGGGACGGGATGAAGCCCGCGATGATCGTCGACGATGACGCACCGACACGGCGCGTGCTGGAGCTCGTGATCGGGCGCATGGGGCTCGACCCGCGCAGCTTCGCCTCGCCCGCGGAGGCGCTCGAGTGTTTGCGCTCCGAACACTTCGCGGTCGTCCTGACCGATCTACGGATGCCCGAGATGTCGGGAATCGAGTTCATGCGAGAGTTGCGCGCGCTCGACGCCGACGTCCCGGTGGTCGTGCTGACCGCGTACGGAACGGTCGACGCCGCCGTGCAAGCGATGAAGCTGGGAGCGCTGGATTTCGTCTCGAAGCCCCTCGATGCCGAGATGATCGAGGCGCTCGTCGAACGCGCGCTCGAGCACGCGCGTCGAAGCGCGGAGAACCGATACCTGCGTGAGGCCCACCTCGGTGGCGGCACGGTCGATTCGATCGTGGGTGATTCCGACGTCATGGCCGGCGTCTTCGACATGATCCAGCGGGTCGCGTCCGCGCACAGTTCGGTGTTGATCACCGGCGAGACGGGCACCGGAAAGGAGCTCGTCGCTCGGTCGATCCATCGATTGAGTTCCCGATCGTCGAAGCTCTTCGTGCCTCTCAATTGCTCGGCAATCCCAGCGGATCTGCTCGAGAGCGAGCTCTTTGGCCACGTGAAGGGCGCGTACAGCGGCGCCCATGCGGACCGGATCGGAAAGTTCGAGGCGGCGGATGGCGGCACGCTCTTCCTGGACGAGATCGGCGACATGGACGTGCGATTGCAGGCGAAGCTCTTGCGCGTGCTTCAGGAAGGCGTCGTGGAGCCGGTTGGTGCCAATCGCCGTGTGCGCGTCGACGTGCGGGTCGTCTCGTCCACCAACCGTGATCTCGAGAGCGACATCGAATCCGGTCGATTCCGCAGCGATCTCTTCTATCGATTGAACGTCGTGCGGATCGAGCTTCCCTCCCTGCGAGATCGTGACGGCGATGTCGAGCGACTCGCGACGCACTTCCTACGCCATTTCGAGTCGGAGCTCGCGAAGCGGCAGCTTCGCTTCTCGGAGGCGGCCATCCAGGCGCTGTCGGCGCACCACTGGCCTGGCAACGTGCGGGAACTTCGCAATGCAATCGAGCGGGCCGTCGTCCTCGCAACGAGCGAGACGATCGAGGCCGAGCTCCTTGCGCTTTCCCGGGAGGGCTCGATCGAACCGCGAGCGGAAGGCGACGTATCGGAGGGATCCCTGGCGGCCGCGGTCGGTGTGGCCGAGCGCGCCGCGATTCTCGAGGCCCTGCGCGCCTGCGGCGACAACAAGGCGCGCGCAGCCGAACGCCTGGGCATCGGCGAGCGGACGCTCTGGACGAAGCTCAAGCGGCACGGCTTGTTGTCGTCGGACCGGGCGCGGCTTCCGAGCGACTGAGCGGACGCGAAGCCGCCGCGGCGTCCGCCTGAGTCGGCACGGGTCTGCAGAAATCGGCATCGTTTGCGACGCGAAGCGGCGTAGCGAACGAGTGGCGTCGGCATGGCGATTGCTCCAGAAGAGCGTGCGCGCCGCACCCCGGCGCGTAGTCCCGACGGAACGCATGGGGCTGGGCGACTTCGGGGCCTCTGGTCGCGGAGTCGCCCGTTGCGCGATCGCGGGGGCGAAGCCGAGCACGAGCCGCATTTCGACATCGCGCAGGTCGACGACGACGACGACCTGCCGCACGACGCCCCTCACTCGAATTTCGTCATGATCCAGCCGAGCACGTCGATCGCCGACTGGGTCACGCGGTCGCCGATCGTCGGTTCGTCGTTGCCGGGCGAGCGGTACCGAAGACCGAGGCGATCGAGGCGCGCGAGGTGGGGGTCGAGTCGCGTGAGGAACGCATCATAGTCTTTTCGATCCGAGTCGAGCCACAACGTTTCGGAGAGCGCGATCGCGCGCGGGAACGCCATGTAGGAGACGTGATCCGCATCGCGCATCAGCTCCGTCCAGAGCTGCCCCTGCGCGCCGAGAATCCGCCGGGCCGCCGCCGGCGGTAGATCCGCGGGGATCGGCTCGAACGCGTACACGTCCTCGAGACGATTGACGACGGGGATGGCGGGCGGCTCTTCGCCGCGACTCGATTGCACGTAGTCGAAATAGGTCGGTTGGATCGGCGCCATCACGACGGTGTGTCCATCGATCGCCGCGCGCGACCCCGGCCCGCTCCCTCGCCAGGACATGACGACGGCGTCTTCCGGCAGGGCGCCGATGTTCAGGATCTCGTCCCAGCCGACGAGCTGACGACCGCGCTCGCGCAGGAAAGCGTGCATGCGGCCGATCAGATAGCCCTGCAGCTCGCGTTCTTCTTCGATCTCGAGCTCGTGCATGCGCGCCTGCGCGCGTTCGCTTTCCTGCCACTCGTCCGTCGGCGCCTCGTCGCCGCCGATGTGGATCCAGGGGCCGGGGAAGAGCTCGATCACTTCCTCGAGCACGTTCTGCAGGAAGAGAATCGTCGACTCGTCGACGTTGAAGACGTGTTCGTTGATGCCCCAACGCGTGCGCACTGGCAGCGCCTCGCCGGTGTTGCCGAGCTCCGGATAGGCGGCGATGGCGGCCTGCGCGTGTCCGGGCATCTCGATCTCGGGCACGATCGTGACGAAGCGCTCGGCGGCGTAGGCGACGACGCGACGGATCTCATCCTGCGTGTAGAACCCGCCGTGGGGCGTTCCGTCCATCTCGCCGGACAGGAACATGCCCTCGGACTCGGCGCGCCAGGCGCCGACTTCCGTGAGCTTCGGATAGCGCCGGATCTCGATGCGCCAGCCCTGGTCCTCGGTCAGGTGCCAGTGGAAGCGGTTCATCTTGTGCATCGCGAGGGCGTCGATGAAGTCGAGGACGAAGTCGACGGGCATGAAGTGGCGGCCAACGTCGAGGTGCATGCCACGCCAGCCGAAGCGCGGCGCGTCTGCGATCGAGACTGCCGGAACCCGCCATGCGAAGTCGCGGACGCGCGTCTCGGAGAAGATCTCGACGGGCAGGAGCTGGCGGAAGGTCTGGACGGCGTAGAACGCGCCGGCGGCGGTGGACGCGCGGATTTCGAGCTGCGCGGGCGACACGTCGAGTCGGTAGCCCTCGTCTTCGACAGTCGGGTCGAAGGTGAATCGAATCGTGCCGGTCGGTGCGTCGTCGTCGCCAGTGAGGTCGAAGCCGGTGGCCGGTCCGACCGCCTCGCGCAGCGCGCGCGCGGCGGGTTCGAGGGTCGGGTCCGCAGCGATCGTCGTCGTGTCGTCCAGCGCGAATGCGCCGCCCTGTCGCGCGATCGACTGCGGAAGCGGGACGAGCGCGAGATTTTCGTCCGCGCGCGCCGACATCCCCGAGCACGCGAGGGTCACGACGAGGAACGCGAGCACGGGCCCGGTCCCTCGCATCGCACGTCCCGGCGTCATCCGTGGCCTCCCCGGGTGAAGCCTAGCCGGTCTCGCCTTCTGCCTTGCCCTTGCCGAGCGCGTCATCGAAGACCGAGACCTTCGGCCGGATGAAGATGCCCTCCGCCTCGGCGCAGAGCCGCTCTTCACCGCTCGGGTCGGTCGTGTGCATGGTGCCCTTGATGAACACCTTCACTCCTTCTTCGCGATCGACCCAGCTGCGCATGCGGATCGGCTGGTGGAGCGGCGTGAGCGAGCGGTAGACGACGTTGAGGGTGCCAGTGAAGCCACCGATGTCGAGGAGCGCGCCGAGGGAGCCGAGCAGCTCGTCGAAGACGAGGGCGATCACGCCGCCGTGGACGGCGGTCGGCGGTCCGTTGTACTGCGGATCGAAGACGTGCGCCGCGTGGAACTCGCGATCCTTCAGCTCGAATCGGATCGGCGGGGCGATCGGGTTGAGGGGTCCCACGATCGGGCTGTAGGGGAAGTATTCGGAGGCGTCGTCGGTGTCCGGCGAGCGGCGTCCGTCCTCGTTGCCGTCCAGCAGGAGCTTCCGCTGCATGAACGGTCCTTCGTGATCGAAGGGCGCGAGCTCGTCCGCGAGGTCGTTCGCCTGTTTGGCGACGCGACGCAGCAGCTCCGCGTCCGCCTTCGTACGGCGCAGGTGGGTGATCAGGCGGCGCACGGAGCTGGCGGCGCCTTCGAGGGCGTCGAAGTCGGGTTCGGATTCGGTCATGGTCTCGTGTCGGGCGGGTGGGGACGGGCGCGGGCAGGCTATTCGTCGAGCTTCAACACCTTGGCGGCGTTCTCGCGCAGGAACTTCGGCCACACGCGGTCGCGGAAGGGCACGCTCGGCATGTCCGTCATGATCCGTTCGAGGGCGAGGCCCATCGGGAAGTAGCCCGCGTAGATGATCTTGTCCGCGCCGCGGGTGTTCGCGTAGTTCACGATCTCGTCCGGGTAGTGCTTGGGCGCGAAGGCCGACGTCGAGTAGTAGAGGTTCGGCCACTTGAGCATCAGCTTCATCGCGAGCTTCTCCCACGGCTCGCAGCCGTGGCGCGTCACGAAGACGAGCTCCGGAAAGTCGTACATCACGCGGTCGATCTTCTCGACGTGCTGGCAGTCCATCGGGAAGCGCGGCCCGGGCACGCCCGCGCACACGAAGATCGGCACGCCGAGCTCGACGCACTTCGCGTAGATCGGATAGAACTGCGGCGCGTCGATCGCGACTTGCGGGTTGCAGCCCGCCGGAAAAGCACCGAAGGCGCGCACCCCGAACTCCTCGTACTGTTGGACCATCTTTCGGATGCCGCCCATGCCTTCGTTCGGGTCGACGGAGCCGCTGGCGATGAAGCGATCCGGGTGATCCTTCAGGGCCTTCGCGGAGACGTCGCCGCCGACGCCGATCAGCCCGCGCTCCACGTTGAATCGGTCCATCTCGTGCAGCGTGACGTCGATCGGGTTCTCGGTGCCGTAGAGCTCCTTCGGCACGTTCTTGAACATGTACTCGACCGGGAAGTCGAACGAGTCCCGACTCTGCGAGTCCTTCAGCTGCTTGCGGATGAACTCGTACTGGGAGAAGTCGCTGGCGGGGAAGCCGATCATGCAGTCGATGATCGGGACGTCGGTGGGCATGGGCATGGGGCGGGGTCCTGGGGTTGTCGCTCGCGGCGGTACTGTTCGAGATCCATTGGGTGATAGCATCCCGAGGCGCGCCCGCGAGGCGAATCGCAGAGGCGTCGAGGGCATCCGTTGACATCGACCAAGCGAGCTAGCGATCTACCGGACGGGATCTACGAGCAGCTCGTCACGCGGGAGTTGGCGGAGTGCCTGGATCGGCTCTCGGACGATGCCCAGCTTCTCGACCGCATACCAGATTCCTTGGCTGCAGGACTGCTTGCACGCCACTTATCGGAGCGATTCCGGCATGCGCTTGAGTCGGTCGCGGGAGAATCGAGACTCGAATCGCAATTGGAGTTGACGCGAAAGCTGCTGCATGCGATTCGCGGGCTGTCTCCGGAGGCAGGCGCTGACGAGGCAGATGATCCGGATGAGAGCGCTCGCCTATTACTCGAGATTCGTTCAGCGGTACCGGAACTCGGATCCGCACACGAGCGGATCCCACGCCCGAGAACCCCGCTGTCGACGAGTGAGCTGCTCACGAACTCTCGCCACGACGCCCGCATTGGACACGAGATCGCCGTCGAGTTGGCCTCGTCCGATCGCGTCGACCTTCTCTGCTCGTTCGTCAAGTGGTCGGGCCTTCAGCTGGTGCTTCCGGCCCTAGAGAAATTTCTCGCCCGAAAGCCTGGAGAGTTGAGGGTGCTCACCACTACGTACATTGGAGCGACGGAGCGTCGCGCCCTCGACAAGCTTCGCGAGCTCGGAGCGCGCGTTAAGGTCAGCTACGACACGAAACACACGCGACTCCATGCAAAAGCCTGGATGTTTCAGCGGGAGAGCGGGTTCACGACCGCGTACGTCGGGTCTTCGAATCTCTCAGGCCAGGCGATGCTCGACGGATTGGAGTGGAACGTGCGGTTGTCTGCCGTCGACAACGGTCGAGTTCTGGACCGATTCTCGACGACCTTCGAGCAGTATTGGCAGGACTCAGACTTCGAAGCGTACGAGTCTGCACGCGACGCGCAGCGGTTTGATGAGGCCGTTGCGGTCGAACGTCGTGGAGAGTCAAACGCGCTCCAATCACTGTCACTGGCGATCGAAGTGTCTCCACGCAGACACCAACAGGAAGTGCTCGACGAACTCGAGGCTGAGCGCGAGCGGGGGCACCTCCGCAACCTCGTCGTGGCCGCGACCGGAACAGGCAAGACGGTGATCGCCGCGCTCGACTACCGAAGACTGGCCGGGCAATGGGATGCCAAGGAGGGAAAACGATCTCTGCCTTCGCTCCTTTTCGTCGCGCATCGAGACGAGATTTTGCGCCAGAGCCAGGAGACCTTCCGGATCGTCTTGCGCCGGGCGACGTTCGGCGAGAGATTCGTCGGTGGAGAACGCCCGACCAGCGGTCAGCATGTCTTCGCTTCGATCCAGTCGTTTCGCGCCGACGTGGTCGAGTCGCTCGATCCCAAGCAGTTCGACATTGTGATCGTTGATGAGTTTCATCACGCCGCCGCTGCTTCCTACGCGAAGCTGCTCGAACGGTTGAACCCAAAGATTCTCCTTGGACTCACGGCGACGCCGGAGCGCGCCGATGGTCTGTCGGTTCTCCATTATTTCGACAACCGGGTCGCTTCTGAGTTGCGGTTGTGGAAAGCGCTTGATCGCGGACTGCTATCGCCATTCCACTATTTCGGGCTCGAGGGGCCAGATGTACGACGTGTTCCCTGGAGTAGAGGACGGTTCTCAACCTCGGAGCTAAGCAACGTCTATACCGGGCACGACTGGCTCGTTCGAAAGATCCTCGCAGAGCTGCACGACAAGGTGTTGGACCCCGGCTCGATGCGGTGCCTCGGCTTCTGTGTGGACGTGGATCACGCGAAATTCATGGCCGAGAAATTCTCCGCAGCGGGACTGCAGGCCACCGCGATTACAGGCGGCTCATCGAAGCAGGAGCGCCGAGATGCGCTCGACCAGCTTCGTGACGGAGAGATTCAGACGATATTCAGCGTTGATCTCTTCAATGAAGGTGTAGACCTTCCAGATGTCGACACAATCCTGATGTTGCGACCCACTGAGAGTTCGACGGTCTTTTTACAACAGCTTGGTCGCGGTTTGCGTCGATCCGATGAGAAGACAGTCTGCGTTGTGCTCGATTTCATCGGAATGACGGACCGCCGATTTCGGTTCGACCAGCGCTTTAGGGCGATACTCGGTGGCACCCGGCGAGACGTCGAGCGTGAGGTCGAAGCTGGATTTCCGTCGCTGCCAAGCGGCTGTTCTGTCTTGCTCGAGCCAAAGGCACGAGAGGCTGTGCTCGAGAACATTCGCGCACAGGTAGGGAGAGGGCGATCGGTTCTCGTGGATGATCTCCGTGAGCTCGGTCCGGACACGGGCTTGCGGGAGTTTATTGAACGTACGGGCGTCGATGTCGAAGACATATACTCGAGGGCCGGAGACTCTTTCCACTCGCTTCGCCAGCAGGCCGGGTTCATTGGGCCTGTTGTCGATGATGTTCATCGGACTATCGAACGGTCTCTCTGGCGACTACTGCATGTCGACGACCTCGGTCGACTGGATGGGTTTCGGGACGTGGTTGGGGAGTCAACCCCACCTCCTTTCAATTCGGAAGACGCGTTCCATCGAATGCTCTTCGTCGGCCTTGGGGCCATGAGACAACCGCTCGATCAGGGAGATGATCTGTTTTCCGCTCTCTGGGACGCGGATGAGCTGCGATCGGAGTTGGTCGAGTTGCTTGGCCTGCTCCGAGATCGATCGAGGCGTACGACGTTTCCTCTAGGAGGTGCTCTCGGGAGCGTCGCTCTGAAAGCGCATGGAACGTACTCCCAAGACGAGGCACTGGCGGCACTCGATGTGCGCAATCGAAAGGGAGGAATCTTGCGAATCCAATCGGGTGCGCACTACTGGCGCGAAGGCCATTGCGATCTCTTTTTCGTGACGATCGACAAGAGTGAGGCTGACTACTCTCCAACGACGATGTATCAGGACTATCCGATCTCGGATCGCCAGTTTCACTGGGAGTCCGTGAGCAACTGTCACCCCGGTACGCCGACAGGGCGTCGATACCTGGGGATCAGCTTCGCGCAGCAGGATGGAGCGCTTCTCCTCGTACGAAAACGAAAAAAGGGGCCTAGGGGTGAGACTCAGCCATATGTTTTGCTTGGACGGGTGTCTCACGGCTCTTCCAAAGGCGAGCGCCCGATGCAGATCGTTTGGGACCTTGAACAGCCAATCGCTGCATCCGATTTCCTGGAGTTGAAGCTGGCGTCGGGCTGACGCTGGCGAACGAGCGAAGGAACGAGTCGATGACGCGCGCCCTCGAAGGCCGACGGATCGTGGTGACGGGATCGAGCGAAGGCATCGGACGGGCGATCGCGCTTTGTCTGGCGGGGGAAGGCGCGCGGGTCGTCGTGAACACCTCCGGGCAGGGCGCGGGCGGACCGGACGCGGCGGCCACGCGGCTCGAGGGACTCGTCGGGGAGCTCGCCGCGGCGGGCGGGGAGGGCGCCGCGTGCGTCGCTTCCGTCGCCGAACCCGAGGGCGCGGAGGCGATCGTGCAGGCCGCCGTCGACGCGTTCGGCGGAATCGATGGTCTGGTGAACTGCGCCGGCATCCCGGGCAAGCCGGCGAACTCGATTCGCGACATCGAGCTCGAAGATTGGCGCCGCGTCCTCTCGGTCCACCTCGACGGGACCTTCCTCTGTTCGCGCGCCGCGGTTCCGCGTCTTCGCGAAGCCGGCGGTGGGGTCATCGTCAATACCAGCAGCCACGGCTTCCTCGGGATGTACGGAGGCAGCGCATACCCGGCGGCGAAGGGCGGGATCAATTCGCTGACCTGGTGCATGGCGACGGACCTCGCCGACTTCGGCATTCGCTGCAACGCGGTCTGCCCGGGCGCGAAGACGCGACTCTCGACCGGACCCGAGTACGAGGAGATGATTCGCGGCCTCGAGACGCGCGGCATCCTGTCGGAGGGGCTGGCGGAGATCAGCCTGAACTCGCCGCCGCCCGAGGAGTGCGCGCCGATCTACGCCTATCTCTTGAGCGATGCCGCAAAGGAAGTGAACGGACGGATTTTCACGGCGTCGGGACCCTATGTCGGTCTCTTTCCCTTGATGGCGGAGCAGATGGTCGGCGCCCGCGACCCGAGCGATGGACCGTGGACGGTGGAGGCACTCGCGACCGCAGTCGCCGAAACGATCGAAGGAGAGGCGTCGTGATCGAGATCGTGAAGAATCAGCTGGACGTGGGACTCGTGAGCGAGGATCCCAAGGTCGTCGACTTCTGGCGCGACGAAGCGGGCCTCGTCTTCGACCACTCGATCCCGGTCGTGAAGGGGCAGGTGCAGTACCGCTTCGACGAGCGGGGGACGGTCGTGAAGGTGAACGTGCGGAAGAAGCTGAACGGCGACCAACGCTCGGGGATCGAGGAACTGTTGATCGCGCGGGACGACCTCGATGCGCCGAGCGCGATGGCCGATCCGGACGGCAACCGCGTGACCTTCGTGCCGACCGGGACCGAGGGCGTCACGCAGATCGGGGTGCGCATCGCGGTCCCCGACCGCGCGCGGACGATGGCCTACTACCGCGACGTGCTGAGCTTCACCGAAGAGGCGCCGGGCCGCGCGCGCTGTGGCGACTCCGTCCTGCTCTTCGAAGAGCGCGCGGCTGCGCCGACCGGCTTCGCGCAGGCCCAGCGCGGGTGGCTCTATCTCACGGTGCAGATCCGCGACTGCGACGCCGAGACGGCGCGGGTGGAAGACCTCGGCGGCGAGGTCGCGGTCCGGCCGATGAACCTCGGAGAGGTCGCGCGGATGGCGATGGTCCGGGACCCCGACGGGAACCTGCTCGAGATCTCCCAGCGCGCGCAGCTCACGGGACCGCTCCCGCCCGCCTAGACCCAAGAACGTCGAAGATCCTTCACCCTTTCGGAAATTCCGACGCGTCCGGACACAATGCGGTCGTCGTGACCACTCCTCCCCGACCACGAAGTCACCGGGGAGACCAACGATGGAGCGATCGACCGTATTCGTCCGCGAGCGAATCTTCGTCCGAGAGATCGGCGTAGCGCTCGCGTTGATCTTCCTGGCGCCGTCACTCGCGAGCGCGCAGCTCAACTGGGAATACGCCGACCGGGAGCTCGACGTCTCGGCCGACTACTCGATCGACGCCAGCTACATCTACTCCTTCGATACCGACTTCGACCAGGATCAGACGAACGCGCTCGGAGCCTGGGCGAGCACCCGGGAAGCGGAAGTCTTTCCCTGGGAGCAGGCGCCCAACGGGATCGGCCGCGCGAGTGTCGACAGCGACATCAATGGAGACGGCATCACCTTCTCGAGTCGGCTCTTCACCGACGGCGGGAACTACTCCGTCTCCGGAGGCGACCCCGAGGACATCGGCTCCTACTACTACACCGACGAGTGGAGCTCGGGCACGGCCTCGAGCGGGTTCACGGTGTCGTTCCACGTCCCCGACTATCAGCAGTTCTGGCTCGACGCCGACGCCGTGGGCGACATCGGGAGCGGTCGCGTCCGACTGCGCTCCGATCTGTACTTCGGAACGATCATTCCCGGCGACCAGCAGATCCATCTGGATCTGGCCTTCGGTGGCGGCTCGACGGGTCTGCACGAAACGAGCGTGCTGCTCCCGAACCGTCTGTACACCCTCGTCTTCGATCACGACAGCACGAGCGGGAGCAACGGCCTCGACCTGGTCTTCGTCGTGCCGGAACCTTCGACGGCGCTCCTGATCGGACTCGGGCTCGCTGGGATCAGCGGCACGACGCGACGTCGCCGCGCCTGAGGCGAGCTGCCGCAGGCTGGCACGCCTCCGCCCCATCCCCGATCCTCCAGCACCCGCTGGAGAATCCCCCACGATGTACATCGGATACAACAAAGAGCAGGAGGCGCTTCGCAGTGAGCTGCGCGCCTACTACGACGACCTGCTGACGCCCGAGATCAAGGCCGACCTGGCGCGCGAGCACGGGATCGGACCGCGCACGCGTGAGATCGTCCGGCAGATGGGCAAGGACGGCTGGCTCGGGATCGGTTGGCCGAAGGAGTACGGCGGGCAGGGTCGCTCCGAGATCGAGCAGTTCGTCTTCTTCGACGAGTCGATGCGGGCGCGGGCGCCGGTGCCGATGCTCACGGTCAACACCGTCGGCCCGACGCTCATGATGAACGGGGACGACGAGCAGAAGCGGCACTTTCTGCCGAAGATCCTCGCCGGCGAGGTCCACTTCTGCATCGGCTACTCCGAGCCCGGCGCGGGCACCGACCTGGCCGCGCTCCAGACGCGCGCCGATCTCGCCGACGATGGCAGCGGCGACTGGATCATCAACGGACAGAAGCTCTGGACGAGCCTCGCCTCGGACGCGGACTACTGCTGGCTCGCGGTTCGGACCGACCAGGCGGCGGACAAACACGGCGGCCTCTCGATGTTCCTGGTCGACATGAAGACGCCGGGCATCCGGGTCGACAAGCTCGAGCTGCTGTCGAGCCACGACATCGCCGCCGTCTTCTACGACGACGTGCGCGTGCCGGCGGAAAGCCTGGTCGGCGGGCTCAACAAGGGCTGGAAGCTGATCACCGGCCAGCTCAACCACGAGCGGGTCACGCTCTGTGCACCCGGCATGATCGAGGGCGCCTACGACGCGGTCGTCGCCTGGGCGAAGGAGACGAAGCGCCCGGACGGTCGTCGCGTGATCGACGACGAATGGGTGCAGGTGAATCTCGCCAAGGTCAAGGCGGGTCTCCACGCGCTGCGGCTGCTCAACTGGAAGGTGGCCTGGTCCGCGGCGGAGGGGATGAAGCTGAACCCCGCCGATGCGTCGACGATCAAGGTCTTCGGGACCGAGTTCTTCCTGGATGCGTTCCGGCTCATGATGGAGGTCATGGGTCAGCGCGGGTACCTGCGCCCGGACGCCCCGGAGAAGGAGCTGATCGCGAACGGCATGGTCGAGACGCTCTACCGCAGCCTGCTGATCCTCACCTTCGGCGGCGGCACGAACGAGATCCAGCGCGACCTGATCGGTCTCTTCGGCCTCGGCCTCCCCCGCATTCCCCGCATGTAGACGAGCGAGACGAACATGGACTTCAGCTACAGCGAAGAACAACAGGCGATCTTCGACCTCGCCGCCCAGATCCTGTCCGAGGGCTCGCCCCCCGACAAGCTCCTCGCCCTCGAGCAGGGCGACGGCCCGCGCTTCGACCCGGAGCTATGGGCGAAGGTCGGTGAATCGGGCCTCGTCGGGATCGCGGTTCCCCCCGCCTACGACGGCGGCGGACTCTCGTTCCTCGAGGTCGCGGGCGTGCTCGAGCACGTCGGGCGCACGACCGCGGCGATCCCGTACTTCGAGACGGTCGTGTTAGGCGGTCTTCCGATCGCCGAGTTCGGGAGCGAGGACCAGAAGAAGGCGATCCTGCCCGAGCTCGCGGCCGGGCAGAAGATCCTGACCGCGGCGCTCGTCGAAGCCGAAGGCGAGATCGAGACCCCGGGCGTCGAAGCGACCGCCACCGACGCCGGCTTCCGACTCGACGGGATCAAATACCACGTGCCCGCGGCGGAGATCGCCGACCTCGTGCTCGTCTCCGCGATGACCGACGAAGGCCCGGCGGTCTTCCTCGTCGACGCGAACGCCGACGGCGTGACGCTCGAAGCCCTCGAGACGACGAGCTACCAGCCCGAGTCGAAGATGACGCTCTCGACGGAGGTCGGAACCGACGCCTTGCTCGGCACCCTCGAGAACGGGCGCGAGATCATCGAGTGGATCGAGCTGCGCGCGAACGCCGCGCTCTGCAACGTGCAGCTCGGCTGCCTCGAAGCGGCCCTCGAGACGACCGCCGAGTACTCGAAGACCCGCAAGCAGTTCGACCAGCCGATCGCGATGTTCCAGTCCGTCGCCCACCGCGAGAGCGACGCCTACATCGACAACCAGACGGTCCGGCTCTCGGCCCTCGAGGTCGCCTGGCGGATCTCCGTCGGGCGGGACGCCGACGAAGAAGTGGCGATCGCGAAGCACCTCGCCGCCGAGGCCGGCTTCCGCGTCACCTTCGCCGCCCAACACATCCACGGCGGGATCGGCGTCGACCGCGAATACCAGGTCCACCGCTACTACATCTGGGCCCGACACATCGAGCTCATGCTCGGGGGTTCGACGCATCATCTGCGCAAGCTCGGGCGACAGATCGCGGCGGCCTGATCCGGCGGATCGTCCGAACGGGCGAGGAACCTCCGCGGGCCCGATGCGTACTCTATAGTCGCCTCGCCGGCGCGCGGCGTCGACCGCCAACGTGCCGTGAACGGAGGAGCTGCGTTTGAAGTCCGGAATCCGTCGACCGAGGCGCGCGCTCCCGCTCTGCGGTGCGCTGGTCCTCGGCTCGGTGAGCGTCGCCTGTGCGCCGCTCCCGCCGCCCTACCGCGGCCCATCCGACTACACCGTACGCTTCGCCGACGTCGAGACGATCACGCTCGTTCCCCCGCTGGTCTCGGTCTACTCCATGTCCTCCGGAGACGTCGAGCAGGAGGTCCAGGACTGGAGCGACGCCGCGAACGAGCATGCGCAGGACGCCGTGCGAACGATCGTCGAGCGGGCCGGCAAGACCTTCGTGCCCTACGCCGGGGCGGCCGGGCCGCGTCCCGACTTCCGGCTGGGCGTCGAGGATCCCAACGCGCGTCCGCAGGTCGGCGAAGGCGAGCAGGCCTGGCTGCTCTGGGAGTCGGCGAAGGAATCGATCCTCCGCCACACCTACGACATGGCGCAAACCTTTCCGCAGCAGATGACGCGCTTCGACTATACGCTCGGCCCGCAGTCGGGATCGCTGCTGGCGGGTACGCGGGCGGACGCGTTCCTGCTGATGATCGCCACCGACTACGTCCCGACCGGTGAGCGACAGGCGCTCGTCGCCGTAGGCGCTGCCGCGAGTCTCGTGACCGGGGCGTACGGCGGGCCGGGCGCGACGCCCGCGGAGCTCTTCGTGGCGCTCGTCGAGGCGAAGAGCGGTGACATCCTCTTCTTCAACAAGGTGTCGATGCCGTTGGCCGACCTCCGCGATCCGGCGGGAAATCAGGCGCTCGTCGAGATGGTGTTGTCGGGAGTGGAGCGATGACGCGGATGAGACGGGGAGCATTCGCGCTGGCGCTGTTGATCGTCCTTTCGGGCGCGAGCCTCGGTTGTGTGACGCCGCCGCTCCCGCCCCTCGGCGGCGATCGCACGGCGGCCCAGCTCGAAGCGGACGAGCAGGCGCTCTGGAAGGAGTCGCGCGAGATCCAGTACAAGATCGAATCGAGCGGCCTGCTCTTCGAGGACCGGGGCGTCGACGCGTATCTCGCACGCGTGCTCGAGCGCGCGACGCCGGCACGTCTGCGGGCTGCCGGACTCGAGCCGCGGATCGAGGTGATCTCCGACCTGAACATCCACGGCTATTCGTTCGCGAACGGCGTGATCTACATCCACACCGCGCTGCTCGCGCAGATGGCCGACGAGACGATGCTGGCGGCGATGCTCACCCGCGAGCTCGCGCACGTCGCGAATCGCAACGCGCTCCGCGCCAAACGCGAGAATCGGCGCAGCGCGGACGCCCTCGCGTGGGTCGGTGTCGGGTCGGCGCTGGTCGAAGGCGGCGGGCAGGCGAAGCTCCTGGTGCAGGCCGCGTCGATGACGAGCGCGGTCGGCTTCCACCACACGATCGAGACGATCGCCGACGAACGCGGCCTCGAGTTCCTCGACGAAGCGGGCTACGCGGTCGCGCGGACGCCGTCGCTCTACGAGGCGACGATCGCCTACATCGCAGAGGTCCATGCCCAGGGCGTCTGGGGCTGGGTGCCCTTCACGCCGCCGCCGCAGGTGGTCGCGCGCGTGAACGGCATGCGCCAACTGATCGCGACGAAGTATCCGAACCAGGAGCAGACGCGCGCGCCCTCGCTCGACGCGGCGGCCTTTCGGCGCACGGTCCACCCCGTGACGATCCGGCAGACCGAGCTCGAGCTCGCGGCGGGGCTCTTCCGGTCTGCGGAGAAGACTGCGCGGCGCGCCACCGAGAGCGCGCCGCGGGACGCGTCGCCGTGGATCCTGCTCGGCAAGGCGCTGGCCGGCCAACGCACGAAGCCGATTCCGGGTCAGCCCCTTCCCGCGGTCGACGACGTTCGGGCCGCCTACGACGAGGCGCTGCGACGCGACCGTCGGAACGCGGACGCCGTGCGGGAAATGGCGCTGTCCTACTACCGGACCAACGGGGCGGCACGATCGCAGGCGGAATCGGACGAGGCGCTCACGCTCTTCCGTCGCTATCTGAGGCTCGCGCCAGACGCGAAGGATCGGGCGTACGTCGAAGGCTACCTGCGCGAGCTCGGAGGGAGCCGATGACGACGCGCGAGCGGCGAACGTCCGCGAGGACGTGGACGATGCGTGCCGCCACCCTGGCCGCTCTGCTGGCGACGACCGGCTGCGCACCGATCTGGGCACCGATCGACGACGGGACACCGCGGCCCTTCGACATGACGCCGGTCCAGATCCGCATGAACATGCCGATCGGCTGGATGAGCTCCTACTACGCGCCGGCGGCGGGCTATTTCTTCTTCACCGTGCACGGCGCGGAGCTCGAGGAGTTCTGGGTGCGCCGGTTTCCACGCGCCGCGATCGTGAAGGGAACCGGGCGGACGACGGCCGGTGATCTGAGCGTGCAGGAAATCGCCGAGATCTCTCTCGACAGTCGGCGCCTCGACGGGGGAACGGGCGACTTCGAGGTCGTGTCGAACGGCCCCGCCACGATCGGCGGGCAGGCCTGCTTTCGCCTCGACTATCGACATCGCGACGCCATCGGCCTGAACAAGCGAACCGTCGAGTACGGCTGCCCGGTTGCGACCTGGCTCTACCGCTTCGAGTTCATGGCGCCCGAGGCCTACTATTTCGACCGCTACGTGGGCGACTTCGAGGAGGCGGTCGCCAGTATCCGGTTCACGATTCCTGGAGTCTGAAGACACGATGAAGCTGATCATCATCTCGGTGGTGGTGTTGGTGACCCTGTCCGGCTGTGCGGCCCAGCGCGAGACCCTCGGCGCCGCGATCGACTACCGCCACGCGGACTGGCCATCCGATCGAGTCGTCCTGGACGTTCCCTATCGAAACGGCCCGGACTTCGACGACGCCAAACATCGCCTCGATCTCTTCCTCCCCGAGGCAGGACGGACCGACTGGCCGACCCTCGTCTTCGTCCACGGCGGCGGCTGGACCCACGGCGATCGGCGCCTCGGAGCGCTGAACATCCGGCCCATGCGGAATCTCGGGCGCTTCTACGCTGCGCGCGGCTACGGGGTCGTCGTCCCCAGCTACCGGCTGCAGCCGAACGTCGACTGGCGAACCCAGATCGACGACGTCGCGGCGGCGGTCGCGTGGGCGCGCAGCGCCGTGGCGGAGTACGGCGGGGATCCGGACGCGATCTTCCTCGGTGGTCACTCCGCCGGCGCCTGGCTCGCGGCGCGGGTCGGGTTCACGGAAGCGCCGCTCGCGCGCCATGGCCTCGACCGCGACGGGATCTGCGGCCTCGTGCTCGTCAGCGGATCCGGCTACGACCTCGCGGACGTCTCGACGACCGAGCGCGATTCGACGCGGCGCTACTTCGAGCGCCGCTTCGGGGGCGACGAAGACTGGCAACGCCGCGCGTCGGTGGTGACGAACGTCGAGTCGCCATCGCCCCCTGCCCTGGTCATGAACGCCGAGGGGGAAGGGCCGGGCTTCGACCGCCAGGCGGAGCTGCTCTACGGCGCGCTCTCGCGCGTCAGTCCGCGCTCACGACGACGGGTGATCCCCGGCCAGAATCATCAGCGCATCCTCGTGTCGATGAGCTTGGAGGGCGATCCGGTCTCCGAGGCGGCGCTCGAGTTTCTCGATGGGGAGCGCTGCGCGGAAACGACTCGAGCGCGACCCGGGCATTAGGCGTAGGGTTCGATCGCCACCGGAATCGCGCTCATGCGCGGGATCCCGGTATGCGGATCGAACACGTCCTCGTTGTCCACGAGGCGACTCGTATTCGCGCCGATCGAGCGCGCCGCGTCGCTGGCGTCGCCTTCGTCCCGAGGCGCATCTCCGAAACAATGCGCCATCGAGATGACGCCCGCGCGGACCTCGGGCGCCGGCTCCGCGACGCCGACGATCGAGGCACGGCGGGTGCGAATCCGGACCAGGTCGCCCTTCGCGAGGCCCATCCGTGCGAGATCGTCCGGGTGGAAAAAGGCGGGGTTCCACGGCTTGCGACCGTTGAGGCGCTCGATGTCCCGACCGCTCGAGTTGTAGGCGTTCGGCAGCCGGCGTGAGATCAGCCGGAACGGATAGTCGGGGTCATCGTCGGCGGACTCGCGCAGCACCGCCGCGAGCTCGTCCATCATGTCCGGGTTGCCGACGTCGAGGCGATCAGCGGCGTCGTCGTCCGCGGCGGCAACGCGCACGTCCGCGTCGTCGAAGATCGCGCCGTGCCGCGCGCGGCGGATCTCGCCCCACGACACGCGCGAGCCATTCATGAGGCCCTCGAGGACCGCGTCCGTCGACGGTTTCTCCTGCATGTCGAACGCGTAGGCCTCACGCCGGTCTCGGAGCACTCCCGTCTCGGCGCGGATCGGATAGGCGACGAGGTCGATGCCCATGCGCTTCGACAGGCCCCAGAAGAACTCCCACTCCTCGATCACGTCCGCGCCCTCGGGCGGGTCGACGATCGCCGGGGTGTACTGCGCGTAGGGCTCGGGGTAGCCGTGGGCGACGTAGGTCTGCTCGATCGCCTCGCTCGAGATCGAAATCCCGGGAACCTCCAGCGAGAGCTTCGGCGCGATCACGTAGTCGGCGAACTTCGAGGTGGCCGACATCTTCATGTCGAGGGTCACGAGGAGGTCGAGGGATTCCATCGCCTCGATCGCCTTCAACTGATCGGGCCACGCGGCGATCGGGTTGCTGCCGACGCAGACGAGCGCGCGGATCCGACCTTCGCCCGGGTAGAGGATCTCGTCCGCGAGGGCGCCGGTCGGCAGCCCCGCCGCCGAGTTCGGCAGGTCCCGGGAGCGCAGGTTCTCGCCCTTGCCCCATCCCGCGCGCGGCGGGAGCGCCTGCGCCTTCGGTCGCGCCTCCGGGAGCAACGCCCCCGGATTCGGGACGCGATCGCCCTCGCGTCGCCAGCGTCCGCAGACGGTGTTGAGCGCGAGCAGCAGGTACTCGGTCAGGTTGCCGTGGGGCGCCATGTTGGGCCCCGTTCCGGCGACGCCGCAGCCGCGCCGGACGTCTCCGTCTCGTGGCGCGCCGGCGAACACCCGCGCAGCGTGCACGATCTCGTCGACCATGAGGCCCGCGCGGGCGGCCGCGTACTCCGGCGTGAAGTCGGCCACGCGCTCTGCGAGCTCCGCGACGCCGCCGACGTGGGCCTCGCAGAACGCTTCGTCGTACCGGTGCTCGCGCAGGATCACGTGGAGCATCGCGGCGAGCACCGTCGGGTCCTCTCCCGCGCGCGGCTGCAGGTAGACGTCCGCGAAGCGGGCGACCTCGCTGCGGCGCGGATCGATCACGATCAGCTGCATTCCGCGCGCCTTCGCCTCGCGCAAGCGTCGCCCGGGATTGGAGGGTGGAATTCCACCGGACATCGAGATCAGCGGGTTGTTCCCGACCAGCATCCACACGTCCGATTCGTCGAAGACGTGGGAGCCCCCGAGCCAGCGCCCATGAATGGCGTTCGCGACGTGCTTGCCCGGCTGATCGATCGCCGCCGAGGTGAACACCATCCGCGAGCCGATGCCCAGCATCCAGCCCACGCCCGCCGGAATCGAAACCGGGTGCGGTCCCGAATAGGTCCCGGGATAGAGCGCTACGGAGCGCGGCCCATGCTCGTCGACGATCTCGCGCACCCGCCGGGCGATCTCGTCCATCGCCTGCTCACTCGCGATCGCCGAATAGCGTCCGTCCGCGCCGCGCTTCTGGGAAGCGAGCAGCCGGTCCGGATGGGCGTGCTGGTCCGGGAGCGAGCGCCCCTTCGCGCAGGTGAACCCGTGATAGGCGGGGTTGTCGCGATCGCCCTGGACGCGGACCGCGCGGCCGTCTTCGACGTCGACGAGGATGCCGCAATTCGCGTGGCAGAAGCGGCAGATCGACGGATGCGTTTCGGCCAAGGGATCAGCTCGGCGGGTCGATGCCGTTGCGCTTCAGGAAGTCGTGGATCAGCCACTGGCTGATGCTCACGCGACCCGGGAAGAAGTTCGGCATGTCCTTCGCCCGGAACCACTCGGCCGCGACGATCTCCTCGCCATCGATCTCGATCTCCCCGTCCTGATAGTCCGCACGGAAGCCGAGCATGAGGGAGTTCGGGAAGGGCCAGGCCTGGCTCGAGAAGTACTGGACGTTGTCGACGAGGATCTTCGTCTCCTCGTAGACCTCGCGCTTGACCGCGTCCTCGGCGCTCTCGCCCGGCTCGACGAAGCCCGCGAGCACGCTCATGATGCCTTCCGGGAAGTGGGGCGAACGCGCCAGGAGGATCTCGTCGTCTCGCTCGACGGACACGATCATCGCCGGCGAGAGCCGCGGGTACATCGGGAACTGGCAATCCGGGCACGACCGCGATCGATCGATCTCGGAGACGACGGTCTTCTCGCCGCAGGCGCCGCAGAACTGATGGGTGCGATCCCAGTCGACGATCTGCACCGCGCGACCGGCGACCGCGTGGGTCGCCTCGTCGAGGCTGCCGTAGAGCATGTGCAGGTTCGCGAAGCGCAGCCCGCCACCCGGCTGAGCCGCCGTTTCGAGCTCGGCGGAGAAGCAGTGGCGCCCGTCGAGGGAGCCGAGGTATTGCCGCCGCACCGCCTCGAAGCCGGCCTCGTCGATCTGGCTGACGTCCGGGAGGGCGCCGTCCTCGGTCACGAGCAGGTCGCGGCCCCGGAAGGCGAAGACCATGGGGTCTTTTCCCGGGTCCTCGGGGGATTTGTGATGAGGCAGGAATCGGAAGTGGTCGTGACTCATGCCGCCAATCTAACGGAATCGGCCGGTCCCCACCCGCCGACCCGGATGCCGGGAAGGAGGGGGTTCCGGCGGGGAATCCCCCTTCGGCGACGCCATGGAATGACCGATACGACCGGCATGCGGGAACGCACCAAAGTTCAGCAGCTGATGCCGCTCATGCGGGAATTCGGCGGGCTCGAGCGCAAGCGCCTCGGCGTCGGCGTCACGCCCCTCGAATATCAGCGCTGGCTCGATCTGAAGGGCCAGATCGGGAAGACCTTCGCCAAGTCCCGCGCGGAAGGGCTGAAGGCGATGGGCGGCAGCGACGGCAAGGAGCGGCCGACCCGGCTCGTGATCGTCTACCGGACCCGCGAGCACCTGCTCGAGTCGATCGTTTCGAACATCCAGCCCGCCGGCTTCTTCATTCCGACGCCCTTCGCGGCCGAGGTCGGTACGTCCTTCCCCCTACGCCTGTCGCTGGAAGAAGAGGGGGACGCGGCGGACGTCCCGGCGACCGTCGTCACGTCGATCACCCAGGGTGCGCACACGCTCTCGACCATGAGCATGGGCATGAGCGTCAAGATCCTGAAGCCGTCGCGTGCACAGGGGGCCGGAATCTCGAAGCTCTTCGCTTCGCTCTTCGACGCGAAGCTCGGGCTCGCCGGCTAGCGCGACGCGACGCCGCGGCGCGTCGGCGGGGGCCTCTGATACCCTCGCCGCATGATCCAGGCTCCGCCGTCTTCCTTTGCGCGCCGCGCGCGCGTGTTCCTCGTCTCGCTCCTGGCGCTCGCGCCCCTCGCGTGCGGCTTCGGGGACCTGCCGACCGCCGATGTCGAGGACGGCAGCACGCTCGTGATCGAGATCGGGGGCGAGTACGTCGACGCCGCCGGGCCGAGCGTGCTCGCGCTGGTCACGGGCGACTCGACCCGGCCGCTGCTCGGTCTGCTCTCGCTCTTCAGTCGTGCGGAACGTGATCCGCGGATCGAGACCGTGGTGCTCCGAATCGAGCCGCTCTCGGTCGGGTGGGGCAAGGCGGACGAAATCCGCGCCGCCGCCGTGCGACTGCGCGAGAAGGGCCGTCGGGTCGTCGCGCACATCGAGGTGCAGGGCTTCCTCGCGAACAAGGAGCTCTATATTGCGAGCGCCGCGGACGAGGTCTTCGTCGCGCCGGGCTCGGCGATTCCGCTCGTCGGCCTCGCCGCCGAGTACGTCCACCTCGGCGGCCTGTGGGAGAAGCTCGGGGTCGAGTTCGACGTCGCCCGGGCGGGCAAGTACAAGAGCGCGGTCGAGGTCTACGCGGAGCGGACGATGTCCGACGACGCGCGGGAGATGGCGAACTCGCTGCTCGACGATGCCTACGTGCGCTTCGTCGCCGCCCTCGCGGAGGGGCGCGACCTGCTCCCGACGCAGGTGGAGGCGGCGATCGACAAGGGCGCGGTTCGCAGCCAGGAGCTCGAGGCGCTCGGGCTGATCGACGGCGAGGTGCATCTCGACGAGCTGCTCGAGCGGATCGGCGGCTCCCAGGTCCGAGCTGCCGACTACGCGCGCATCGATCCGGAGAGCCTGGGCGTCGATCCGAAGGGGAGCCTGGCGCTGATCTTCGGCGTCGGCGCGGTCGTGCAGGGGGAAGCCGACCGATCGCTGCTGGGCGGCGAGCAGGTCTTCGCCTCGGGAACGATCTCGCGAGCGATCGTCGAGGCTGCCGAGGATCCCGAGATCGACGCGATCCTGCTGCGGGTCGACAGTCCCGGCGGCTCCGCCCTCGCGAGCGAGATCGTCTGGCGCGCGATCTCGCGAGCCCAGTCGATGGGGACCCCGGTCGTCGTCTCGATGTCGGACGTGGCCGCCTCCGGTGGTTACTACGTCGCATCCGGAGCGAACGCGATCGTCGCGGACCCGGGGACGCTCACCGGCTCGATCGGGGTGTTCGCGATCCGGCCCGTGGTCGGCGGTCTCTTCGACAAGCTCGAGATCGGCGTCGAATCGCTCACCCGGGGTCGCCACGCGGACTTCCTGCTCTCGACCGAAAAGCTCTCGCCGGCGGCCCACGCTCGGCTGCAGACGTCAGTGTCGGATACCTATCAGCTCTTCCTCGCGCGCGTCGCCGAGGGGCGCGATCTACCCGTCGACGTCGTGGACAAGATCGCGCAAGGTCGCGTCTGGACCGGGCAGCAGGCCTTCGAGGCCGGGCTCGTCGACGAGCTCGGCGGTCTCTATACGGCAGCGCGACGCGCGAAGGTCGAGATCGGGCTCGACCCCGACGACGACGTCTACCTCGTGCCGTGGCCGAAGCCCGCGAGCTTGACCGAGCAGATCTTCGAGGCGCTCTCGTCGGTGTCGGCGCGCGCCGCGCAGCCCGTCTTCGAGTGGCCGGCGCCCCTCGCGCAGCTGGCCGAAGCGGTCGAGCGTCTCCCGACGGGAAGCCCCGCGCTGATTCCCCCCATGATGATCGAGATTCGTTAGGCGCACCGCCGGAACGAGAGGAACTGTTTCGTGGCCTTCGTGACCACCTCCGAGGGCAACGCCCTCTACTACGAGCACCACCGGCCGCAGGGCACGTCGAAGGCGACGGTGATCATCTCGTGCGCGTTCTGCACGACCCACGAGAACTGGCGCGGCCAGGTCGACGCGCTCGTCGATGCGGGTCACCCGGTCGTGCTCTGGGACCAGCGGTGTCATGGCGACTCGGCCGTCCCGGAAGGCGATACGAAGTGGTGCCTCGAGAACGTGATGGTCGACCTCGCGGCGATCGCCGACGCGACGACTCCGGACGCGACCTTCGTGGCGACCGGGCACAGCTTCGGTGGCCTCGCGAGTCTCCACTTCGCCGCGCGCCACCCCGAGCGTGTCGCGGCCCTCGTGCTCGTCGGTGCCGGGCCCGGCTTCAAGAAGCCCGAGGCTCTCGAAGGATGGGCGCAGCAGGTCGAGCGGACGGCGACCTTCCTCGAGACCCGCGGCTTCGAGGACTTCGTGAACGGCCGCGCGGGCACGACCTGCATCGGCACCAGGCCCGAGCTGCCCGCCGCGCAGGCGGCGGCGAAGGCGATCATCGCGCAGTCCGTCCCGGGCGTGGCGCGTTTCGGGCGCGAGATCTCCGCCACGATTCCGTCGGTGATCGACGAGCTCGCCGGCATCGACGCCCCGGCCCTCGTCCTGGTCGGCGAGAACGACAAGCCGTACCTGCGGGCAGGGGAAGTCATGAGCGCGAAGCTCGCCCGGGCGCGACACGTCGTCGTACCGGACGCGGGTCACATCGTGAACATCGAGCAGCCCGAGATCTTCGAGCGCGAGGTGCTGGCCTTCCTGGCGGAGCTCGAGGTGGGCTGAGCGCCGCCTGGGCGCCACTCGGGCACCACCTGAGCGCCCGAGCGCCGGGATCGGCAGCCCGTCGGCAACTCAACGGGGAGAACGCGCGTGCCGCAACCAAACCCCCCGTGGACGGTTCATCCCACCGTGCGGAGGTGGAATGCAGGCCCGTGATCCGGACGCCCAGCTGATGCTCGCGTTCCGGGACGGGGACGAAGAGGCCCTCTCCGCGCTCTACCGGCGGTGGGCGGGTCCCGTCCTCCGATTCCTGGAGAGAATGGTGCGCGAACGAGCCACGGCAGAAGAGCTGATGCAGGAGACCTTCGTCCGGGTCCACGGCGCCCGCGATCGTTATGCCGCCGACGCCCGCTTCTCGACCTGGCTCTTCCGGATCGCGCGCAACCTGGCGCTCAACGAGCTCGATCGCTCGCGGAACAAGTCACCGCATGTGAGCACCGACGCTCCGGCCCGCGACGACGACGAGCGCCCGGCGCTCACCCTCGTCTCCGGCGGTGCCGCGGTCGACGAGCTGGCCCACGCGCGCCGCGAAGGCAGCCGCGTCGAAGCCGAGCTCGCGACCCTGCCCGAACGTCAGCGCACCGCGCTCTGGCTCGCGGCGGTCGAAGGACATTCGTACGCCGAGATCGCGGAGGTGCTCGATGCCTCGCCGCAGTCGGTGAAGGCGCTCGTCCATCGGGCGCGATCGACCCTCGCGGACCGTATGCGCGAGCAGGAGACCGACCAGGGACGCGCCCCGACAGGAGAGGGAACGGCATGAGTGGATCCGACACCCGGAACCAGGAACGCGAGCGGCTCGACGCGCTGCTCTCGGCGGAGCGCGACGGCGGGCTCGATGCGTCAGAGCAGGCGGAACTCGACGCGCGGCTGGCGGGGGATCCCGCGGCGGTGGCGCGTCGTGCCGAGTTCGCGGCGGTCGACGAGGCGCTTCAGGGACTCGCGGAGGTGCCGCTCGAGGACGCGGCCCTCGAGTCCGGGCTGGCGGCGCTGCGCGCGCGCACGGCGGACGCCGAGCCCGACGTCGTCCGGTTGGACGAGTGGCGTTCGCCGTGGCGACACCCTGCGGTGTCACTCGCGATCGCCGCGGCGGCTGCCTTCTTCCTCTATCTCGCGATCGGGTCCCCGGGGCCGTCGAACGAGCCCGCCGCGCCCTCACACATCGCCATCGCACCCGAGGACGATCTCCTCGCGCCGGAGCTCGATCTCGACGACGAGGAAATCGCGATCGCCCTCGGCTACGGCGAGGGAGCGAGCCTCGTGCCCGGCGTCGACGATGCCGACCTGCCGGTGATCGACGCCCTCGAAGTGCTCGACTACATGAAGGAGATGTCGGTGGTGTCGGACCGGGAGGCGGAGGGTCGAGGATGACGCGACGCCGATCAGGCCACGACCGGGTGCTCTGCGCGCTTTCGACGATCGTCGTCTTCTTGTGGGCTGGTGCGGCCTTCGCCGAAGACGAGGCCGAGGTCGCACGCGAGGCGCCGTCCCATCGCGAGCGCATGCTCGAACGATGGCAGAACGCGACGCCGGAGGAGCGCCGGGCGGTCCGGTCCGAGATCCGCGAGCGCTGGGAGGACGCGTCGCCTCGCGAACGCCGCCAGGCGCGCAGAAGGCTCCGCGCGCTGGAACGCGCGCTCCCGGAGTTCTCCCCGATCGAGCGGCTGATGCTGCTGCGCGCGGCGGCGGAGCTGCCCGAGTCCGACCGCAAGCGGCTGCGCCGGAACATCCGCGGGATCGACGACCTCGAGCCGGCGGAGCGGCGCGCGTTCCTCGACGAACTCCGCGACCTGGTCGAGGGCCAGGCCGGCGAGGTCGAGCGCTTCCAGCGCAACCGCGAGCGCTGGCGCGACATGTCCGACGCGGAGCGGGACGAAGCGCGCGAGCAGATGAACAAGCTGCGCGAGATGAGCGTCGAAGAGCGCCGCGCGCTGCTCCGGGAAATGGAAGCGGCGAAGGGGCGTTAGTCGTCGCTTCTCGTCAGCCTTCCGCCAGCAGCCCGCGCAGGACCACGCGGGTGTGCGCGAGCAGGATCTCGCCGAAGTCGCGCGACTGCGTCGGGTGTCCCTGCCGCTGGAGGATCTCGGCGACACCGGGCGCGGGGTTCGCGCTCGGCCAGGCGCCGGCGATGAAGAAGCCCAGGTACAGGACGAACTGGTCGGTGGCCTCGACCGACAGATCGGGGAGCGCGCGCCGGATCGCGTCGGTCGAACCGAAGACGCGTTCGTGGAAGTCGCGCTTGAACTCCGCGACCGCCGGCGGGCTGACGTTGCGCTCCATCACGGAGTAGATCGCGCTGTACAACGTGCAGACCCTCGGGCGGCCGACGGTCGCGGCGACGAAAGCCGCGGCGACTGCATCGACGTCGCCCGATCCGGCGAGAGGCCCGAGGCGGGTCTGGATGTCTCCCATCCACTCGGAGCTCTCGGCGAGGGTCAGCTCGAGCAGGATCGCCTCGCGGCTCTCGAAGTAGCGGTAGCAATTGGCCTTCGAGAGCCCGGCGCGCCGCGCGATCTCCGACAGCGTCGCGCCCTCGACGCCCGCCTCGTCGAGGAGGGCCGTCGTCGCCTCGAGGATCGCGCGGCGCCGTTCGGCCTTCTGCTCCGGGCGGCGGGCGCGCTGCCAATCGCCGTCGATGGGGACAGCGGGGCCTGAGGCGGGGCTGGAAGGGCTTTCGGGTGTCATCGGGGGAGGAAGATAGGCCGGGTCTTGACAAGGAACCAGTGGTTTCTTAATAAAAGACCATCGGTTTCTAATGGCCCGCGAAGGAGAATCCAAGTGTCGACCCAGAAGACCGTCCTGATCACCGGCTGCTCCACCGGAATCGGCCGCCTCGCTGCCGAGACCTTCCACGCGAAGGGTTGGAACGTGGTGGCGACCATGCGCCGCCCGGAGGCGGGCAAGGACCTCGCGGAGCTGGATCGTGTAATCGTCGAGCGCCTCGACGTGACCGACCCGGGCAGCGTCGCGAGCGCCGTCCAGGCGACGCTCGACCAGTTCGGATCGATCGACGTGCTCGTCAACAACGCCGGCTACGGCGGCCACGCCCTGCTCGAGCAATCGAGCGATCGCATGATCCGGGACATGTACGAGACGAACGTGTTCGGCGTGATGAACACCTGCCGTGCGGTCCTTCCGATCATGCGCGCCCAGAAGGGCGGCGTGATCGTGAACGTCACGTCGATGGCCGGTCTCATGGCCCTCCCGACCGACTCCGTCTACACGTCGACGAAATACGCGGTCGAAGGCATGACCGAAGGCCTCGCCCTCGAGTGCAAGCCACTGAACATCCTCGCGAAGACGGTCGCGCCCGGCGCCTACATGACGACGGCATTCGGCTCGAACAACGACGACGTCGACATGCAGGCTGGGCCCCCGGAGCTGGCCGAGTACGCGCAGAAGCTGCGCGAGCACCTGATGGCGGTCGTGGCGGGCGAAGGCGGGACGACCGCGGATCCCCAGGAGGTCGCGGACGCCATCTACGCCTGCGCGACCGACCCGGACATGCCGGTCCACAACCCGGTCGGCAACGATGCCGAGATGTTGATGGGACTGATGGGTGGCGCGCCGCGCCAGGACTTCATCGTGCAGCTCGAGCAGATGCTGCTTCCGCAGTAGGAGGGGCCCGATGCGTAGAATGACGGAACGGATGATTCGGCTGACCGGGGTCGCGTGCGCCGCGATCGGGCTCTCGGGCTGCAAGTCGGTACACGCCGATCTCGTCGTCCCGGCGGAGCCTTCCGAGATCTGGGCCGTGCTGATGGACGGCGAACACTACGGCGAATGGAACACGGTGCTCGTCGAGGTCGAGGGCGAGTTCCGCGAGGGCGCCACGATGACCTATCAGATGATGTCGCCCGATGGGACGACGACGCCTGTCGACGCCGAGATCGTGAAGCTCGACCCCGAACGCGAGCTCAACCAGAACGGCGGCTACCCGGGCATCATGACCTTCGACCACCACTGGATCCTCGAGCCCGTCGACGGCGGGACGAGGGTGACGCAGCACGAGGACTACACCGGCGTGGGCGTGTTGTTCTGGGATCCGAGCTGGTTCGAGACCGCGTACGCGCGCGGGATCGAGGCGCTGCGGGATCGGCTCGCCGAGCGCGGCGACCCGTGAGCGACGCGAAGAAACCGAACCGCATCGGATTCATCGGGCTCGGAGCGATGGGCGAACCGATGGCGAGGAATCTCTTCGCGGGTGGGTTCCAGGTCACGAGCTGCGCGAACCGGAATCGCGAGCCCTTCGAGCGCCTCGCATCCGATGGACTCGAAGAACGCGAGAACGCCGCCGCCGTCGGGGCCGACGCGGAAATCCTGATGTCGATCGTCTTCGACGAGGAACAAACGGATCGAATCCTCCGCGGCGAGACCGGCGCACTCTCGACGATGCGGCCGGGCTCGACCCTGATCGTGATGAGCACCGTGTCGCCCGGCTATTGCCGTGCGCTCCGCGACGAAGCCGCCGAGCGGGACATCCGCGTTCTCGACTGCCCCGTGAGCGGCCTGCCCGCCGGTGCGGAAGCGGCGACGCTCTCCTTGATGATCGGGGGCGACCCCGAGGCGATCGAGCACTGCCGCGAGGCGCTCGAGACGATGGGGACCGTCCTGCCTTGCGGCGACGTCGGAATGGGCCAGATCGTGAAGCTCGGAAACAACGCGATGGTGATCGGGACGATGGGGCTGCTGCTCGAAGTGCGCGACCTCGTGCAGGGCTACGGCATGGAGTTCGAGGACTTCAAGACCATCCTGAACCAGTCGACCGGGCGCAGCTTCGTGTCGGAATCGATGCGGCTGCCGCGATCCTCGAACCTCGCGAGGGCGATGCCTCGCAAGGACGTGGGGATCGCACTCGCGTCGGGGGCGGCTTGCGATACGAGCATGCCGATGCTCTCGACGTGCTTCGAAGAGAAACTTCGCGAGCCGGCCGACTAGCCCCGGCAGACGATCCGACCGGGGATTGGAGGCGACATGCAGACATACGACGGACTCGATCTCGTGGACGCGACACAGTACGCACGCTCTGGCTATCCACACGACAGCTGGGCGCGACTCCGCCGCGAAGACCCGCTCGCATGGTTCGAGCCCGAGGGCTACAGGGGCTTCTGGGCCGTCACGAAGCACGCCGACATCTGCGAGATCTCGAAGCAGCCGGAGCGCTTCTCGAGCGAACCGCGTCTCACGATCCTCGACCGCGCGCGAGAGCAGGTCGAGTCGATCGGCAGCCAGATGCGCACGATCGTGAACATGGACCCGCCGGATCACCGCACCTATCGCGGGCTCGCGAGCCCCTGGTTCACGCCGCGCAACCTCCGAATGCTCGAAGAGCGAATGGTCGAGTCCGCTCGTGCCCTGGTCGATGGGCTCGCGGGCGACGGGGAGGAGATGGAGTCCGACTTCGTCCCGACGGTCGCCGCGCTCCATCCCCTGAGGCTGATCGCGCATCTCTTCGGACTGGACGAAGCCGACGAGCCCTTCGTGCTGCAGGCGACGAACCAGATGTTTGGCGCACAGGATCCGGAGTTCCAACGCGAAGGCGCCGTCGAGGAGGCGGGTGCCGCGCTGCGCGACGAGTTCTTCGCGTTCTTCGCCCGCGTCGCGCGGGAACGGCGGGAGCGTCCCGGCGACGATCTCGCGAGCATACTCGCCGGCGCCGAGATCGATGGCAAGCCGATCCCCGAGCTCGAGCTGCTCAGCTACTACCTGATCGTCCTCACGGCAGGGCACGAAACCACCCGGAACGCGCTCTCGGGCGGGCTGCTCGCGTTGATCGAGCATCCGGTCGAGCTCGCGAAGCTGCGCGAGGACATCGGCCTCGCGGCATCGGCCGCGGACGAGATCGTGCGCTGGACGACGCCGGTGAACCACTTCGTTCGAACCGCGACCGAGGACTACGAGCTGCGCGGTCAGAAAATTCGCGCCGGAGATTCCCTCGCGCTCTTCTACGCCTCGGCCAACCGCGACGAAGAAATCTTCGACGACCCCTTCGCCTTCCGCGTGGATCGCAGCCCGAACCCCCACCTGGGCTTCGGCATCGGCGAGCACTTCTGTCTCGGAGCGACTCTCGCGCGAATGGAGATCCGGGTCCTGCTCGAAGAATTGATTCCCCGGCTCGAGTCGATCGAGCTCGTGGGCGAACCGCGTCGCCTGGCGTCCAGTTTCGTCGGTGGTGTGAAACATCTGCCCATACGCTGTCGTATCCGACATCCCCGGCGCGACTGACTCCACCCCTTGGCCGGCGCCGTCGCGGGCCGCGATCGAAGGAGCACTCGACATGGCAATGCAGATCGAATCCGACGAGAACAACGCATGGCGACTCGAGACACCCGGCAATGACGGGTGGAAGCGGTCGGCGCGTCCGGACGCGACCGACAAGTTCTTCATGTGTTCGGCGGATGGTCACGTCCAGGAGCCGAATACCTTCCTGAAGGATCGGATCGACGAGCGGTATCACGCGCGCCTGCCCGGCGTGATCCAGGTGCCCACCGAGAAGGGGGCGAGCTCGGATCCGGCGCTCTATCAGAAGACGGAAGGGTTCCGCCCGGCGAAGATCAACTGGACCAAGCCCCTCGAAGGACTCGACAAGCGTCGCCAGGAGGGTGGCCGGGACCCGAAGGTGCGCCTCGACGATCTCGCGATCGATGGAGTCGATGCCGAGGTCCTCTTTCCGAACAAGGGGCTCACGATGTGGGCCACACCGGACGCGCAGTTCAGTCACGCCATGTGCAAGGCGTACAACGAGTGGGCGTGGGATGACTATGGCGCCTACAACGATCGTCTCGCGCCGATGGCTGCGATCGCACCGATGGCGATGGAAGAGTCGATCCAGGAGATCCAACGCGTGGCGAAGATCGGCTTCAAGGGCCTCTCGCTTCCTTGCAAGCCGGTCTGGGGGGCGCCGGATGTCGATGATCTCAACTACAACCTGAAGGAGTTCGAGCCGCTCTGGGACTGCATCGAAGACGCCGAGCTCCCGATCACCTTCCACGTTTCGACCGGTCGCGATCCGCGCACGTCGCGCAGCAACGGCGGCGCGATCGTGAACTACGTGATCCACTCCCTGTCCCCGACCGCGGAGCCGATCGTGAACATCTGCGCTTCGGGTGTCGCCGAGCGACATCCGAAGCTCTTCTTCGGCACGATCGAGGCGGGGATCGGCTGGGTGCCCTTCGTGCTCGACGCGATGGACGAGGCCTACCGGAAGCACCACATGTGGGTGCGCCCGAAGCTCGACATGCTGCCGAGCGACTATTTCCGACGTCAGGGCTTCGCGAGCTTCCAGGAGGACCGCGCTGGTCTGCTGCTCGCCAAGGAGTTCGGCACCGTGGACAACCTGCTCTGGGCGAGCGATTTCCCGCATCACGAAGGGTCGTGGCCGTATTCCGCGCAGGCCATCGAGCGCACGATGGGTCATTTCGACGACTCCGAGCGCGCGAAGATCCTCGGCCTGAACGCGGCGCGGATCTTCAAGTTCGACATTCCGGAGCGATACCTCGCTCGATGACACGCGGCGGCCACGGCCGACCGGCGTTGCCCCATTCCCGCATCGAACCCCCAGGACAACCGAGGAGACCGACATGTCCCGATCCAATGAAACCGTGCTCATCACCGGCGCATCCGCCGGGATCGGCAAGGACGCCGCTCACGCCCTGATCGACGCCGGCTACACCGTGTATGCCGCGGCGCGAAGACTCGACGCGATGGACGAGCTGAAGTCTCGTGGTGCCACGACGATCAAGATGGACGTAACCAGCGAAGACGACGTGCGCGCGGTCGTCGATCAAATCACCCGCGAGCGCGGTGGGGTCGACATCCTCGTCAACAACGCCGGTTACGCCGATCAGGGCTCGGTCGAAGACATGTCCCAGGCGGATGCGCGCGCGATCTTCGACGTGAACCTCTTCGGGCTCGGCCGCCTCACGCAGCTGGCTCTTCCCCATATGCGCGAGCAGGGGAAAGGTCGCATCATCAACATCTCGTCCGCGGGCGGGAAGGTGCCCCTGCCGCTCTGTGCCTGGTACATCGCTTCCAAGCACGCCCTCGAAGGCTGGAGCGACAGCCTGCGCATGGAAACCGCGCAGTTCGGCATCAAGGTCGTCATCATCGAGCCCGGCACGATCGACACCGAGTTCAACGACGTGGCATTCAGCAAGTTCGTCGAGCGAACGGGTGACAGCGCCTACCGCCCCATGGTCGACCGATTCATCAAGCTGGTGGAGGACATGGGCGGTTCGGAGCCGTCGGTCGTGACGAAGGTGATCATGAAGGCGGTCGACGCGAAGAAGCCGAAGATCCGATACCTCGCCGGCAACATGGCGGGGGTGACCATGAGCGTGCGGAAGTGGCTCGGCGACGCCGTCTACGATCGTATGATCGCCGGCATGGTCAAGTAGTCGAGCGCTCCCATTCGAATGCTCGAAGCCGCGGCGTTCTGGATCCCGCACTCCGTCGCCGAAGGGCGCTACCGCCTCCTCGCCTCGGACGCGGCCTGCGTCGGCATACCCGGACGCACGGCGCCCATGGGTGGCGTCACGACGGGTGCCGCGATCGAAGCCATGGAGCATGCGACCGACTGCGCGCTGGTCTGGTCGAGCGCTCAATTCCTGCGCGCCGCGCCGGTCGAGACCGACTTCGCGATCGACGTCGAAGTCGTCGGCGGGAGCGAACGCCGGCCGCAGGCGCGGGCGACGCTCGCGGATGAGGACGGACCGATCGTGATCGTGAGCGGGGCACTCGGACCTTCGAGCGAGCGGGAAGGGGGCGGACACACGTTCGTGTCGGCCCCAACCGTCACCGCTCCCCTCGATTGTCCCCTCGACGCGCCCTCTGCGTCGCTCGCCTCCGGCGGACTCTTCGATCAACTCGAGCGCCGGCTCGCGGGCCGAGACGAAGGAGCGGGCACTCAGTCGGTCTGGTTCCGGTCGACCGCGGGCCATTCCTTCTCCGCCGGCCTCCTCGCGATCCTCGCGGACTTCGTGGCTGGCGCGCACGCTGATACGCGCGGCAGTGTCGGCCTCGACAACACGCTGCGGATCGCGGCGATCCCCGAAACCGAATGGGTGCTCGCCCAGACCCGGATCGCCCACATCGGCGCCCGCCTCTTCCACGGCGGCATGGAGATGTATTCGGACGCGGGGGCGCTGATGGCGATCGCGAGTCTGAGCAGCGTTCGCCCCCGTCGCCGCACCGCGGAGTAGCGCCGCCGGTCACGCGGTATCCTCCCGCCGAGGAGCCGCGCGTGACCCGACAGACCCTCGCCGATCGCACCGTCGTCTACAGCGACACCGTCGTCGCCTTCGCCCTCGTGAACGGCTTCGCCTTCCTGATTTCGTTGGCGGATCCGGACATCCGATGTTCGATCGCGGCGGTGGCCGGGGTGACGTTGGTCGCGAACGTGATCATGCCGATCGTCGCGACCCGGGCGTTGTTCTGGCTGCGAGGCTACGAGACGCGGCTGCGCGCCCCGGTGGATCCCGACGACGAGGAAGCCGACTCGTCCACCACCGGGGATCCCCTCGTTGCGCGCTTCCGCTCGCGGCTCTTCACCGTTCGCCTCGTCCTGATCTGGGTCTTCGCCGGGATCGTGATCGTCGGGATCTATGGCGCGACGCTGGATCCGAGCTGCAGCATGGCGAGTGCAGGCGCGCGATGAGTGGGCAGGTCGTCGACCTCGAGATCGATCGCAGCCGCTGCGTCCTCTGCGGCGAACCCAACGCGTGCGTGATGGAGCGTCGCGCGAAGGGTGAGCAGGTCGACGACCCGTGCTGGTGCGTCGCGCGCGTGTTCCCGGCGGACGTGCTCGAGCGGGCGAATGCCCGCGACGAGGGCGCGAGCTGCATCTGCGAGGCCTGCCTCGATCGCGCGAACGAAGACGCGGGGCGTTAGGCGCGCGGCTTCTCCGCGATTCGCCGCACCTGGCGCAGTCCCCCCGACACGTGCCGCGCCTGCAGGCCCTCGCGGCGCATCAGGTCGGCGAGATGCGCGCTCTTGAGGCCGAACTCGCAGTAGAGCACGTAATGCTGGTCCGGGTCGAACGACGCGTAGGCCCGGAGCGCGTTCGGGAAGTCGAGGAAGAGCGCGTCGGGGTAGTGCCAGGTGGCGTAGGCCGCTTTGGGGCGTAGGTCGATCACGGTGTCCCGGGGACCGATCTCTCGCGCCGCCAGATCCTCGGCGTCCCAGGCGGACAGATCGAGGTCGTTCAACTGGTAGTGGGTCCGCGACTCGAGCGCTTCGTCGAGGACCGCGGGATCGAGCTTCGCCTCCTCTTCGAGGATGTCGTCGAGGCGCGCGTGGGTCGCCGGCTTCGAAGGGACGATCGCGCAGTACTCCCCGACCTTCGCGGAGAGATCGTGCGTCCCGACGAGCTTCGACTCGGCGATGATCTCGTTCTTGTTGCTTCCGATCAGCGGCCGCAGGATCGGGAGCTTCGCGCCCTCGGAGATGACCGACAGGTTCTGCAGCGTCTGCGACGAGACCTGGCCGATCGCTTCGCCGGTCACGATCGCGCCCGCTTCCCAGCGCGCGGCCACCGCTTCCGCGGCCCGCAACATCAGTCGCTTCAGGATGATCTGCCAGAAGCGGGTCGTGACCTTGTCCTGGATCTCGCGACTGACCGGGTCGAAGTCGATCGCGTGGAAGCGCGGTCGCGTGCCCTGCTGCCAGCGATCCGCGAGACATTTCGCGATCTGCAGCGTCTCGAGCTCGTGCTGTCGGCCGCCGAGGTTGCAGAACACGTAGTCGAGGGCGACGCCCCGACGCAGCAATCGCCAGGAGGCGACGGGCGAGTCGAAGCCCCCCGAGAGCAGGCTGACGGCGCGGCCCTCGGTGCCGAGCGGGAGCCCGCCGGCGCCGGCTTCGTTCGCGATGAAGTAGTAGGCCTGGTCCGCGTCGACCTCGACGAAGATGGTCGTCTCGGGATCGCTCAGGTCGACTCGAGCGGCCCCGGGTAGAAGGGCCGTCCCGAGGTCTCGCTCGACGTCCCCGGATCGGATCGGCACCTCGTTGCGATCGCCGACGCGGCGGGCGCGGACCGCGAAGCGCCGGTCGCGCACGTGCTCCGCGCCGAAGGCCTCCCCCTCCCGGACGACGTCCTCGAGGCCCGACCACGGCACCGCGTGCGTGATGGAAACCGACTGAACGCCGAAGACCCGGGCGAAGCGCTCCGCCATGGCGTCGTCGTCCGGGAGTACCGCGTCCCTCTTCCCGGTCAGCAGCTCGAGTTCGACGAAGAGCCGATTGCGCTCGCGCAGCACCCGCCCCGCGCGTCCGCTCGTCTTGAGCGAGGCGCGCAGGTTCTCGACGAGACGCGAGGTCATGCGGCGTCGCGTCGCGTCGGCCTTGGTCGTGAGGTCACCGCTGAAGCGAAGGAGGAAGAGCGACGGCTTCGCCGCGTCTCCGGTCGATTCGGCGCTCACGCCTGATTCTGTGTCGGGGTCGTTCACCACGTTCCTGGTTCGCCGGACGGTGCAACCGTCGCTTCTCGCGCCGGATCCGTCTCGTTCGCGCGGTATCATACCGGCCGATGAATCGTCTGCGCCTCTACCGTGTCTTGATGGGCTCGCTGGCCGTTGCGTTCTTCGCGTTCGGCGTCGCGATGGTCGCCGCGTTCTTCCTCTACCAGCGCCCCAACTCGACGCCCCTCGTCCCGACCGGGCCGATCGGCCACTACTTCGTGGCGTTCACCGGTTGCGCGTTGATCGGCTGGGCCGGTGGGCTCGTGGGCGCCGCGCGGGATCCCTTCTCGTCGCGGTCGGTGGGCACGATGACGATCGTCATGCTCGTGCTGATGGCGTTCATCCGGATGGTCGCGTGGATCATCGGCGACTACTACGAGTGGCTCGGGGACGCGCCCCGGACCGAGGCGACGGGGTTCCTGGTCCTCGCCCTCGTGCTGATCTGGCTGAAGCCGACGGTGGCGCAGAGCCGCACGCGCGAACCAAAACCCGGCGCTGCCGCGGAAGGAGAAGAAGCATGATCCTGCGTGGACTCGCGAGCCTCGTCGTACTCGGCCTGCTCGTGCTCAATCTGATGCTTCCGACGACGCCGGGAATGGCGCGCGGCCCCGAGAACCAGGTGCGGAGCGACGTCGAGACCGGTCTCGCGATCGGACGCTCGCTGCCTGCGCTCAGCCTCTTCGATCTGCAGGGACGCGCGTACACCCGCGAAGATCTGCTCGGACACCGCGTCCTGCTCACCTTCGAGCGCTCGGTCGACTGGTGACCGTTCACGAAGGCGCGGCTCGTCGAGCTGCGGAAGACGTTCGAGTCGACGCCGGACCTGCAGATCGTGTGGGTGATGGCGGAGTCCCAGATCAACGAACGCAGTCGGGTCTTCATCGACGAGCTCGGCCTTTCGAACCGGATCCTGTTCCTGTCGGATCCGAAGAGCGAGCTGATAAGGACCCTCGGCATCCTGAAGCAGGAGCCCGAGGCGATCGAGCAGGGGGTGCCCCACCCCACGACCCTGCTGCTCGACGCCGAAGGCACGATCCGCTTCGTCGATGTCCGCGAGGACTTCCATTTCTGGCTGGATCCTGTCGCGGTCGAGGAAGCGCTCGCGCGTTCGGATTGGTGAGCAATGCCAGAGCGGTGCGTTTCGTCACATGGAAATCCAAACGAAACGCGTAGTTGGAGGGCCCCGGGTTCGGTCCGCGCGCTTGCAGGAGCCCGCGGGAACCCCGATTATCTCGATCGATTCGGTTGCCCGAGGGATCCGGATCGGCGGAACCGACGTGGGGCCCACGACGTCCGAGCGAACGCTCGGCGGCGCCGCGCACGGACCAAAGTGAAGGCCCCCCCGCTGCCGTTCGGCGGGCTTCGAGGCTCCGGTCCCGAAGACCTAAACGTGTATAGAAGATCGATGAGCCGTTCCCGGAACCCGCGCCCCTCGCGCCCCCGGCAGCTCGTCGTGGAGGCAACGACCGAGTCATGACCCGACGAATTTCCACCTCGACCGAGAAGCGGCTGATCCTCTACCTCGCGATCGCACTGGTTGCCTTCGTGGCGGCCTGCCAGACGACGCCGGAACCGGTCGAGGAAATGCCCGACACCAGCGAGTTCCGGGAGGCGCCCACGCCGCCGCCGCCGACCGTCGCTGACACGACGATCTCGGCCGCGAACATCTCGATCTCGCCCGTCTACTTCGACCTCGACGACTCGACGATCAAGTCGGAGTTCGCCGACGTGCTGCAGGGCGCGGCCGACGCGCTTCGGGAGTCCGGTGCCTCCATCACGATCGAGGGCCACTGTGACGAGCGCGGCTCCGACGAGTACAACATCGCCCTGGGCGAGCGCCGCGCGAACGCGGTCCGCGCGTACCTCTACAACCTGGGCGTCCCGAACGGTCAGATGAGCGTCGTCAGCTACGGCGAGGCCCGCCCTGCCGTGAACGGCACGAGCGAGACCGCCTGGCAGCTGAACCGCCGCGCGCAGTTCGTGGTGCGCTAGGGCGAGAGCCAGCGATTCGTTTCGAAGAGCGCCGGTGGATGCGATCGCATCCGCCGGCTTTATTCGATTGGCCGCGGGCGCTCTTCGATTGGCCGCAGGCGCTTTTCGATTGGCCGCAGGCACTCTTCGATTGGCCGCCAACAGCCGCGGGCGGGGCGCAGTCGACCCCGAGCCCCGTCGTCCACACGCCGTGAACCCCCGCTCCTGCTTGGCTCGCCCTGCGGCCGGGTGATATGGTGCGGATCCGGTCGCTCGAAACCGATTCGCCGCGACCTTTTACAGTTGGCCCGACGGCCTGGCCGCAGGCGCCTTCGTCCTCCCCCCGTTCCAATCTGCTCGGTCCATCCGGCCCCCCGGATCTGCGAGCTGGAGTCCTCACATGTCCCTTCACGGCGGAAAGCTCGCGGCCAAGGCCCTCAAGGAGGCCGGCGTCGAGGTCGTCTTCACCCTCTCCGGCGGGCACATCATGCCCCTCTACGACGGCTGCATCGACGAAGGGATCAAGATCGTCGACGTTCGCCACGAGCAGGCCGCCGTCCACGCCGCGGACTCCTGGGCGCGCTGCAATCCGGGCTCGATCGGTGTTGCCGCGATCACCGCCGGCCCCGGCGTGACCGACGGCGTGACCGGGATCGCGAACGCCTGGCGCGCGAACTCTCCGATCCTGGTCTTCGGCGGCCAGGGCCCCTTCGAGAATCTTCGCCGCGGCTCCCTCCAGGAGATGGACCACCTCGGTGTCGTCCGCCCGATCACGAAGTACTGCGACGCGGTCTACGAGTCGAAGCGCATCCCGGAGTACATCGAGCTGGCCGTCCGCCACGCCGTCTCCGGCATCCCCGGCCCCGCCTATCTCGAGATCCCGATGGACATCTTCATGGGGGGCGTCGAGGAAGAGGTCGCGATCCCGAAGATCCGCACCAACCCGCCGCGCTTGTCACCTGACCGCGACGAGGTCCAGAAGGCGGTCGAGCTCCTCAGCCAGGCCCACCGTCCGATGCTGATGGCCGGCACGAGCGTGAAGTGGTCCTACGCGTCGGAATCGATGAACTCGTTCATCTCCGACACGCACATGCCGACGTACACGAACGGCATGGGGCGCGGCACGGTCCCGCCGGACTCGCCGGAGTTCCTGAACCGCTCGCGTCGCGACGCGCTCCAGAAGATCGACCTGATCATTCTCGCGGGCACGCTACTCGATTTCCGCATGCGCTTCGGCCAGACGATCCCGGCGGACGCGAAGATCATCCAGCTCGACATGGACGCGACCCTGATCGGTCAGAACCGCCAGGCGGACGTGCCGCTCGTGGGCAACCTCGCTTGCACGTTCGACGCGCTCAGCGAAGAGATCGAGAAGCAGGGCGCGAAGCTCGACTTCACGCCCTGGCGCGACGAGCTGCGCGAGATCGAGAACAAGGCCGAGGCGAAGGTCCAGGCCGCGCTGAATAGCGACGAGGTCCCGATCGACCCCCAGCGCATGTGTCGCGAGGTTCGTGACTGGCTCGACACCCTCCCAGGAGAGGAGCCGCCGATCGTGATCGGCGACGGCGGCGACATCGTCGCGACCTCGGCCAAGATCATCCCGGTGAAGGGGGAAGGCGCCTGGATGGACCCGGGCCCGCTCGGAACCCTCGGCGTCGGCATGCCCTTCGCGCTGGCCGCGAAGCTGGCCCACCCGGATCGCCCGGTGGTGATCATGTACGGCGACGGCTCGTTCGGCTTCAACGGCATGGAGTACGACACCGCCGTCCGCTTCGGCCTCCCGATCATCGGCATCGTCGGCAACGACGGTGCCTGGGGGCAGATGATGCGACCCCAGGGCGCCATCTACGGCTGGGATCGGCTCGAAGGCGTGCTGCTGAACCGCACCCGCTACGACAAGGTCGTCGAGGCGCTCGGCGGGCATGGCGAGCACGTGACCGAGCCGGATCAGCTGCGTCCCGCTCTCGAGCGCGCCGCCGCTTCCGGCCTGCCGGCGCTCATCAACGTCGAGATCCGCCAGGATCGCGAATACGCCGGCGGGATTTATGTCTAGCCATGGTCCGTTCTGGGCGAATTCGTCGCGTCGGGCCCCTTCGGCGACGTCCAGTTAACGCGGTCGATTCGGCTTCGGGCAGGCGGCGAGAGGCCGAATGAGTTTTCAGCTCGAGCAGCGTGATCCGGACGAGCTCGGGCTCGATCTGGGGGCGTTGCAGCCCTGGCTCGCGGAGCTGGGGCCCGTCGCGGTCGTCGATCTCGAGACGACCGGGCTGCCCGAGAGCCGCTCCGCGGAGATCATCGAGATCGGTGTGCTGTTGCTCGATCCCGGGCTGGCGACCGTCGGCGTCGGGTCGAGCCTCGTGCGGCCGACGCGGCCGATTCCGGCGCTCGTGAGTCGATTGACCGGGCTCGTCGACGAGGACGTCGAGACGGCGCCGCGCATGATCGCGCTGCGAGGCGGGATCCGGGAGGTACTCGCGGGGCGGACGCTCGTCGCGCATCAGGCGGACTTCGAGCGCGCGTTCCTGCGCAAGGAGATCGACCCGGGGCTCGGCAGCGCGCGCTATCTCGACACGCAGGACGTGCTCGCGATCACGCACCCCGACACGCCCGACCTTCGACTCGAGACCTTCGTGCGCACGCTGCTGGGTCGGGAGGAGCGCCATCGCGCGTTCGAGGACGCGCTCGATGCAGCCGCGGTTCTCGGGGTCGTCGCGCGGGGTGCCGCCGACGGCGAGGCACGTTATGCGGAGGCGCGCCGGATCCTGGCGCGCCACCTGCCGAGCTCGCCGTGGCGGGCGCTGCTCGAAGAGGGGGCCCGGCCGCCCGACGAGGGCGACGCGGACGATCTCTTCGTGGTCGACGACGAAGGCGAGGACTTCGACTTCTCGGAGCTCGCTTCGGAGGGCGCGCGGCGACGGGTGCCGCGGGACGACACCTCGGATACGACGAACGGGCGGGACGCGCGTTTTCTCGAGATCGGCGCGAGCGACGAAGTGCCGGTGCCCTTCGAGCTGGCCGCGATCGAGGACGCGCTGTCGGACGCCGATCGCGGTCTGCGTCATTTTCCGGGCTACCGCGTGCGGGAAGAGCAGCTCGCTCTGGCGCGCGAGTTCTTCCATGTCTTCGAGGACGGCGGGATCGCGAAGCTCGAGGGCGGAACGGGGGTCGGCAAGTCGCTCGCCTATCTCGCGGTCGCGATTCCGTTCGCGGTCGCCCGCGCGCAGGAGGGCTCGAAGGAACCGGTCGTGCTGTCGACGCGCACGAAGCTCCTGCAGGACCAGCTTCTGCGGAAGGACATCGCCGCCGCAGCGCGCTTCCTCGGATATCCGGGCCTGCGCGCGCTCTCGATCAAGGGGCGCGCGAACTACGTCTGCGAGCGCCGCCTCGGCGCCGCGCTCGGGGAGGCCTCGGACCCGGCGCTCCTCGACGACCTGCGCGAGGACTACGCGCTGCTCGAGGCCTGCGCGCGCATCCGACCGAACGGTGAGATCGGGACGGTGCCCGCGGCGCTCCTTCGTCGCCACCCGCGACTGCGCGAGCTGTTGCGGGCGAGTGTCGCCGTTCGCTCGGACCAGTGCTCGCGGGAACAATGCGCCCACGAGCGGCGCTGCCCCTTCGGTCGCCATCGCCGCTCCCTCGCAAAGGCCCACCTGGTCGTCGCGAACCACGACCTCCTACTGCGTTGGCCGCCGGACTATCCGGCCTTCGCGCAGGTCGTGATGGACGAGGGACACGAAGTCGGGGGTGTCGCCGAGGAGGTGTACGCGATCCGGGTTCGGCCCGAGGACGTGGCCGAGCGCCTCGACGATCTCTTCGGCGCGCCGGTCAAGCGGGCCCAGCGACGTTATGCGACGAGCGGGCTCGTCGCGCAGCCGGACTCGAAGGCCGAGGAGGCGACGCTGCGGCAGAACCGGCGCGACCTGATGCTCGAGCTGATCGGGTTGGGAAGAACGATGGCCGAGGGGGCGGACGCGTTCGGGGGCGTCGAGTTCACGGCGGACGCCGCCCGACGGTTTCACGGGGCCGGCGACGTGGCCGAGACCGCCGCGCACCGGCTCGAAGCGATCGCGGCGCACGCGAGCCGACAGGGTCCTGCGAAGCGCCTGGTGTCTGGAGAAGACAAGGACGGCCTGCCGACCGGGCCCGAGCGCGATCTCGACGCCGAAGAGGAGGCCGAACGTTCGATCACGGCGCACGTGGAAGCTTTGTCAGGCGCGGCTCATGGTCTGCGAGTCGCGTTCGCGCCGCAGGGCAATGACTCTTCCGGGGAGTACGTAGCCGCCTTCGAAGGCCTCGAGAGCCCCTACGATCGCTGGTCGCTCGTGCTGCGGCCGGTCGCGCCGGGGGAGGCGTTTCGCGAGGAGTTCCTCGGGAAGGTCGAGGGCCTGGCGGTCGTCTCTGCGACCCTCTTCGTGGGCAACGACGACCACGCGGCCCTCGGCGAGGTCGGCCTCGCCGGAAACGACATGCCCGAGAGTTGGAGCCGCGCCGTCGGCTCGCCCTTTCCGTATGCGGAGTCGATGCGGGTCGTGGCGCTCGAGCACGACCCGGCCCTCGCCCAGGACCTCGTCGAGGAGACCGCGCGGACTCTGGCGACCCTGGCGCGGGTGATGCGCGGCCGGACGCTCGGACTCTTCACGAGCCTCGCGCGCATGCGCGACACGGCGGATCGGCTGAGTCAGCTCCTCGAGGGCGAGGGGATCGAAGTCCTGCTGCCGCGTCGGGCGAGCGACGATCCCGGCGCGCTGGTCGATCGCTTCCGGAAGGCGAAGGGCGGGGCGGTCCTGCTCGGTGCCCGCCGCTTCTGGCAGGGCATCGACGTGCGCGGCGAAGACCTCCAGGCGGTCGTGATCGAGAAATTGCCCTTCGACGTCCCGACAGAGCTGAGGAAACGCAGGGACGATCGGCTTCGAGCGATGGGAGAGGATCCGTTCCGGCGCGCTGCGCTCGGGCGCATGCTGCTGCACCTGAAGCAGATGTCAGGCCGGCTCATCCGGAGCGAGACGGATCGCGGGCTCGTGGTGATCGTCGACGCCCGCCGGGACCGCGGATACTTCTCACGATTGATCGATGCTTTTCCCGAGGGGGTCAACATGGAGGTCGCCGCGATCGACGAGCTGCCGGAGATCGTTCGTGCCCTGCGCCTCGGGGGTTGAGGGCGGGTTCTCTCCCGATCTCCGATCGACCCCTTGACTTCGTTTGACTTGCGGTCACTATTCCGCGCCTACGGCTTGCTGCCGAAGTTTTGCCATAGATTTGCACTTTCGGTCGCGATTGATCGCTACCGTTCCGGAAGTCGGAAATCCCGATCGGATTCGGCCCCTTACCCGGACGGATCGGCTCGGATTCCGTGTCGCAGCAGGCTGTGTCCACGCTCCTGACGCGCCCCGCTTCCCCAGCGGCGGCAGATCGGGCCGATCAGGGCTGATCGGATTCGCGTGGGATGGTTTCACCCCCCATTTTCGTCACCGCGAGCTGTGAGCGGAGTTCATGGATGAGCTCACTCGTTCCTCGCCGCGGGCTGTGAGCGGAGTTCACGGATGAGCTCACTCGCTGACGGTCTACGTTTGGCTGCAGGGCCACACGGCGAAAAGGCAGTCGATCAAGATCGCGCGCCGGATCGGCTCGCGTCTGTTGAAGGGGATACGAGTTGGGCACGAACGAATCCGGAGCGGGCTTCCCGAGCAACGAGTGGGGGCTGATCCTCGGCGGATCCAGCGGCTTCGGCCTGGCGACCGCCAAGCGCCTCGTCGCCGGCGGGCTGAACATGCTGATCGTCCATCGCGACCGTCGCGGCGCGATGAAGGACATCCAGCCGCATTTTGATGAAATCGCCGAGCTCGCCACGGAGAAGGGCCTCGGCTTCCACACCTGGAACGCCGACGCGATCGCCGCCGACAAGCGCTCGGAGACGATCGACTCCATCGCCGAGGCGATCGGACCCGAGGGTCGCGTCCGCGTGCTCCTCCACTCCATCGCCTTCGGCAATCTGAAGCTGATCGCGCCGGAGAAAGTCGACGCCCGCACGGCCGGATCCGAGCTCGCAAAGCGCCTCGGGGTCGATGCCGAGAAGCTGACGGAGATCGCCGACGAGCTGTTCGAAGCCGGTGAGGACGGGCTGCACCCGCTCGTCACCCAGCCCAAATACCCCGACACGTCGTACCTCGACGAAGAGGATTTCGGACGCACGATCCTCGCGATGGGCACGAGCCTCCTCGGCTGGACCCAGGAGCTCTTCGCGCGCGGACTCTTCGCCCCCGACACCCGGATCTTCGGAATGACCAGCGAAGGCAACGAGGTCGCCTGGAAGGGCTACGCCGCCGTGTCCGCCGCCAAGGTCAGCCTCGAGTCCCTCGCCCGCTCGATCGCGATCGAGTTCGCGCCCTACGGCGTGCGCTGCAACATCATCCAGGCCGGCGTCACCGATACGCCGGCCCTCCGCGCCATTCCCGGCAGCGATCAGCTCAAGAGTCAGGCCCGCCTGCGCAACCCCGGCGGACGTCTCACCACGCCCGAGGACATCGCGGGCGTGATCTACCTGCTCTCGCAGACCGAAGCCAGTTGGATCAACGGCGAGCTGATTCGCGTCGACGGCGGAGAACACATCTCCGGTTCGACGAAATAGGGACTGCGCGCGCGCTCGCAGGAGCGTGCGACGCGTCGAGGGTGCGTCTTTGAGCTTGAACCTCCTCGGATTGGGACATTTCAATCCCGGGAACGAGATCACCAACCAGTTTCTCGAGGACCTCGACATCGGGACGACCGATGAGTGGATCCTCGAGCGGACCGGGATCCGTTCTCGCCGGACCGCGCTTCCCCTGGACTACATCCGGGAGACGCGGAACGCGGACGTGCGCGCCGCCGTCGAGGCGGCGGAGATCTCGAACGCGGCGATGGGCGCGAACGCCGCACGGATGGCCCTCGAGCGCGCGGGCGTCGGCGCCGGCGACGTCGGTCTGGTCGTGGGCGGCGGCTGCGCGCCGAATACGGTGTCGCCCGCCGAGGCCTGCAACATCGGCCGCGAGCTCGGGGTCGAGACCGGCTGCCTCGACGTGAACTCCGCCTGCTCTTCGTTCATCGCCGGCGTCTACATGCTGTCGCTGATGGACGAGGCGAAGCTGCCCGACTACGTGCTGCTCGTGTGCGCCGAACCGATGACGGGCACCGTCCACTACGAGGACAGGGCGAGCGCGGTGCTCTGGGGGGATGGCGCGCTGGCGGCGGTGCTCTCCACGAAGCATGCGGGCAAGGCGAAGCTGGTCGGCCAGCAGCTGCACTCGGATCCCGGCGGTGCGGACAAGGTCGTCGTGCCGCGGCTCGGACACTTCGCGCAGGAAGGCCGCACGGTCCAGACCTTCGCGATCCGGAAGACGACCGGTCTCTACCGCGACATGCACGGGTCGCTCCAGGACGACGCGCGCAACTTCCACTTCGTCGGTCACCAGGCGAACCTGCGCATGCTCGAGTCCGTGTGCAAACGCTGCGACATCCCCGACGAGCTCCACCACTCGAACTGTGAGCATCTCGGCAACACGGCCGGCGCGAGCTCTGGCAGCGTGATCTCGCAGCGTTGGGACCATTGGAAGAAGGACGATGACGTCTGCGTCGTCGGTGTGGGCTCGGGCCTCACCTGGGGCAGTTACCTGATGCGATTCGAGGAGGACGTGGCGGCCTGACCAGGCGCGCCCGCAAAGACGATGCTGACGCACGAAGAGTTCAAGAGCCGCGACCATTTCGACCAGGAGGAACTCCTGGGCTTCGCCTACGGGCGCCTGATCAAGGACCCGCCGGAGGGCTTCCGAGCCCGCCTGCCCGTTCCGCCCATGCTGATGGTCGACCGGGTCGAGTCGATCACCGCCGCGAAGAGCAAGGGAACGATCAGCGCGAGCCGCGACGTTCGCCTCGACGACTGGTTCTTCCATTGCCACTTCCTCGGCGATCCCGTCCAGCCGGGCTGCCTCGGCCTCGATGGCGTGTGGCAGCTCCTCGGCTTCTACTGCAACTGGCGCGGCGGCGTCGGCGCCGGTCGTGCCCTCGGCTGTGGCGAGGTCGAGTTCTTCGGGCAGATTCGTCCCCACGACTCGGTCATGCGATACGAGGTCACGGTCAAGCGGTACACCGAGCTCAAGAACGCGGGTGCTTCGATGGTCGTCGGTGACGCCAGCGTGTTGATCGACGACGAGGAGATCTACACGGTGAAGGGCGCGCGCGTCGGCCTCTTCCGGGACATCGACTACCCGGACTACCCCGAGAAGAGCGAGCACAGCCGCGGCGGAAAGATGGAACGATGAGCCCGTTCGCACGCGGCGGAAAGATGGAACGATGAGCCCGTTCGCACGCGGCGGAAAGATGGAACGATGAGCCCGTTCGCACGCGGCGGAAAGATGGAACGATGAGCCCGTTCGCACGTGGCGGAAAGATGGAACGATGAGCGAAGACGAACGCCCCGTCGCCCTCGTAACCGGCGGTGGAACCGGAATCGGAACGGCCTGCTGCCGCGCACTCGCGGCCGAAGGCTTCCGCGTCGGTATTCACTATCGGTCCTCGGAAGAGGGCGCGAAGAAGCTGTCGGCGGAGCTCGATGGTTCGTTCACGATCAAGGCGGACCTGTCGGACGGCGAGTCGATCGACGCGATGATCAAGGAGTTGAAGGACGCCGCCGGTCGGATCGACGTGCTCGTGAACAACGCCGGCTTCAACATCAACGCGCCGGTGCTGTCGATGAAGCTCGACGACTACGACCAGGTCGCGAGTGTCGCGCGCGGTACGTGGTACCTGACCAAGCTCGTGCTGCGCCGCTTCATGATGCGGAAGGGATCCGGGCGAATCATCAACATCACGAGCGTCGTCGGGCACACCGGGAACGCCGGACAGATCCCGTACACGATGGTGAAGGCCGGCCTCGATGCGTTCACGAAGTCGCTCACCCAGGAGCTGCAGGGACGCGAGATCCTCGTGAACTCGGTCGCGCCCGGCTTCGTCGAGACGGAGATGACCGAGGAGCTGCCGGAGGAGATCCAGGAGCAGATCCTCGCGAAGGTGCCCCTCGGCCGGGTCGCAGACGCCGCGGAGATCGCCGACGTCGTCGCGTTCCTGGCGACCCGCGGCAGCTACATCCACGGTTCCGTCCTCCACGTGAACGGAGGCATGTACGGTGGGTGAAGTGCCTACAGCCGGTGAGGAGTTGTCTCCCAAGGAAGTGCTGGACATGGTCCCGCAGCAGGAGCCCTTCCGGTTCATCGACGAGATCGTCGAGCTCGACGACGACCACATCGTCGCGACCTACACGTTTCGCGAGGACGCGGATTTCTATCGTGGCCACTTCCCGGGCAACCCGATCACGCCCGGTGTGATTCTGACCGAGACCGCCGCGCAGGCGGTCGTCGTCGCGTTCGGGATCGCACTCGTGGCGCGTGAGTCCGGCCGGGAAGAGGTCGAGAAGCTGCTCACGATCTTCACGGACTGTGCGGTCGACTTCTCCGGAACGGTGAAGCCCGGGGAACGCGTCACGACGATCGGCAAGAAGAAGTTCTGGCGTCGCAAGAAGCTGCGTGCCGAGTTCGAGATGAAGCTCGACGACGGGACCGTCGTCTGTTCCGGCGAGGTGTCGGGGATGGGAGTACCGCGATGAGCAGCGCCGACGGGTCGTGGATGGGAGTGCCGCGATGAGCAGCGCCGACGAATCGCGGATGGGAGTGCCGCGATGAGCACCGCCGACGAATCGGGGATGGGAGTGCCGCGATGAGCGCTGCCGAGAAGAAGCGGGTCGTGATCACGGGAATCGGCGTCGTCGCGCCGAACGGCGTCGGCGTGGGGGCCTACGAGTCCGCTCTGCGTGAGGGGCGCTCGGGGCTCAAGACCCAGGAGTCGATGATCGAGGCGAAGTTCGGGTGCACCGTCGCCGGCACGCCCGAAGGCGTCGACGAGCTCTGCGAGAAGACCTTCACCGAAGAAGAGCTGCTCGCGATGAACATGAACCATCGCTATGCGAGCCTCGCGGCGATCGAAGCCTGGCAGGACGCCGGCCTCGAGCGACCGCCCCACGACTCGGAAGAGGTCGATTGGGACACGGGCGCGATCGTCGGGACCGGCATCGGCGGTATGGACACGATCGCCGAGAAGGTCGTTCCGATGACCAACGCGAAGAAGATCCGCCGCATGGGCTCGACCAGCGTCGAGCAGGTGATGGCGAGCGGGATCAGCGCCCGCCTCTCGGGTCAGCTCGCCCTCGGCAATCAGGTGACGACGAACTCGTCCGCCTGCAGCACGGGCACCGAAGCGCTCGCGATGGGCATGGAGCGGATCCGCGCGGGCCTCGCAGACCGCATGCTCTGCGGCGGCGCAGAAGCCGCGAGCCACTACATCTGGTCCGGGTTCGACGCGATGCGCGTGCTCAATCGCAACTCGAACGACGAGCCCGAGAAGGCGTCGCGGCCGCTCTCCGCGAGCGCAGGCGGCTTCATTCCGGGCTCCGGGGCCGGTGTCGTCCTGCTCGAGAGCCTCGAGTGTGCACGCGAGCGCGGGGCGCCCATCCACGCCGAACTCGTCGGCGCAGGCGTCAACTGTGGCGGCCACCGCATGGGCGGGAGCATGACCGCACCCAACCCGACGAGTGTCCAGCGCTGTATCGCGCAGGCCCTCGCGGACGGCGGGATCGACCCCTCCGAGGTGGGCGCGATCAATGGTCACTTGACGGCCACCGGCGCGGATCCCAAGGAGGTCGGTTCCTGGGCACGGGCGCTCGGACGTGAGCCGGGGACGCTGCCGCCGATCACGTCGACGAAGAGCATGATCGGTCACGGACTCGGCGCCGCAGGCGGACTCGAAGCCGTCGCGTCGATCCTGATGGTCGAGAAGGGCTTCGTCCATCCGTCGATCAACTGCGAAGACGTGCACCCCGAGATCGAGCCGCATGCGGCGTCGATCCCGCACGAGATGATCGACCTGCCGGACCTCGACGTCCTCGTGAAGGCGGGCTTCGGCTTCGGCGACGTCAACGCCTGTCTGGTCTTCAAGCGCTACTAAGGGAGCGTAGGAAAACCCCTGTTATTCGAGCGCTACAAGGCGTAGCGCGCGGGGCGGCCCGGCCGCCCGACATTCTGCAGGTCCGCGAGGGCGGGCCGATCGTGAACGAGGAGTGGAGTTCGATGGAACAGTCCGAAGTGATGGAACGTGTCGTGAAGATTCTCACGCCCTGGGTGAAGGACGAGGCAGCGCTCGCGTCCGTGGCGATGGAGACCAACATCCTCGAGGACCTCAAGGTGAACTCGGCGCGTCTCGTCGACGTCGTGATCGCGTTCGAGGACGACTTCGACATCGAGATCGCCGACGAAGACGTCGATCAGGTGAACACTGTCGGCGACGCGGTCAACCTGATCTCGGGGAAGCTCTAGTCCGGTCCACGGGCGAGAAGCGCGCGACCCCATGACCGCGGACACCCAGCTCGGAGCGGACTCCGAGACGATCCGGCGCCACGCGCGCCATAGGCGCGTGAGCATGCTCACGTCGCCGATCTGGGTGTCCGCGTGCGTGCTGCTGATGCGGGTCTGGTTTCGCTACCGGATCGCGGATGTCGAAGCGGTGCGCGCGCAGTATCGGAAGATCCGGACGCAGTCCGACGGCCCGATCCTGATCTGCGCGAATCACCTCACCCTCGTCGATTCGTTCGTGATCGCCTGGGCGCTCGGAACCGGTCCGTATTGGCTCACCCATCCGGACGAGCTCCCGTGGAACACACCGGAAGCGACGAACTTCGGTCGGACCTGGCTCGCGCGAGCGGCCATCTACATGGCCAAGTGCATCCCGATCACCCGCGGCGGCGCCCGCGAAGGCGTGGGCGACGTACTCGAACGCGTGAAGCACCTGCTCGCGAACGGCGAGACGGCGCTGCTCTTCCCTGAAGCGGGCCGCAGTCGCTCCGGCCGCGTCGAAGAGTCGTCGGCCGCGTGGGGTGTGGGGCGGATCGTGGGTGCGTTCCCGGATTGCCGGGTGCTCTGTGTCTACGCGCGAGGGCGCCGACAGGAGACCTGGGGCGACTTTCCGGCGAAGGACGACACGATCGACGTCGAGCTCGCCTGCATCGAGCCCAAGAGCGACGCGAAGGGCGTGCGTCGGTCCCGGGACCTCGCCCAGCAGATCATCCGCCAGCTGATGAACATGGAAGACGCGTATTTCGCGAAGCGGGAAGAGGGCGCGGATGCTCGGTAACGACGTCGTCGACCTCCTGGATCCCGACACGCGGCCGGAGACCTTCCGCGCGCGCTTCGACGAGCGGGTCTTCGACCCGTCGGAGCGCCGCGCGATCGCGAAGGATCCCGACCCGCACGCCTGTCGCTGGGCCCATTGGGCCGCGAAGGAAGCGGCCTACAAGCTCGCGAAGCAGGTCCAGGACGACTTCGTCTTCTCGCCTTCGCGGCTCGTCGCGCGCTTCACCTCGGTCGACAAGCCGGGAACGGGTCGACTACTACGGCGTGGCACCCTCGAACTACCCCGTGCCCCTTCGCCGGGACTGCGCGAGCTCGAGCTGCGCAGCGAGGAGACCCCCGAGCGCGTCCACGTTCTGGCGGCGGCGCCGGGTGCGGACTGGGACGCGATCGTGTCCGCGGTCGAAGTGATCGGCACCGCCGACGACCCGAGCCTCGCGGCCCGGCGCCTCGCGCGCCACACGATCGCCCGTGACCTCGGGATCGCGGACGAACGCATCGAGATCGGACGCCGCGGGCCGGCGCGCGCGTCCGGTGCGGCGAAGATTCCGACCGTCGAGATCGACGGTGCCCGAAGCACCCTCTCGCTCTCGCTGTCCCATCACGGACAGTGGATCGCGTGCGCAATGACCCTCCGTGCGGATCCGACCGGCGAGCGACTGGTGCTCCCGATCGGATCGAGCGTTTCAGGGGGTGAGGTCTTCGGATGAGCGAGCAGGAGAACGGATCGGTGGAGCAACCCGTGCAGCGAAGGGTCGAGCCCGTTGCGACCCGAAGGATCGAACGCCTCGCGATCGTGAATCGTGGCGAGGCGGCGGTGCGGTGTCTGCGCACGGCGAAGAGTCTGCGCGCCCGTGAGGGAAGCGGTCTCGAGGTCGTCGCGCTCTACACGCCGCCGGACCGGGACACGCCCCTCGTGCGCCAGGCGGATCGCGCGATCCTGCTGCCCACCGAGAACGGTGCGGTCGCGGCCTATCTCGACCACGACGCCGTGGTCGCCGCCCTGAAGGAAGCCGGCGCCGACGCGGTCTGGCCCGGATGGGGCTTCGTCGCCGAGGACTCCGTCTTCGTCGATCGACTCGCATCGGAAGGCATCGTCTTCCTCGGACCCTCCGGTGAGGCGATGCGCAGCCTCGGCGACAAGATCACGTCGAAGCGCCTCGCAGAGCACGCAGGCGTCCCGGTCACGGACTGGAGCGGCGACGCGCTCTCCGACGAGAAGCATGCAGAGCGCGAGGCCAACCGGATCGGCTACCCCGTCGTGCTCAAGGCGACCGCCGGCGGCGGTGGCCGTGGCATCCGGATCGTCGAGAAGGCCGAGGAGATCGCCGAGGCCTTCCGCTCCGCGAAGTCGGAAGCCGAGAACGCGTTCGGCAACGGTGCGCTCTTCGTCGAGGCGATGGTCACCGGCGGCCGACACATCGAAGTGCAGGTCGCCGCCGATCAACACGGGCACGCGCGCGCCTTCGGCTGTCGTGACTGCTCGGTCCAGCGCCGCCACCAGAAGGTCCTGGAAGAGGCGCCGCCGCCTGGCCTCGCCCCGGAGCTGCTGGAGCGCCTCGAGAAGTCCGCTGTCCGCCTCGTCGAGCACGTCGGCTACTGCGGCGTCGGAACCGTCGAATTCCTGCTGACCGGCGAGGACTTCTTCTTCCTCGAGGTGAACCCACGCCTGCAGGTCGAGCACGGCATCACCGAGATGATCGCGGGCGTCGACCTGGTCGAGATCCAGATCCGCGTCGCCCGCGGTGAATCGATCGCCGACATTCCCCGACAGAACCGCGGCCTCGCCCTCGAAGCGCGTGTCTGTGCCGAAGACCCGGACGAAGGCTTCCTGCCCGCGCCCGGCCGGATCGCGCTCTTCGAGCCGGCGCTCGGCCCGAATACCCGCGTCGACTCCGGCGTCACGACCGACGTCATGATCTCGAACGACTTCGATTCGCTGATCGCCAAGGTGATCACCGTCGGCGACGATCGAGAGGACGTGCTCGCGCGCATGGAGTGTGCGCTGCGCGATTTCGAGCTCGTGGTCGAAGGCGGCGCGACCAACAAGGGCTATCTGCTCTCGATTCTCGAGAGCGACGACGTCCGCAATGGCGGCGTCGACACGCGCTGGCTCGATCGCTGGGGCGCCGCGCGTCCGACGATCGCCGAGCTGCATCCGGAGCTCGCTCAGGACGCCCTGGTCGCCGCGGCGATCCTCGCCTATCAGCGATCGCGACGGACCCTGCGCAACGGTGTCTTCACCGACGGCCGGACGGACCGCCTGCCGCGCTCCGAAGGACAGGTGATCGACCTCTCCTACGGCCCCCAGAGCTATCGCCTCAAGGTCTACGCGGTCGGAAGCTGGCGCTACCGGGTGCACCTCGAGGGCGTCGCCGTCGGCGCGACGATGCGCGAAGAAGGCGACCACGCTGCGCGACTCGAGATCGACGACCGCGTGCGACGCATCGTGTACGACGCGAACGATCGCGGGCTGCGGCTCGAGGTCGACGGTCACCCGCTCCGCTTCGGGTCCCAGACCGCGGGCCAGGTGCGTTCGAGCACGCCGGCGGTGGTCGTCGCGATCCAGGTCGAGGTCGGGCAGACCGTCGAGGCGGGACAGCCCCTCGGTCTGCTCGAGGCAATGAAGATGGAGATCGGCTTCAACGCGCCGGTCGGGGGCACGATCAAGGAGGTCGTCGTCCAGAAGGGACAGCAGGTCGCCGCCGGAGACGTGATCCTCGTGATCGAGGAGTCGGGCGAGGAGGAAGACGAGTCCACGACCCAGAGCCGGCTCTCGCTGCCGCCGCAGGTCGACCCGCTCGCGCTGCTCTTCCAGCCGCTCGAGACCGAGGAGGGGACCAAGCCCCTCGGCACTCCGGATCTGCTCGCAGCGGATCGCGCGGACCTCCGCCTGCGGCGCGCTGCCGTCGACGCGATCCGGGACGAAGTGCGCCGTGTGCTGCTCGGCTACGACGCGAACCCGGATCGCGCGGAGTTCCTCGCGGCGTTCCTCGAAGCGCCGCTCCCGGAAGGTCTCTCGGAGAGCTTCCTCCGCGAGCTCGCGGAGATCCGTCACGAGATCTCGGCCTTCGCCGACGTCGAGCTGCTCTCGATCCGCGCGCCCTCCGCTTCGATCTCCGGGGAGTCCGGACCGTCGAACAGCGCGCGCCTGCAGATGTACCTGCGCCGGATCGAGGCCCAGGGGGCCGGCATCGACGAGAGCTACCTCGAGCTGATGCGCTCGGGTCTGCGCCACTATGGCGTCGCCGACCTCGGCGATCTCGATCCGCTTCGCCGTGCGCTGATGCGGATCCTCGCCTGCCAGGCGGACAAATCGCTCCGGCTCTCCCTGGTGACCGGCGTGCTGCGCCGAACGGCGGCGATCGGGGACGCCGGCATCGACCTGGGCGACGACGACGGTCTCGCGCGTGCCCTCAACCAGATCGCGAGCATGCGGCCGCACGTGACGGATGCCGTCGCCGACGCGGCGCTCGAAGCGTCCTACGTGCTCTTCCAGCAGCCGGGCATCGAGGCTCGCGCCCAGCGATCCTCGCGGAGCGTCGAAGAGTGGCTCGCGCAGGCGGAGCTCGACCTCGTCGTTCCGCCGGGCGGCGTGCTGCTCGAGGTCGCCGCCTCGCCGCGGCTCGTTTTCGAGCGGGTAGGTCGCTGGATCTCCGGCGACGATCCGAACCGCCGGGCGATCGCCCTCGCCGCGCACGTCCAGCGACGCTATGCGCCTGCGCGGCCGAAGGCCTATCGCGCGGTGCGCGTGGACGGGGAGCCGATCCACTGCGTCGAGTATCCGGAGAAGGGCGTCGTGCTCGCGGCGACCGGCGCCGGCGCGGACGCGGCGATGTGGATGGATCGTCTCGTGCGGGGCGCCAGCGAGCTCCTCGAGCACGATCCGTCGACGCCGATCGCCGCCCTCGAGTACCTCGTCCCCGCCGAGACGAAGATCGATTTCGACGCGACCCTCGACGCCTTCGATTCGACGTGGGGCGAAGAAGGTCTCGACGCGCGGATGACGGTCGGGCTGCTCACGCCGGACGGGGAGGGCGACGTCTATCGCACCCTCGTGCGTCGGGGCGGCCGTCTCGAGATCGCGAGCGAGGACTACGACCTCCACCCGGAGACCGCGACACGCATCGGCCTCGGCCGTTATGCCAACTTCGAGCTCGAGCGGCTGCAGGCCGACGAGGGCATCTACGCCTTCCACGGTCGTGCGAAGTCGGCGCCCGGCGACGAGCGGGTCTTCGTCCTCGCCGACGCGCGGGATCGATCGCCCGAGCCGGGGCGCGAGATCTATCACCACCTCGCGACCTTCGAGCGGGTCTTCAACCGCGCGGCGCGACGGCTGCGGACGATCCTGCAGACCCATGATCCGCGTCGACGCCTGCAGTGGAACCGGATCTCGATCTCGGTGGCGCCCCCGATCTTCATCCAGGAGGACGTGGCGGCGGAGATTGCCCGGCGTCTCGCGCCGGCCACCCGCCATCTCGGCCTCGAGAAGGTGCTCGTTCGACTGAACCGGCTCGAGCGGGAGAACGCGAATGCGCCGCCGATCCCCGTCGAGCTGGCCTTCACCGACACCGGCGAGCAGCTCGAGATCGATTGGCGTCCGCCCCACGACGCGCTCCTCGATCCGACGCAGGAGTACGAGCGGAAGGTCGTCGCCGCTCGCCGCCGCCGTTTGATCTACCCGTACGAGATCGTGAAGATGCTCATGAACGAGTCGGAAGACGGCGCGTTCGTGGAGTACGACCTCGACCCGAACGCGTCGAAGCCGAAGGCCTTGCCCGTCGCGGACCGCCCCCACGGACAGAACACTTCGGCGGTCGTGTTCGGCGTGATCCGGACGCCGACGGACAAGGTGCCCGAGGGCATGACGCGGGTGCTCGTCCTCTCCGACCCGACGATGGGGATGGGCGCGCTCGCTGGACCCGAATGCGACCGGATCGTCGCGGCGATCGATCTCGCGGAGTCCCTCGGCGTTCCGGTCGAGTGGGTGCCGGTCTCCTCCGGCGCGAAGATCGCGATGGATTCCGGGACGGAGAACCTCGACGCGACCGCCCGGGTCGTGCGACGGATCGTGACCTTCACCCAGGACGGCGGCGTGATCCACGTGATCGTCCAGGGCGTGAACGTCGGCGCGCAGAGCTACTGGGATGCGCTGGCGACGATGCTCATGCATTGCCGCGGCGTGCTGATCATGACGCAGAACGCGTCGATGGTGCTGACCGGTCGCGCGGCCCTCGAGGCCTCCGGTGCGGTGTCCGCCGAAGACGAGATCGCGATCGGCGGCTTCGAGCGGATCATGGGGCCGAACGGCGAGGCGCAGTACTACGCGCGTAGCCTCGCGGACGCCTACAAGGTCCTCTACGAGCACTACCGCTACAGCTACGTCGTGCCCGGCGAGGCGGGGCCCCGGCCCTTCCCGACCGAGGATCCGCGGGATCGCTCGATCGGCGACACCACGCTCGAAGCGGACGACGCCGACGGCCTGGCGTCGATCGGCGAGCTCTTCGACGACGAGATCAACCCGGGCCGCAAGCGCGCGTTCTCGATGCGCGCGGTGATGGGGTCGGTCGTGGATTCCGACGGCGGACACCTCGAGCGGTGGAACGCGTGGGTCGGCGGCGAGACCGCAATCGTATGGGATGCCCACGTCGGCGGCCTGCCCGTCACGATGATCGGCATCGAGAGCCGCAACGTCTCGCGCGACGGCTACCGCCCGATCGACGGTCCCGAGTCCTGGAACGGCGGCACGCTCTTCCCGCAGTCGTCGAAGAAGGTGGCGCGCGCGATCAACGCCGCGAGCGGCAACCGACCGGTCGTCGTGATCGCGAACCTCTCTGGGTTCGACGGCTCTCCGGAGTCGCTGCGCAAGATCCAGTTGGAGAACGGCGCCGAGATCGCTCGTGCGGTCGTGAACTTCGAGGGGCCGATCTACTTCGTCGTCGTGTCCCGCTATCACGGCGGGGCCTACGTGGTGTTCAGCCAGGAGCTCAACGACGACATGCAGGCGGTCGCGCTCGAAGGGTCCTACGCGTCGGTAATCGGCGGCGGACCGGCGGCGACGGTCGTGTTCAGCCGGGAGGTGCGCGCGCTCGCCCTCGATGATCCGCGGGTCAAGGACAAGACCGAGCTCGCGCGGCGCCATCCCACGGAGGAGAACCGCGCGGCTCTCGACGCCGCGCTGCGCGAGGTCACGCTCGAGAAGCAGGCGACGACCGCGGCGGAGTTCGACGCGATTCACAGCGTCGATCGCGCGAAGGACGTGGGCTCGCTCACCGACATCCTGGCGCCGAACGATCTCCGGCCGAGCCTGATCGCCGCCCTCGAAGCCGCCTCTGCCCGCGACTAGCATGTCGCGGGAAGACCCGCGGATGGGGACTCGGGCGGGCGGCGGCGACGGGCCGGGGTCGCTGGTGTCATCGGTGGTGTGGTCGCTCGTGGTCGCGTCCGTGATCGCCCTCGCGAACGCACTCGGAGTCGAACCGACCCTTCGACTCGGCGCCGGGATCGGCACGCTCTGGTTCCGACTCCGCGGGCCGCGCACGCGTCGGGTCGAGCAGCAGCTCGCGGCCGCGTTCCCCGAGCGCGACGCGCGCTGGGTTCGCGAGCGGGCCGGGGAGGTGTTCGTCCATCTCGCCCAGGGCCTCGCGGAGGGCGTGCTGCTCGCGGGACGCCACCGGGAAGCGCTCGTCGCCGCGCTGGAGGTCGAGGGGCTCGAACACCTGGAGGCGGCTCGCGAGGCCGCGGGCGGCCGGGGTGCCCTGGTCGTCGGACCGCACCTGGGCAACTGGGAGCTCGGGGCCGCGAAGCTGACGGCGCTCGGGATTCCGGTCGCCGCCGTCTACCGCGGCCCGCGCCAGCCCGCCCTGGATCGGGCGCTCCGCCGCCTGCGCGGGGGCGGGCACCGGGGCGAGGGCGCAGTCGAGCACATAGCGATGGGCCGCCGCGCGGGGGTCCAGTTCGTCCGGGCGCTCGCGGGCGGGCGGAACGTTCTCGCCCTGCTGGATCAGCGTGCGCGGCGCGATGAGGGCATTCTCGTAACATTTTTCGGCCAACCGGCCTCGACTCGCTTCGCGCCTCTCAAGCTGGCCGATCGGGCGGGGGCGCCGGTGCTGATCGCGTCGGCGCGCCGCAGTGTCGATCGCCGCCGACACACGCTCACGATCGAGCCGGCACTCCAGCTCGAGCTGGGAGCTTCCGATGACGAGGAAGTCCTCCGGCGGAACCTTCAGCTGGTCACCGCCGAGCTCGAACGCACGATCCGGGCAAACCCGGGGCAGTGGATCTGGACGCATCGGCGCTGGCGCGAAGAGCCCAGCGAGACCTCCGCCGACTGAGGCGAGGGTCGCCCGAGCGCCGACCCGCCCCGCGGCGGGCCCGGCGGAAACCCGAGGCGACCCATGGTTCAGACGAAGCGCAACGCGAAGCGCGTGCAGACCGGCACGGCCTTCCTTCTCACGTTCTCCCTCGCGGGCTGTGCGGGCACTCCGCTCGGCGACCTCGGCTTCGAGCTGCCCTGGTCGACGGCGAGCAACGCAGCCGACGTCTGCGCGGCCGAAGAGGGCGCGCACGCGCGCGCGCAGGCCGAGCTCTTCCGTCGTGCCGAGACCGAGCGCGCCGAGCAGCTCTCGGTCGAGATCGAGCGCCTGAAGGCGGATCTGCGCGCCGCGGAGACGGCGCTGGTCGAGGTCGAGTCCGGGCTCTCGGGCAACAACTCGCGGGCCGATGCAGTGTCGTCCCTGGCCGTGACGCGGATCCAGGTCGAGCGCGCCGCGTCGCGCGCGCCCTGGCGCGTGAGCGCGATCGCCGACGCGCGGCAAAAGCTCGAAGAGGCGGAGCGCCAGGTCGACGAGGGTCGATTCGGGGCCGCCCTGTTCTTCGTCTATCGCGCGCGTCGCGTCGCGGAAGGCGTGCTCGACGAAGTCGCGCAGATCGTCGGCGCCGGCAACGCGCGACTGATTCGCGCCGATCGTGTCAACCTCCGGTCCGGTCCGTCGACGGGTCAGCGGGTGCTCGCGGTCCTCACCGCTGGCACGCCGGTGATCCCGCAAGCGAACCAAGGCGACTGGACCCTCGTGCAGGTCATGGGCGGACCGGCCGGTTGGATCCATCGCAGCCTGCTCGGTGACCGGCTGACCGAAGGCAGCGTCCCGGCCGCGCCGAAGAACTAACGTCCGGGTCGCGGTCCGCTGCGCCGTCTTCGGACGCCCGGACCCTTCAGTCCTTCTCTTCGTCGCGCTCCGTCGGGTCGATCTGGGATCCGTCGGTCGCGGGGCGCGCGACGATCACCCGATTGCGGCCGGCGTCCTTCGCCGCGTAGAGCGCGGCGTCCGCGTCGGTGAAGAGCGACTTGCGATCCCCCGCGAAGGCGCCGACGCCGACGCTGATCGTCAGCTGCTCGCGCTCGCTCGGGACGTCGGTGACGAAGTCGGTCTCTTCGACGGCCTGGCGGATCTTCTCGCTGACGGCGGTCGCGCCGACCAGGTCGGTACCGATCGCGAGCAGCGCGAACTCCTCGCCGCCGTAGCGTGCGAGCAGGTCCGTTTCGCGACAGGTCTGGTTCAGGACCTCGGCCATGCGTCGCAGGATCTCATCGCCGCCGGCGTGTCCCAGGCGATCGTTCCACTTCTTGAAGTAGTCGATGTCGATCAGGACGAGGCAGAGCGGGTCCCCGGTGCGGATGGCGCGCTTGCACTCGGCGGTGATCGCGTCCTGGAAGTAGCGGTGGTTATGGAGCTTGGTGAGACCGTCGGTGATCGAGAGCTGCTCGAGCACCAGGTTCATGTTCGAGAGCTCTTCGTTCTTGGCGACCAGCTCCTGGTTCGCCTTCTCGATCTCTTGCTGGTTCTCTTCGAGCTCCTGCGCGTTGCGACCGAGGCCGCGGCTCATCTCGTTGAAGGTCCGCGTCAGGACGTCGACCTCGACGGTGCCGTAGACGCCTTCTTCGATCTCGACCTCGCGCTCGCCCTGGGAGAGGCGTGCGGCGGCTTCGGAGAGCGCGGAGAGGGGCTTCACGATCGAACCGGCGATCCGGAAGGCGAGCAGGCCGACCCCGAGTACGATCGCGATGATCAGCGCGGCGACGCGGCTCATCGAGCTGACGATCGGCGCGAAGGCCTCGTCGTAGGGCTGCTCGATCACGAGGGTCCAGTCGAAGCGCGGGAAGGGGATGCTCGTGCCGATCACTTGCTTGCCGTTCGGGTCGTCGTAGTAGGCGACCGCGGCGGCGTGCTCGCGCTCGGCGCGATCCCCTTGCCAGGTCGCGTCGCTGCCTACGCCGTCGGGCGGGTTGAGGAAGCGTTGGTCGCGGTCGACGACGTAGATCGAAGCCGTTTCGCCGAGCTCTTCGCTCGTGAGCAGCGCGTCGACCCGCGCGACGTCGATCATCGCGTAGAGCTGGGCGATCGTGCGCTGGTCCGCGTCGCGCATGGGCGCGGAGGCGATTTGGACGAGCCGGCCGCCCAGGCGGTGGGCTTCGCTGATGCGCGTGTGCTCGGCCGGATTGGCCTTCGTCGTCAGGAACTCCGGCGGGATCGGTTCGCCGTCGCCGACCTCGAGCTTGGTCGCGCCATTGGGGGTCGCGATCACGAGTCGGTCGAATTGTGGGAAGCTCTCGAGGACGTAGCGGAGGTACTGCTCGGCCTCCTTGCGCGCCCGGTCGCCGCGAGGCCCGCGGGCATCGAGCTTCGGGGTCGACTCCGTCAGGATCGCGCTCGCGGCGAAGACCTCGATCTCGCGAGCGCGCAGGGTGTACCACTGGTCGAGCTCGTGGACGACGCGACCGGCGACCTGGGGAAAACGCTGGTCGACCTTCTGGCGCAGGAATCCGTCGAGGCTCTGCATCGAGATCCACGACACCGTCAGCGACGACAGGATCGTCGCGGCGAAGACGAGCAGGGTGATGCGTGCAGCGAGACTGCGGAGCGGGTTGCTCATGGTTCCTGGCGCGGGTCGGCGGAGGGCCTTCGAGAGATGCACGTCGTGCGGGAGCCCCGGCGACGCCGCGGCCCTACGCTCTCTTCGGTAGGTAGAGAGGGACGCTTGACGGCTGAGCCTCGGGATTCCCCCCTGGGATTGCGGCGCGGGTGGAGTTCCGGGTCCTGCGGACGAGAATCCCGTTCGGTTTCCGGCGATTGCGGCTGCCCCGGGCCCTGTGTGATGATCCGACGACCGCCGCCCCCCGCCTCGGAGCCCGCATTTGTCCCGACCTGCATCGGACGCTGCCGACAGCCACGCGCCCGCGACGCCTTCGCCCGCCGAGGTCGAGACGTGGGTGGCCGGCGTCGTGGACGGGCGGCCCCTGGATCGGGATCAGGCCGAGGCTCTCGGTGCGTCGCTGCACGAGGGCGCGATCCGCGACCGGATGGCCGAGGCCGCCCGGGCGATCAAGGTCGCCCAGACCGGGAACCGCGTGACGGTGTCCCGCAACGTCTTCATCCCGCTCACGAATCTCTGCCGGAACCGCTGCTCGTATTGCACGTTCGCCAAGCAGCCCGACTCGGCGGAAGCCCACACCTACTCGATCGACGAGGTCGAGGAAGCGGTCCGCGGCGGCGTCGCGACCGGCTGTGTCGAGGCGCTCATGTGCCTCGGCGACAAGCCCGAGATCGCCTACAAGAGCTACCGCGAGGAGCTCGCGCTCCGCGGGCTGCAGTCGACCACCGACCTGATCCTGGACGCCTGCAAGATCACGTGTGAAAAGGGCATGCTGCCGCACACCAACGCCGGGATCCTCACGAAGGAGGAGATGGCGCTGCTGCGGCCGTACAACGCGTCGATGGGGCTGATGCTCGAGACGACGAGTACGCGCCTGCGCGAAAAGGGCGGCCCGCATTTTCATGCGCCGGACAAGGAGCCGGCGACGCGGATCAAGATGCACGAGGAAGCCGGTGACCTGAACATTCCCTTCACGAGCGGAATGCTCCTCGGCATCGGCGAGAACGACGACGAACGCGTCGACACGCTCTGGGCGATCAAGGACCTGGCCGAGCGCTACGGCCACATCCAGGAAGCGATCATCCAGCCCTTCCATCCCAAGCCCGGCACGAAGATGCGCGCCGCGTCGCCCCTCGACGACGACCGCGTCATCGGCTGGGTCGCGCTCGCGCGTCTGCTCCTGCCGCGCGAGGTCCACGTGCAAGCGCCGCCCAATCTGGGCGCCGACTTGCTCCCGCGACTGCTCGACGCGGGGGTCGACGATTGGGGCGGTGTCTCGCCCGTGACCGTCGACTTCATCAATCCCGAGGCCCCCTGGCCCGCGCTGCGTGCGCTGCGCGAGGACACGGAGCAGGCGGGATTTACGCTGTTCGAAAGAGGACCGGTCTATCCGGACTGGATCCTCGAACGACCTGAAATGTTCGACCCGAATATCCGGGCGCTGCTGCCTAAATACGCCAACGACGAGGGCTATGCACAGCGAAACGACCAGTCCGAGGAGGCCGCCTAGCATGCTCGATCAACTCTCTTCCGCCGTAAGCCCCGAAGTGCGTGACCTCCTGGAGGGCGCCCTCTCGGGAAAAGAGCTCACTAAAGAGGGAGCCGAGCGGCTACTCGGCGCCCGGGGCTCGGACTTCCACGCGCTGATCGCGGCGGCGGATCTCGCCCGCCAGCGGGACAACGGCGACGACGTCTCCTACGTCGTCTGCCGGAACATCAACTTCACGAACATCTGTTATGTCGGGTGTTCGTTCTGCGGCTTCGCGCGCCACAGCGACGAAGACGAGGCCTTCGACCGCAGCCACGAAGAGATCCTCGGCAAGTGCAAGGACGCTACCTCCCGCGGCGCGACCGAGGTCTGCATCCAGGGCGGCATCCACCCCGGCAAGGATCACAACACGTATCGCGACATCCTGCGCGCGATCAAGGCGGTCTATCCCGACCTCCACATCCACGCCTACTCGCCGGAGGAGATGGACTTCGGGCACAAGAAGAGCGGGATGGAGCTCGGGGACTACCTTTCCTGGCTCGTCGAGTCGGGACTCGGGACGATGCCGGGGACGGCGGCGGAGATCCTCGACGACGAGGTCCGCGACAAGCTCTCGCCGAACAAGCTGAAGACCGATCGCTGGGTCGAGATCATCAAGGCGGCGCACGGCGTCGGCCTGCGCTCGACGTCGACGCTCATGTACGGCCACATCGAGGAGCCACGACACATCGCCGCCCACCTCGACCTGATCCGCGAGATCCAGAAGGAGACCGGCGGCTTCACCGAGTTCGTTCCCCTCGGCTTCATCCACGAGCGCAACCTGCTCTACAACCTGATGGGTTCTCGGCCCGGGCCGTCGATGGACGAGGACCTGCGGATGATCGCGGTTTCGCGCCTCTTCCTGCGCCCGCACATCACGAACATCCAGGTGTCCTGGGTCAAGATGGGCCACAAGCTCGGGCAGATGGCGCTCTGCGCCGGCGCGAACGACTTCGGCGGGACGCTGATGGAGGAGTCGATCAGCCGCGAGTCCGGCTCCGACCACGGCGAGAACACGCCGCCCGAGGAGTTCCGGCGCCTGATCCGCGAGATCGGCCGCACGCCGGTCGAGCGAACGACCCTCTACGGCACCGTCCAGCGCTTCGAGGACCCGGCCCTCGATCCGCCCTCGAAGGAGCCCGAGCACCTGCGGAAGCAGGCCGATCTCTCCGGGCCGACCCGCTGGCGTGCGAAGGTCGAGAAGGCGCGGACCGCCGCTTCGTCGGCATCCGCGGCCACGGCCTGAGGGCCGCGTGCACCCACTCGCGAGCCCTCAGCGGTCCATCGCGCGAGCGATCGACAGCACGCTACGCGCGCGACAGTAGAAGGTCGATCTTTTCGGAGAGCGCCTCGACCTGATACCGGACCGGCGCGTTCTCGAGGATCTGTCGCTCGATCTTCTTGATCGCGTTCGCGACCGAAGGATGGTCGCGCCCGAGGGCACGCCCGATCTCGGTGTAGGACGCGTCGGTGTAGCGATCGGCGAGGTACATCGCGAGCTGCCGCGGGGCGAGCACGTCGCGCCGCCGCGAGCGCGACGCGAGGGTCTCCGGACGCGTGCCGAAGAACGCTGCGACCGCCTTCACGATCTCGGGGACCTCGACCTGTCGTGGTGCGAGCTCCGCGCCGGCGCCCGCCTTCACGTCGATCGCTTCCTGGACGAGGGCGGCGTCGATCGGTCGACCGAGGAGCGACGAGGTCGTCACGACCTGGATCAACAGCGACTCGACTTCCGTCACGCTGGCGCCGAGGCCGGTGGCCCCATCCGCGCTCTCCGTCGCGTCGACCAGCCGCTCGAGACAGTCCGCCGGCAGATGAACGCCGCCCGCGGCGGCCTTCGCCCGCAAGATGTGCCGCCGGACGATCGCGTCGGGACGGTCGATCTCGGCGATGAAGCCGCGCCCGACCTGCGCGCGCAGCCGCTCGTCGAGGCCCGTCAGGTCGCGCGGCGTGCGGTCGCCGGTCAGCAGCACGCGGCCGCCGGACTCGAGGACGTGGGCGACGGTATGGAAGAGCTCCTGCTGGGTCTTCGTGCGTCCGGTCAGGAACTGCACGTCTTCGACCACCAGCAGCTCGATCGCGCCGCGATATCGGGCGGTCCACGTGTTGTTCCGGCCGTTCCGCATGGCGGAGACGAAGTCGCTCGTGAACTGTTCCGCGCTGGTGTAGAGCACGCGCGGACGCCGCTTCGCGGCGCGGGCATCGGGCTCGATCAGGCGGCGAGCGGCGCGGCCCGCGAGGTCGAGGCGCGCTTCCTCGGCGGCGGCGCGGGCGAGGTGGGTCTTGCCCATGCCCGAGAGGCCCGCCAGGTAGAGGAGGTTCAGGCTCTGCTGGCGGCGGCGCGCGAGGGCGAGGGTCGCTTCGCGGGCCAGCGCGTTGCAGGGGCCGACGACGAAGCCGTCGAACGTGAACGACGCTTCGGCGGAGGCGTTTCGCGCAGGCGCCGGCTGGCCATCGAGTCCGAAGGCCGGACGCGCGTCGTTGCGCGGCTCCGCGGGTGCGCCGGAAGGCGACCGGCGCGCCGCTTCGTCAGCGTCGGCGTCGTTGCGAACCCGCGCCGCGCGCTTCGGCGTCTCGATGGCAGCGGGGGTCGAATCATCGCCTCCCTCCGCGCGCGGCACGGCGTGCAGCGCCGGCCGCGTGTCCCCGTCGATCGACGGTTCGGCTTTCGCGTCGCGCGCCGGGGGCGGTTTCGTCGCGCGCGTTCCCGGCGCGGACGTGCCGGTGCCGTTCACGACCTGCGCGCTGCGGCCGGAGCCGACGCGGCGCATGCCGATCTTCGCTTCGATGCGATGTCCCTCGGCTTCGGCGAATTCACTGGCCGTGACGAGCTCGACGGGCAGCGTCGCGCGCGGGCCGTCCCCGCCCGGGTCGTTCTCTGCGTGCGCCTCGACCGCGGCCGCGACCGCGCGCTCGATCGCCTCGAGGTGGTGGAGACGGACGCGATCGCGGTGGAAGGAGTGGGGGCACCCGAGGAGCAGCCGGTCCGTTCCGTGGTCCGCGGCGACCTTTACCTGGAGCGGGGCGATCCAGGCGTCGAACGCGAAGTCAGGGGTGTCGTGCTGGAGTCGACGCAAAGCGTCGCCCCAGACCTTGGGCGAAAAGGTCATTCAGCGGGGCCGTTCGAGACCGGCCGGGGGGCACCGGCCTGGCAGCAACTCAGAGGAGCAGATCGAAAGTGGGGTGCCGGGTGGGGGGCGCAGAAGCGGGGGAACCACCCCTCGAAAATCGGGCCCTGAATCGGATCTGGGGGGATTTCGAGGGGTTCAAGGGGGATCTCGCTCGATTCGTTGCCGGGTCTACCCGAGCGAAATCGAGTAAACCACTTGCCCCCTCGATCCGCAACGAAACGCACCTCGGATGGGCGCGGGCGGGTGACACATTTTATAAACACCCAGAACCGTCCTCCAGGCGGCTTTTAACCGGTGTTTGCCTACGGATTTCCAATGAGATTCGAGCACTTTCGACGTGCATTCGGAACTGGATTCACACGTCCGTAGTCGCTCCGTGAACCGCTGTTTCGAGATTTTCGATTGCGACGATTCGAGGTTTTTCTCGATTTATCAGAAAAATCCTCGATTTGTTGATCCGTCAGGAGAGTGCCGAAATCAGTTCGGCAGTGGGCCGGGGCCGCCGCCGGTCGTATCCATCGCCGCCAGTCGAAAGCGCAACAATTCGGACAGGGTTTCGCAGCGTCCGAGGATCGAATCGGCTTCGAGCAACTGTTGTCGCTCGATCGGCGTGAACGAGATCGACTGCGCGAGTGCATTGACGAGTCGAGTCGATTCCAATTTCGCGAACGCTTCGGTCGCTTTGTCGGGATCGTCCGCGGATCCGATGCGTCGGATGAGTCGATCGACGAGCTCGAGCAGCGTCGCCCGCGCGTTCTGCATCGCCGCGAGCTCGGCGTCGCCGGTCGGATCGTGATCCTCGAGCAGCGCGACCCGCGCGCTCCGATAGAGACGATCACCTTCACGCGCGCTCTCTTCGAGAATCCGGAAGCGACTCTCGCCGATCAGCATGATCTGGTACGTGCCGTCAGGGCGCGCCTGGGCGTGCGCGATCCGACCGAGACAGCCGATCTCGAAGATCGGGGGGTCGCCGGCCATGGCGTCGAGGCGATCGGGCCGGACGGTGACCATCCCGATCTGCATCGATCCCCCGAGCGCGTCCTTCGTCATCTGCCGGTAGCGCGGCTCGAAGATGTAGAGCGGAACCGACACCTCCGGGAGGAGGACGACGTCGGAGAGCGGGAAGAGCGCCAGGGATTCGATCAATGCCATCGAAGCGGAGCTTAGCCGTCCCGCACGGGCTCGGCGCTGCGCCCATCGTTGACGCGCAGCCACAGCCCACCGAAACTCCCGTTTCGGGGGTCCTCGGGGGTGGACAAGCGGGCCAAGAAAGACCTGATGGCGCGGCTCGAACGCGATGCCCAGCGCATCTGCGCGCGGTTCCGGCTGCGCTATCGCGTGCTCGAGCCCGAGCGGGCCAACGTGAAGCGGCGCTACGGCATCTGCTTCTCGGACGGGACGATCCGGATCCGGCTCATCCACGTCACCACGAAGCAGCCGCTCAAGTACTCGAGCCTGGTGAACACGCTCTGTCACGAGCTCGCCCACCTGCGCCACTTCAATCACGGCCCGCGCTTCCAGACCTTCTATGGGCAGATCCTCGAATGGGCCCGGCGCGAAGGCATCTACCGACCGGGACCGGAGCCGCGCGCGAAGAAGCCCGCCGCAGCGACGGGGACGGGGCGGCCGAAGCGCGCGCCGGCGCCGGCCGCGCCGACGCAGCTCGACGTGTTCGCGTTCGCGAAGGGCGAGCAACCGAAACGGCCGCGCAAGCGCAGGCCGACCACGCCGGAGGTCGAGGCGCCCGCGCGGTCGTCGCAGCTCGAACTCTTCGGGTGAACGCCCAGCGTCGCGTTCGAAGCTAGACGGGGAAGGGCATCAGCCGGCGTTCGAAGCCGCGCGGAGCTCGTCGACCTCTTCGAGGTTGTTCGGGCCTTCGAGCACCTTGCAGCTGATGTCGTCGACCGCGATCGACTTGTCGAGGATCTGGGAGATCAGGCTGTCGACACTCAGCTCGTCGTACTCGGCGAGGCCGTCTTCGAGGTCGCTCTCGCTGATGGTGATTTCCAGTGCGAGCTTGATCTTGATCTCGTCCATCTTGTCTCGTTCCCTGGTGTCCGGCGGGCTGCCTGCGAAGCTCGGGCGCCGGTCGTATCGATGATTTCGGTTGTCCCGCGCGGGGTCTCGTCCTCACCGCGCCGATCGAGTCGACCCGCTGTCCTCTCGGGCGCTTGCGCGTCCTGCTCTCGTTTCGACCGCACCGGTCAAGAGAGGTTCACGCCGATTCGACGTCCCGAGCACACTCCCCACCGGAGCACGTGCTCGAGCACGACTCGAATCGGCTGCAAGTACCTGAAATTGCAGCGGAAATTCGATTGGCCGCTGAGGATACACCAACGCAGCGGGCGCGGCTATCCATTTTTCCCGCAATTTCACGACCTTACGGTCGGGAACGCCTACGCCTCGTCGCGCGAAGCGAGGGTATCCAGCCGCGCCTGGCCCCAGACCAGGACGTAGGTCGCGGCGTGGATTGCCATGAAGAGGCCGAGCGAGACGGCGTGGAGAATCCGGAATCGCTGCTGGGTCTCGGCGGTGTTCTCGGCGCCGAGGGTGCTCGGCCGGACGGCGGCGACCTCCGGCGAGAGGAAGATCTCGCTGCCCAGACAGAGCACCCCGAGCACGACCGGCAGGGCGACGACCCAGCCCCGCCGACCGAGGGCGACGCTCGCCCCGGCCACCGCGAACGCGGCCGCGGCCCCGCCATAGTGAAGGATCGCGAGCAGCGCGCCGGCCAGGTCTCCGGCCACGTCGCCGGGCAGGACCTGAAAGGCGAGCCGCGAGACGACGAAGGCGAAGAATGCCCAGGCCCCGACCCAGCCGCCGAGTGCGAGCCAGAGCGCCGTTCGCAAGACGGTCTGCGACGTCAACGGGGGCTCGTTCCTAGCCTTCGAGGGGCTCGAGGGTGACGGGGTCGAGCCGCTCGGACTGCAGGTGCGCTGCGGCTTCGTCGTCGACGAGGTCGGAGTGGCAAGCGGCCTTGCGACCCTCGTGGCTCATCGCGCCCTTCGTCTTCGAGGCCAGGCGATGGATCTCTTCCGGCGCGAGCACGCCGCGCTGTTCCAGGATTGCCTTCTGCTCGTCGTTGAGCGCCTCCGAGATCTTCGGCTTGTCCCACTGGTAGTCCTCGTCCTTGCCCGACACGAAGAGCGTGATCTCCTTCGAGATCCGGACCGAGCACCAGTCGTGACCGCACATGGCGCAGAAGTCGGTGTCGACGTCGAGGTCTTCGTCGTGGTAGGCGCGGGCGAGGTCGGGATCGAAGCTGAGCTCGAAGTGCTTCTCCCAGTTGAGCGCGGCGCGGGCCTTCGTCAGCTCGTCGTCGCGGTCGCGGGCGGCGGGGATCCCGAGCGCCACGTCCGCGGCGTGGGCCGCGATCTTGTACGCGACGCAGCCCTGCTTGACGTCGTCCTTCTTGGGCAGCCCGAGGTGTTCTTTCGGCGTCACGTAACACAGCATCGATGCGCCGTGGTACGCCGCCGAGGTCGCGCCGATCGCGCTCGTGATGTGGTCGTAGCCCGGGAAGATGTCGGTGACCAAGGGGCCCAACACGTAGAAGGGCGCGCCATGGCAGAGCCGGCGCTGCAGCTTCATGTTGAACTCGATCTGGTCGAAGGGGACATGCCCGGGGCCTTCGATCATGACCTGGCAGCCGTGGCGCCAGGCCCGTTCAGTCAGCTCACCGAGGGCCTGCAGCTCACCGAGCTGCGCGAGGTCCGTCGCGTCCGAGAGGCCGCCAGGACGCAATCCATCGCCGATCGAGAAGGTCACATCGTATTTGCGAACGAGTTCGCAGATGTCGTCCCAGATCTGCGCCATCAGGTTTTCCTGCTCGTGGTGGATCATCCACTTCGCGAGCAAGCTCCCGCCGCGACTCACGATTCCGATCAAACGGTTCGCCACGTAAGGCAGGTGTTCCCGGCGCACGCCGGCGTGGATCGTGAAGTAGTCCACGCCCTGCCGGGCTTGATGCTCGAGGGTCTCGAGCACGGTCTCCTTGTCGAGATCTTCGATCTTCTTGTCGAGGATCATCGAGTAGATCGGCACGGTCCCGATCGGGACGGTCGACGATTCGCAGATCGCGAGGCGAGTGGCGTCGACGTCTCCGCCTGTAGAGAGGTCCATCACGGTGTCCGCTTCCCAGCGCTCGGCCCAGCGAAGCTTCTCGACCTCTTCGTGGGTGCCGCTCGAGATCGGGCTGGCGCCCATGTTCGCGTTCACCTTCGTGAGCGAAGCGCGCCCGATCGCCATCGGGTCGAGGTCGTGTTGGAGGTGCACCTTGTTCGCGGGGATCACCATGCGACCCGCCGCGACTTCGTCGCGCACGTCTTCCGGCGTGAGGTGCGGCTCGCGTAGGGCGACGCGCTTCATCTCCTTCGTCACGAAGCCGAGTCGCGCGTGCTCGAGCTGCGTGCTCGGCTCGAAGCCGTCCGGCGCGGCGAAGCGATAGGCGTTCGCCGGCGCGCGCTCCGGATGCACGGAGTCCGCGCAGCGCTCGTCGCCGGGCAGCTCCGTCCAATCCGGCGGCATGAAGTCCCACGCCGTCTTCTCGGAGGGCGCGGGCATGCCCGGCGTGTCCGGCGAAGAGAAGGTGCGCGCACCGCCGACTTCGGGTGGATTCGCGAAGCTGCCCGGCGTCGTGCCGAGCAGCGCCGAAGAGGGGTTGTTCCCGAGCCCGGGCAAGCCGAAGCGGCCGGCCAGCTGCGCGAGATGTTCGGAGGAGGGACTGGAATCGGCGGACATGGCGGCCTTCCCTACGCGTGGCTCCCGTGAACGAGGAACGCACGATCAGGTTCGAAGGGTCTGCTCTCAGGTCGGGCGCGCCTTGGCGTCCCGACCACCCCCAGGCAACGAACGATCGGCTCACGCTGGCAGTCGCGCGGCACGATCGAGCAGGAGAAGCGAGCGTACCACTCTCCAGCGCGATCGAGCAGCGCAAGCGGGCGATTCCGACACGCTCGCGACCGATCGGCTCGAGCGGGTCGGTTCGCCGCCCGCGCGCTCAATCGGTCGCGAGGGTCTCCGCGATCCCCGGTGCCGTGCCGGGCGCGGCCACCGGGGCGCCGGCATCCGCCGTGTTCGCCCATTCCCGCGGTGCCGCGTCGAGGTCGATGCGCCGCACGACCCGGCCCTGCGGATCGAAGACGCGGTGGACGCCCACGAGCTCGTCGGCCTCGACGTGGACGTTGCTGCGGACGCCGCCGCCGAATTCGAGGGGATAGAAGGTGCGTGCCTCCCCGTCCTCGCGACCGCCCTGGAAGCGCATCTCGGCCGCCAGGCCGCCCGCGGGATGCTTCAGCTCGACCGTGCCCGAGAGCGCGCCCTCCGAGAAGGCCCCGCGCCACCACAGCCTGCCGTTCGTGTGACGAAGCGTGACCGGACCCACCCACTCGCCGCCCTCGAGCGCGCCCTCGAGGAAGACCGTGCCGTCTTCGTGGTAGGCGACGACGGGTCCCGCGAGTCGGCCGGCTTCGTAGGTCGCTTCGGTTCGCAGGCCACCGCCGGGGTAGTGCTCCCGATACGCCCCGATGCGCTCGCTTCGCCCGTCCGCGTCGTATCGCTCGCACCATTCCGCGCGCACCCCGCGCGAGGCCGCGCGGGAGAAGATCGCCTCGTCGACCGCGCCGGAAGCAGCGGTCTCCCCCGCGCGACAGGTGCGGGCCTCGTCTTCGGCCAGCGCCGTCGGTCCCGAGCACAGCGGGACGAGGACGGCGAATGCGATGCGGATCGGAGCGGCAGTCTTCACGCATCTTCACAGCGGCCGATCGCGCCGGTCGCTTGATGTCGGGCACCCCCCCCGCGAGCAACGCCACGTTTCATGGTCGAGGAGGGCGGTCGCGCTACCGTGCCGCGCATGCCGAATCCCACCCGAATGACCCGCCTCATCGCTTCCCAGCGCCCGAATCGTTGTGTTTCAACCACGGCGCTGCGATCAACCGGGTCGCTCTTCGCGGCGCTCTTCGTATCGTGTCTCGTCGCGCTCGGCTGCGATCGGAACATCGAGCCCTACCAGCCAGGCGAGGAGCCCAGCCAGCCGGATCTGGCGCGGATCTTCCCCGGGCCGCCCGGTAGCGGCGGATCCGCCGAGGCCCAGGGCCAGAACGAAGGCGCCACGCCGCGGGGCGCCGTGCCGCCGGCCCGCGCGGAGGCCGCCCCGGTCGCGAGCGCGAGCGGTGGCAGCGCGGCGATCCAGGGCGAGATCGACCTCGCCCCGGAGCTCACGCTGGCCCGACCGGACGGCGGCGTCCTCTTCGTGATCGCGCGACCCCAGGGCGCGACCGGTGGGCCGCCCTTGGCCGTGCTGCGGATCCCGAGTCCCGAGTTCCCCCTCGCGTTCTCGATCGGACCCGAGAACGTGATGATTCCGTCGATGCAGTTCGCCGGCGCGATCTCGATCTCGGCGCGACTCGACGCCGACGGCAACGCGATGACGCGCGGCGCCGGGGACATCTCGAGCGCGACGGCCGAGGGTCTCTCGCCGGGCGACGAGGGCGTGCGGCTGGTGCTCTCCGAGCGGGGCTAGGGCGCGCGACGCTAGAACTGCGTCTGGAACGGCTGCGCCGAGAGCGCGTCGAGCATGTCGAGGGCCTCGGTGGTCCCGGCGACGATCACGGCATCGCCTTCGACGAGCACGTCGTCGCCGTGGGGCACGCGGAGCTGCGTCTCGCCCTCGGGCTTCTTCGAACGCACGAGCAGGACCTGCACGCCGACCCGTTCGCGCAGGCCGAGCCGGCGGAGCGAGCGGCCGACGACGTGGGGCGGGGCCATGATCTCGCGCAACTGATGGCCGTCCCCGAGGTCGACGGTCTGGCCCGATCCCGCGGCGCGCAGGCTCGTCTGCATGCCGCCGGCGAGGTCTCGGCGGAGCTGCTCGGTGCTGCTCGCTTCGATCACGTCCTTCTCGCGCACGGTGCCCACGAGCTTCGTGGGGTCGTCGGCGTTCACCACCGCGATCTCGTCGACGTGGCTCGAGCTGAAGATCGACATCACCACCGACAGGTCGACGTCGTCGGTGACCGAAGGATGGCTCGTGTCGACGAGGTCCCCGGCGACGACGACGTGCTGGAGCGCGTCCTGTTCGTAGATGAGGCGCCGGATCTCCTGGAGCGAGATCGCGCCGAGGTGGCCGCCGGTCGGGCTCGACACGTAGAACTGGTTATGGGGGCTCACCACGACGAGGTCGAGCACGGTCTTGAAGTCGGCGCTCGCGGGGATCACGACGGGGTCGAGGACGATCACATCCCGGACGGACAGGTCCTTCAGGACGTTCGGGTTCTTCGACTCGAAGATGTCGACGCCCTGGCGCCGGAGCTTCGTCGTATAGATGGAGTCGCGATAGGAGAGCTGCGCGACGAGGGTGGAGATCACGCAGGCGGTCATCAACGCCGGGATGATGTCGATCGTCTGGGTCAACTCGAAGAGGATGATGATCGCCGAGACCGGCGCGTGGGTCGCTGCGGCGACGACCGCACCCATCGTGACGAGCGCATACGCGCCGGAGCTCGCGGTCGCGCCCGGGAAGTACTGCTCGACGAGGGTGCCTACGACGCCGCCGGCGGTCGCGCCCAGGAAAAGCGAAGGCGCGAACACGCCGCCGGACCCACCGGATCCGATCGTGATCGAGGTGGCGACGATCTTCGCCACGACCAGCAGGCCCATCAGACTCGCCGTGAGCGTTCCGGTCAGGGCGCCGGAGATCGTCGTGTAGCCCACGCCGTATACGTTGGGCAGCCAGACCGCCATCACGCCGACGAGGGCGCCGCCGATCGTCGCCTTCGACCATTCCGGGAGCGGCACCTTCTCGAAGGTGTCCTCGGCGTAGGTGAGCGTGCGGATGAACGCGACGGCGACGAGGCCGGCGACGACGCCTGCGACCATGTAGGGGCCGAGCTCGAAGGGACTCACGATCTCGTAGTCGGGGACCGGGAACGCCGGGTGGTTGCCGATCGCATAACGCGTCACCACCGACGCGACGACCGAGCTGATCACGATCGGCGTGAACTGCGTGACGGCGAAGTCGCCGACGATGATCTCCGCGGCGAAGATCGCGCCGGCGATCGGGGCGTTGAACGTGGCGGAGATACCGGCGGCGGCGCCGCAGCCTACGAGCGTCCGCACGCCGGCGGCGTTCAGTTGGAGCTTCTGGCCGAGGGTCGAGCCGAAGGCCGAGCCGATCTGCACGATCGGGCCTTCGCGACCGACCGAGCCGCCCGTCCCGATCGAGAGAGCAGAGGCGAGGGCCTTCACCCCGACGATCCGCGCCCGAATGACGCCGCCTCGGATCGCGACCGCCTTCATCACCTCCGGGATGCCGTGTCCGCGCGCTTCCCGCGCAAAGAAGTAGATGAGGGGACCGACGAGGGCGCCGCCCGCGGCCGGGATCGCGATGCGCCAATACCAGGCGAGTTGGTGGGCGACATCGAGGGGGTCGCGGGTCTCGGCGGCGATGCCTTCTTCGAAGACGATGGCGACGCCGTGCGTGCCTTCGAAGGCGAAGCCCTGGACCAGGCGGATCATCAAGCGGAAGAGCACCGCGCCCAGCGCGCCGGCCAGACCCACGAAGACCGCGCAGCCGACCATGTAGAGGTGTCCGCCGCGTTCGAGAAGCTGCTGGGTGTCGGCGGACATGGAGGACGACATGGGAAATCAGGGACGCCTTCCGGGGGTTCTTGCGGGCGCGCAAGTTAGCACTGCTCGGGGCCTGTGCCGGCTGAGGCTAGAGGTCGCCGTGGTAGCCTCGCGCGATGGCCGAGAACGACCGACCGACCCGCGTCGCGAGCGCGCCGCCCCCGCCCTGGCGCGAGATCGAGGACGAGCACCTGCAGCACTGCAAGGTCTTCGACGTGCATCGCTCGACGATGGAGTCGCCGCTCACGGGCGCGGCCCATCCCTTCTTCAGGATCGAGTCGCCGGACTGGGTGAACGTCGTCGCGATGACCGAGGACGACCACTTCGTCATGGTCCGCCAGTTCCGCCAGGGTTCGCGAGTCGTGACGCTCGAAATTCCGGGCGGTCTGATCGATCCGGGCGAGACCCCCGAGCAGGCCGGCGCGAGGGAGTTGCTCGAAGAGACCGGATTCCGGGCCGGCCGACTCGAGAGCCTCGGTTCGCTCAGCCCGAACCCCGCGTTATTCGGCAATCGCGTCCACATGCAGGTGGCGCTCGACTGCGTGCAGGTGGACGAGATCCGGAACGATTCGACCGAGCACACGACGGTCGAGTTGCTTCCCGTCTCGAACCTCCGGGACGTCGTGCGCGAGATCGGGATCGACCACGCTCTCGCGGTCTCCGCGCTCTACGCCTGGGAGATCTGGCGAGACGCTAGGCGCTGACCCCGTGTTGCCCCCGAGTTCACCCCGAGAGGTCGGAGGCCCTCGTGGGGGCTCCGCAGCGCCCGAAGCGACCCCCGGTCGCGGATCGGAAATCGACGCGAGGGGCATTCATCTGCCCCATTCGGTGTCCCGCGTGAGACAATGGCGCGTGTGACATTCGCCTGGGGGACGTCTCCTTGTCCGGTCTTCGCCATCGAATCTTCGAACTAACGTCGGCCGCCATGCTCGCGGTGACGATCGCGATCGCGCCGTGCGCAGCGATCGCTCAGGCCGTCACCCTCTCCGGCAAGCTCCAGATCGGCTTCGGCGACGCGACGAACATCACCGGCTTCCGGTCCAACAACGCGGTCCCGATCTGCGCGGGCGCCGGCTCGCTCGTGAACCCGGCGACGATCGGCACGACGCTCGGGACCCTGCTCGTGAACGCGATCGGCGACGCAGCACCCGGTGTCGGCGCGACGGTCACGTTCAACGCGGTGGGCGCGGGGTTCGGCGGCGCGCAGCAGAAGATCGACTCGACTTGCAAGGTGTCGATCCCGGGCTTCGCGAATCCGCGCCTGCGATCGCGCACGCAGGTCGGGTCCGCGCACTTTCCCGGTCGCAAGGGACCGTGGCAGCCTTCGATCGAGAACGTCCCGGTTCCGACGACGCCCACCGCGACGTACCGGGTCTCGGCCGGCGGTGGATACACGGCGCCGATCAGCCTGACGACGTGGACGACGATGGACGAGGCGGGGCCGCCGGGCACGATGGGAACGCCCGCGGTGGTCGCGACGAATACGTACACCGGGAGCGCGTTCGAGGCGTTGAGCGTCTGGGGTGGGTCGTCGATCAAGGCGCGCGTCCAGCCGGGCGGAGCCCGCTTCGGCGGCGGTGTCCCCTTCTCGGGCGGGGGCGGCGTCCAGCTCGGCGTCAACACGACGTGGTGGGCGACGGCGGGCACCCAGCCGCCGCCGGGTCTCGGTGACTACGGAATCGGAAACTACTCGAATGGGTTCATCCCCGTGCGGCCGCAATTCATCGGAACGGACGAGCGGCGCCTCGACGGGAGCTTCGGCGGCACGGCCAGCACGCCGCCGCCGTTCACGAAGGGGCTGGTGTTCGCGCGACGCGACGCGACCTACGCATTCCGCACGCCCGGCGGATCGACACAGAACCAACACGGCGCGATCCTGACCGTCAACGGCGGCAACACGGTCACGCCGATGTCCGGGCCCTTTCCGAACAACACGCCGGTCGTCACGCCGATCGAGTACGTGCTCTACAACTACGCCTGGACGACGGGCGCGGTCACCCACTCGGATTCGGCCGGCGACTTCCGGACCGTTCGCAAGGCTCAGGGCTACGACGTCGCGGTCGCGCCCAGCACGGCGATCGCCGGCGAGACCCGTCGCATCCAGCTCGTCACGCCGTGGTCGGCCTCGATCAAGAGCGTCGGCAATTTCGGCGTACCGATTCCGAGTCTCGGCTTCGGTGGGGTGGCGGTGCTGACCATCGATGTGATCCCGGCGCCGGAGCCTGTCCTCGCCGGGGGCCTCGGCGCGAGCAGCCTCGCTCTTGCTGCGCTCGCGCGCCGCCGCCGATCACTCCGCCCCTGATCGCCCGTCCAACACGTCGATCACGAGATCGACCAGTCGCTCGTCGTGCCCGAGCGGATCACCGATCGTGATCTCGACGCTCGCGTGCTTCTCGCGCGCCGCGTCGATCAGGCCGGGGATCGTCTCGCGTACGTGTGTGCCCGCCGAGAGGAAGTGGAGATGGACGTGGATCGAGCCCGCGCCGGCCTCGACCAGGCCGTCGATCGCGCTCGCGACGTCGGGCTGGCCGAGCTCCATGTGGGCGTGGGCGACGAGCCACTGGCTGCGGCGCTGAGCGACGGCGCGGGCGAGCTCGCCCAGGCGCGCATTCGTCTCGGCGTGGCGGGTGCCGTGATCGATGATCAGGAGTGCCTTGCGTTCAGGAGCCACGCGACGCCCGCCTACCAGTACGCCGCGCGCACGGTCATGTCGCCGCGCGGGTGGACCCGGCAGGCGAGCCGAAGGGACGCGTCGATCCGATTGCGCGCCTTGATCGTCTCCTCGCGTTCGGTCGACGGATCGATCGCATCGGCGCCCGCGACGATCTCGAGTCCGCAACGCGCACACGCGCCGTTCTCGCCGCAGGCGCTCGCGATCGGCAGGTCGACGGCGCGCGTGGCCTCGAGGAGCGTCATCTCCCCGGCCTCGATTTCGATCTCCTTCTCGGAGGGCAGGAATCGTACGCGGCACCGCATGGGCGCGAAGTCTAGGCCCTGACGCGCGCAGCGTCCTCTGGGGAGGCCGCCGGCGCCCCCGCTGGGTTACGCTCCCCGCCATGGCCAGTGCCGCTCTCCTCGTCATCGGCAACGAGATCCTCTCGGGCAAAGTGCGCGACACCAACTCGGCGTTCCTCGCCGTCGAGCTGCGAAAGCTCGGCGTCGACCTCGAGCGGATCCTCACGATCCCGGACGAGATCGACTTGATCGCACTCGAGACGAAGGACATGTCCGAGCGCTTCGACTACGTCTTCACGTCCGGCGGAATCGGCCCGACCCACGACGACATGACGATGGACGGGATCGCGCTGGCCTTCGACCGCCAGCTCGAGACGAGCCAGTCGATGGTCGATCGGATGGAGCGCTACTCCGAGAAGCCCCTGAACGATGCCATGAAGAAGATGGCGATCATCCCGACCGGCGCCGAGATCCTCGACGTGGGTGGCCTCTGGTTCCCGGTCGTCGTCGTCGAGAACGTGCACATCTTTCCGGGCATCCCCGAGCTCTTCGAGAAGAAGTTCCACTCGATCGCCGACCGCTTCAGCGGCGTGCCCTTCCAGCTGAAGAAGATCTACGTGCGACCCGCGGAGAGCGAAATCGCCGAGACCCTCAACGCGCTGCTCCGGGAGTTCCCCGAGCTGATGCTCGGCTCGTACCCGCGGATCAACGAAGAACACTACCGCGTGATGCTCACCCTCGAGTCCCGCGACGTGGCCTACGTCGAGACCGCGACCGAGACGCTGGTCAAGAACCTGCCCGACGACGCCGTCTACAAGATCGAGTAGCGGCGACCGACGCCCGCAGGTAGCAGGTACCAGGTAGATGGAACTCGCGAGCTGGCAGCGCGTCCTCGCCTTCGGCCACCCGACGTGGATGGTCGCGTCGATCGCCATGGCGATCGCGACCGCGCTGCTCGGCCTCGAGATTCGTCGGCGCCGGGCGAAGGGCCAGCCGCCCGGGCGGGAGCTCCGCGATCGCCACCTTCGCTTCGGCAAGATCGCGATCGCGATGGTCGTCGTCGGCTTCCTCGCCGGTCCGCCCTCGATGCTCTACCTGCGCGAGCGAGCGTGGCTCGACAGCTTCCACGCGGTCCTCGGACTGATCGTGCTCGGGCTCTTTCTCTGGACGGGCTGGAGCGGACGCGCCCTCGCGAACGGCGACTCCGAAGCGCGCGCGGTCCATCGCATCGCCGCAGGCGCTGCGATCGCGACGGCGATGGCGGCCTCGATCGCCGGGTTCACTCTATTGCCGTGAGCGGTGGGCACCTGCTGCTACCCTGCTCTCCGCGTCCGAGGCGCCCGCCGAGGAGACCCCCGTGAACCCCGTCCAACGCTTCATCGAGTTCGCCGCCGCCTTCGAGAAGAGCTTCGTCGATGACGACTGGAGCCGACTCGAGGACTTCCTGACCGAGGACGCCGTCTACGAAGTGACCGGCGGACCGCCGCTCGGCGGCCGCTGGGAAGGGCGCAACGCGGTGCTCGCTCAGCTGAAGGCGAGCTGCGACGGACTCGATCGGCGCTTCGACGAGCGCAAGACGGAGCTGCTCGGCGCCCCGGTCGCGGAAGGCGACAGCGTCACCTTCGCGTGGCGGGGGACCTACGTGCTTGCGGGGAAACCCGATCTCGTGTTCGGCGGGACCGAACGCGTCGAGTTCGAGCGGGACCGGATCCGGTTCTTCACGGATCTGATTCCCGAAGAGGATGCGCAGGCGACGTACGCGTACCTCGAGACGCATCTCGCGAACTGAGACCGCGAATCGTCACGCCTCGCGCAACATGATCCAGTTCGTGAACGCGTGCGGCCCGGTGCCGATCGTCTCTTCGGACGAAACGCGAAAGCCCAGTCGCTCGTAGAACGTCACGTTCTCCGGGCGTTGCGTGGCGAGGCTCGCGGGCGCACCGGACGGGTCGATGACACGCGCGAGCACGGTCAGTCTCCGGATTCGTCGCGGCGTTGTGAACACCGCGACGCCCAGGCCGATGGGAAGCACGTCCATCGGCATGCGACTGGCGGCGATGCCGGAAACGAGCCCGACCAGCATCAGGAATCCGCTCGTGCCGCGCAGCAAGCGGAGCGGCCAGGGAGGGTCGGGCGGAATTCCGACCGTCGAATGCAGCGGCCGGATCGGCCGTCGCGGGGGCAGGATCTCGCGGTAGCGCACCCGGTAGTAGTCGTACACGCCGGCTCCGATCTCTGCGATTTCTCGGGTCGGAAACCACAGAAACGGGCGCGTGGGTGCCGCCTTAGCGCAGAGGGCGCGAGGGCTCCGGGATTCCCGGGGGCGCTCGACGGAGACGAAGCAGAGTCGCTTCTCGCCGCCTAACGCGCCGGCGTCACGACCAGGTTCGAAAAATAGGCGCGGGTTCCGGCGTCGACGAAGAGGGCGATGCCGCCGCGGGCGTCGGGGCCGTGCTTGAGGTCGTTCACGACGAGGACCGGCTCGGGGCCGTCGTCGATGAAGAGCGAGGCCTTGCTGCCGGCGACTTCGACCCGGACGTGGATCCAGCGATCGGGGCCGATCGGAGCGGGTGCTTCGTAGACGCCCGGGGCCTCCTCGCGGAAGCGCGAAAAGTCCCAGCCCGGGTAGGAGAAGTACTGGACGGCGTGGGCGCGGCGTTCGGGGTCCTCGGCCTCCCCGTTGGTCGGGCGCAGGTAAAGGGACTCGAAGCTCGAGAGGTCGTCGGCCACGCGGAAGGCGATGCCCGCGAAGCCGCGGGCGATCCAACGGACGAAGAACCAGCTCTCGGGGTTCACGCCGCTCGCGAGATCGAACTCGATCGCGCCGCTCTGGAAGTCGAAGCCTTCGACGAGGGCGATCGTGTTCGAGTCGCCGCCCGAGAAGTCGCTGACCATCGTGATCTCCACCGCGCGACGGCCGTCGAAGGTCGCTTCGCGCAGCACCACGTCGTTGGCTCGTAGGCCCGCGGTCGAGTCCAGGCTGGCGCGCAGCTGCGCCGCCACGTCCGTCGTGGCGACGAGAACGAGAAGCAGTGCCGTGAAGGAAGGGGTCAGGCGACGCAGAAACGACATGGAAGCTCCTGTTCGGGGTTCAGGGTCGGGATTCGACGACGCGTCCGAGTTCGTCGAAGCGGACGAGGAGACGACGCTTGCCGGATTCGTCGAGGAGATGGATCTCGCGGAGGAGTCCATCCTCGTACAGATCTTCGCGCTCCGGACGACCGCGGCCGGGTGTGAAGACCGACCGGGTGATGACGTCGTGTTCGTAGTAGTCGATCCCGTCCGGGATGCCGTCGTCGTCGGTGTCCCAGGTCACGGTGGCCAGGCCGGTCGGCGTCCAGTTCTCCCACGTGTCGACGCGGCCGTCGAAATTCTGGTCGTGCTCGCCCGACGACGTGCGCCCACGTCGGTATTGCCATCGTGCGTCCACTTCACCGTCGAAGTTGCGGTCCTGCTCGACGCTGGCGATGTACATCCCCGAATAGCGTTCCCACTCGTCGGGCTCCCCGTCGGCGTTGCGATCCAGGACGTAGGCGTCGCCCGTCCAGTCGATCACGAAATCCGAGGTGAACAGGCCGCCCTTCGAAGCGAGGAAGCCGAGCAGGAAGCCGACGAAGATCCAGACGAGGATGGACTCGAGGGGCGTTCCGAGGACGAGTCGGCGCCCGCCTCCGCGCGTTGCGACTTCCGCCTCCGCGGCGGCCAATCTTTCCTCCGACTCGACGGCATCCGGCAGCTCCGGCGCCTCCGCGAGAACGGCCTGCGCGCGTTCGAGGTCCGCGGGTCGGACGAGCACCCGGCAGCCGTGCGACTGCATCACCGGGTAGGCGCCGCCGGCATCGTCGGTCGCGCTCAGGGCCCCGATCCCGGCCTGCTCGAGTCGAGCGCAGACGAGATCCGCTTCGACCATCGAGCCGAAGGTGGCGAGTCGTTCCCAGTCGGAGGACATAACGGCTTCCTCGGGGCGGGGTCGCGGCCCACTGGAAGGGTGCGCCGCCTAATCCTCGCGCGGCAGCACGTCCTGCCCCCGCTGTCGCAGCCAGTGGTCCGCCAGCGTCAGACAGACCATCGCTTCCACCATCGGAACGGCCCGCGGCAGCACGCACGGGTCGTGTCGCCCGCCCGCAGCGAGCGTCGTCGCTTCGCCGCCGGACGTGACCGTCTGCTGCTCGGTTCGGATCGTGGCGGTCGGCTTGAAGGCGATCCGCAGCCGGATCGACTCGCCGTTGCTGATCCCGCCCTGGATGCCGCCGGAGCGGTTCGTCGTCGTGCGGGTGCGGCCCTCGCCGTCGATCTCGAAGGGGTCGTTGTGTTCGCTTCCAGTCAGGCTCGTTCCGCCGAAGCCCGAGCCGATCTCGAAGCCCTTCGCGGCGGGCAGCGACATCATGGCCTTCGCCAGGTCCGCTTCGAGCTTGTCGAAGACGGGATCTCCGAGGCCCGGCGGCACGCCCCGGGCGACGCACTCGACGACGCCGCCGACGCTGTCGCCCTGTCGGCGCATGCTGTCGATCAGCTCGTACATCTTCTCGGCGGCGTCCGCGTCGGGGCAGCGCACGTCGTTCGCGTCGATCTCCTCGAGGGTCACCGTCTCCGCGTCGACCTTCGAGTCGATGTCCTTCACGCGGCTCACCCAGGAGAGGACCTCGATCCCGGCGTGCTCGCGGAGCAGCTTGCGGGCGATGGCCCCGGCCGCGACGCGTCCGATCGTCTCGCGTGCGCTCGCGCGCCCGCCGCCCTGCCAGTTGCGGACGCCGTATTTCGCGTCGGTCGTGTAGTCCGCGTGCGAGGGACGATAGGTCTCGCGCATCTCCTCGTAGGCGCTCGGACGTGCGTCCTTGTTGCGTACGAGGATCGCGATCGGGGTGCCGAGGGTTTGCCCCTCGAAGACTCCGGAGAGGATCTCCGCCCGGTCGGCTTCCTGTCGAGGCGTGGTGAGCACACTCTGTCCCGGGCGGCGGCGATCGAGATCGCGCTGGATCTCCTCGAGGTCGATCGACAGCCGAGGCGGGCAGCCTTCGAGCACGACGCCGACGCCCCCACCATGGGACTCGCCGAAGGTGGAGATGCGGAAGAGATGGCCGTAGACGCTGCCCATGATGATCGCCAGAACTCGTGCGGGGTTCGCCGGATGATTTCGAGAACGGCGGAGACCGATCCTTCCGAAATGAAACCGTCCGGTCGGGGGGTGGGGCGGAACGGCGGCGAGGGTACCCCTTTTGGCAGGAGAACGAAAAGCCCGGGGAAAACCCGGAATCGGCCTCGGGAGGAGTCCTGCGCCGATCGGGAAATTCCCGTTCCAATGACGATGGAAAGCTGCGGCAACACTAAAGACGGATCGCGGGGCCGACGACATCGTTTATATGGGGACGCTTCTCGGAGTCGTCTTCCAGGGAGTCGGGAAACATGCCTACGCAATCGCTCGTTCCCGTCGCCGACGAAGACGTCGCGGCGGAAACGGACCTCGCCGCCGCGCAGGACCACGCCTTGGCGTGGGCCGAGCGGGTCGGCCGCCCTCGCGGACGCGAAGCGGGTTCGAGCGAGCGCGACTTCGACGAAGCGGTCGATGCGCTGTCCCGAACCCTCGTCGGTCCCGACGTGACGACGCTCGATCGCGCGCTCGACCTCGCGCTCGCGACCGTCGGCGACGCGCTCGCAGCGGATCGGGTCGAGTTCCACGCCGCGGAGATCCTGCAGACCCCTTCGGAACGCGAGAAGGGATTCGTGTGGCGGGGGAGCTGGCGCGCGCGCGGCGGGAGCACGGCGGAGGCGCCGATCCTCGAGTCGCCCTTCGATCTCGGGACGCACCCGTCGATGGCGGAAGCGTTCGCTGCGGGGCGCGCCTATCGATCGTCACCGGAGCGCGCGGAAGCGGCGCCCGAGCGCGGATGGCTCGGGTTGCGGACGACGCTCTTCGTTCCCTGCGCATCGCCCACGGGTCTGCTCGGCTTCCTCGCGATCGAGGCCGGCCTGGCCGCGCGGCACTGGACCGCGCGCACGACCGAGCAGGTCGAAGGGATCGGCCGCCTGCTGGGGCTCTCCATCGATCGACTGCGCCTCGAAGGAGAAGCCACGCGTCAGCGCGAAGAGAACGCCCACCGCACGCGCCTCGAACTCGTCGGCCGCGTCACCAGCGCGACCGCCCACGACCTCAACAACATCCTGACGGCGATCCTCGGCTACGGCGATCTGCTCGATCTCGAGCTCGGGCTCGAAGCCGGCGACGCCGGTCACGAAGAGCTCGAGGAGATGCGCCAGGCGTCGAAGCGCGCTGCGGGCACCGTCGACGAGCTGCTTCGCTTCGGGCGGCGCCGCGAGGACGGGTCCAAGACCGTCGACCTCGGTGACACGATTCAATCCCTCGAAGGCATGCTCCGCCAGGTGCTCGGCCGCAAGGTCGCCCTCGACCTCGACGCCGACCTGCGCGCCACGCCGGTGCGGATCGATCCCGGTCGCTTCGAGAGCGTGTTGTTGAACCTCGCCGCGAACGCCCGCGCCGCGGTCGGCGCAGAAGGACATTTCGGGCTCGCGACGCGGATCGTCGCGGTCGATGCCGAGGGTCGAGACGAATCCGCGGAGGCGGCGCCAATCCGCGGCCTACGTGCCGGGCGCTACGTCCGCCTGACGGCGCGCGACGACGGCGGCGGCATCCCGGCGGACGTCCTGCCCCACATCTTCGAACCCTTCTTCACGACGAAGGCGCCCGGCGCCGGTACCGGCCTCGGGCTGCCGAGCGTCGCGGAGTTCGTGAAGACCGCGGGCGGTGGACTCCGTGTCGAAAGTGAAGACGGGGAGGGGGCGACGTTCCACCTCTACCTGCCTCTCCAGGCGCGCTCCGCCGACTGAAGATCCGCGCGATCGCTCGCGCCCGCCCCCACCACATCGGTTACTTTCCCGGCCAATCCGGCCCGAGGAGACCCGATGCGCGAGTGGTTGTTCGACGTCTTCCGCGAACGTCCGTGGTGGATGAGCGCGGTGATGATCTTCAGCGCGTACATGGCCTTCGTCTACATGCCGTGGGACATCTTCTGGAAGCCCGTCGAGGACGACCAGGAGGTCTGGTTCGGCATCCTCTTCACCGGAGTGTGGGCGAAGATCCTCGCCTTCCCGCACTGGTTCGTTTACGGCGCCGCGGTCTACGGCTTCCGGCGAAGGCGCCCGTGGATGGCGTTCTGGGCGCCGGCCTACACCGCGCAGGTCGCCTTGGGCCTCTACCTGTGGACGGCGATCGAGACCGGCGGCTTCTCCGGGATCATCGTCGGCATCTTCCCGGCGATCCCGATGGGCGCGCTCACCTACGCGTTCTGGATCCACCGCGACTACTTCGACCCGAAGCCCCTCGCGCTGCGGGCGCGCTACGGGGACTGGGCGCTCGTGACGGGGGCGAGCGCCGGGATCGGCACGGCCCTCGCGCGGCAGATCGCGGCCGATGGCGTGAACGTCGTGATTTCTGCGCGTCGCGAGGAGCGCTTGCGGAACCTGGCGAGCGAGATCGAGCGCGACTTCGACGTCGAGACGCGGGTCGTCGTCGCAGATCTCGGGGAGCCCGGCGGCGCGGGCGAGTTGGCCGACGCGGTCTCGGATCTCGACATCGGCCTGCTCGCGAACAACGCGGGCCTCGGCTACGCGGGCCGCTTCGACCTGCTCGACGGTGAGCGACTGCGCCGGCTCGTGACCGTCAACTGCGAAGCGCCCCTCGTGCTCACCCACGCCCTCGTACAGGGCATGCGCGAACGCGGTCGCGGCGGGGTGCTCTTCACCGGCTCGGTGGCCGGCCGCCAGCCCCTCCCGCTCCACGCGGTCTACTCGGCGACCAAGGCCTTCGACGCGAACCTGGGCGAAGCGCTCTGGGCGGAGCTGCGCGCAAGCAACATCGACGTGCTCGTCCTCGAGCCCGGCACGACCGAGACCGAGTTCCAGGAGGTCGCTGGCGAGATCCCGCACGCAGGACACAGCGCGGACGAAGTCGCGGCCCTCGGCTTGCGCTCGCTCGGTGAGCAGCCGTCGGTGGTCGCCGGTTGGCTCAACTGGCTGCGAGCGAACGCGGCCTCTCGCCTGCTCACGCGCCCGGTCGTCGCGCTCATGGCGGGGCACCACATGGCGAAACAGACTCCGGAAGAGCTTCGCTGACCGATAGGAGATTCGAGTGGCACGCGGCTACTGGCTCATGAAATCCGAGCCCTTCAAGTATTCCTGGGACGACCTGGTGAAGGACGGCCAGACCTACTGGGACGGCGTCCGGAACTACGAGGCGCGCAACAACCTCGCCGCCATGAAGAAGGGGGACCTCGCCCTCTACTACCACTCGAACGAGGGCAAGGAGGTCGTCGGGATCGCCGAGATCGTGGGCGAGGGCTATCCCGACCCGACGGCGGACGATCCCCAGTGGGTCGTGGTCGACATCGTGCCGATCGTCCCCTTCACGCAGCCGGTCACGCTCAAAGACATCAAGGGGGACCCGAAGCTGCCCGACATCCAGCTCGTGACGCGCGGCCGGCTTTCGGTCGTGCCGCTCACCTCCCAGGAGTTCCGGCACGTCGCCAAGCGTGGGAGGACGAAGGTGCCGCCGCTCTCGGAGAGTCGGGCGAAGAAGGGCGTGAAGAACAAGGCGGCGAGTCATTGATGCCGCGTTCCGTCGTTCGCACGTTCGTGCTCGCCTCGCTCGCCCTCGGCTCTGGCTGTTTTCTCGTGGGCTGCGCAGCGATCGGCATGGGCTCCGTCGCGGGATCTGCCGCGAAGCGGGACGCCTCGATGGACCAGGTCCGGCTCGAACGGCTGTTCGAGCGGCAGGTCGAGAAGGTGGCCGGCGGCGCGGGCTATGTCCGGAGTCGAGTGGACGGGGTCGATCTCCACCTGATCTCGGATCCGACCACCGATCGGATGCAGCTGGTTGCGCAGGTGCCCTTCGACGAGACCATCGGCGTGCAGCACCTGGTGGGGATGCTGCAGGCCAATCTCCATCTCGGCCTCGATGCCAAGTACGCCGTCTCCGAAGGCGTGTTCTACTCCGTGTTCGCCCATCGCCTCTCGACGCTGACCGAAGAGGACTTCGTCGGGGGGTACCACCAGGTACTCACGCTCGCCCAGCAGTTCGAGAGCGTGACCTCCGGCGTAGGCGTCCTCGAAGAGGCGCCGCCCGACGTCGACGCGCGTTAGGCGCGCCCCCGCGACCAGGAGTCCCGGCGTGGTCCAGTCCTCGCGTCCGATCGGCGTGCTCTTCCTCTGCACGGGCAACTCGGCCCGAAGCATCCTCGCGGAAGCCGCCCTCGCGCGCCGCGGCGGTGCGCGTTTCCAGAGCCACAGCGCCGGCAGCCAGCCGAAAGCCGCCCCCCACCCACGCACGCTGGAGACGCTCGAGCGTCTCGGCTATTCGACTGCGGGTCTTCGCAGCAAGAGCTGGGACGAGTTCGCCGGCGACGCTGCTCCCCCGATCGACGTCGTGATCACGGTCTGCGGCAACGCCGCGAACGAGACGTGCCCCGTCTGGCCCGGCGCTCCGGTCACGGCGCATTGGGGCGTCGAGGACCCGGCCGCCTTCGAAGGACCCGCGGACGCCGAGCGCGCGTGCTTCGAACGCATCCACGATCAGCTCGCGAAGAAGGTCGAAGCGCTCGTCGCGCTCGACCTCGAAGCGTTGGATGTCGAGGCGCGGACCGCGCGGATCCGCGCGATCGCGGAAGTCTGAGGCCGCTGCCTAGGCGCCGACGGCCGCGAGGGCGTCCGCGTACTCGTTCCAGCGCGTGCCTTCGTGGGCGCGGATCCAGCGCAGCTCGATTCGCGGCTTGGCGAGGGCGAGGGCGTAGAGCTCCTGCACGAGATCGAGGTTCTTGATCGGACCGCTCTTGCGCTTCCAGCCGCGCTTCTCCCAGCCCGGCGCCCACTCGTTGATCGTGTTGACGCAGAGCTGGCTGTCGGAGTAGGCGACCAGGTCCTGGTCCGCGGGCAGCTTCTTGAACGCCTCGATCAGCGCCATCAGCTCCATGCGGTTGTTGGTCGTGTCCGGGTCGCGACCGTTGCCCTCGTCGAGGATTTCACCGTCCGCGACCCAGACCCACCCCCAACCGCCGGGGCCTGGATTGGGATCGCAGGATCCGTCGGTGAAGATGCCGGTATCGGGACCGCCGAATTGGGTCTCGAGGACCTCCTCCGGCGTCAACTGTCGGGTCTGTCGCTTCGCCACGGCGCGCGACTCTACCCCGAGCGGCGACGGATCGCGACGGTTCGAATCGTCATCGCCCGCGGCGACGAATGGCGACGACCGCGAGATCCGCGTCGTAGTTCGGGTCGTTCTCGACTTCCTTTGCGCGAGTGGAGTCGATGTAGATCGCGTCCTCGATCTCGATGCCCTGGGCCGCGCAGAGTTCTTCGAAGTCACGGATCGACGGGAAGCGCCGATTCGGAGTCTCGTACCACTCGTACGCGTAGAGGCCTTCCGACTTGGGGAGTCGGCCCTCGCGTTGGAACATCTCGCGCAGCGGTCCGTGGGCGAAGTTCGGGAAGCTCACGATCCCGCGCTTCGCGATGCGCACGATCTCACGCAGCACGCCGACCACGTCGAGGATCGATTGCAGGGTCTGGGACAGGAGCGCCACGTCGTAGGCGTCGTCCGGGATGCCGGCGAGGCCGCGGTCGATGTCGGCGTGGATCGTCTGGATGCCGCGGTCGATGCTCTCGGCGACGGCCTCGGCGTCGCGTTCTACCCCGAGGAGCGGAGCGTGGCCGCGATCGCGCAGGACCCCGAGCAGCTCGCCGTTGCCGCAGCCGAGGTCGACGACACTGCCGGTGTCGGGCATCAGTCGCAGGATCAGGCCGTAGTCGAGGCGGTTCGTATAGAAGATGCTGGTCGGTTCGTCCGTGGCCGGCACTTCGGGCACGCGGATCCGACCGCTGCCGCCCAGCTGCGACGACAGGAAGGAGCCGATCAGCCGCCGGCCGAGGACCATCGAGTCCTCGAGCAGGAATGAGTCGTGGCCGGCGGGGCTCTCGATCACGCAGCTGCTGACCGGGCGGCCCTCCGCAACCAGGGCGTCGACGAGCTGCTGCGACGCCGCGACGGGATAGAGCCAGTCGCTCGTGAAGCTCAGGAAGAGATACGTGCAGCGACTCTTCGAGAGGGATTCCCGGATCGCGTCCGTTCCCTCTCCCAGGTCGAAGAGATCCATCGCCGTCGTGAGCGTCACGTAGCTGTTGGCGTCGAACCGCTCCACGAACTGGTCACCCTGATAGGCGAGATAGGAACCGACCGAGAACACGCTCTCGAAGCCCGTCTCGACTCGTCGGGGCTGCAGCCGGGTCGGGTCGAACTTCGCGCGCATCGATTCGTCGGAGAGGTAGGTGATGTGGGCGAGCATCCGCGCGAGGGCGAGGCCGGCCTCCGGCGCCGGGCCGTCGTAGTACTGTCCGCCGGCGAAGCGCGCATCGTGACGGATGGCGTTGCGCCCGACGACGTCGAACGCGATGCCCTGACTGCTGAGCCGGGGCGCGGCCGCGATCACGACCGCCGCGCCGACTCGCTCCGGCTGGTCGATCGCCCACTGGAGTGCCTGCAGGCCGCCCAGGGACCCCCCGACGACCGCGACCAGGCGCTCGATGGCGAGGCCGTCGAGCAGGCGGCGCTGGACCTCGACCATGTCCCCGACGGTGACGACCGGGAACTCGGCGCCGTAGCGCGCCTCGCCGTCGGGTCGCGGGAAGTCCGGGCCGGTCGTCCCCCGGCAGCCGCCGAGCACGTTCGAGCACACGACGAAGAAGCGATCGGTGTCGATCGCCTTGCCAGGGCCGATCAACAGCTCCCACCAGCCGTCGTCGTCGTCTTCGCCGTGACTCGCGGCGTGGGAGTCGCCGGAGAGCGCGTGGCAGATCAGGACCGCGTTGTCCCGGTCTTCGTTCAGCTCGCCCCAGGTCTCGTACGTGACCTGCAAGCGCTCGAGCCGGTCCCCGTTCTCGAGATCGAGGGGGGCGTCGCTCCGCCACACCTGCGCGTGGGGGAGCGGCGCTCCGATCCATCGAACGTGATCCGACGCTGATTCCGTCATCGCGGGTGCACGAGGGCGCGCGGCGATGCGCTCACGCGCTCGCGCGCAGCGCCTGGTCGAGGTCCGCGACGATGTCGTCGGCGTCCTCGATCCCGACGGAGACCCGCACGTACTCCGGCGTCACGCCGGTCGAGGCCTGCTCCTCGGGCGTGAGCTGGGAGTGGGTCGTCGAGGCGGGGTGGATCACGAGGGTCTTCGCGTCGCCGATGTTCGCGAGGTGGCTCGCGAGTTCGACGCTCTCGATGAATCGCTTGCCCGCCGCTTCGCCGCCCTTGATCCCGAAGCCGAGGATCGCGCCCGCGCCGTCGGGCAGGAACTGCTTCGCGGCCGCGTGATGGGAGTGGCTCTCGAGGCCCGGGTAGTTGACCCATTCGACGGCGTCGTGGGCGTCGAGGAACTTCGCCACGGCGAGGGCGTTCTCGCAGTGGCGCGGCATCCGCAGGTGGAGCGTCTCGAGTCCCTGCAGTGTGAGGAACGCTGCGAAGGGGCTCATGGCTGCGCCGGTGTCGCGCAGCCAATGGGTCCGGATGTGCATCACGTAGGCGATGTTGCCGACCGGGCGGAGCGCCTCCTCGAAAACCGCGCCGTGATAGGACGGCGAGGGTGCGCAGAACTCCGGCCACTTCTCGGGGTTCTCGGCCCACTGGAACTGGCCGCTGTCGACGATCGCGCCGCCGATGTGGACGCCGTGGCCGCCGATGAACTTGGTCGTCGAGTAGATGACGACGTCGACGCCGTGCTCGATCGGGCGGAGCAGGAACGGCGTCATGACCGTGTTGTCGCAGAGCGTGGGAAGTCCGTGACGGTGGGCGGTCTCGGTGATCTTCTTGAAATCGGGGACGTCGTTCTTCGGGTTGCCGAGGCTCTCGAAGTAGACGCAGCGCGTGTTCTCGTCCACGAGATCGTCGATCTGCTCGGGGTGATCCGCGTCGAAGAAGCGCACCTCGATCCCCATCTGCTTGAACGTCTGCGTGAAGAGCGTCCAGGTCCCGCCGTAGAGGCTGGTCGCCGAGACGAAGTTCTGGCCGGCGTGGCAGATCGTGAGGATCGCGGCGGTAATCGCGGCCTGGCCGGACGCGAAGCTGAGTCCCGCGGCGCCACCGTCCATCGCGACGAGGCGCTGCTCGAGCACGTCGTTCGTCGGGTTCATCAGGCGCGAGTAGATGTTCCCGAACTCGGCGAGGCCGAAGAGGTTCGCCGCGTGCTCGGTGTTCTCGAACACGTAGGACGTGGTCGCGTAGATCGGCACCGCACGGGCGTTCGTGGTCGGATCCGGCTGCTGGCCCGCGTGGACCGCCATCGTGCCGAGGCCTTGCTTCTTTTCTTCGCTCATCGGGGGGTCTCCTTGGGCTATGCGCTCGTACGGAAATAGACGACGTCACCGTCGGCGACGACGTACTCCTTGCCTTCCACCTGCATCACGCCCTTGGCCTTGGCGCCCGCCTCGCCCTCGCACTCGAGGTAGGTGTCGAAGGGGATGACCTCGGCGCGGATGAAGTGCTTCTCGAAGTCGGAGTGGATCTCGCCGGCGGCACGGGGCGCGGCGGTCCCGCGGCGCACGGTCCAGGCGCGAATCTCCTTCGGGCCCGCCGTGAAGAACGTGACGAGCTGGAGCAGGGCGTAAGCGGCGCGGATCAGGCGATGCAGTCCGGGTTCGGCGATGCCGAGATCCGCGAGGAACTCGCCCTTCTCCTCGTCGTCGAGCTCCGAGAGCTCCGCCTCGACCTTGCCGCAGATGCGCACGACCTCGGCGCCGGCGTTCGCCGCGTGGGCCTCGAGGGCGGCGCTGTAGTCGTTGCCCGAGGCGAGTCCGTCCTCGTCGACGTTGGCGACGTAGAGGATCGGCTTCGCGCTCAGCAGGCAGGCTTCGTCGAACGCGAGTCGGACCACGTCCGCGACGTCGAAGGTGCGCGCCGGCTGGCCGCCCGACAGGTGTTCGCGCAGCTGCTCGAACATCGCGTGGTCGGCCTTGGCCTGCTTGTCTCCGGAGCGCGCGACGCGCTTCAAGCGGTCGATGCGCTTCTCGACGGTCTCGAGGTCGGCCAGGCCGAGCTCGAGTTCGATCGTCTCGACGTCGCGCACCGGATCCGTCGAGCCGTCGACGTGCACGACGTTCTCGTCGTCGAAGCAGCGGACCACGTGAATGATCGCGTTCGTCTCGCGGATGTTGCCCAGGAACTGGTTGCCGAGTCCCTCTCCCTGGGACGCGCCCTTCACGAGGCCGGCGATGTCGACGAACTCGACGGTCGTGGGCACGACGCTCTGGGAGTGGATCAACGAATCGAGCTGCGCGAGTCGACCGTCCGGAACGGTGACCACGCCGGTGTTCGGCTCGATCGTGCAGAAGGGGTAGTTCTCGGCCTGGATCCCGGCGGCCGTGAGCGCGTTGAAGATCGTGCTCTTGCCGACGTTCGGGAGGCCGACGATGCCGCAGGTGAGTCCCATAGGCGGCGCATGTTCCCGAATCCACTCGGTCCTGTCATGGGCGCCCGAAAGGCGTGCCCCCGGGCGCCCGGGTTCCTCGATCGGAAAACCGGGCCGCGATCGGCGCAAACCGAAGGTTGGGATTTCACATCGGCTTACGAGAAACGGCGGTCCCGTGGCGATCTCGTGAATGTGTAACACCAGATACAAAAAACCCTTATCTAACGCAGCGTTAGTTTGTCGGGACGCGCATTTTTCTGTGGAAACCCGTCACACCGGTGTGAGACAGTCACCAATGTAAGCAGGAGGTGAGACAGGCGGTACGAGGCACCGTCGGCTTGTTCGGCCGGTGTCCGCATCGGGAGTGTCAAGACGTGGGACGAACCCGGAATCCGGCAGGGGACGGCTCTACCGCAGGCCGTACGGATTTCGCGCAGTTTCAGGCGTTCTACGACTTCGCCTTCGGGCGGGTTCATCTACTGGCTCAGCGACTCGGTAGATGGACACGGAAGCCCAGGTGCAAGCGCTCACGGAGCGGATTCTGGTAAGCGCGCTCATCTCCCTCGGCGGGGTTCACGCGGCAGACGACAGTCTGCCCAGGGACCCCGCCGAGACTGCTTTCAAGCTCTTCGCGATCGCCCGCCGTGTCGCCGACGAGGTCGCGGAAGACCCGTCGCTGCTGGACACGCGAATGCTGACGGAAGCGCAGCCGGTCGCGGCGAGGGTTCCGCCGACCTCCGAGCGCCTTCGCGCTGTATCCGATCCGCTGGGACCGATGGCTAGTTCGCGAGTCGCGCGAGCTCCGACTCGACGACGCGACTGATCTCGTCTGCGTCGCGGGCGCCCTTCAACGGGATGCCGTTCACGAAGAACGCCGGCGTCCCGGTCACCCCGGCCCCTTCGCCGGCCTCGAAGTCCGCCGCCACGAAGGCTTCGTAGCGGCGCTCGCCCACGCACTGGCCGAAGGCGTCGAGGTCGAGGTCGAGCTCGGTGCCGATCTCCACGAAGGATTCCGCGGTGAGTCGTCCGCCCCGGGCGAAGATCGCGTCGTGGAACTCCCAGAAGCGCTGCTGCTCGTCGGCGCACATCGCCGCCTCCGACGCGGCGCGGGCCTGGGGATGGATGCTGTCGAGGGGGAAGTGTCGGTGGACGAGCCGCACCTGCTCCGGGTAGCGCTCGAGCACCTCGGCGAGGACCGGCTCGGAGCGGATGCAGTACGGACACTGATAGTCGCTGAAGGACATGATCGTGACCGGGGCGTCCGACTTGCCACGGATCAGGCGCGTGGCCTCGAGGGCGATTCGCGGCGGCTCGAGGGCGATCTGGAAGTCGAGGGCCTCCATGCGCGGACCGACGAACTCGGCCCAGGTGCGGGCCTTCGCCTCGCTGTCGAGCATCTCCTTGATCTGGGGCGCGACGTCCTCGAGGCGCGCGCCGCGCAGGCGCGACTGGTTCTCGGTGTACCAGGCGGACACGTCCTCGATCGACGCGAGGGGCGCGTCGGCGGTCACCTTGTCGAGCAGCGCCTCGGCGGTCAGACCCGCCTCCTCAGCGGCGGTGTCGATCACATGGCGCTGGACGAGGTCGCGCGCGGCCCGCTCGCGCATCTCGAAGAGCTGCGACTCGGGCTGGCGCAACAGCTCTTCGAGGAACTGCTTCTGCATGTGCGTGTGGAGCTCGGCGACGGTGACGTCGCGGCCATCGATCACCAGCGCGACCTCGCCGCCGTCCTCGGTCTCGACCTCGGCTCCGGAACTCACGGCTGCGGGCGGCTGGGACTCCGGGCCGATCGCGCCGCAACCGGTCGTCATACAGACCGAGAAGGCGGCGAGCAGGGCCCAGGCCGCCGGGGCGGTCCAGGCAAGGAGCGAGTCGGAAGTAGTGCGCGGTCGCGGCGGATGGGTGTGCATGCCGGGAGGGTATGCAAGGACTACGCGGCTGGCTCGTTTCGGTACCGCGCGAGGAATTCCGGGGCGAATTCCGCGTAGTCGCCGGCCAGGATCGCGCGCCGCGCGTCGGCCACGAGGCGCTGGTAGAAGTGCACGTTGTGGATCGAGCAGAGCACCGCGGACAGCACTTCGTTCGCCGCGAAGAGGTGGTGGATGTAGGCCCGGGTGAAGCCGCCGGTGCACGTGTAGCAATCGCAGGAGGCGTCGACCGGGAAGGCGTCGCGGCGGAAGCGCCGATTCGTGAGTCGGATGCGGCCACGCGACGTGAACACCGTCGCCGAGCGCGCGTACCGGGTCGGGATCACGCAGTCGAACATGTCGATTCCGTATCCGATACACGCGATCAGATCTTCCGGGAGGCCCACCCCCATCAGGTACCGCGGCTTGTCCTCCGGGAGCAGCGGCGCCGCGTGCTCGGTGACCTGACACAGCAGCTCGTGTCCCTCGCCGACCGAGACGCCGCCGATCGCGTAGCCCGGGCAGTCCATCGCGACGAGGGAAGCCGCGCAGGCCTCCCGAAGCTCCGGGAAGGTCGAGCCCTGCACGATCCCGAAGAGCGCCTGTTCGTCCGCGCGCGCGTGGGCCCGCAGACACCGCTCCATCCATTGCAGCGTGCGCCGCACGCCCTGGCCCGCCAGGTCCCGCGTCGCCGGGTAGGGCGTGCATTCGTCGAAGGCCATGATGATGTCGGCGCCCAGCTTGTTCTGGATCTCGATCGAGCGCTCGGGCGTGAGGTCCATCTCCTCGCCCGTGACCTCGTTCTTGAAGCGCGCGCTCTTGTCGGTGATCTCGACGCCGGGGAGCGAGAAGACCTGGAAGCCGCCGGAGTCCGTCAGGATCGGACCGGGCCACTGCATGAAGGGATGCAGCCCGCCCAGCTTCTCGACGAGGGCTTCGCCCGGCCGCAGCGCCAGGTGATAGGTGTTCGCGAGCACGATCTGCGCGCCGGTGTCGGCGACCTGCGCAGGGGTCATCGCCTTGAGCGCGCCATGCGTCCCGACGGGCATGAACGCGGGCGTCTCGATCGCACCGTGCTTCGTCTCGACGCGACCGGCGCGCGCGCGATCGCTCGTACGCTCGAGCGTGAAGCGCAGCGCGCGGGCGTCGGGATTCGCGTCCGTGTCGGGAGCCATGCGCCGCAACGTAGCCCCGATTGGGGTAGGATCCGCGCCGACTTCGGGAGGAGCACACGCTTGACCGATTCTGCTGTCGAGAGCCGAGTCCCCGCGCCCTTCGCCGACCGCCTGATCTCGCGGGTCCGCGATCTGGGCCACCCGCTCTGCGTCGGACTCGACCCGCATCTCACCCCGATCCCGCCGCTCTTCCAGCAGGGCACGATGGCGACGGACGACGAGCGGACGCCGGCGGCGGTGGAGTCGTTCCTGACGGCGGTGCTCGACCGGCTCGTCGGACGGGTCGCCGTGATCAAGCCGCAGATCGCGTTCTTCGAGCAGCTCGGCTGGCGCGGCCTCCAGGTGCTCGACGGGCTCTGCCGACGCGCCGCGGAGAACGACATCCTCGTGCTGCTCGACGCCAAGCGCGGGGACATCGGCTCGACCGCGGAGGGTTATGCGGCGGCGTACCTCGCGCCGGACGCGGCGATGCCGGTCGATGCCATCACCCTGAGTCCCTATCTCGGCTTCGACACCATCGAGCCCTTCGCACGGGTCGCGGCCGACGCGCGACGCGGGCTCTTCGTGCTCGTGCGCACGAGCAACCCGGGCAGTGGCGACCTGCAGGACCGTGAGGTCGACGGCGAGCCGCTCTTCGGCCTGGTTGCCGACGGGCTCGGCCGCTTCGAGACGGCGCTCGCGGGTGAGACGACACCTTGGTCGTCCCTCGGCGTCGTGGTAGGCGCGACCTGGCCCGACCAGGCGCGGCGCGTGCGCGAGGCACTCCCGCACGCGGTCTTCCTGGTGCCGGGCTACGGCGCGCAGGGTGGCTCGGCTGCGGCGGCGGTCCAGGGCTTCGTCCCCGGACCGAAGGGCAAGGAAGGCGGCGTCGTCAACTCGTCGCGCGGGATCCTCTTCCCGTCCGCGGCGAAGGGCACCGACGACGTGCAGACCTGGGAACAGGCGATCGACGCCGCGCTCGACCAGGCGATCGACGAGCTGGGGAACGCGGTCGGGCGCTAGCCGGACCGGGGACCACCGCTAGCGGTAGTACTTGCGCTCTCCGCCCGACTGGCGCTTGCGCACGCGGCGATGCTTGGCCTTGAGCTTCGCGCGGTAGCGCGCGCTCTTGTTGCGCTTGATGTGGCCGCGGGACTTCTTGCTCGAACTCATCGGGGATCGTCCTTGCTCCGCCAACGGGCGCCGGCCGGGCCGGCGGCCGGGTCGGAGCGCGGGAAGGCGGGTGTGATTCGGGACCGGTCTGCGTCGGGGGCCGCACCGGAGGGCCGGAAACTTAGGCGAGACCGTCCCCGATTTCCACGACCCCCGGGGAACAAACGCCCCCAATCTCCCGGAAACCCGACGTTTTCAGGCGATCGTCGGGCGAGCGGCTAAGATCGCCCGAGCGCGGCCCCCCGCGCTCCCGCGCCGGTCCGGCGCGCCCCCCGGCTCCTGCTGTGCCGCTCCCGGCGGCGCCCGGAGCGGCGTGCGCGCGAACGCCGGCGAGCTGCCCCGATAGCCGCAAGGAACGTCGCGCCGATGAACGCCGCCCTCGAACGCATGATGGACTTCGACCTCTCCGAGGAGCAGCGCCTCGTCCGGAAGACGGTTCGCGAGTTCGCGGAAGCGGAGATCCTCCCCTACGTCGAGGAGTACGAGAAGGCAGAGCGCTACCCGACGGAGCTCGTCGCGAAGCTCCCGGCGCTCGGGCTGATGGGGCCGATGATCCCCGAAGAGTACGGCGGCTCGTTCTCGGACGTCCTGACCTACGGCGTGATCTGCGAGGAGCTCGCGCGGGTCGATTGGGTCGTCGCGAGCGTGGTGTCCGTCGCGAACTCGTTGTGCGGCGGCTCGATCCTGCGCCACGGCACCGACGCACAGAAGCAGCGCTACCTCCCCGGGATCGCCAGCGGCGACATCATCTGCTCGGCCTGCCTGACCGAGCCCCGCGGCGGCACCGACCTCGGCAACATGGACACGACCGCCAAGCAGGTCGAAGGCGGCTACCTGCTGAACGGCACGAAGGTCTTCATCTCCCACGCCGAGCACGCGGGCCTCTTCTTCATCGTGGCCTCGATCGATCGCAGCAAGAAGCACAAGGGCGTGACCGCCTTCGTCGCGGACCCGCGCGAGATGAAGGGCATGACGATCGGCGACTTCCCGATGCGCACCTTGAAGCGCGACAACCTCGCGGAGGTGCATTTCGAGGACGTGTTCGTGCCGGACGAAGCGGTGCTCGGTCAGCCCGGCGGCGGGTTCCCGATCCTCGGCTCCGCCCTCGACATGGGGCGCTTCTCGGTCGCCGCGCGCTGCGTCGGTCAGTCGCAACGCGCGATCGACCTGACCGCGCCCTACGCGATGGACCGCGAGGCTTTCGGGCAGCCGATCGGCGAGTTCCAGCTCGTGCAGGGCAAGCTCGCGGAGATGGTCGCGCGGACCGAGCAGGCGCGGCAGCTCGTCTATCGCCTCGGCCGGATGAAGGACGCGGGGGTCGAGCGCTGCTCCCTCGAGTCGTCTCTCGCGAAGTGGAAGGCGAGCGTCGCCGCGACCCAGAACGCCCTCGACGGCATGGCCGTCTTCGGCGGCTACTCGGTCACCGCCGAGTACGAGATCGGCCGGCTCTTGATGGAGGCCAAGGCCCTCGAGTTCGGTGAAGGCACGTCGGACCTCCACACGAAGATGGTGGCGGAATACGCCCTCGGCATCCGCAAGTAGCCGAGCACACGCCTAACAGCTTCCCGCCCAAGACAGGACGCCCACCCGAGATGCCCCAAGTCACGCCCGCCGATCGCCAGGCCCTCCTCAACCTGATCCTCGACGTCTCGTTCGAGCGGAAGGAGGTGACCCTCGCGAGCGGCAAGAAGAGCAACTTCTATCTCGACCTGCGGCAGACGCTGATGCGGCCCAAGGGGGTCGGACTCGCGGGCAAGCTCGTGCTCGACATGCTCCAGACCGGTCCGCCGGTCGACGCGGTCGGGGGGATGGCGGTCGGCGCCGTGCCCTTCGTATCCGCGGTCCTGGCCGCGGCGGCGAACGATCCGGCGACGGACGGGCTGCTCGGCTTCTTCGTCCGCAAGGAGAAGAAGAAGTACGGAATGGGCAAGCAGCTCGAGGGCGGCTTCGCAGCCGGCCAGAACGTCGCGCTGCTCGAGGACACGACGACCACCGGCGGCTCGACCCTCGACGCCCTCGACATCGTCGAAGAGGCCGGCGCCAAGGTCGCCCGGGTGATCTGCCTCGTCGATCGTGGCGAAGGTGCCGCGAAAGCCTTCGCCGAGCGGGGCGTGACGCTCGAAGCGCTCTTCACCCGCGAGGATCTGCCCATCTGAGCGGGCGAGGCATCGGCTGATGGACGTCTATCACATCTGGTGCGACCTCCACGCCGGCACGTCCGACGTCGAATTCTCCGACGCGGTCCACGCGTATCTCGGGCGGCTGCAGGACGAGGGTCGGATCGCGGGGCATCGGCTCACGCGACGCAAGCTCGGGCTCGGCCCCCGCAGCCTCGGCGAGTTCCACATCGAGATCGACGTCGAGGACCTCGCCCAGCTCGACCGCGCCTTCGGCGAGGTGTCGCGGCGGGACGGGCCGATCGAGTCGCTGCACCACGCGGTGAATCGGCACGCGGCCCGGGTCGAGTTCGCGCTCTACCGCGACTTCCCGGATCCCCGGCGCGCGCGCGGCGGCGAGCGCTTCTGATGCAGCCGGGCCGCACGGATACGGGCGGGGGCGCGTGATGCAGATCCGTGACGCTTCCGAAGCGGACGTACCCCGTCTGCTCGAGATCTACAACCACTACGTCGCGCACACGCACGTCACCTTCGATCTGGAGCCCATCTCCCTCGACGCGCGGCTCCGTTGGTTCGAGACCTTCGACGTGACGGGGCCGCATCGGCTCTTCGTCATCGCCGACGGGGGCGACGCGCTCGGCTACGCGTCGAGTGGGCGCTTTCGCGCGAAGGCCGCCTACGATCGGAGCGTCGAGACTTCGGTCTACCTGGCGCACGATTTCGGGGGGCGCGGTGTCGGAACGGCACTCTACGCGCACCTGATCGACGTTTTGGAGGAGGAGCCGATGGTCCATCGCGCCTACGGAGGCGTCGCGATCCCGAACGAAGCGTCGGTCGCGCTGCATCATCGATTGGGCTTCAAGCAGCTCGCGACCTTCACCGAGGTCGGGTTCAAGTTCGGGCGCTACTGGGACGTGACGTGGTTCGAGCGCGCCGTCTGAGCCTGGCGGCGGCACGCAAGGCCGCCTTCGTCGCAGTCGTCGTGCTGTCCGTCGCGTGCGGGCAGGAGGTCGCGCCGGAGTCGGTGTCCGCCGAGATCGCCGCGTTCGGGCGCTTCGAGGTCGTCGATGGACGTCCTACCCTGACGGAAGAGACGACTCGGATCGTCTGTGAGCCGGGTGCGCTCTTCGGCGTCGATTATCGGCTCGAGGTGGAGGGGCTCCACTTCGGCGGCGTCCTGCCGGTCGAGTTCCGTTGGCGCCATCCCGAGTTCGCGATTCCTTCGAAGAAGCTCTGGGGCAAGGAGAGTCCGGCCGGCGTGGCCCGCCCCGTGCTCGAATGGGGCGAATCGAGCCTCGACCAGCGCGCGATCTGGCGGCTGGAACACCCCGACGAACGCAAGGACGGCCGTTACGAGTTCCTGGTACGCATCATCGGAACCGAGCGTGTCCTCGCGTCGCAGACCTTCGACGTGGAGGGTTGTTAGGTGAGCCGACGCTTCCTGCCCGCTTTCCTGCTGGCGATCGTCGTCGCGTTCCTCGTCTTCTGGGTCGGGGCGCGTCTCGCGAACATCGTCTCCGGCCCGCACACCGATCTGAACGAGTTCACCGTCGGGCGCAAGATGATGCTCTGCAACCGCGTGGTGGACACCCGGCACGAACTCTCCGACTACGACTTCGACGCCTGGCAGGGCGATCGCTGCAACAACCTTAGCGCGCTCGACGAGTGCCTCCTCGACTGTCTCTCGCAGGCGGGGACCGTGGCGATCGGCGAGGCCTGCTACGAGCGATGCGTGATCCGATAGGCTCGGCGCGCGTTGCGGACGTGGGCGTGTGATACGATCAGCCCGACCGAGCCGGGACGGTCCGTCCCGGCGACGCGAGAGGAGCGAACCCCAGGATGGCAGCGATCGGACGCGTACGCGCCTCCTTGCGCGTCTTCGGGGACGCCCTGGAGCCGGAAGAGGTCTCGGCCCTGCTCGGCCGCCCGCCCACGCGGCAGGCCCGGAAGGGCGAGAAGATCGAGGGCAAGAACGGCGGCGACGCCGTCGAGCCGACCGGCGCCTGGATCCTCGACAGCGGTCTTTCGGAGAAGGTCGAACTCGAAGAGCACATCGAAGTGCTCCTCGGCTCCCTGTCGAACGACTCCGACGAGTGGGAGAGCCTGACCAGCCGCTTCTCCGCCTCGGTCCTCTGCAGCCTCTTCCTCGACCAGTACAACGAGGGCTTCGAGCTCTCGCCGCGGGTCGCGCAGGCGGTCGCCGAGCGCGGGATCGTGCTCGCCTTCGATATCTATTCAGGGGACGTTGACGCTTAGGCGCATTCGCCGCGTCTTGCCTCTCTGCCACGCCCACCCACGCGAATGTGTCGGGTTCGCGTTGGTTGATTGAGGCGTATTCGAGCGTCCCGCCTCGTCGCGCCGCCGGCCAGGCCAGCGTTCTTGGTTCGCGCTGGAAGGTCCGGGCGACCTCAGTCCGTTCGGCGGACGTGGAGGGCGTCGGGGCAGCGGAGGACGGTGCGGCGCGGGATGGCGGCGTCGTGGTCTTCGAGCTCGAGGCCGGGCAGGCGGCGGGTGAGCTCGCGGAGGGCGACCTCCATGTTGCGGCGGGCGAGGTGCAGGCCCGGGCAGCTCTTGGGGCCTCGGCCGAACGTCAGGTTCGGGGGCTGGTCGCGATCCGGGTCGAAGCGATCGGGATCGGGCACGAGATCCGGGTCGCGGTTCGCGCCGGCGATCGAGAAGAGGACCCATGTGTCAGGCGGGATCTCTTCGCCGCGGAAGCGCGTCGGTCGACTCGCGGAGAGCCGGGGCAGGGCGGCGATCGGCGTCTCCCAACGGAGACCTTCGGCGACCGCGAGCGGAATCCGCGCCGGGTCCTTCACGAGACGCACCCACTCGCCTTCGTGTGCGAGGAGTGCGTAGATCAGGTTGCCGAGGGAGCCGTGGGTCGTCTCGCCGCCGGTCGGGAAGAGCAATCGCACGTGCGAGAACACTTCCTCGTCGCTGAGTCGACGGCCGTCGACTTCGCTCGTGACGAGCTCGCTGATCACGTCGTCCCGCGGCGCCTGGCGACGCGCCAGGGCGACCGGCGCGAGGAACTCCGACAGGGCCCTTCGCGCCGCGAGCGCGCGGTCGGGGTCGTCCCGGAAGGTCAGCAGCGCGAGCGCCCAATCGTGGAATTCGTCCTCGCGCTCCCGCGGCAGCCCGAGCAGGCGCGTGATCACGAGATACGGGAAGCGGGCGGTGAACTCCGCGACGAGGTCGAAGCGTTCGCGTCCCTCGAGCGTGTCGAGCAGCTCGTTCGCGAGGGGGGCCATGCCCTCCGCCGAGAAGCGCGACACGGCGCGCGACCGGAACGCCGGCGTTGCGAGCTTGCGCGTGCGGAGATGGCTCACGGGATCGGGATCGGAGATGAAGCTCTCGCCGATCGCGGGCTCGAAGGAGGCCTGGTACATCCGATGCCCCGGAAACGCCTCCTCGTCCTGGAACGCTTCCTCGAGGGCGTGGTGACCCGTGATCAAGCGCGCGTCCAGGCCGAGGAAGCGCGTCGGCACGATCGGACCGGCGTCGCGCGCGGCGCGGAGGACCGCGTGCATCGCGGCGCCCGGCATCTCGTCGATGGCGAAGTCCGCGGCGGCGGGATCGGCGGTCGGCATCGATCGTTCTCCAGGTGCGCGGGTCGCTGCGGCGACACGGCTCGTCTCCTAGCGTAACGCTGCGCCCGTTCGAAAGGAGTGCCGTCCATGGAGTCGCCCGACAGAGCGCAGGTCGACGTCGTCGACGTCGACGTTCACGACGAAGCGCAGATCGAACGGCTCTTCGAGATCCTGGACGCCTACGCGCGGGGGCCCGGCGGGCAGAACGCGCCGCTCGGACCCGAGGCGCGCGAGAGCCTCGGACCGCTCCTGCGCGCCCATCCGATGTCCTTCGTGCTCTTCGGGCGGCTCGGCGGCGAGATCGTCGGCGCGGCGGTGTGCGTCTGGACCCTCGGCACGTTCAGCGGCCGTCCCGGCCTGAACCTCCACGACTTCTCGGTCCTGTCGGAGGCTCAGGGGCGCGGCGTCGGGTCGGCGCTGCTCGAGGAGATGCAGCGACGGGCGAAGGTCCGCGACGCCTCCAAGCTGACCCTGGAGGTCGTGGGCACGAACGCCGCCGCGCAGCGCCTCTACGAACGCTTCGGATTCGCCCATGACGACCCGCCGACCTTCTTCATGACGAAGCGGCTCTGACGATCGGAGCCCGGGCCGGGCCAGCGGCAAGCCCGGATCCAGCCGTCTACATTCGAAAGTCCCGATCGGCCCCCACCGAGGCCGACCCTCCCGAGGAGACGACATGCCGAAGCCGACCTTCGACCAGCTGAAGACCTGGGCCGAGAACTATCCGAAGCTCTGGAACGCGGGCGACAAAGAGGCCTGGATCGACAACTACAAGAAGGTCGCGCCGGGCACCGTTCGCATGCTTGATCCAGTCGGTACACCGGAAAAGGTCGGCTTCGAGCACGCCTGCCTCGATTCCTGGGACCTGTTCCAACCGAACGTCCGCTTCCGGATCGTCCCGGGATCGCTCTTCATCTGCGACAACGAGGTCGCCTGGCTGCTCGAGAACCACTTCCACTCGAACGGCCGCGATCAGATTGGATTGTCGATCGAGACCTACCGGTTCGAGGAGAACGGCGATCTGACCATTCGGACCTTCTACAAGGTCCCCCGGCACGAAGAGCAGGAGATCGGCGAGCTCTTCCAGACCTATCTGCCGGAAAACGGCTGAGTTCGGCGCTAGGCGGGGCGCGAAGACACCGTTCGTGACCATCTTTCGCGATGAAGCCGTTCGTTCTCGTTTCCGACTGTGCGTCCGATCCTTCGGGGGTGGAAGGGCCCGCTAGGTGAGCTGTATTCGCCCATCAGTCCAGGGGTGAGCGTCACGGGCAGACATCACGGCGCGGCGTGTCGCCCGATCGCGGCGTCGGCGTCGACGTGAGGACGCGTACGATCCGCAACGGCAGACTCGCTGTCGCCTGCAGCGAATCGTTGCCGATCGGATGTACGCGTGGGCGGATCCGCAAGTGAGTCCGATCACGCTTTCGACGATCCGCGCACCTTCGACGCATTCGCTGAAACCTGAACGCTAGGCCGAACGTAATCTGATGTATCCGCCGCTGTGGCGGTCACGAAGCCGTGCTACACGCTATTGTCGCTTCGAGCGTCCGTTATTCCCTTTCCTTCGTTAGGTTTCATCATGCGCAAAGTCAGAGACTGGTCATCGGTCATCGACCGACTTAACAATAACCCCAAGGGCGAACTCAAGATCAAGATGGGCTCCCCGGGCAGCGCACAGGTCACGCGTTGCCGCCTCCTGGCCGAGTGGTCCAACCTCGAGGCGACGACGAAGGGTTCGACCCTTCTTCTCCGCCTGCCCGGCGGACGTTAGCCGGGACGACCCAGGGCCGCGGGCTTCGAGTCGCAGGCCGGCGCGTCGATCGGCGCGCGCCTGCACTCCCCGCTCCCCAGACAGACCTTGGCTCCCGGGAGGGGCTTCGTCGCGAGGAGAGGCGACGCGGTTCGTTGCGTCCGCAGATCGACCCAGGGCGCGCGACGCCTGCCGGGGCAAGTGCTAGAGAAGGCCCATGCCGATGCTGCTCCGCTTCGCCCTTCGTGATCTCGTGATCGTCACACTCGCCGTGGCCGCGTGGTGGGGGCTGGCCGCGCGCTCCGCGGAGGCGGGCTTCGTCGCGGACCTCTCCGGTTGGATCGTCGGGGTCATGCTCTTCGCGTGTGCGTACCTGGTGCACGAGTGGAGCCACTACCTCGGCGCGGTCGCCGCCGGTGCGACGGTCGGGATCGGCGAGAACCTCGCGTCGGGTTTCCTCTTCAGCTTCGGGCCGGAGGGGAACACGCTCCCGCAGTTCGTCGTGATGTCGCTCGCGGGCTTCGTCGCGACGGGCGCAGCGGTCGCGTTCTTCTACCTGGGTCTGCCCGACGCGTACCTGGCGACCCGGGTCGCGCGCGGTGGCGTGCTCTTCCTCGCGCTGCTCGGCGTGACCCTCGAGCTGCCGCTCCTGCTCTACGCGTTGATCACGCGATCGGTGCCGAAGCAGGCCGCCGTCTAGCGTTGCTTCGTCATTGCTCGATCGACTCGAGCTCGTCCCAGATCGGTCCGATCATCCGGCGCAGGAACGCGTCCGAGCCCCAGATGCGCTCACCGCCCATCAGGCCGGATCCGTCGTCGGCCGCATAGAGGATTCCCAACACGCGATGGGCTTCAGGACCGTCCGGTCCGGGAATGCGCACGATGTATTCCTGCGACAGCGCTTCGGGGCTCACGGTCTCGCAGATCATCTCGAAGCCGAGCTGGACGGGCATGTAGTCGCTCACGAGATGCTCGTAGTAGCGCAAGACGGCGTCGCGCCCGACCATCTTCTTGCCCATCGGCCAGAACTCGTAGACCGGCACTTCGACTAGGGTCGCCATCGTCGCGTCGAGGTCGCCCTCGGCCTCGGCGGTGGCGTGCCGCATCCCGAGGGCGTACATCGACTCCGCCGTCCACGGATCAAAGCTTCCAGCCACGAATCACCTCCTGCTGCCCCGCATGCGGCGGGCCCTCGCGAGAGGCTACTCTAACGGCGATCGCGCCGGAGCGGAGGGCACCCGGACGTTCCTGGAGTGGCTCATGCGGAATCGGAATCGGACGCGGCGCCCCGCGCGGCCTGCGATGAACCTCGGGCTCGGCATCTGCCTCGGCGTCGTGCTCGGAGCGACCCTCGCCTGGACGAGTCCCATCGTCGCCGACGAGACCGCGACGCCTGCGGTCGAGGCGTCCTGGGAGATGGCCGCCGTCCGCAACCAGGACGCGCTCGCGTGGTCCGTCTACGTCGAGCGGGATCCGATGCCGGGTCGTCCCGCGTTCCGGATCGAGACCGAGTTCGAGGTTTCGCCGAGCGTCGCCTCCGAGACGTTGATGGACTCGATGGCCGAGCGCGATGCGACGGCGACGGGCGAGCGGCGTCGACTGCTCGAGCGCACCCGCGACACCGCGCTCGTCCACACCTACATCGATCTCCCCTTCATGTTCTCCGACCGAGAGCTCGCGGTCCTGATCACCGCCTCCCGGGACGCGAACACTGGCGTCCACCGGATCGATTGGGTCGACGCGAACGAACACCTGCCGCCGCCCGACGACGACGTGCTGCGCCTGCACACCTCGGGCTACTGGGAGTTCCGCCCGATGCCGCCCCTCGGCCGCACGCAGGCGACCTACGTGACGCGGGCCGAAGTCGGTGGCTCGCTGCCGGCTGCGCTGCGTGACCGGTTGATGCGCCGGCAAGCCGAAGACGCGGTCAAGCGACTGGGCCGCCTGATCGACGAGCGGCGCAGCGCCCAGGTGGCGGCGCCGCCGCCGACCGAGCTCGGCGAGTAGCGAGCGAGGGGCGCAAGCGAAGTCGGCACCCCGTGATCCCACCATCGCGCACCCGGCGCCCACGCCCCGTGATACCCTCCCGCCGTGCACCCGGCGCCCACGCCCCGTGATACCCTCCCGCCGCGCACCCCGCGACGGAGCCCGACCTTGATCTACGCCATCGCCGCCTACTCGATCACCCTCGGTGTGCTCGGCCTCTACTGGGCCACTCTCGCCCATCGTCGCACCGAATACGCCGAGGCCCACGCGCGCGCGACCGGCGACCAGGCCGAGGATCCGCGTCGCGGGTTCAACGTCGGTGCGCTGCTCCTCGCGCCGTTCTGGATGCTGAAGCACGGGATGACGATCCCGGGCGCACTCCTGGTCGTGCCGACCCTGGCGATCGTCCCGCTCGTGCAGCGGGAGATGTGGGTCCCGCTCATCTTCGTCGGCACGATTCCGCTCGCCGCGGGTGCCGCGCTCGCCTTCGTGGGCAACCGGATCGCCGTCGCGCACACCGGCCTCGATGAGCCCGCCGCGTTCTCCGCGAGCCAGCTCCCGTGGTCCCTGGCAGGCATCACTCTCTATGCGGTCGTGCTGCCGTGGTGCTGGTACTTCTTTCTTGTGAGCTAGGCGAAGCCGTCCTTGGGCGAGATGCGAAGCGGTCCAGGGGCGACAGGCGGAGCTGGGCGGAAGCGGGGAGCGCCACTAGTCGGTGTTCACGAACTGCGCGACGACTTCGAGCACGCGATCGTGGATCGGACCGTTGGTCGCGATCACGCCGGCGTTGTTGTCGAGCGTGCGGCCGTGGGCGAAGTCGAGGTCGTTGCCGCGGACGTCGGTGACGCGACCGCCGGCTTCTTCGACGACGATCAGGCCCGCGGCGTGGTCCCAGATCTTCTCGCGGTAGTCCTTGCGGGTCGGCAGGCGGAGATAGATCTGCGCCTGGCCCTGGGCGACGATCGCGTACTTGCATTGGCTGTCGACGCGGACCGGGTCCTCGCTGATCTCGAGGGCCTTCGCGATCTGCGCGCTCTGGTCCTGGTCGCTGTGGCCGGACTCGACCGACTCGCAGAAGCGCGCGGCCGACGTGTCGAGGATGTCGCTCACGCGGATGTCCTTGGCCCCTTCGCGTCCGTTGCCGTTCAAGGGGAGGATCTGCGCGCCGCCGCCGCGGGTCGCCGTCAACAGGCAGCCGGGCTGGCGATCGGGGCCGGGCAGGTTCGGGCAGCCGAGGACGCCTAGCACCACGCGACCGTGATCGAGCAGGCCGAGGGCGATCGCGTACTGCTCGCCGCGCAGGAAGCCCTTCGTGCCGTCGATCGGGTCGAGGGTCCAGTAGGGCGTGTCGATCCCGTTCGGCGTGATGCCGCCGAGGTCGATCCACTCGAGGGCCTGGTCGGTCGAGACGTCCGCGCCGCGCACGCCGCGAACGTGCTCCACCACCTTGTCGCGCGTGTCTTCGGCACCGGCTTCGCGCAGGTCCTTGGCGTCTTCCTCGCCCACGACGTCCGGGATCTTCGACGTGCCGGCGAGCGCCGAGCAGACGAGGGCCTGGGAGGCGAAGTCGGCGACCGTGACGGGGCTCTTGTCCTTCTTCTCGATCGTGGCGGCGGTGACGAGATCCTTCTGGACGCTCTGGCAGACGGTCGCGGCGTCGCGGACGGCGACGATCGCGGCTTCGAGTTCGCTGGCGAGATCGATGTCGGGCACGGGTTCTGACTCCTCGAAATGGGCACGGGCCGGGCGTCGGGAGGCGCGACGATAGCGGAGCGGAGGCCGGCAGCAGGCCGCTTCCAGAGTGGAACGGCATGGGTGAAAAAGTGTCACTCGCTTCCCAATCGCGCTCCTTCGGCGGCGTTGGTACGGTTCTCGTTTCGATGCACCCCGTCGGCAGGCAACGCCGCATCCCGCGCCGGTGTCGGGTCTATTGGAGGCCGCCCCCGAAGGAGGGCGCGCGCGGCCTGCAGCTTGCATCACTCGAGGTCGGGACCTCGTTCTCGAGGCGCTTTCCGGGCCGCCCTCCCCAAGCGGGAGGACGCTCGCAAGGAGGCTTCTTGTCGCTTCGCTTCGGCACCTTCAATGTCTGGGGGCTCCCCGAAACCTTCGGGTTCGGGGACGACGTCTCGTCCCGCATGCGGCTGATCGCAGAGCGGCTGTCGGCCTCCGACCTCGAAGTGCTGTTGATCCAGGAGGCCTGGACGGACGAAGTGCGGGCGACCCTGCGCGCGGGCGCGCTCGCGGCCGGGTTCGAGGTTGCGGACGGGCCTGGGGCGAGCGGTGGCCTGATGACGCTGTCGCGCCGGCCGATCCGCGCGTCGCGATTCGAACGCTTCCGCTTCCGCGGGGATCCCGAGCGGTTCGCGACCGGCGAATTCCTCGGCGGCAAGGGCTTCCAGAGCCTCGTAGTGGAAGCCGAGCACGGTCCGCTCTCGATCGTGAACACCCACCTGCACGCGCGCTACCGCCGCGATCACCCGCGCCTCAACAGCGCCGTTCGCCTCGCGCAGCTGCTGCAGATCCTGCGCCACCTCGCCGACACCGAGGGCACGGTCGTCGTCGGCGGCGACTTCAACTGTGCGGCGGGCGACGTCGAGTACGATCTCTTCCAGGGACTCTCCGGCGCGTTTGAGCTCGGTGGGGGCAGCCGCCACCCGACGCTGTCCCGCACCAACTACTACAAGCGCCACCGCACCGCCGAGGACAAGCGGATCGACTTCCTCTTCGTGCGTCCTGGGCCGGAGGTCGCGTGGCGGGCGAGCGATGCGCGGCTGCTCTTCGCGGAGACTGCGCGGATCCGGGAGATCGACCGCTCGCTCTCGGATCACTTCGGATTCCGGGCGGAGCTCGGCCTCGAGCCCCTCGTGCACCCGGTCGCCTTCGAGAGCGCCACACCGCCCGTGCCCGGCGCCGTCGATCGCGCCCGTGCGCTGCTCGAGGTCGTCGATGCCGAAGCCGCCCGACGCGAACGCGTTCATCTCGCGCAGGCCTGGGGCTTCGGCGCCCTGGCCGCCGTCTCGGCCGGACTTCGCCGGAGCGATCCGGTTCGCCGGCGCGGCGTGCTGCGCGGGATGGCGACCGCGGCGACCTGGCTCGCGGTCGTGCCGGCGGCTGGCTTCGGGGCGCTCGCCCACTTCGATACCGCGGGCAAGCGCGGCGCGTTCGCTGACGCGCGGGCGACGCTCGCACAGCTCGAGCGGGCCGCCTCGGAACACTCGACGGCCTGATCGCTTAGACGTCCGGAAATCCGCCGAACCGCCTCTTGTCCCGAATCCGGTAGCCTCCCCGCCGAGATGGAATCGAAACCGACGGAGCGCGAGGCAGTGGCTTCGCCCCGCGTCTGGCTCGTGGTAGGCGAGAAGCGCGGCGACAACGCGCAGGTCCGCAGGCTCGCGCGTGCGGCCGGTCTGGCCTGCGTCGAGAAGTCGGTCGTGATGAAGCCCGAGTGGATCGACGGCAAGCCGCCGGTGGACGCCAGCCTCGAGCATGTCGATCGCGACCAGTCGGACGCGCTCGAAGGGCCGTGGCCCGATCTCGTCATGACCGCCGGCCGGCGGCTCGCGAGCGTCGCGCTCTGGATCAAGCGCGCGTCGGGCGGTCGCACGAAGATCGTGGTGATCGGGAAGCCGCGCGGACTCGCGGCGGCGTTCGACCTGATCGTCGTCGCGGAGCACTACGTCCTGCCAGAAGGGCCGAATGTCGCGCGCCATGCCTATCCGTTGATGGAGGTCGATTCGGCCGCCCTCGCGGAAACGAAGAAGGCGTGGGTCGGTCGACTGACCCTTGCGCCGCGGCCCCTCACGGCGGTGCTGGTCGGCGGGCCGACCGGCGGCCTGCGCTTCGGCGTCGAAGAAGCCCGCAGGCTGCTCGAGCACGCGCGCCGATTCGCAGCGGAGCATCGCGGGTCCTTCTACGTCGTCACGAGTCGTCGCACGCCGGCGGCCGTCGTCGAGTTCCTACGCGAGGCCAAGGGCGCGGACCCGAACGAGCAGCTCGCGGTCTACGACCCCTCCCTCGCGCCGATCGACAATCCCTATCAGGGGCTGCTGGCGCTGGCGGACCACTTCGTGGTGACGACGGACAGCCTGTCGATGATGGTGGAGGTCGCGCAGCTCGGCCGGCCGCTCTCCCTCTTCGCGCTTGGTCGCGCCCAGGGGCCGCTCGAGCGCGGGCTCGAAGCGGTCGGTGTGTTGCCGAGGATCGATCCGACCCGGGATCCGATTCCGGCGGGTGGCGTGGGCCCGCGCACGCTCGCGGCCCTCGGTCGGCCGATCCATTCTCGCGACCTGACGGCGATCGCGCGGCGGCTCGTGGCGGACGGCCTCGCGGCGTGGTCATCGGACCCACAGCCCGAGCCGGGCGTATGGCGCGACGAGGCGCTCGACGGAATCGTGACGCGCGTTCGTGCGTTGTTGCCCGCCGGGGGCTGAACCGCTCGCGACCGACGGGGTCGGAACGGTCCTGTGATAGCCTCTCGCGCGATTCGACCGGCGCGTGCGGGCTGCTTTCGACCTGCCCCGCGCCCATCCGAGGTCGAGGAGGAAACCAGAAGATGACCGCGGCAGCTTCGCCGGGAATCGACCCGAGCCGTCCCAACGTCTTCATCCACACGAACCATCGGCAGATGGTGGGCGCGCTCGTCGGCGAGTACGCGATGAAGCGCAACTCGACCGATCCCGATTCGTTCGACGTGCACCTGATTCGGCACGAAGACTACGCGTGGTTCGCGGAATACGAAGGCAAGCCGTACCTGCGGGACGGCGCCTCGCGTGTCTGGCACAACGACGACCTGCAATCGTTCACCCCGCTGCGCTTCATGCCGCCGGAGCTGATGGGTTACCAGGGGCGCGCGGTGATCACCGATCCCGACGTCTTTGCGGTGGGCGACGTGACCGAGTTGCTGAACCGTGACATGGAAGGCCACAAGATCGTGTGTCGTCCGCGATCCGGCGCGAAGGGCTTCGAGGGCATCCTCGCGACGAGCGTGATGCTGCTCGACTGCGCGCAGCTGGGTCATTGGAACGTGCGCGAGCAGTTCGACGCGATGTTCCGTCGCGAGCTCGACTATCAGGACTGGATCGGGCTCAAGAAGGAAGACCGATCGAAGATCGGCCTCTTCGAGCACGAGTGGAACGACTTCGACCGCCTCACCGAGAAGACGAAGCTGATCCACAACACGAAGCGCCGCACGCAGCCCTGGAAGAGCGGCCTGCCCGCGGACTACGTGCCGGCGGAGAAGTGGAAGTTCTTCCCGCCGATGCGCTGGGTCCTGCGCGCCCGCCGCAAGTTCTTCGGCGACTACGCCTTCGTCCCCGACTACAAGAGCCATCCGGACGAGCGGCAGGAAGCGTTCTTCTTCGGCTTGCTCCGGGAGTGCGTCGAGAAGGGGATCGTCTCCGAGGACTTCCTCCGCGAGGAGATGGGCCGCAACCACGTCCGCCACGACGCCTTCGAGGTGCTCGACCGGGTGCAGCCGCTGGCGGCCTAGTCGGTCTCGAACAGCGCCTTCACCGCCGCGACCGCGCGCTCCATGTCGCGCAGGGGCTCAGGGTGCGGGTCCGGGTGGCCGTCGCCCAGCCAGACCGCGCGCTTAGTGTCGATCAGCAGTTGCTGGACGATCCGGATGTCTCGGGTGAGACGCTGCGGGCCCATCCGCATCGTGAGGCGGTAGACGTGCGCCTTCAGGTGCCAGCGCGAGAGCCCGAGCTTCGGATCGCCGTCCCCGGGCCCCGCCTCGCCGTCGAGCCAGGGGTTCTCCTTCATCGACGTCATGCCCTCGCCGGTGTCAAAGAGATAGACCGGGCGCTGGGTCACGCAGGCTTCCGTCATCATCGACACGCTGTCCGCAGTCACGATCACGCGATCGGCGAGACCGAGGAACGCGAAGAAGGGATTGTCGTCGTCGTCCGGTTTCCAGTCGTAGAGGACCGACGGCGACTGGATGCCTTCGAAGAGCGCCTCGGTCGTCTCGGGCAGCGTGCGCTTGCTGGTCGTCACGAGCAGCGACCCGCCGAACTCCTGCGCGAGGGCGTCCGCCGCGACCGCCAGGCGCTCGCCCGAGGGCCGGTCGAAGGGGTAGGGGCCGGAGTTGCCGCCGCATAACACCGCGATCAACGGCTTCGGGAGGTCCGCGACGCGCTCCGCCCACTTCTTCGCGTCCTCGTCGAGGCGCCCGCGCGTCACGCGGTGGAGCGGCGTGTCGTTGTGGAGGATGTTGGGATCCTGGGGCAGGCGGTACTGAGGCGTCGTGATCACGAGGTCCCAGTTCGGCGGTGCCGCCCAGGGACGGCCGACGTGGATCAGGCGCGTGCGCTTGCTTTCCTCGGCGAGGGCACGCCTGCGGATCCAGCGCGCGATCGGTTCGTTCTTGCGCCCGGCGGAGATCACGACGTCCGGCCAGGGTGCCGCCATCGGCGTCGAACGCTCCTTCTTGATCCCGCGCAGGTGCGCGCCCCAGGGCAGGTTCACGACCTTCTCGTAGGACTGGAACTCGAAGTGCTTCTCGATGAGGGGCCAGCCGAGCGCCTCCCCGAGCCCGAGCACCTGCGAGTTGTCGCCGGCGCGGTTGCCCATCAGGAGCCAGACGATCGGTCCACCCGAGCCGGTCGGCTCGTGCGTTGGTGTCGTGCTCTCGGGTTCCGGATCCGGCAAGGCTGCCCCCAGCGCCGGCGCTCTCCGGCTCGAAAAATCTACCACGGCGGACGCGCAGCAGCGGTGCGCTAGCCCGACCGGCTCAGCTTGCGTCTCAGCCGGAACCCCATCCCGCCGGCGACGGCACCGAACAGGACGGAGGGTCCCCAACCGGCGAGGACCGGGTCGAGGGTGCCGCCGTATCCCATGGAGCCGGAGAAGCCGGTCGCGAGGGCGTGACTCACGGCGATGATCGCGCAGGCGATCAAGGTGTGGACCGGGCGTGGGAAGGGTGGACCGGTGGCCGCGAAGAAGAGCGCGATCAGCGGCAGCAGAAGGCAGGCGAGCGGGGCCGCGATCTTCATCTGCAGATCCGTCTGATAGGCGGAGATCTCCCGCGGCTCGAGGTCGGGATCCGAGAGCGCTGCGCGCAGGTCCCCGGGCGTCATGTGCGCGGTCTCGATCTCCGACGGCGTCTCTTCGCCGAACTCCGCCAGCCGCGGCACCGTCTGCGGACGCTGCAGGTGATTTCCGTCCGTCAGCTCGACCGTGCGCGCGTCCTCGAGGCTCCAGAGGCCGCGACTCGAGATGTTGCGCGCGCGTTCCGCGTCGGTGCGGCGTCGCGGCAGGCCGTCCGGTCCGAGGTCGTAGAGGGTCACGTCGCTCGCGCGGCCCCGGAACAGGTCGAGGCGCTCCATCTCGTAGATCCGCGGTCCGACCCGGTACCACACGCGCTCGCGTTGTTGCGCGGGCCCGACGTCCTGGTTCTTGATGTCGCGCTTCTTGATCAGGCTCGCCTCGGCGGTCGCGCGCGGGACGACCTCGTTGGCGAGCAGGTGATAGGCGGGGACGGCCAGACCACACAGGAGCCAGACCGGCGCGAGGACCCGGAACACGGGGATGCCGCAGGCGCGCATGCCCAGCAGCTCGCCGTTGGCGCCGAGCAGGCTGATCGTGAGCGCGACCGCGATCAGCAGTGCCATCGGGACGACGCGACCGATCAGGACCGGCAATCGCGCGCCGTAGTAGCGCGCGATCTCGTCGATGGTCGCTCCGTACTGGTTGAACCACTTCAGGTTGTCGAAGACGTCGATCACGAGATACGCGAAGACGAGCCCGACGATCGAAGCCGCGACCATCCGCACGAACTGCGCGCTCACGTATCGGGGCAACGCATAACGCTTCATGCGGAGCGCGTCGCGAACGAGGCCCGCGCGCGCGAGCACCCCGCCGGATGGACTGCCCTTGCTGCGATCGGACTCGGAGGCGTGGCGACCGGCGCGATAGAGCAGGACGCCCGCGACGACGATGAGCACCGTGTTCGGGATCCAGACGACGAGGCCGACGGGCGCGTTCTCGTTGCGCAGCATGCCTTCGGCGAACTGGAAGAGGGCGTAGTAGGTGATCGCCCCGGCCAGGCCCATCACGGTGCCGCCGGAGCGCGAGAGGTCGCGTCGGCCGAGAGCGAGGCCCATCGCGAGGAGTCCGAAGGGGAGGGCGGCGGCGCCGAGCGCCACGCGACGATGGGCCTCGACCAGCGCCCACCGTGCGGCGCCGGGGTCATCCATTCGCCGCGCCTCTTCGAGCAGCGGCCCGGGCGCGAGGGTCGCGACCGGGTCGACCGGCACGTCGTCCTGCTCCTCGATCGCGGGCAAGACGGTCTCCATCTGGGCGAAGCGCAGGAGCGAGGCGCGGCTCTCGCCGTTCGAGAGCACGAGGCCGTCCTCGAGCACGAGGCGCTTGGTGCCGTCTTCGTCGGTGTGGACCGCGCCGCGCTGTGCGAAGAGCGTCTCGTCGAGGCTCGGCATGTAGAGCAGGATGCCCGCGAGGCGCGCGCCTTCGTCTTCGACCTCGCGCGCTTCGATGCGCCAGCCGCCGAGACTCGTGGCCGCGCCTTCGCGGAGCGCGAGGCCGGGCTTCTCCTCGGAGAGCTCGATCATCTTGTCGCGGACCGAGCGTTGGCTGGCGGGGGCCACGACGACCGTGAGCGCGACCGACACGACGGTCGCAGCGACCGCGAAGAGCAGACCCGGGCGCGCGAGCTGGCGGGCCGAGAAGCCGCTCGTCTCGAGGGCGAGGAGCTCCCGGTCCGCGGACAGCCGACCGAGGCCGACGAGGGAGCCGACGAGGACCGCGAAGGGGAGCGTGCGGGACAGGGTCGGGATCAGCTGGAGCCCGGCGATCTGGGCGACCTCGCCCGGGCCGAGGCCGCGATTCACGATCAGCTCGGCGTATCCGAGCAGGTCGGTCATGAGCACGACGAGGCCGAACGCGCCCAGGGCGAAGACCGAAGGCAGCACCATCTCGGAGATCAGGTACCGGGTGAGCTTCGGGCTCTGGCGCGGGCGGCGGTCGCGTCGGACGAGCGGGGCGCCGGGCGGCGCGGATGGCTCGACGGTCGCGCTCGGGGCGGCGGCGGGCAGGTTCAAGGGGATCCTCTCCGGGCGCGAGTGTCGCGCTCGGCGATGGAGGGGGCCACCGGCCGGCGGGTTCGCTGGGTTCGATCGGGGCCAAAAGCCCTCGGTTCAGGACGGGTCGTCCCGGGGGCTGTGATAGATTGCCGCCACTCCGAGGGGCGTCCCGCCCGAAGGACCTTCACCCATGGACTCCATTCTCAAGAAGGCGACCCGCGAGGTCGTGATGGCGCTGCTGTTCTGGCTGCCCGACGAGCGCCGCGTCCGGCTCGAGCGCTGGCTGCGAGGCCGCGAGGAGACGCGCCGCCTCGCGCGCGCCGACGTCGCGGTCGTGTCCTTCGGCAAGAGCGGTCGCACGTGGCTCCGCGTGATGATCTCCCGCTATTACCAGCTGATGTTCTCGATTCCGGAGCGCGTCCTGCTCGGCTTCGAGAACTACCACCGCCGCAACCCGGACATCCCGAAGATCTTCTTCACCCACGACAACTACATCAAGGACTACACCGGCGATTTCGACTCGAAGGCGCCCTTCTACGGAAAGAAGGTCGTGCTCCTGGTCCGGAACCCGAAGGACATCGCGGTCAGCCAGTACTTCCAGTGGCAGCACCGCATGCGTCCCGCGAAGAAGAAGCTCAACAAGTACCCGCCCCACGGCACCGAGGTCCTGGCCTACGACTTCGTGATGGACGAGAACGTCGGCCTGCCCGGGATCATCGACTACCTGAACCTCTGGGCCCGGGAAGCCGATCGCGTCGAGAACCTGCTGATCATCCGCTACGAGGACATGCGCGCCGATCCGGGCGCCGTGCTCGCGCGCGTGATGGAGTTCGTGAACGACGAGCCGTCGAACGCCGACGCGGTCGAAGGCGCCGTCGAGTACTCGAGCGTCGAGAACATGCGGAAGCTCGAAGAGAAGAACGTGTTCTGGCTCGCCGGCGGACGCATGAAGCCCGGCAAGAAGGGCGACCCGAACACGTACAAGGTCCGGCGCGCCAAGGTCGGCGGCTACAAGGACTATTTCGACGAAGACGAGACGGCGAAGATCGACGCCTATGTGGCGGAGCAGCTCTCCGACGCGTTCGGCTACGAACGTCCGCCGTCGCCGGATCGCGCGGCGAACGGTTAGGCGCGCGCTGCAGCGCGGCCGGGCGGTCTTTCGCGACGCATGAAGGCTCCCTGATGCGCATCGGTTGTCTCGGCTGGGGCTCGCTGCTCTGGGACCCGCGCTCGCTGCCGATGGCCGGCGGGTTCCGCGACGACGGCCCCGCGATTCCGATCGAATTCTCCCGAGTGGCGAAGGACGGGCGCGTGACCCTCGTGATCGATTCGGACGCGGTGCCGATCCCGACCTACTGGGTCGCCCTCGACGTGCCGGATCTCGGAGCCGCGGTCGCAGCGTTGGGGCGCCGGGAGCGGATCGGGCCGGATCGCTGGGCCGCGTGGATCGGGGGGCAGACCAGCTCGCGCGCGGCGAAGCAGCGAGGCGAGGCGACCTCGGAGACGCGCGTGGTGGTCGGGACGTGGCTGGCGCAGGCGGAGGTGGACGCCCTCGTCTGGACGGCGCTGCCCTCGCGCTGCCCTGACGGACGCTTCGCGAAGCCGTCGGACCGCGAGCTGGTCGAGCATCTCCGCGGACTCGAAGGCGAAGCGCGGGCGCGCGCGGAGGAATATATTCGGCGCGCGCCGCGGACCGTCCGGACCGCGCGGCGCGCGATGTTCGAGTCGGAACTCGGGTGGATGCCCTCGGACGCGGCGCCCAACCCGGCCACCCCGGGCGTCGCAGAGGCGCCGCCCAACGCGCCTGCCCCACCCAACGCGCCTAGCCCGCCCAACGCCCCCGCCCCACCCGAGAACGCGGAAGGAAGAGAGTGACGACGCAGCTCCCGCCGACCGCCTGGCACTTCGTGACACCGCAGCTCCCGGTGCGCGACGTGCGCGCGACCCAGCGCTTCTATCGCGACGTGTTCGGCTGCCAGATCGCCTGGATCTACGACGAAGAATACGGCGCGGTCTACAACGGCCAGACCGAGATCTACTTCTCGCAGACCGAAGAGGCGTTCGCGCCCGTCGTGAACTTCGTGCGCGTCGAGAACGCGGACAGCGTCCTCGAGGCGCTGCGCGAACGCGGCGCCACGATCGTCGAGGAGATCGCGTCGCATCCCTGGGGCATGCGCGAGTTCACCGTCGAGGACAACAACGGCCACCGCTTCCGGATCGGCCACAGCGAAGGACCGGTGGTGCCGCCGGAAGAGAGGGGCAAGGGCGGATGAGCGAGTACTTGCGGCGGCTCGCCGCGGAGTTCCTCGGAACCTACGGGCTCGTCTTCGCCGGCTGCGGCGCGGTCGTGGCGAACGACCTGTCCGGCGGCGCGGTGACCCACCTCGGGATCTCGATCGTGTTCGGCGCGATCGTGATGATGATGGTCGTGGCGTTCGGTCCGATCTCCGGCGCCCACATCAACCCCGCCGTCACGATTGCGTTCTGCGCGGCACAGGAGTTCGCGCCCCGCGAGGTCGTGCCCTTCGTGATCGCACAGTGCCTCGGCGCACTCGCTTCCGCGGCGACGCTCCAGGGGCTCTATCCCGAGACGACGACGCTCGGGGCGACGCTGCCGATCGGCGACGTGGGACCGGCCTTCGCGATGGAGGTGCTGCTGACCACGATCCTGATGTTCGTGATCCTCGCCTGCGCGGTCGGCCACAAGCTGACCTCGTTCGCGGCCGGGCTCACGATCGGCGGGACGGTCGCGCTCTGCGCCGCGTTCGGCGGGCCGCTGACCGGAGCTTCGATGAATCCCGCCCGCTCCCTCGGTCCGGCGGTGGTGTCGGGGGACGTCTCGGTGCTGTGGCTCTATTGGCTCGCGCCGACCGCCGGCGCCCTGCTCGCGGTCGGGCTCTACAGGGTCGTCTGGGCGGGGACGTCGGTCGACTGAACCCGACTACACCCGACTGAACCCGACTGAACCCGACTACACCCGGGTTCGGCCGCAGTCGGACGGCCGGGATTGACGGCATCCGGCCGAGCGACGAGACTTCGTGGGTTCGAACGAACGTTCGTTCGAACATGTGCATCGTCGCCTTGCGGACGCTCCAGAGCAGGAGATCCGCGCCGCGCGCCGGGAGAGTACACGAAATCGCCATGGCCGAGGCCATCGACCCCAGGACCGAAGGGACGGACGTCCCCGATCCCGAATCGACGCGCGAGCGCATCCTCGACGTGGCCGAAGCCCTCTTCGCCGAGCGCGGCCTCGCGGGCACCGCGGTCCGCGACATCGCGCGCGAGGCGAACCTGACCGCGCCTTCGCTCTACAACCACTTCGACGGCAAGCAGGCGCTCTATGAAGCGGTCCTCGCCCGCGGCGTGCAGCCCCTCTTCGCGATCATCACCGAGAACAACGCGCGTGCGGAGGCCGCCGCCGACGCGCCTCCCGATCAGCGCGAAGCGGTCACCGACCGGATCCTCGACTCGATCATGGACCACCTGGCCCATCACCCGAACATCGCAAAGCTCATCCAGCACGAGTCCCTCACCGGCGGCCCCAGCCTCTCGCACATCGTGCACGGCTGGATCGGCCCGATCGTCGAGAGCGGCCTCGGTGCCATGCAGGCCCGCAACACGATCTGGTCGGACGACGAGCGTCCGATGGCCGTCGCCGCGTGGATCCACGTGATCCTCGGCCACTTCGCGATGGCGCCGCTGCTCCGGGAGCTCTTCGACGTCGACCCGCTCTCGCCCGAGCAGGTCGCGCGGCAGAAGCGCTTCCTGCGCCGCTTCGCGCGGGTGATGATGGCGTCGGACGACGGCGCGGCGGGGCGTTAGGCCGAGCCCGTTCGCCGCTTCTCGAGCTCGTCGATCGTGCGCGGCCAGTCCTTTCCGAGCAGCTTGGAGAGGGCGCGATCCGCGAGGATCTTGCCCCCGGTCTGGCAATCGGGGCAGTAGTTCACCTCGTTCTCCGCGCGCACGATCCGCTGGACCGGGGTCTCGCACACGGGACAGGGCTCGCGGAACTTGCCGTGGACGGCCATCTCGGGCCGGAACGCGGTGACCTTCTCGGGAAAGTCGTCCCCGAACTCTTCTCGGAGGCGCTGCGTCCACTCTTCGAGGACTTCCCGGGTCTTCTCGAAGAGCCGCGCGTGCTCCTCGTCCGAGAGCCGGTCGCTCATCCGGACCGGGGAGAGCCCGGCGCGGTGGAGAATCTCGTCGGAGTAGGCGTTGCCGATCCCGGAGAAGAGGTGCGGATCCGTGAGCGAGCGCTTCAGCGTGTGGCGCTCTCGTTCGAGGGGCTCGCGGAACTCCGCGGGCGTTGCGCGGAACACCTCGACGCCGCCGGGATCGTGCGCCGCCAGCGCCTCTTCGCCCTCGACGACGTGCAGGGAGGCGCGTTTCTTCGTGCTCGCCTCGGTCAGCAGGATCGTGGCGTCGGGGAAGTCGAAGGCGGCGTGGGCCCGCTTGCGCGGGATCGCGACGCCGCGCTTCTTCCAGTGGAGCCGACCGGCGACCATCAGGTGCAGCACGAGATAGAGCTCGTCGTCGAATTCGAAGACGAGGCGTTTGCCCATCCGCGCGATGCCGCGGACCGGGCGGCCTTCGACGGCCGTCGTCGTCGGCGCCACGCTCTTCAGCAGGCTCGGGCTCTGGATGCGCAGCTTCTCGAGGGGCTGGCCCGCGATCCGCTTCTCGAGCGCTTCGACGTAGACGGTCAGGTCGGGATACTCGGGCACGCGAGGCCTCCGGCGCGCGCCCCCCGCCGCGGACTACCGCGTTCGAACGTAGCAGGGCGCGCGCGCGCGCCGGTTATCATCCGGCGCGGAGGTGCGCTGGCATGTCGGATCGAACCCCGCGCGTCGAGATCGAATACTGCGTCGGCTGCCGCTGGCTGTTGCGCGCCGGCTGGACGGCCCAGGAGCTGCTCACGACCTTCGAGTCGGAGCTCGCGGAGGTGGCCCTCGTCCCGGGCAGCTCGGCCGGGATCTTCGTCGTGCGGCTCGATGACGACGTCGTCTTCGACCGCGCCGAGGAAGGCGGCTTCCCGGAGCTGCGCGAGTTGAAGCAGCGCATCCGTGACCGCGTCGCGCCCGGTCGCGACCTCGGCCACTCGGATCGTCCGGTGACCTCGTGAAGGGCGCGATCGCGAGCCTCGAGGTCTTCGTCGCGGAGCGCGCCGAAGGCGAGCGTCGTCGATTGACGCTGACGATTTCGGCTCCGGAGCGCGCGGCCGACGGCGACGGCTGGATTTGCCGAGTCGTGCTCGCCGACCTCCACCGACCTCGGGTTTGCGCGGCACCGGACAGTGTCACCGCGCTCGCCGCCGCGATCGGCCAGGCCCGGGAGTGGTTCGCCGAGCTCGGTGCGCAGGGGGCGACCCTCTTCCGCGATCGCGTTGGAGAAATCACCGTCGACCTGAAATGAGACGCGCTGTCTCCGGTGTTTCCGATGCGATCGGAGTGGGTGCCCAGGCGCGACCTGCGCGTGACTTGCAGGCGCATCGCGTGACCCTGGTTCTCTGGGGCGGGGCATTTTCCCAATCTTCCCGGGGCCGGATGGGGTATCGTGGATCTCGGAGATCCGAATGATCGATTCCCTGTTCACACTGTATTGCGAAGACTGCGAAGTCGAGGGGCGGCCCAGCCGTCTCTGGGTCCGCGCCGAGATCGAATTGTCGACCTCGCGGGGTCCCGAGACTCAGCACTATCTCGAATGCATGAACTGTGGCTACCGCTTCAAGAGCTGCATGGAAGACCACATGGAAGCGGTGGACGACGACGAATGGAACCGGTTCGTCCCCGAGTCGGGCGGCTCTTTTCCGGACGCGCACGGCGCGCGCTGACTTTTTTGGACGCGCGCTGCGCGCGCTGACAGCCGCTTTGCGGCTGACCGCTGAGGGCTCCTCTGTCCGGACGCGCGCGGGGCGCGCTGACACCCGCCTCCGACGGCTGACCGCTGAAGGCTCGGGTAGGTTTCGTCCATCTTGACGAACGATCTTCTTGCGCGGATGGGTCGGTTCTGGCCGCGCCGTGTGGCGGCGGCGGAGCCGCTGGCGGCGGCGCTCTTCGATCACCACGCGACCGGGCGGCCGCGGACGGTCGCGGCGACGCGGGCCGACGGCGTCTCGTTCGAGATCGAGACCGGGGAGTATTTCACCCTCGAGGGTGAGCTCGCGGAGCTCGACGCGATCGCGCTCGACCGTTGCCGCGGAAGGGTCCTCGACGTGGGGGCGGGGGCAGGGCGACATGCGTTGGCGCTCGAGGCGCGCGGGCGGGGCGTGGTCGCGATCGACGTGTCACCGATCTGTGTCGCGCTCTGCCAGGCGCGCGGCGTCCGGGACGCGCGGGTCGTCGACATGATGACCCTCGATTCGGCGAAGCCCCTCGGTCGCTTCGACACGCTCCTCTTCGGCATGCAGACGATCGGGGTCGCGGGCGGAGTCGTCCCCCTCGGCCGCCTGCTCGAGCGATTGCGCGCGTGCCTCGAGCCCGGTGGCCAGCTGATCGTCGACTCGAGCGATCTCTTCGAGGCGTGGGACGGCGACGAGGCGGATCGTTCGGCGTCGCGGGGCGAGATCGTGTTGTCGACGCGCTACCGCGGTTGGCGCGGGGCGCCCTTCCCCTGGGTCTATCTCGCCGAGGAAGATCTATCGAAGGTCGCGCGCGAGGCGGGCTACGAAGTGGAGTCCCTCGGCCGCGTCGAACGCGGGGAGTACCTGCTCGCCTTGCACGTGACGGGCGAAGGCGAGGAACGTTAGGCGATGGATCGACGGCGCGCGAAGCTCGAACAGCTCCATCGCTGGAAGCAGGCGGCGCAGTGGTCGCCGGTGCTCTGGCTGCCGATCGCCGTCTTCTGGGGGCTCACCGACCGCACCCCGGACGCGATCGGCCTCGCGATCGCGGGGCTCGTGTTCGTCGGCGCTGCGCGGCTCGTCGTCTGGAGTGCGCGGTGCCCCGGATGTGAGGCGCCGTTTCGGGGGACGCCTGCGGGATTCCGGCGCGTCTGGAACGAGCTCGCCTGCGACGCGTGCGGTCTGTCGTTATTCGAGCTAAGACGTGGCCGCGCCCACGACTGACGCGAGCCGCGATTCCGATCCATCCTCTCGGAAACGCGGTTGATCGCGCGTCGAGGAGTCCCGCATGTCCGGTCCCCAACCCGGTAAGACCCCTGGTCCGCTGACGGCACCCTTCGATTCGCACTCCCGCGAACCGGACAACGTCGCTCGCCACTTTCGCTATTTCGGCGAGATCGAGGCGCCGAAGATGGACTCGCGCGTCTACGCCGACTACTGCGCGGGCGTCGCGGAGGATTCGGCGATGCTCGAGCTCGCGTGCCGCGCGATGTCGTCGCAGCCGCCGCCGAACGTGCTCTTCGCTGCGGTGAAGGACCTGCTCCTCGAGGACGCGACCCGAAGCGACGAGGCGCGTTCGCTCGCGCGCTTCTATCCGGAGGTCAGTGGCGAGGCGATCCCGGAAGAGCACGCGTTCGCGGCGTTCCGGGCATTCTGCCTGCGCCACGCGGACGAGCTCGACGAAGGGCTGCGCACGGGCCGGACGCAGACCTGTGTCGTCCATCGCGGCGCGATCATGCTCCCGACGATCGGGAGTCTCCCGCGCGTTGCGGCCGCCGAGGGACGGGTCGGGCTGCTCGAGATCGGACCGAGCGCCGGGCTCAACCTGCGCCTCGATCACTACCGCTACGAGTACACCCGAGACGGCGCGATCGAGGCGACCTGGGGAGACGAGCAGGCCAAGCCAGTGCTCGCGTGCGCGATCCGGGGCGAGGAAGCGCCGCCGATGCCCGCGCGTTTCGACGTCGTCGCGCGGCAGGGGCTCGAGCTCTCGCCGATCGACGTGGGAGATGCGCGCGCGGTGCGCTGGCTGCGTGCGCTGATCTGGCCGGAGCACGTCGAGCGGGGGCGCCTGATGGACGAGGCGCTCGCGGTCGCGGCGCGGGTTCCCGCGGAGATCGCGGCGGGGGACGCGACGACGGATCTCGAGGCGTCGATCGAGCGCTTGCCCGCGGACGCGCCGCGGGTCGTCTTCGCAACCCACGCGCTCTACCAGATTCCGAAGGAGGGCCGGCGCATGCTGGCGGACGGGATCGCCCGGGCGAGCGCTTCGCAGCCGGTGGACTTCGTGACGATGGAGAGCAACCTTCGCGGCACGTCGCGAATCGATTGCTATGCGTACGAAGGCGGCGAGCGCGCGGGCCATCGCGTGCTGGCGGAGTCCGACTCGCACGGACGCTGGATCGCCTGGGGCCGAGAGGGGTGACCCGCGCATGAGCAAGGAACCGCGAGGAGCTTCGAGCCGCGCATGAGCAAAGTGCTCGAGGAGGAGACGGCGCTCACTCGCGAGGCCGACGGGCGCTACGTGCGCGAGGTGGGGCCGGGACCGTTCTGGGGCGTCGTCACGCCTCACGGCGGGTTCCTGATGGCGCTCGCGATGCACGCCATGATGCGCGAGGTCGACGATGCCGCGCGCCGGCCGCGCGTGCTGTCGCAGCACTTCCTCGGCTCCGTGAAGCCGGGGCCACTCGTGATCGATGTGACGGTCGAGCGCGTCGGGCGAGGCGTGACCTCGGTTTCGGCGAGGCTGTCGTCGAACGATCGTCTGGTCGGCCTGGCGACGGCGCTCTTCAGCCTCGACGCCGAGGGGCCGGACTTCCTCGACGAGCCGATGCCCGAGGTGGTCGGACCGGACGAGCCGGACACCGAGATGCTCGGCTTCTTCGTGGCGACGGTCCACGACCAGTTCGAGTTCCATCGCCGCTTCGGCGACGGCGGTCGCGCGCTTCCGTGCGAAGGCGGCGGTTGGGTGAAGTCGAGACATCCCGGCGCCTGGGACGCGCGCGATGCGCGCGTGGCCTCGGACGTCTGGGTCCCGCCGATCATCCGGCACCCGGACAGGGTGTGCGCGACGCCGTCTCTCCATCACGTCGTGCATTTCGGGCCCGACGTGGCCGGCGACGAGGCGACGCCGATCCTGGTCCACCACAAGCTGACGAACGGCGGCGCCGGACTCACCGACGAGTCGATCCGGCTCTGGGCCGAGGACGGACGGATGCTGATGTCCGCCCGCCAGCTGCGGACCGTCGTGGCGCCGGAGAAGGCGCTCGGTCGCGAGCTCGACCAGAACGCGCTCGACGAGGCCGAGAAGAGCCACGACGAGATCCGCACGGATCGCGACTAGCGACCCGCTAGTACTTCGAGATCACCTCGTCCCCGAAACGTCGCACCCAGTCGACCTTCGATTGGAGATCCATCGTGTCCGGCTCGTACGGATTCCGATAGCCGACGGTCAGGCACGTCACGCCCTTGTCCTCGAGTCGCTTGAAGTCGTCGATCGAGAACGCGGGCATGCCGGCGTAGACGCTGAACGGCTCGTTCTCGCGGCCGAACTGCTTGCGATAGCCGTTCACGATGTCGAGTCGCTCGGTGAGCTCTTCTTCCGAGAGCGAGACGAAGTTCACGCCGTTGCCGTATTGGCCCGCGCGACGATAGGCGGGCTTGCTATGGCCGCCGATCACGATCTCCGGCATCGCCGAGGGCACCGGGCAGAGCTTGATCTTCGGGATGTCGTAGTACTCGCTCTTCCACTCGAAGTACTCGCCGCTCATCAGGCCCTGGATGATCTGGATCATCTCGTCCATGCGCTTGCCGCGGCTGTCCCAGTCCTGGCCGCAGGCCTGGAAGTCCTCGATCCAGGGCGACAGGCCGATGCCGAAGATGAGGCGCTCGTTCGAGAAGACGTGCAGGGACGAGACCTGTTTGGCGGTCAGCACCGGGTCGCGGATCGGAAGCTTGAGCACGCCGAAGGCGAACTTGATGTTCGACGTGACGACGGACATCGCGGCGAAGAGCTGGAACGGGTCGATGAAGGGCGCGCCTTCGAGGAAGCTGCGGTCGCCCGTCTCCGTGTAGGGATATTTGTCCTGCGCGACCTCGGGATAGAGGATGCTGTCGCCGAGGGCGAAGACGCCGAAGCCGGCCTCGTCGGCGGCCTGGGCGATCGGCAGGTAGTGGTCGATGTCGCACATCGATTCCGCGATTCCGAACTGCATGGGGTCTCTCCTGGGGGCGAATCCGGCCCGAGCCGGAACGATAGCCGCGCGATACCGTGTCGGGGCGCCACGTAGGCGACCGTGTCGAGCGCCTCTCTCGTGCGCTTCCAGAGGAGTTTTCGCAGATGGCCGAGCTGACTCACGACTTGCCGGACGGAATGGTGGAATGGATCGCCGAGGTCGGCGGCGGTGAAGTGACGCATCTCCATCGCCACATCGCCCGCCGCGAAGCCTGGGTCGTCGACGTGACGCGCCCGGACGGCAGCGTCCTCGAGGGTTTCCTCCGCCTCCAACGCGAGGACGGCGGCGTCGACCCGCGCAGGCTCGAGCGCGAGACGCGCATCACCCAGGCGCTGATGGAGACGGACATCCCGGTGACGACGGTGCACGGCTGGAATGCGGACCTGCGCTGCACCCTGTTCTCGCGCGATCCCGGGCGCGCCGACATCGACAAGCTCGACGCCGCCGCGCAGCAGCGCGCGATCATGGAGGACTTCATGCGCGTGGTCGCGCGCATGCACCAGCTCGACCTCGACGCCCTCGGTCTCGACGACATCATGGAACCGCGCCCAACGACGCCGGAAGAGACGGCCCTCGGCGAGGTCGACGTGATCTGTCGCCAGTGGGCGCACTTCCTGAAGGACTACACCGACCCGCTCACGGTCTACGGCCTCGACTGGCTGCGCCGCTTCGCACCGAAGGACGTGGCGCGCGTATCCCTCGTGCAAGGGGACACGGGGCCGGTCAACTTCATGTTCCAGGGCGATCGCGTGAGCAGTGTGATCGACTGGGAGCTCGGGCACTGGGGCGACCCGATGGAAGACCTGGGCAACATCGTCGTGCGCGAGATGTGGAACCCCAGCGGCGGACTCGAAGGGCTCTTTCGGCTCTATGAAGCGGAGAGCGGGATCCCGTACACGCGTTTCGCGGCGCAGTACTACGCGGTCCACCAGAACGTGCGCGGCATGATCCCGATGCACTACATCTGCCAGAACTCACATCCGCGCGAGTCCCTCGCCTGGTACCTCTGTTATCGATACGTCGGCGACCGCACGACCGCCGAGATGCTCGCGCAGGCGATGGAGGTGGAGGTCGAGCGACCGGAGATGCCCGACCAGGACGAGGGAGAGCGCGACGTTCTCGCGGAGGCCGCGGCCCACGCGCAGGCGAACGACGTCGCGCCGGTGATCGAGGACGCGTTCGCGGCCCAGCGCGCGAAGGACGTGAAGATCCTGATCGAGTGCATGGACCGGAAGCGCCGCTACGGCGCGCTGATCGACGAGATCGAATGCGACGAGATGACCGCGCTCCTCGGTACGCAGCCGAAGTCCGTCGCCGACGGCAACGCACGATTGTGTCAGGCGATCACGGACCACGCCCTCGAGGACGCGCCGGTGATCGAATACCTCACGCGCAAGAGCTATCGGGACGAGTGGCTCTTCGCGCCCGCGGCGACGATCTACCCCGGTCGCGATTGGGCGAAGCTCGACTGACGCGTTCAGGGCAGCGTCCGGCCCCACGGGGCGTCGCAACTCCGCTTCGTTGGGAATAAGCGAGGATACACAAGGAAAATTCGATTTCCTTGGCTATGTTCGTTTCTTCGCAACTGAGGTTGGCAGCGTGAAAGCCGAGGAATTTCAGGAGTCTGCGCCCGGAAGGCTCATTCCTACCATCGGCGGAGCGCAAGCTTTCGTTCCGGAGCCGCCCCCTGAGTCGCTACCGATCGAGCCGTCGACGATCGCGTTGCACGGAAGGGCCGAGCACGCGCTGGGAAGGCTGGCGGGAACGACGGCCCGGGAGCTCAACCCATACCTGGTCGGCTCTCCCCTCCTGCACAGGGAAGCCATCCTATCCAGTCGGATGGAAGGAACGATCACCACGCCGGAGCAATTGGTTCTGGTACAGGCCGTACCGAACGCCGACAGCGCGCACGACGACGCTGAAGCCAGAGAAGTCCTCAACTACATCGAAGCGATGAACCATGGGCTACGCCGCCTCGATGCCTTGCCCGTCTGTCTGCGCATGATTCGAGAGATCCATGGGGTACTCATGGCCGGCGTCCGCGGCGGTCGCGAGCGACCCGGAGAGTTCAGAACCGATCAGAACTGGATTCGCGGCCGCCTCGACGACTCGATTGCCAACGCGAGATTCGTGCCTCCACCGGTCGCAGAGATGAGCACGGCGCTTTCCGACTTCGAGGCGTATCTAAACGTCGATCCGTCGAGCGTCCCACTCCCTGATCTGATCCGTCTCGCGGTCGTTCACTATCAATTCGAAACGATCCATCCGTTCAGAGACGGCAACGGCAGAGTCGGTCGACTGATTCTGCCTCTTCTGCTGTGTAGCTTGGGGAGGCTCGAGAGTCCGATTCTATTCCTGAGCGCGTTCTTCGAGAAGCATCGAGATACCTATGTCGACCTGCTGTTGCACGTCAGTCAGACGGGCGATTGGAAGTCGTGGATCGACTTCTTCCTTCGCGGGCTGATCGAGTCGGCCGAAGAAGGCACACGCCAGGCGAACGATTTGTTGGCGCTGCGACAGACTTACCATCGCCACTTTCAGAAGGGACGATCATCAGCCCTTCTCATGAGGCTAGTCGATCGCCTGTTTCAGACGCCCTCGATCACCATCGGCGCCGCGGCAGAGGTATTGGAGGTGTCGAATCAGGCTGCCTCGAACAACATCAAGAAGCTGATCGCCGCTGGGATCCTCGAGGAGACGACCGGGCGCCGAAAGGGCCAAGTCTTCATCGCGCGTGAAATCCTGCGCTTCATGCAAGATCAACCCTCGGATGCCAGCTAGTCGCCGCTCTCCATGGCGCCCATCACGGTGCCCATCGCCGGGAGCGACTTCGCGAAGAACGTGTGGGTGCCCTGGTCGAGGAGCTCGCGGGCCGACTCGACGATCGCCGCCTGGGCGGCGACCGCGATCGCGCTGCCCGTCGAGATTCGCGCCGCACCGGCCTCGAAGATCTCCGTCGCGGACGGGCCGCCCGGCATGATCAGGCAGTTCACCGGGCGATCGAGCGACGAGGTGAGGGACCGGATGTCCTCGACCGTCGCGAGGCCCGGGGCGTAGAGCACGTCCGCGCCGGCTTCCTGATAGGTCTGCAGCCGCGCGATCGTGTCCGCGAGGTCCGGGTTGCCGCGGATGTGGTTCTCGGCGCGCGCGGTGAGCACCATGGGCGCGTCGCTCGCGGCGTTCGCCTCGACCGCGGCGCGGATGCGCTCGGCACCCGCGGACACGTCGTAGAGCGCGCTGCCGCTCCAGTCCTCGATCGAACCGCCGGCGAGGCCGACGTCGAGGGCCGCTCGGATCGTCGCGGCTGCGTCCTCTGGTGCGTCGCCGAAGCCGTTCTCGAGGTCCGCGCTCACGGGCAGGTCGGTCGCGCAGAGGAGCTCGCCCGCGTGCGCGATGGCTTCGTCGCGGGTGATGCGGCCGTCGTGGCGACCGAGGGAGTTCGCGAAGCCGGCGCTGGTCGTGGCGACGGCCGGGAAGCCGAGGCTCGCGAGGATCCGGGTCGAGCCGCGGTCCCAGGGATTGGGCATCACGAAGGTCTTCTCGTGCAGGGCGCGGAAGGTCTCGCGCTTGTCGGCGGGCGAGGGCGGGGTGGCGGTCATCGTCGGGGACTCCAGGGCGCGGGGTTCGGAGCTCAGGCTCGCAGACCCGTCGCCGACTGTCTGGCGCCAATCGGACCTGAACCTCGCAGGCCAATCTCGCGCGGAATACGAGGGGAAACAGGCCCGAAAACACGCTGATTTGCGTTCCCATTCAACCCCGCCGGCGCCGCGGCCGAATCGAAGGACAGGGCGCACTTACTCAGTCACTCGCCCGGACCACACGGAGCCAGCGCATGCCGACCGCCGACGAGCTCAAGATGGACGACGCCGAGCGCGCGTGGTGGGAGCGCGTCCGTGCCCGCGGCTCGCTCTGGTACATCGTCACCAAGGGGCTCGCGTTCCTGCTTCTGTTCCCCGTGCTCGGCTGGGGCGTGCTCGGGTGGGATTGGACGCCGTCGCTCCTCGTCGAGGGCTGGCTCGTCGGTTGTTTCTGGGGCGCCTTCTTCTTCATGCGCAAGGAGCTGCGCTACCGCTTCACCCTCGAGCAGGAAGGTCTGCCCGCCCCGGACGGCTGGGACGACTAGCGAGGGACGGACCCGCATGGATGCGCTCGCTCTGGTGGTGGCGGTCGTCGCCGTCGTCGGGATCTTCGCGACGACTCGGCACGGACGTGCGCTGCGGAAGCGCATGGGCCTTCGGGACAACGTGCCGGGCGCCGCGTCGACAGACGACCTCGCGTACCTCGTTCAGCTCTGTGACGGCGATCGCGACGAGGCAGCGCGCCGGGTCGCGGCGGAGCGGGATCGCTTCCCGGACCTGACCGAAGCCGAGCACTATCGCCGCGCGATCCGCAAGGGCGTGAACGAGCGGGACGCCCGGCCAGCGACCTAGGCGACCGGGCGTCAGCCGGCGCCGCGCGTACGCGGTAGATTCCCGCGCGTGGACCCCCGCCTCGTCGACGATCTCGAGACCCGCCCGAGCGCGCCGCGCGATCGCGACGCGCTCGGCGCCGATTCGTTCGAGTGGGCTGCGCTGCGTTGTCCCTGTGGTAGCGATGCCTTCCGCCTGACCGGCTGGCCGCGGATCACGACCGGGCGGGGCAGCCTCTTCTGGCGGAGTGTGACGCGGGTCTTCCGCGAGACGCGTCAGCCGATGGAGGAAGGCGAGCTGCTCGAGGCGCCGTTCTGGCTGCCCGTGCGGGCGTCCTGCGCGGCCTGCGATCGGCGCGCGACGCTGCTCGACGACGCGCGCGTGCTCGATCGGCTGGCAGAGGACGGGCGCGACGAGCCTCTCGAGTCCTATCGCTGTCGCGTGTGTCGTCGGAGCCGGATGCAGCTGGTGATGGGCGAGGGCGTCGACGCGGCGGCGCCGGATCGTGTCGACCACGTCGTCGTCGCGCGCTGCGCCGCGTGTGAGCGGGAGAGTCGCGTCGCCTGGTCGAGGGGACGGCCGAGCGATCAGGAAGTCACCCTCGACCTGCTCTACGGAAGACGTTAGGCGACGGATGAGCATACAACCTAACAGGGTGATCGCGAAGATCATCCACCAGGTGGACCACGCCGACTGGGCGCCCCTGCGCGCGGAGGTCTTCGCTTCGGAGACGTCCGGGGAGTGGCTGCGCGTCTATCGCGCGCCGGCGCAGGCGTTCCACGCCACCGCGATCCACTTCTGGGTGCACGCGCTCCGGGACGAGCTGGCCTCGACCGGCCGCCGCGAGGACCTCGTCGGGGCGGCGGGTCACGCGTTGTGTCGCGCTCGCGGGGTCGCCGCCTGGCTCGCGGAGCTCGAATCGAACGCGACCTTCGCGGCCGATCCCGCGGCCGCCGCGCTGCGACGCGACATCGAGGCGGCGCCCGGGCCGGAGCTGCATCGCATGCTCGAGAGCGAGTGCCGGCGCTCGAGCGTGCTCGATCTGCGCGGCGAGTTCGTCGCGGACTTCTGGAACCACGGCGCGGGGCCGAGCTGGCGGCGGAGCGCGGCATGCGCGCGATGAGGCGATGGGCGGCCGCGCTGCTGTGCGTGTTCTTGGCGGGCTGCAGCGATCCGGACGCGGCGCTCCTCGATCGCCTCGACGACGCGGAGCAGGCGCGCTTCCGACGCGGGCGTCAGGTGGCGGTGCCCTGCTGGACCTGTCACGACCTCGCCGGCACCGTCAAGAAGGTCGGGCCCTCGCTGCTCGGGCTCTACGGGCGTCGCTCGGGCATGGCGCCGGACTACGAAGCCTCCGCGGAGATGCGCGCGGCCTCGATCGTCTGGGACGACCGGATGCTCGGCGCCTTCCTGCGCAACCCGGCCGGATTCGTGCCGGGCAACCGCATGGTCTCTCCGGGTGTGCAGGGCGCGGCGAGGCTCGGGGACCTCGTGTTCTACCTGCGCCACGTGACGGAGCCGGGGGCGCGAGACGCCCGCTGATCGCCCGTCGATCGCCGCGACCCCCTCTCGAACGTGCAGGGAAGACGCGTTTCGGCCGCGAAACACGTCCGGAAACGGAGCGATCCGTTCGCGCGCTCCACCGGCCCCGGCTCATCGCGTATGCTTCCGGGGCCCCCCGCCGAGCCTCGCGCGACGTCGAGGCCCGATTCCATCTCCGACCCGGGTGCCGCGCAGCGCCCGGATCGTTCGTACGGAGCCTCCGATGAACGCCGTCGCTCGAAGCGCGCCCGGGACGCTCGGATGAACGCCGTCGCTCGAAGTGAGCTCCTCGCCCGCCGTGCGCGTGCGGTCCGGAACGTCACGGTCCGGCTCTGCGACACGCTCTCGCCGGAGGATTGCGCGGCGCAGTCGATGCCCGACGCGAGCCCCGCGAAGTGGCACCTCGCGCACACGACCTGGTTTTTCGAGACCTTCGTGCTGAAGCGCGAGGCGAGCGACTACGCGTCCTTCCATCCGCGCTTCGAGTACCTCTTCAACTCCTACTACAACGCGGTCGGCGAGCAGTACTCGCGGCCGGATCGCGGGTTGCTCACGCGTCCCGACTGGGACGAGGTCCTCGACTATCGCGCGCACGTCGACGCGGAGTTGACCGCGCTGCTCGAAGAGCCGGGCCGGCTCACGAACGCGTCCCTCGACGTGATCGAGCTCGGGCTGCATCACGAGCAGCAACACCAGGAGCTGCTGCTGACCGACGTGAAGCACCTGCTCTCGCACAATCCGCTCGCGCCGGTCTATCGCCCGAGCAAGGAGCCTGCCGACGTCGCGATCCAATCGCTGGCCTGGCACGCCCTTCCCGGCGGTCTCGTCGAGACCGGACACGCGGGTGCGGGCTTCGCCTTCGACAACGAGGGCCCGCGCCATCGCGTCCACCTCGAGCCCTTCGAGCTCGCGTCCCGCCCGATCCGCAACGGCGAGTTCGCCGCGTTCCTCGACGCCGGGGGCTACGACGAGCCGTCGTACTGGCTCTCCGAAGGCTGGGCGCGCAAGGAAGAGGAAGGCTGGGCGGCGCCGCTCTACTGGGAGAAGCGCGATGGGCGCTGGCATCACTTCAGTCTCGGCGGAATCGTGCCGGTCCGGAGCGAGGAGCCCGTCTGCCACGTGAGCCTCTTCGAGGCGGACGCCTTCGCGCGCTGGGCGGGCTGTCGTCTGCCGACCGAGGCCGAGTGGGAGCACGCGGCCGATGGCGTGCCGGTCGAGGGGAACTTCCTCGAAGGCGGCCGGTTCCGGCCGGAGGTCGCGCCGCGCGCGATGCATCCGGGTCCGCTCCAGATGTTCGGGGACGTGTGGGAGTGGACCGCGAGCGCCTACGCCGCCTACCCGGGCTTCGCGCCCGCCACCGGCGCGCTCGGGGAGTACAACGGCAAGTTCATGTCGAGCCAGGTCGTGCTCAAGGGCGGATCGTGTGTGTCGCCCCGCTCCCATCTGCGCGCCAGCTACCGCAACTTCTTCCCACCGGACGCGCGCTGGCAGTTCAGCGGGATCCGCCTGGCGAGGAATGCGACACGCGCGGGCGACCTCTCGGTCTGAGGCCGGCTGAACCCGACTGAACCTGCCGGAGGGCGGCCCACGAAGGCACGTGACGCTTCGTGCGCAGCCGCGTGGGGCTCATCCGGAGCGTCGGAACGTCCGACAAGAGCATCCGGAGAGGATCGATGACCCCGACCGCCGGAGACCCGAGACTGACGTTCGCCCTCGCCCTCGTGGCAGGGATGGTCGCCCAGGCCGTCGCGCGACACCTGCGCCTGCCGGGCATCGTCATGCTCCTGCTCGCGGGCGTCGCCCTCGGCCCCGACGGCCTCGGCTGGGTGCGGCCGCGCGAGATGGGCGAAGGCCTCTTCACGATCGTCGACTTCGCGGTCGCGATCATCCTCTTCGAGGGCGGCCTCAACCTCGAGTGGTCACGGCTCCGCCGGTCGGGCACCGCGATCCGTCGGCTGATCACATGGGGCGCGCTCTTGACCCTCGTCGGCGGCGCGATCGCCGCCCACGTCTTCCTCGCCTGGGGCACGATGGAGTCGCTGCTCTTCGGCGCGCTCGTCGTCGTGACCGGGCCGACCGTCGTCGGACCGCTCGTGTCGGAGCTTCGGCTGCGACCGAAGGTCGCGACCGTCCTCGAAGCGGAGGGCGTCCTGATCGATCCGATCGGCGCGATCCTCGCGGTCGTGATCCTCGGACTCGCGCTGTCGGGCGATCCGGGCTCGCTATGGCTGTCGGAAAGCGGCGCGGGCCTCGCGCGGATCGCCGCGGGGGGCGTGCTAGGCGTCGCCGCCGGCTTCATCCTTGCCCGCGCGCTCCGCATCTCCCGCGTCCTTCCCGACGGACTCGAGAACGTCTTCGTGCTCTCGTCGGTCCTGCTCCTGTACGCGGGCTCCGAGTCGCTGCTCTCGCATAGCGGCGTGCTCGCGGTCACGATCGCGGGGGTCGTCGTCGGCAACACGCGCTCGCCGGTCGAGCGCGATCTGCGCGAGTTCAAGGATCAGCTGACGGTGATGCTGATCGGCTTGCTCTTCGTGCTGCTCGCTGCGGACGTGCGCTTCGAGCAGGTTCGCGCCCTCGGCTGGGAAGGACTCGCAGTCGTCGCCGCATTGATCCTCGTCGTGCGGCCGATCTGCGTGTGGTTGTGCACGAACGGGTCGGATCTCGAACGCAACGAACGCCTCTTCCTCGCGTGGGTCGCGCCCCGCGGCATCGTCGCCGCGGCCATCGCCTCTCTCGTCGCGGCGGATCTCGAGCGCGCCGGGCTCGTGGGCGGCGTCGAGCTGCGCGCGCTCGTGTTCCTGACGATCGCGGTGACCGTCGCCCTCGCCGGTCTGACCGCCGGCCCGGTCGGAAACTTGCTAGGCGTACGCCTGCGCCAGCGCGACACGGTCGCGATCCTGACCGCGCAGACCCTCGGCCTGGCCCTCGCCGAGGAGCTCCGTCGCGGCGAAGTCCCCGTCGTGTTCCTCGACTCGAATCCCGCCGGTATCCGGCGCGCCGAGGAAGCGGGATTCCCGGTCGTGTACGGCGATGCGCTCCAGGAAACCGTCATGCAGCGCGCCCGCTTCGGCTTCGTCCGAACGGTCGTCGCGCTGACGACGAACAAGACCCTCAACGGGGTGTTCGTCGAGCGCGCCCGGGATCGGTTCGGCGTGCCGAACGGCCTCGTCGCCACGTCCGACATGGCCATCGGTCTCGTCTCCGAGCAGATGGACAGCGGCGCCGTGAAGATCGTCTTCGAAGGCCCCCACGACGTCGAGCGCTGGGACGTGCGCGGAAGGCGGGGCGACGTCGGAGTCGAACGATTCGTCTATGTTCCCTTGCCGGAGCCCGAGGGCGACGAGGCGCCGACGGAGTCCACCGCGAGCGGCGGTCTCTCGGAGCGCTTCGTGAGCCTCGCGGTCGAGCGGGAGGGCAGGATGCTCGTGATGGACGGAGACTGGCGCTTCGAGGAGGACGATCGGCTTTCGGTCGCGATCCATCTGCCGGAGCGGGACGACGCGCTGCGCGAGCTCGCGGATGCCGGCTGGACGCCGCTGCCGCCGCAGGGCAGGGATGCGGAAGGCGTCGTCGTCGACGCGCCGGAAGTCGAGGCCGCCGCCGGTGCCTGAGGCGTCGTCGTCCGTGCCGGAGGCGCCGCTGCGCTCCCTCGAGCGTCATCCCGAGCTCGTCTGCGCCGCGCGCTACGAGCGTGAGATTCCGGCGCCGATCGCCGCGGTCTGGGAGAACGTCTACGACTGGGAGCACCTGCCGTGGCTGCACGACCAGGCCTTCACCTCGATCGCGCTGCACGAGGCGGGGGAGTGGGGCTGGCGCGCGAACGTGGGCCTTCCCGGCGATGCCGAGGCCGACGTCGAGCTGGTGATCGACCACGCGGGCTCGTGTTATGTGGCGCGGACGCGCACCGATGGTGACGTGCGCAGCGAGACCTGGACGCGACTCATCCCGCTCTCCGAGGATCGGACCGGTGTCGAGGTCGAGTTCCTCATGCCGCCGATGCCCGACGCCGCGCGGGAGCAGGCCGGCAACGCGATGGTCGCGCTCTACACGGGGCTCTGGGATCAGGACGCGGAGATGATCCGCGTGCGCGATGCGACGGTCCCGTCGAATCGTGGAGGCCGTGGCGCCGAGGCCCCCGTCGAGCTCGGAAGCTGGGACGCGCTGCGCGAGCGCCTGCCGGAGGTCGTCGAGTTCGGCGGCGCTCGATTCGTGGTCGCCCTGCACCAGGACACGCCGGTCGTGTACGCGGCGGAGTGCCCGCATTGGCGCGGACCCCTCGAAGACTGTGCGATCGAGGCCGACGGCAGCGTCGTGTGCCCCTGGCACGGCTACCGCTTCGACGTGACGAGCGGGCGGAGCAGCGATGATCGCGGGCTCAAGCTGCGGCCGGCGCCCCGGCTCGAGATCGACGACGGAAACGGGGCGGCACGGCTGGTCGCGCGCTGAGGGCGGCGAGAAATCGCGGGCAGTGTGAAACTGTTCACTGAGGGGGCGGGGGGCGGCGGCGATGCTCTGCCCCATGAACCCCGAAAGAACCCCCGGAGAGGACCCCGCCATGGACCGCCGTGAGCTGCTCGGAAGCGTCTCGATCTTCGCCTCCCTCGAGGACAAGGAGCTCGACCTCCTCCTCCAGGCGACGACGACCAAGCGGATGAAGCCGAAGGAGGTGCTCTGTCGGAAGGGCGACCCCGGCAACCAGCTCTACGGGATCATGGCTGGCTCGCTCAAGGTCACGACGACCGGCACCGACGGCAAGGACGTGATGTTCGGCCTGATGGGCCCCGGTGAAGTCATCGGCGAGATCGCGCTCCTCGACGGCGAAGAGCGCTCCGCGACCGTGACCGCGGTCGAGACCACCGAGCTCCTCACGCTCCACCGCCGCGAGTTGATCCCCTTCCTCGAGAAGAACCCCCGCGCCGCGATCGGCCTGGCCGGCGTCCTCGCCGCGCGAGTCCGCGGGCTCTCGGACCGCGCCGAAGACCGCCAGACGATGCCGCTCCCGGGTCGGATCGCGAAGCGCCTGCTCAGCCTCTCCGAGACACACGGCAAGCGCCCGATCGTCGGCGGCCCGGTCGAAGTCCGCATGCCCCAACAGGACCTCGCCGATCTCGTCGGCACCACCCGCGAGAGCGTCAACAAACAGCTCCGCGCGTGGGAAGAAGAGGGCATCGTCGAGCTCGGCCGCAGCCGCGTCGTGCTCAAACAGCCGGAGAGCCTGGAAGCGGTGACGGCGATGTTCGAGCTGTAGGGGGCGCAGCGCTCGCGTTGCGGCAAGTAGAGATCGTGTCGTCAGCTCGCGACACGATCCCGCAAACGCTGCGCTGAGCGCTCGCTCGGAGTGGCACGGGCTTTGCGAAGCTGGTTCGCATGCTCACCGCCATCGTGGAGTTCTTGACGACACCCATGTCCGAATTCGAGATCCACCTGCTAGCGCTCGCGATCGTCGTCGTGATCGTCGGTTCGGCGCTGGTCCTCGACTGGCTGTATCGCGCGGTCGGGACCGGGTTGATGCGGTTCGTGACGTTCGGGCGGCTGCCCGGGCGGGATTCGAACGCGGTGGAAAGATTCGCCGTCCAGCTGACCGGGTGTGTAGTCGTGTGGTCGCTGATCCTCGCGTTCGCGCGTTTCGCACTCACCAAGTGGCATTAGGCGAAAACAATTGATCAGATCTCGATCAATCGGTGTCCAGTCCATCGCCCTCCGAGAACATCGCCCCTATATTTGTTAGGTGAGTGAGCAACTCTCCCTCGATCGCTACCTCGTCCATCGAAGGCGACCGCGGAAGCGACGAGCCAAGCCGGGTCGCAGGCGCTCACCGCGCGCACGCGTCCGCCATCGATCGCGCGCGGCGCTCTTACGCGCGACGCCCCTCCACGTCACGATCCGAGTCCGCCGCGACGTTCCGTCGCTGCGAAACCGCCGCTTCGTCGCGGAGTTCCGCCGCTCCCTCGCGCGGGCGGGCGAGCGCGCCGACTTCCGCGTCGTCCACTACACGATCATGCGCGATCACGTCCATCTGATCGTCGAAGCGGACGCCGCCGCGGCGCTCGCTTCGGGCATGAAGAGCGTCGCTGCGCGTCTCGCCCGCGCCGCGAACCGCGTGTTCGCGCGAACCGGTCCGGTGGTCGATGGCCGCTTCCACTCGGAGCCACTCGAGACGCCGCGCCAGGTTCGGAACGCGCTCGGGTACGTGTTGCTCAATGCGCGGAAGCACCGCGCGCAGCGCGGAACATGCCTCCCACGAGCGACCGCGCCCGACGAGGCGTCGAGCGGGCGCTGGTTCGACGGGTGGCGGGGGTCGGTCACGACGCCCGCCGACGCGTACCGCGAAGTCGCGCCCCCACACACGTGGCTCCTCGTCCAGGGCTGGCGTCGGCACGGCCGTATCTCGCTCTCCGAGATTCCCGGGACGCAACCACGTCCGGCCGGCGCCGAGCGCCGACCGGGCGTGCGTTCACGGACTCACGACCGCTCGCGGACGTAGTACGCTCGCGGCGCGCCGTCGAAGCGGCCGCGCTTCATGCAGCACTTCTTGAAAGCGGCGGCCCGAGCCACACGGACAGGGGTCGTTGCGACCGAGTTTCTCGAGCAGTTCGACTTCGCCGTGGACGACGCGATCGCCCGACTTCACACGCGTCTCGCTCGGGAAATCCTCGCCGTCGCTTACTCGTGCGCTCGAAAGCGGGGGAGGTCTTCGGATCGGTTCTTGCGTGCCATGGGGCACCTCCCTTCTCTTGAACGGCGTTGGCCGTTCCTCGCAGATCGGCGGTGTACCGCAGGATCTCGAACCGGGAAAGGGAGTCCCCCGCTCTTCGCTCGGTCGGTGCCGGACAACGAAATGCGACTTGCCGGTCCACTCTGCGACAGGCCGGCCGAGCCGCCTACGCCGCCTACGCCGCCGAAGCCGCCTACGCCGGCGTGAAGACGCCCAACCCGTCCCGGACCTCGACCGTTCCGCTCGTCCCGATCACTTCGCGCCCCTCGAGCTCCGCGAGCATCTCCGCGTCGGGCGGCGTGTTCGCCAGGAAGCGCGCGCCGCTCGTTTCGAGGCGGCCGACGATCACGCCCTGGCTGGGCGATCCGTCGCGGTCGTGGCCGATGGTGTAGGTCTCGACGGTGGCGCGGCCGGAGGGCTCGGCGTCGAGCTCGACGGGCGGGGCGGTCCAGTCGGAGGCGAGCTCCGGTCGCGGGGCGCTCGTCGGTTCGCGGTCGTCTGCCCCCGGCCTGCGGGCGAGGATGGTTGCGGAGTGTTTGGTCAGGTACCAGCCGTTGCCGGTCACGAGGGCGGTGTTCGCGTCGTCGCGCTGGAGTCGGTCGACCGCGGTCGCGAGGGAGTGGAAGCTGTAGCTGTTGCCGGGGCCGCCGGCGTAGGGGAGGCCGCCGGTGATCGAGAAGCCGCGCGGGTCCTTCTGATCGAGGCCCAACATCTCGCAGGCCATCGAGACCGCGATCGGGAAGCACGAGTAGACGTCCATCAGGTCGATCTCTTCGAGATCGAGCCCGGCGTTCGCGAGTGCCGTGCGGTGACAGGTGCGCATCGCGGGGACGTCGGCGAACGACGGGCGCTCGCTCACGTGCCACGGATCCACGACGGACCAGGCGCCGCCGCGCCAATGCACGCGCTTCTCCGCCGGGACACCGAGGCGATCCGCCATCTCCTCCGAGGCGACGATCGCGCCCGCCGCCTGCTCCGTCGCCATCACGGCGTTCAGGTACTTGGCGTAGGGGAAGAAGATCATGCGGTTGACCGGCGACGGCGTGACGAGCTCCTCGGCGCTGCGCGCGGTCGGGAACCAGGCGTGGGGGTTCGCGGCGGCGGTCTCGGTGAACGGGGCCATCAGGGCGCCCATCGCGGCGGCGTGCTCTTCGAGGCTCTGGCCCCGGGCGACGCGCAGGGCGTTCTCGAAGAGGGGGTAGACGCTGATCGGGGCGTTCAAGCCATGGTCGCGCTCGAACTCGTTGTCGCCCCAACCCGCCTTGCCGACGATCTCGGGCATGCCTTCGCCGCCGTCGGGCCAGCCGGACTCGCGCTCCGCGCGCTGGAAGAGCGAGAGGCTCTTCATGTTGTTGCAGCCGCCGACGAAGGCGAGGGCGCTCTCGCCCCTCGTAATGCGCATCGCGGCTTCGTTCATGACCACAAGCGCCGTCTCGCCGCCTACGTTCGAGACCTGCTCGGTCGCGGGCGACGCGCCGATCGCGTCGGCGACCAGGCGGCACGGGTTCTTCGGTGTCCAGCCGATCGTGTTCGTGAGCGCGATGGCGTCGATCGAACCGAGCAGCTTCTTCGGGTCGTCCGCGCCGGAAGCCTCGGCGGCTTCGCTCGCCACCCGGGCGAACATGTCGACGGGCGTCTGCGCGGTCTCGAGGGAGACGTCGCGCTGGGAGAACTGGGCGGCACCGATCAGGACGGGCGTGCGGGCGGGATCACGACTCATTGCGGGGTGTACTTTCGTAGCTTGCGTTGGAGACTCTGCCGATGGAGCCCGAGTCGTCGGGCGGCCTGCGAGATGTTGCCTTCGCACTCCGCGAGCACGAACTCGATGTACTCGCGCTCGTGACGGTAGAGGCTCTGGAACTCGTCGGGGATCGGCACCTCGGTCTCGTCGTCGTCCTCTTCGTTGAGGGCGCGCTCGACCTGGTCGACGTCGGTCGGCTTCATCAGATAGCCGACGGCGCCGAGCTTGGTCGCCTTGACCGCGGTCGCGATCGAGCCGTAGCCGGTCAGCACGACGATCCGCGCGTCGGGGCAGCGGTCGAGGATCTTGTGGATCGCGTCGAGCCCCGAGTCCGCGCCGAGGCGCAGATCGACGACGGCGTACTGCACGTCGAGGTTCTTGATCGCGTCGAGGGAGGCGAGGTCGTGGGCACGCTGGACCGCGTAGCCGCGATCGCGCAGCTCGGAGCCGAGGGTCTCGGCGAAGCGATCGTTGTCCTCGACGAGCAGGATCGATCGACCTTCGGCGCCGGGATGGGGTTGGGACGGGGCGGGATCAGCCATTCTGGGGTCTCCAGTCGGGCGCGGGGACGGACGCGACGACCGCGTGGGAATCGGGGGCATCGGCGCTCGGCACGGCCGGCACCAGGGGCATCGAGATCTTCGCGACGGCGCCGCCGAACTCGCGGTCGTCGAGGGTGAGCTGGGCGCCGATCGCCTGCGCGAGTGAATGCACGTAGTAGAGGCCGAGGCCGACACCCTCGGGCTTCGTGGTGACGAAGGGCTCACCGAGATGCCGCCGGACGACTTCGGGCCAACCGGATCCGCGGTCCTGGACCTTGAGCTCTGCTCGGGCGCCGTCCTTGCTGAGCACGATCTCGACCTCACTCGAAGCCCCGCCGCTCTCGATCGAGTTGTCGACGAGGTTGATCAGCGCCTGGGAGAACGCGACCGGCGGCAGCAGCACGCGCTTCGCGCCGCGGCCGTCGCCGAGGAAGCGGATCGTCGCCTCTTCGTGCACGCGTCCCACGCTCTCGACGACCTGCCGGACGAGACGATCGAGGTCGACGACTTCGAGGGAGAGGCGGTCGGGTTGGAGCTGGCTACCCGCCATGTGCCGCAGGATGTCGCCGCAACGGTCGAGCTCTTCGATCGCGGTCTGCAGGTCGGTGTCGTCCTCGAGCGAGTGGGTGCGACCGACCCGGGCGAGCCGCAGCTGCGCCGTGTTGAGGGGCGTCGCGAACTCGTGGGAGAGGCCGGCCGCGAGCGCGCCGACCGCGCGCAAGCGGTCGATCCGCGTCTTGCGTTCCTGGGCCTCTGCGAACCAGACCTTGAGATTGTCGAGGGTCGACGACAGCCAGGCGGTCAGGATCCAGAACACCAGGGCGACGACGATCTGCGCCGGGAAGAGGATGTTCGAAGGGAGGAGCGCCGCGGCGAGGCCCGGCGGGATGTGGCTGTTGAACTGGATCACGCCGAGGGACACGATCAGCAGGCCGAAGAAGGCGAAGCCGAGTCGTCCTTCGAGCAGCAGCGCGCCTAACACCGAGTGCACGAAGAGGATCGGGACGAGGGGATTCCAGGCGCCGCCGGTCAGGATCAGGAGCGCCGACAGACCGAGGATGTCCGCCCCGAGCTGGATCATCAGGTGCGCCGGCGTGCCGTTGGTGCCGCGGCGGAGACCGATCCAGGTGCCGATGTTCAGGACCGCCAGGGTCGCGACGACCGACAGGAAGAGCGGCAGCATCGTCGGCTCGAGCACCTGGAACTCGAGGGCCGGCGCGATCGTCATGATCTGCGCGCCGATGGCGACCCAACGCAGACGCACGACCCAGGCGAGCTTCGCGGTGCTCTGCTCGGGGTCGGCCGTGATCGGCGGGTCGAAGAAGGAGCGGAAGGTCTCGAGCATTCGGGGGGTTCCGCGGGCAGGTTAGCAGCCGGAGGGGAGGGCACGGCGCGGGGGCCTGCCCCCGATCGCTGCGCCCGAGGCGAGCAGGTGCTGCGCCCACGGCGGTTCTCGTACGCGCAGACGGGCGGCAGCGCTCAAGCATCTCCGGCTTCACGCCGAGGAGACGAAGAGCCCGCGGGAATCTTCGCGGGCCGGGAGGCGTCGAGCGATGCGGAGCAAGCGAATCGGGTTGGTGACGACCCTCGGCCTCGTCGCGTGCGCGAGCGTCGCCCTCGCCGGCGATTACACGAGCGGCTTCGGCTTCGGCATCACGGTCCCGGACGTCTATCTCGTGCTGACCGCCGACGAGGTCGCCGAGAACGCCGAGCTCTTCCTCGAGGAGTCCGAAGGGGACGCCTACGGCCGGATCCCGAGCGCTATGCGTCGGGAGGTCTTCGCCCGCGTGCAGCGCGGCGAGATCGAGATCTTCTACCGGACCGAAGGCGTCGACTTCGACTTCGTCGACAACGTCAACGTGATGGTCCAGCGCGCGCGCATCCCGGCCAACCAGGCCCAGCTCGACGAGATCTGCAGCGTCCTGCCCGGCGAGTTCTCCCGCATGTTCGGCCGACCCATCGGGCTCGACGACTGCGAGCTGCGCGCGGTCGCCGGTCGCCCCTCGCTCTATCTCGCCTTCGACGGTGCCCTCGCCGGCACGAAGACCCTGCAGTACCAGGTCCAGCGCAGCGCGGGCGAGACCCTGATCCTGACCGCGACCGCCAAGACCTCGAACGTGCCGCGCATGCTCGGTGAGTTCGAAGCGATGGTGGCGTCGATCCGTCCGCGTTAGTCGATCCCGACCCGCAGCTCCGCGACGGGCTTGCGGTTCGTGCGTGCGACCCAGGCGACGAGCAGGATCGCGACGGCGCCGAGGGCGGCGGCGAGTCCCCACCAGATGCCGATCATCCCGAGTCCCATCGGAAACGCGAGCACGTAGGCGAGCGGAAGTCCGAGGGCGTAGAAGCCGATCAGGTTCACGACGGCACCTGCCTGCGGGCGGCCCATGCCGCGCATCAGCCCTGCGCCGACCACCTGGACGCCGTCGAAGATCTGGAAGGCGCCGGCGATCGGGAGCAGGACGGCGGCGAGGGCGACGACCGATGCGTCGTTCGTGTAGAGCGAGGGGAGCGTCTCGCGGAAGACCACGAAGCAGACGGCGAAGATCGCCATCACCCCCGCGCCCATCAGCAGGCCCACGCGACAGGCGACTTGCAGGCCCGAGGCGTCGCCGGCTCCGATCAGGTTGCCCGCGCGCGCGCTCGCGCCGACGGAGACGCCGAGGGGCAGCATGAAGGTGAAGCTCGCCATGTTCATCACGACTTGATGCGCGCCGAGCTCCACGACGCCCATCCAACCGACCATCATCATCGCGACGGTGAACGCGTTCGCCTCGAGCGCGAGCTGCACGCCAACGGGCACGCCGAGCGTCAGGAAGCGCCCGATTCCCGAGAGCGAGAACGAGCGCGCGTCCCAGCGTCGCCACGCACCTTCGTGCAGGCGGAAGCGCAGGATCCAGAGCCACAGGAAGATCGGGAGGACGATGTTCGTGAGGCCGGTCGCGAGACCGGCGCCGACGAGGCCCATGGCGGGCGCGCCCAGGTTCCCGAAGATGAACACCCAGTTGAGGAAGACGTTCAGGATGTTCGAGAGGAACATGGCCCACATCGCCGGCCGGGTGAGCGTGCGCCCGGCCAGGTATTGGCGCAGCGCGAGGAAGAGATTGAAGCCGAGCGCCGAGGGCAGCCGCGCGATCATGTAGTCCTGGGCGAGCGCCGCGACGGTCGGATCCTGTCCGAACGCGGTCAGGAGCGCCTGCGTCGACATCCACACCAGCGCGAGCGGGATCGACACCGCGCTTGCGACCACCAGGCCGCGCTGGAGCGCGAGCCCCATCGCGTCGCCGTCTCCCTGGCCGTGGGCCTGGGAAACGAGGGGATCCATGCCCTGCACGATGCCTTGCGCGAGGGAGCCCGAGGACCACGCCCAGGTCGCCGCCACCGCGACGGCCGCGAGAGCGTCGATCCCGACGCGCGCGACCATCATCGTGTCGATCACGCCCATCGTCATCATGCCGAGCTGCGCGGCGGCGACCGGCGCGGACAGGGCGAAGAGCGTGGAGAACTCGCGGCGGCCCCGGCCCTGGGTCCCGGCCGCGGTGCTCTCGAGATCGGAAGGCTCGCGGGAAGTCATCGAAGGGCTCGTCCCAGGGCGCGGGCGCGCGAACGCGGGAGCCTACCGGGCACCGTCGCTTCGTGCGATCGTCGCGACGCGCCAAAGGGAGGAAATCATGACGATCCGAAACCGACTGCTCGCGCTCGCCGTCGTGGCGGTCTTCACGTTCGCCGTCGCGCCCGCCTTCGCGCACGGCCCGACCATCAAGATCTCACACAGCGAGATGAAGCCGCCGCTGCTCAACCTCTACGTGGGCACGACGGTACACTTCGACAACACGGTCACGATGCCCGGTGGGCACGTGGTGGTCGACGAGTCCGGAACCCTCGAGAGCCCGCCGCTCGAGAAGCCCGGGGACGGCTGGCACTACACCTTCGACGAGGTGGGCACCTATCACGTGTTCGTGAAGCAGCACCCGATGGCGAAGGCGAAGATCGTGGTCGTCCCCGCCAAGAACTGATACCCGACGGCGCCTACGCGCCTGTCGATCGCTTCGCGATCGACCGCTGAAGGCTCAGTCGGTCGAACCGCGTGTGTCGCGTCAGTCTTGGCCGGAGAACACTGCGAAGAAGTCGCTGACGTCGCCGAACGCACGCTCGGGATCGAGCAGCAGGTCGTAGGTCACCGGCTGCGCGCCGGGCACCGTCGTCGTCTTCGCGGCTGCGGGTTCCCCGCTCGGGTCGGCTTCTTCGCCGAACTGCTCGATGCGACGGTACAGGGCCTCCCAGGTTTCCTGGGGGTCTTCCATATCGATCTCGATCGTGAGCTTGGCCATCGGACCTCCTCAATTGGCGGTCGCGCCCGGAGCGGGGCTCCTCGGTCTCCGATGGCCTGGACTGTCGAGCCGGGCCGTCGGGGACGGGGGTCGAGGCAGAATCCATGCGCGAAACGGTCGCTCCCGACAAACTACGGAAAAAACGCCGTTCCACAACCGACCGTGCCCGTTCGAGCGCAGTCCGACTGGGCGTAGGATTTTATACATGATCGTAGAATCAATGAGAAAATCGCGTGATACGCGACACAGGCGTTTCTGACGTCCCCTCAGGAAAATCGTTTGCAAAACACCGGTGACTTTCGGGTAGGGTTGTAGGCATGAACAACGCGCCCGACCCGACTGATGCGGCCCTCGCGGCCACCCAAGAAACCTCTGCGATGCCGGATGCGGTCCGGATCGGAACGGCCGATGCTTCGAGCATGCCGAGTCCTGCGGAGCCGCAGCCCGATCTGCCGGACCCTACCGACGAGGTCCTCGTCGATCAGGCCGGCCGTCCACTCGGGCCGCGTGCGCTCCAGACGCGCCGCAAGATCCTGGACGCGACGACCGCTCTGCTCGACGAGAAGTCGCTGCGGGACATGCGCGTGATCGACATCGCCCGCCGGATCGGATCCTCTCCCGCGACCTTCTATCAGTACTTCAAGGACGTCGAGGACGTGGTTCTCTATCTGGCCAGCCAGGCCCGGGAGTCCACGCCGCACATGGTTTCGATCATCGAAGGCAGCTGGGAGGGCCCGGAAGGGCTCGAGCGCGGCAAGCAGCTCGCGGACTACGTGATCGACCATTGGGAGAAGTACTCGCCGGTGCTGCGCGCGCGCAACAACGCGTCCGACGAGGGTCACCCGGGTCTTCGGGACGAGCGCATGGGCGCGATGATGCCCCTCGTCACGGCGTTCCAGCGGGCGATCGAGGCCTCCCACGTGAAGGCGGCTGCCGAGCCCGACGACGGCACCTATCAGGGCGGACGGGTCGACCCGTTCGCGGGCGCGACGGCGCTCACGTCCTGTCTCGAACGCACCTCGATGTACCACCAGTTCATCGAGGAGGCGGGCAGCTCGCGGGAAGCGCTGGTCGAAACGACCGCGACCTTCCTGCAGAGCATGTTGACCTCGCGGCGCTAGCCGCCGCCGCGAGGTCGTGTCCGCGGCTCCGGTCGTGGACGAGATGCAGCGCCCGCCGTTCGCGATGACCCGCCCGGACCGCGCCCCCGGGTTGGGTCAGCGCGTGCCCGCGTCTCAGCCGGTGCTTGCCGTGGCCTCGGGATCGGCGTCCGGAGCCGCCTCCGGGTCCGCCGCCGGGTCCGTCTCCGGGTCCGCCTCCGGGTCCGCATAGACGGCCTCGTCGATCAGGATCGGCGTGCGCGCGCGCAGCTCGTCGAGGTAGGCGCGTAGCGCCTCGTCGCCGCGCCGGCGCTGGAGGTCCTGGCGCACCAGGGACTCGATCTCGGCGAGCGCCGGCACGACGCGGCCCTCGCGTTCGAGCGCGATCGCGAGGTGCACACCGGCTCCGCTCTCGACCGGTTCGCTCCAGCGCCCGGCCTCGAGCCCCTGCAGCGCTTCGAGCACGCTCGGCCCCACGTAGTCGCGAATCTTGCTCGCGGGTAGCAGCGCGTTCGGCACCGGTGACACCTGGCGATCGCCGAGGGCGGCCTCGACCGCGTCCGCGTCCTCCCCGGCGAGCAGCCGCGCACGTGCGGCGGTCGCGCGGGCGAGGGCCGTGCCGCGAGCGTCGCCGTCGTTGCGGCGCGCCGAGAAGTAGATCGTGCGCGCGCGCAGCCGGCCCGGTCGCGTGAAGAAGTCGACGTTCTCGTCGTAGTGACGTGCGACGTCTCGCGCCGACGGCTCCTCGCCGTCGACCTCCGTCACGATCGAGTCGATCAGGCCCGAGGTCAGCTCGCCGCGCACCCGCCGGTCGATCACCGCCAGACCGAGCTCGAGCGCGCGTTGTACGAGCAGCTCTTCGTCGATCATGCGATCGAGCACGCGCTTGCGCATCGCCTCGTCGACGGGGCTGCGCAGGTCGCCGGCGACGCCCGCCAACACCCGCTGATAGTCGACGCGCAGAATCGTGCGATCGCCGACGACCGCTGCGGCATCGAGCGGCAGGCGCCCGGGATCCCGGGGCGCCTCGAGCAGCCCCGCGCTCGCGAGGCCGAGCCCGAGCGCGGCGCCGAGGAGCAGCAGCCACGGGATGCGCGTGCCGTCCCGCTCGGTCGTCTGCGTGTCGTCGCTCAAGCTCACTCCCGACTCCCGGCGGCGGTCCGCTCGCGAGGGGCGCGGAGCATACCCCGCGCCGGGCGACTCGTCGTCAGCGCGGGTGTTCGCGCCGGCCCCGCCCCGCGACTAGATTCCGCGTCCTGCGCCGCCGCCTGTCCGGCATGCGTGCGCCGGGAGCGCCCTCTCATGTATCTGAACCTCGGAACGATCCTGCTCGCCAACGCGACCGAGCAGCCGGAAGCCACCGTCATCCGCGCCGGCGACCGCACGCTCACCTACGGCGAGCTCGACCGCGCGGCGCGCGGCGTCGCATCGAGTCTGCGCGAGCGCGGGGTCGCCCCGGGTGACAAGGTCGCGCTCCTCATTCCGAACGTGCCGGAGTTCTCGATCGCCTACTTCGGTGTCCTCTACGCGGGCGCGACGGTCGTCCCGATCAACGTGCTCGCGGCCGCGCCCGAGGTCACGTATTTCCTCGAGGACTCGGGCGCGCGGGTGCTCGTGGTGCATCCGCTCTTCGAGGAAGCGGGGCGCGAGGGGGCCCGGCCGCTCGGCGCCGACGTGCTGCTCGCGGTGCCCGGCGACGACCCCGACACGATCGGCGCGCTCGCGCAGGCCGAGCCCTGCGACGAGCCCCACAAGACGGCCCCCGACGACACGGCGGTCATCCTCTATACGTCCGGGACGACGGGCAAGCCGAAGGGCGCCGAGCTCACGCACTCGAACCTGCTGCTGAACTGCTCCGTCGTCGTGCCGAAGCTGATGCCCGAGCGGCCGTCGGACGGGGCCCATCGCGCGATCGGCGCGCTGCCGCTCTTCCACTCGTTCGGCCAGACGGTGATCCAGAACGGGATGATCGCGGCCGGGGGCTCTTTCACCCTGCTCGCACGCTTCACGCCGGAGGAGGCGTTCGAGGTGATCGAGCGCGATCGGCTGTCGATCTTCGCGGGCGTGCCGACGATGTACTTCGCGCTGCTGCATCACGAAGGCGACCGCGCCTACGACGTGTCGAGCCTGAAGGGTTGCATGACGGGCGGGGCGCCGATGCCCGTCGAAGTCATGGGCGCCTTCGAAGAGAAGTTCAACGTCGTGATCCAGGAGGGCTTCGGCCTCTCGGAGACGTCACCGATCGCGAGCTTCACGACCCTCGACAAGCCGCGCAAGACGGGCTCGATCGGCTACCCGGTCTGGGGCGTCGAGATGTGCATCGTCGACGACGACGACAATCGACTGCCGGACGGCGAACGCGGCGAGATCTGCATCCGCGGACACAACATCATGAAGGGCTACCTGAACCGCCCCGACGCGAACGCCGAGACCCTCAAGAACGGCTGGTTCCACTCGGGCGACATCGGCTACCGCGACGAAGACGGATGTTATTTCATCGTCGACCGCAAGAAGGACATGATCCTGCGCGGCGGCTTCAACGTGTATCCCCGTGAGGTCGAGGAGGTGCTCTACGAGCACCCGGACGTCGTCGAAGCCGCCGTGATCGGCGTGCCCCACGAAAGCCACGGCGAAGAGGTGAAGGCGGTCGTCTCCCTCGGACCGGACGGGAAGGCGAGCGAGGACGACCTGCGCGAGTTCTGCAAGGACCGCCTCGCGGCCTACAAGTATCCGCGGATCGTCGAGGTCATCGCCGAGCTGCCCAAGGGCCCGACGGGCAAGATCCTGAAGCGGGAGCTGCGGGACTGAGCCAGGCCGCGCGAATCGCGGGCATCAGGAACCCTTGATGCCGCCCAGCTCGAAAACCTGACCGCGAATGAACGTCGCCGTCATCCGTCCGAGAAACCCGGCGTGCCCCAGAATCGCCGGCGACCCTTCCGGCAGACGCTTGAACTGCGCCTCGATTCGCCAGGAGCGACCGTCGAGCGTCGGGAAGGCGAGTTCGACCGGGGCGACTGCGATCTGTTCGGTGCCGCCGATCTCGGTCGCCTCGGCGATCATTCCGTCCTGGTACGGATTCATTCCGATCGACAGCGCGATCTCATGATCAAACATGCAGCGATCGGATCCCGTGTCGATGATCGCGGGCACCCGATAGCTCGTCTGCCCGCCGTGGCGAAGCTGTACGTCGATCAGCGGTCGTACGACATCACTCTGATGTCCTGCGTATCGAAAGCGGTAGCTATCGCTGCGCGTCGCTGACAACGAGAACCGAGTATTTGTGCGGGACGCGCGCGAGAAGGAATTCGGGACCGAAGGGTTGCCCGCGAATCGCGTCTTGCACGCTGTCTCCGCTAGAGACGATTTCCTGGGTCTGATCGTTCGGGGAAACGCGCACGAGCACCCACTTCCCTTCGTACCGGCTGGGCACGTCCTCGAAGTTGATCGGGGCCGGGAGTGTGCGGTCCGTCATGGCGGCTCTCCTCGCGAACGAGACCTCGGAAAGCTAGCCGCGATCCGAAATGTGCGTGATCAATGGCGGATCGGAGTATGATCAATCGTGATACGGCTGTTGAGTGAGTTAAAAACCCTACACCTATCTTTCGCTTTTTCTTCGCGGAACGTGACCGATTCTGTCACGGCGGGCCCTCACTATGTGACTCGTCGGGCGAGCTGGCCCGGCTGCCCTCGGCGCCCCCAGGCGCTGGTCCCGCTCGAGAGACGGGGCGAGTGACCAGTCGAGTGCAGCCAGCGAGAACGTCCGACGCCGCGTGGCGGGGGTCGACCCGTCACGCGCCGGAAGCCGAAGTCCCCCAAGACCTCCCGGCCGCCGGTCGCGTGACGATGATTCGCCGCTCGAGCGAAAGCGACGCAGCTGCGATCCGTGACCCCCCGGTTTCGGGTCGGCTCCCGCCGCGCGGTGTGTGCGTACATCGCATCGGATCGAAGCGAATCGCGCGTGACGAACGTTGGTGATCGCGCCACCCACCTATGGGAAGCGGTTCTCTTCGCGACGCGGTAGACGGCGACGACAAACGACTCGATCGAACGCGCCCGGCCTCTGCTCGGACCCGCGCGGTCCGGGACGGGGTCTGCGAGGACGAAGGGAGCCCCCAACATGAATACGACGACTAAAACCTCCGATCCGAGTTCCAATCCGAGCAGGACCAGATCCGCTCGCCCGCGCCGACGTGCGCGGGTGCGCGCGGGCGCTGCCGCCGGCTACACCGCCGGGCATGGACAACTCGCGAGTCCGCACGACCGGAAGCAGGTGCGGGACCGGAACGCCGCCGAACGGGCGCGCGTCGAGGAGATGCTCGCGAGCGCGCCGTTGCCGACGGATCGGGGCCGGGCGCGGTGGACGCCGCCGACTACACCGCCGACTACACCGTCGACTACACCGTCGGTCATGGACCGCCCCGCTACGCGACTCCGTGCGTTGCCCATGCAGCCGAAGGGCTGTCCGGTCTGTGCGAGCGCGAAAGTGACGACCGACGAGGTCGGTCGCGGAAGCGCTGCGCTGCGCCTCTCGGAGTGCCTCCATTGTGACCATCGCTGGACCGAGCGCCCGACGCGGCGCTTCGCCGAGATCGGCGGCGCAATGGGCCGGCGGATCGCGCCGGCGCGGGCGGTGAGGCGTTAGCGACCCCAGAACGGGCGCAGGCAGGGTTCCACGAGGCTCGGCGGCGAACGTGATACGTTGGCCGGATGCGGCTCCTCCTCTACACGGGCAAGGGGGGCGTCGGCAAGACGACGACGGCCGCAGCGACTGCGGCCCACGCCGCGCGCCGGGGCCTGCGGGCGCTCGTCGTCTCGGCAGACGCGGCGCACAGCCTCGGGGACGTGCTCGACGAGCCGCTCGGGCCGACGCCGCGCTCGGTCGCGGCCGGGCTCGACGCGTGCGAGGTCGATGCGCGGCACGAGATCGAGCGGCATTGGGGGCGCGTGCGCGAGTACGTGGTCAGCCTGCTCCGGCACCAGGGGATCGACGAGGTCGTCGCCGAGGAGCTGGCGCTCCTGCCTGGGGCGGACGAGCTCGCGACGCTGGTCTGTGTCGAGGAGCACGCCGCGAGCGGGCGCTACGACCTGATCGTCGTCGACTGCGCGCCGACCGGCAGCACGCTCCGCCTGGTGAGCCTGCCCGAGGTCGCGCACGGCGGGATGCGCTGGCTGCTCCGGCTCCAGCGCGCCGCTTCGCATATCGCCGAGCCGATCGCGCGCGGGCTGGTCGGTGCGCCGATCCCGAAGGCCGAGGTCTTCGCCGAGGCGGAGCGGCTCTTCTTCAAGACCCTGCGCGCGCTGCGTGAGCGTCTGCTCTCGGAGCAGACCAGCGTGCGGATCGTCGTCACTCCGGAGTCGATGGTGATCGACGAGGCGCGTCGCGCGCTCACCGACCTCGCGCTCTTCGAGCTGCGGACCGATGCGGTCGTGATGAACCGCGTGCTGCCGGAAGCCGCGCTCGCGGAGTCGTTCTTTCGCGACTGGGGCCCGGCGCAGGACGCGCGCCGCGAGGAGGTCGCAACGGCGTTCGCGCCGCTCCCGATCCTCGAGTCCCCGCTCGCCGAGGACGAGATCCGCGGCGCGGCGGCGCTGGCCGACCACGGCGCGGCGCTCTTCGGCACGCGCGATCCCGCGGCGCGTTTGGGCGAGGGCGCGGGGCTGCGCTTCGGGCGGGAAGGCGAGGGCGGGTGGCTGCGGGTGCCGATGATCGGGCGTTCGGCCGCGGACCTCGACGTGGCCCGGATCGACGACGAGCTGGTGATCGGGATCGGCGGGCGAAGGCGGCGCATCGCGCTACCGAGCGCGTTCGCGGCGCTCGAGGTGGCCCGCGTGGCGATGGAGGACGCGTGCCTCGTCGTCTCGTTCGCCCCGGACGCGGGAGCGTCGGGATGAGGGTGCTGCTGCACACCGGCAAGGGGGGCGTGGGGAAGACGACCCTCGCGCTCGCGACCGCGCTGGTCGCGGCCGAGCACGGCCACCGCGTCTGCGTGCTGTCGACCGACCCGGCCCACAGCCTGGCCGACGCGTTAGGCCAACCGATCGGGCCGGACATGAAGCGCATCACCGACGGCGTCTGGGCGCGGGAGATCCGCGCGCAGACCGAGCTCGACCGCGCGTGGACGCCGGTCCAGGCGTGGCTGCGCGAGCTGCTACGCGAGGACGCCGACACGCTCGTCGCCGAAGAGCTGCTCGCGTTCCCCGGGATCGAGGAGCTGATGGCCCTGCGCGCGGTGCGGGAAGTGGAGGCGAGCGGCGAGTTCGACACCTGCGTCGTCGACTGCGCGCCGACGGGCTCGACCATGCGGATGCTGCGCTTCCCGGACGCGCTGCGGATCTTCATGAACCACTTCTTCGAGCTCGAGCGCCGGGGGGCGCGGGTGCTGCGACCCCTCGTGCGCGGGCTCGGCGGCGGCGGGATCGTCCCCGAAGAAGAGTTCTTCACCGCCTTCGAGCGCCTCTACGAAGAGGTCGACGACGTGTCACGGCTGCTCCTCGACCACGAACGCACGAGCGCGCGGCTGGTCGTGAACCCGACCCGGGTCGTCGTCGACGAGACCCGGCGCTCGTTCGCGTATCTGTCGCTCTACGGGGTGGCGACGGACGCAGTGCTCGTGAACCGGGTGCTGCCGGACGCGGCGGCGGGGGGCTACTTCGCGCGCTGGCGGGCGCGGGAGCAGGAGGAGCTCGCGTCGATCGAACGGAGCTTCCCCGTGCCGATTCGGCGCGTGTCGCTCCAGGCGCGCGAGGTGCAGGGCGTCGACGCGATCGCAGCGCTCGGGCGGGATCTCTTCGGGGACGTCGACCCGGCGGCGAAGCTCCACGATGGTCGGCCCCTGCGGATTCGCCGCGCCGGCGGACGCACGCGCCTCGAGATCGACCTGCCGGGCATCTCGAAGGAAGAGGTCGACGTGCTCGTGAAGGGCGCGGATCTGCATCTGCGGGTGCGGGACGGGCGGCGATCGCTGCAGCTGCCGGACTCGCTCGTCGGCCGCGAGATCGAGCGCGTGCGGCTGCGTGCGCCGACCCTCGAGATCTCGTTTGCTGATGGCTGACGCGGCCGATGGCTGACACGCGCTCGGCCGCGAGCGAAGCAGAGTCGATCGACGTGCTGCGCGCGCACCCGCGTGTGCACTTCGCGCGGAGCGGGCTCGGCGACGCGAAGCGCGCGCGGATCGTGAGCCTCGTGCCGAGCCTCTCGGAAGCGGTGCACGCGCTCGGCCTCGGCGACCGCCTGGTTGGGGTGACCGACTACTGCGTGCATCCTGCGGGCGCGTTCGACGCACTCGCGAAGGTCGGCGGGACGAAGGACGCGGACGTCGAGGCGATCGCCGCGCTCGCGCCGGACCTCGTGATCGCGAACGAAGAGGAGAACACCGCGCGGGTCGTGCGCCAGCTCGCCGAGCGCGACATCGACGTCTGGGTGACGTATCCGCGCACGGTTCGCGAAGGCGCCGAGCTGCTCGCCGAGATCGCGGACCTCGGCGCCGACGAAGCGGCGCGGAAAGCGCACGTCACGCCCTGCCTCGACGCGGTTGCAACGGCGGAGGCGCGGCTCGCGGCGAACGCCGGCGCACGGCCGTCGGTCTTCTGTCCGATCTGGCGCGACCCGTGGATGACGATCGCCGACGGGACCTACATCCACGACATGATCGAGCTGTGTGGCGGGCGGAACCTGTTCGGCGGCGAGGACGCCGACGGGGTCCGCGGCCGGGCGGACCGGCGTTACCCGGTCGTCGACCTCGAAGCGGTGGTCGCCCTCGATCCCGACGTGATCCTGCTGCCCGACGAGCCGTATGCGTTCGGCGAGACCGACGCGGAGGAGCTCCTCGCGACCGATTGTGCCGCCGCGCGCTCGCGCCGGGTGCACCTGATCGACGGCACGCTCGTCTCGTGGTACGGTTCGCGCATCGCCGTGGCAATTCAGGTACTTGCAGGGATTCTTGCGAGGCCCTCGGAGCGGGTGTGAGAGGCCGCTCCCGGATCGCGAGATCGAAAGCGCCGCGGCGGAGTTCGCTGCTCCTGGCGGGGGCCAGGAGGCACGAGGAGATCGGACGCGTTGGGGGACGCGCCTGGTACCAGTCCGTCTCGAGTGGGATTCGGCCGTAGCCGAAGGCCCGCAGCTCGTCGGGATCGCGGGATTTTCGAGTCGGGTGGCCCAGCCCCGCCTTCACCGCGAAACTTCAGAGACAGGCAACTTCCTCGCAACTCTCCCATCAAGTAGGAGCGAACGCCTCCCGATAGAGGGACGTAGCTCTCGCGCAATTTCGGATCGAAACGGGCCATTCCATTGGGAATCCCGGATCCGGCGGAGCGCGACGGACGAGGGCGAAGGCGCCCTCGCAGTCCTCGTGCACAGGGAGGTGCCAGGCGAAATGACCAACCAATTGTCCCATCGATTCGGAGCGGGCCTCGCGGCGCGACTCCGAAGCCCGGGAAGCGGCGGCAGGGTGTGGACCCTGTTCGTGGCGCTCGGGCTGCTCGTTTGTGCGGTCCCCGCGCTGGCGGCAGAGGTCGTCGAAGTCCGGGTCGGGAGGCATCCCACGTTCACCCGCGTCGTCTTTGAGCTCGACCGTCCGGCCGGCTACCGCATCGAGCGTTCCGACCCGTCGGTGGACGCCGCGGAGTTGATCGTTTCCCTGGAAGCGTCCTCCATTCCGCGCTCCGTCACGAAGAAGAAGGCCTTGATCGAGCAGGTCGACGTCGAGCCCCAGGGCCGACGCTCGGTCGCCCGTGTGCGCCTCGCCGAGGAGGGTCTCCGTCTGAAGGAGATGATCCTCACGAACCCGCCGCGGATCGTGCTCGATCTCATCAACGATGCGCCCGCACCGAGTGTGGCGGAGTCGAAGCCGAGACCCGTGCCGAGCGTGGCTGACGCGAAGCGGACCCCGGCGCCGACGCCCGCAACCGAGGAGCAGGCGTTCGACGACATCGTCGCGCAGATCGAGCCCGAACCGGCCCCGATCGAAGAAGCGCCGGCGCCCGTCGAAGAAACCGTGGTGTTCGAGGAGCCGGCGCCCGCGCCGGTCGCCCCGCCCGCGCCGGAGCCCGCACCGATCGAGGTCGCGAGTGACGATGCGGACGACGCACTCTTCGAAGACGATCCGCAGGTCGCGGAGGCGGACCTCGTCGACGAGCCCTCTACCTCGGTTCCGGCCGAGCCCGAGGACATCGCCGAGGTGACGCCGCCGACGCAGCCCACCCCGACGCCTGCCGAGCCCCGCACGCCGCGCCCGATGGTCGCGACGACGGAGCCGGCCGACGGCGGCGGCGACATGATGATGTACGCGCTCGCTGGGGGCGCGCTGTTCATGGGGATCGGCGCCTACGTGTTCGTGCGACGACGCGGTTCGTCGGGCGACGACGGTGAATGGGACGACGACGACGAAGTGGTCGGCGGTTTCGATGGCGAGACCGCGGCGGCTTCCGACGCGAACCCCTTCGCGGCGGCCGACGAAGGGACCGTGGTGGCAGGACCCGACGATCAGACGGTGCTGCCCGGAATGACAACTGGGGACGACACGACGGTGGTCAGCGTCCCGGACGAAGAAAAAGAGTCGGAGTCGGTCGTATTCGACGCCGAGGAGAACGACATGGACGACATGGAAGTGATTTCGCGTGATCAGGTGAACGAGAGCCTCGGCTCCCCGGCGATGCCGCCGGTGGCCGGGGGTGCCTCGGAAGACATGCAGCAGATGTTCGCGGAGATGACCCGCCGCATGGAGGCGCTCGAGTCTCGCTGCGACGAGCTCGTCGATGCCCGTGATCGTCTCGAGCGCCAGGTCGCGGCGCAGACCGAGGAGCTGCGCGTCCAGCGCGCGGCGATCGCCCGCACCCAGCGCGCGGTCCGCAACCTCGGCCGCGGTGACGACGCCTCGGAGGAGCAGGAGGCCACCGAGCCTGCGCTCCGCGAGCCGACGCCCGAGTAGGTCGAAGCTACGTCACGGGCCCTAGGGCCCGACGAATCGAGGGCGCGCGTCTTGCTTGCAGGACGCGCGCTCTTCGTTTCAGGCCCTGAAGGATCGAGCCAGACTTGTTAGGCGGCTGCCGACTCACGTCGCGCGATCACCATCGCGCCGAGGGATCCCGCGTGACCACCCTGCGACAACACGACCGTGTCCATCCCGTTGATCATCCCGAACGCCTTTGCCACGTCGGCGAATTGCGGGTGTACGAGGAAGGTCGAGCCGCCGTAGACGATCCGGTCGACGCCGGCGGCGCGGGCGTAGGCGCTCGCGAGCAGGCCGATGTTGTCCGAGACGATCCCGAGCAGCGCCGCGGCGAGGTCCGCGCGCGAGGGTTCGTTCGCGAGCTCGTCGTCGGCGCCGCGGGCGACCTTCCCGAAGGAGGACGCGATGAACGCGCCGACGTCGGAGGCGTCCTCGAAGAGGTCGCCCACCATCAGGTCGACGTTCTGCCGCGCGCCTTCGAGGGCGAGGTCGTTCAGCTCTTCCGGCGTGCGCGTGCCGATGATCGCGCGACCGAGACCGAGGGCGGCGCCGCCGCCGAGGGCCGTCCCGCCCATCCGCTCGACGGAGTCGCCGTCGACCCGGAGCGCCGACGTGCCCGTCCCGACGGCGACCAACAGATAGGGTCGATCGTTCGCCTGGCCCGTGCGCGCGAGCATCTCGTCCGCGCCCCGCGCCCAGGCCTCGAACTCGATCGGCGTCGTCGTGTCGCTCCCGAGCTCTGGCGCGAGGGCCGCGGCGCCGCAGCCGGTGACACCGAGATGCGTCGGGTCGAGGGCGCCGACGGCGTCGAGCACGCGATCGGTCGCCGGGGAGCGGAAGCTCGCGAAGGAGAGCGCGCCGTCGCGGGTGCGGACGCAGAGCTTCGTGAGGGTCGCCCCGGCGTCGAGACCGATCGATTCGACCCCCGACGCGGCCAGCGGCGCCGGATCGAAGGCGCCGAAGGGCGCGAAATGCCCGATCGCGTTGGATTCGTCGCTCACGCGCGCCTCCCTCTTCGTTCGCAGTCTCGAACAGGAACCCGATCCACCCTTGCAGCGTCTCACGATTCGTTCGGGAATTCAATGAGTTAGACTCGCGTCCCGGAATTTTCACCGATGTACACCGCGTTCTACGGCCTGCGTGAGAAACCCTTCGCGCTGAGCCCCGATCCCCGCTTCCTCTACCTCGCCGGTTCCCACCGCGAGGCGCTCGCCCATCTCCTGTATGGGATCGAGCAGGGGGAGGGGTTCATCTCGGTGACGGGCGAGGTCGGCACGGGCAAGACGACGCTCTGTCGCACCCTCCTCGAGCGCCTCGACGGCGACACCGAGCTCGCCTTCCTCTTCAACCCGAGCCGGACCGCCCTCGAGTTGCTGCAGTCGATCTGCGCCGAGTTCGACCTGCCCGCCGAAGGCCTCGCGCGGCGCGCCCTGATGGAGCAGCTGAACCGTTTCCTCGTCGAGCAGAAGCGCGTGGGCAAGCGCGTGCTCCTGATCATCGACGAGGCGCAGACCCTGTCCGAGAACACCCTCGAACAGGTGCGCCTGCTCTCGAACCTCGAGACCAGTCGCGAGAAGCTGATCCAGATCCTGCTGCTCGGTCAGCCCGAGCTCGACCGCAAGCTCGACGAGCGCGGCCTGAGACAGCTGCGCCAGCGCATCAGCGTGCGCTGGAAGCTCGAGCCCCTAGGCGCGACCGAGACCCGCGCCTACGTGCGCCATCGCCTGGCCGTCGCCGCCGGCGAGCCCAAGGACCTGTTCAGCGACGCCGCTCTCCGCGAAGTCCATCGTCGCACCGGCGGCATCCCCCGCCTCGTGAACCAGCTCTGTGACCGCGCCCTGCTCGCGGGTTATGCCGCGCCCGCCGCGAAGATCGGCCCGAAGCTCGTGCGCGAGGCCGCGCGCGAGATCCCGGACGCGCGCCTGCCGCGCGAAGCGCGGGGCGATCGAGGTTCCCGCGGCCGCATCGCGACGTTCTTCCGCCCGTGGATGTTCGTCGTCCTGGCGGGCGCGCTCGTCGGTGTGTCCCTGCTCGCAGGGCTGCAGGTCGGCCGGTCGGGCCTGAGCCACTCGATGGCCGCCGCGCTCATCAAGCCGGGCATCCCCGAGAACGGCTTCAGCGAGTCGGAAGCGCTCCCGAGCGTCGGCGCGAACGCGATCGATCTGCCGACAGCGCCTCCGTCCGCGACCGAGGTCGAGCGCAGCGCGATCGTCGTCGTCGACCCGAGCGGCCACGTCGTCTCGACCGGCGGCGCCGCCGGCGCGGTCGGCGACGGCGCGCCGAGCACCGTCGAGCTGATCGGCTACGTCCCGGAAGCGCTGCGCCGGGAGCTCGTCTCCGACGTCGTGACCGAGCGCGCCGAGCAGGTCCAGCGCGCCGGCCTCAGCGTCGGAACCCCCGACGCGGACACCGCACCGGAGAGCGAGACCGCGCTCTCCCCGGGTCTGCTCCCGCAGCTCCTCGCGAGCCGAACCGCCGGCCACGCGATCGCCGAGACCAGTGAAGTATTGTTAGGCCGCTTCGGCCGACGCGTCGTGGCCCTCGGTGACGCGCCGCGCAGCCCCCGCGCACTCCAGCGAAGCCTCGAAGATCGCGGCCTGATGGCGACCTCGTTCGATGGCGGCTCCCTGGAGCTGCTGCGGCGCCTCGACCATCCCGTCGCGCTGCCCCTCGCGCCGAGCCCCGAGCGTGGAAGCGGGCTCGCTCCGCGGGCGTCCGACGCGGCACGTCGCTGGGTCGCCATCACGGGCTTCCGCGGCGACCGCGCCCGGGTCGCTGGCCTCGTGCCGGACCAGATCGTGACGATCACCGTCGAAGAGCTCGAAGCGCATTGGCTCGAGACCGGCATCCTCGTCTGGGAACGCTTCGAGCCGGTGCCGACCCTGCTCACGCGAGACGACGAAGGGCAGGGCGTGCTCTGGCTCCAACGCGGCCTCTCGGAGCTGCGCTTCTACGACGGTGCCCCGTCGAGCCGCTACGACGCCGACACCACCGACGCGGTCCGCCGCTTCCAGACCGAAGCTGGCCTCGTGGCCGATGGCGTCGCCGGCCCGCTCACCCAGATCGCGCTCTACGCCGGCCTCACACGCTATCCCGTGCCCAGGCTGTCCCAGCAGCCCGTTGCCGCGGTCGGCCCGCCGCCGGTCGCGACCTCCACCCCCGCTCCCCCCGCAGAACCGACACTCGAGACGACGGGAGGAGGCCGAGGATGAGCACGATCCTCAAGGCATTGCGCCGGCTGGAAAAGGACGGCCCCGGCGAATCAGCGTCGCCCGCCGCCGCCAGCGAGGCGGGAGCGTCGCCTTCGATCCCCGCGACCGAGCCGCGCGCAACCGACGAGCTACGCGACCGCATCCTCGCTGACGAGCGCGCGAACGAAGTGACGACCGCGTCCGCCGCAGGTGGAAGCGAGTCATCCACCGAGACCGACACCGCCGCCGACGCGACCTCCGCGAGCAGCCCGACCGCCGCGCTCCGCAAGTGGGCGCCGCTCGCCGCTCTCGCGATCGTGATCCTCATGTTAGGCGTCGTCGTCGTGCCGGCCGTGCTCGAGTCCGGAGCCGATTCCGAGCCGTCGGCCGCCGTCGCAACCGGTCCGACGTCCGAGCAGGCAGAACGCGGCGAACCGATTCCGCCGCGACCCGAGTCCCCGACCTTCGTCGCGGCCGCAACGCAGACACCGGCGTCCGTCCCGGCGCTTCCGCGCGCTGCGCCACCGGCTCCGAAGAGCGCCTCAGCGCCGAGCACGCCGGTCGCCGCCGTGCCCAGCACGCCCCCGGCCGCGTCGGCCTCGGCGCCGACCCGAGTGAACGCGCCCACGAAGCCCGCCGGTCCCGTCGCGGTCGCCGATCTCCCGATCGCCGGCGCCACGCCGAGTGCGCCGGCGCCCGCGGTCCGCCCCGCTCCACCTGCGCCCGGGTCCGCGGTCCAGCCGCGTTCTCCCGCGCCCGCGCCCGCGCCGCAGCCCACCCGAACCGCGCCCGTCGAGCCGACGCCCCCTCCCGCCGAGCTCGCGCTGGTCGAGCCCGCCAACGGCCCGCCCCCGCGGCCGGAGTCCTCGGCCGCCGCCCCGTCTCGCGTCGACCCGAAGCCCGCGCCGCCGCGCCCGGCGCTGCGCGCGAATCCGACGCCGCCCGCGACGCGCAAGCCCGCGCCCAATCCCATCGAACGCACACCCGCCCAGCCGACCCGCGTGACCCCGGAGCCCGACCGCCCGACGTCGAGCGCGGGCCCCGTCGCGAAGACCGCGGACGCTGCGCCCATCGAACGAATCGCTCGCCCTGACATCCCCGACGTGACCGTCGTCCGCACCGCCTGGCACCCCTCCTCCGACCGCCGCTCCGCCAAGGTCCGCCTCGAAGCAACCGACGAAGTGCTCACCCTCCGCGAGGGCGACGCCATCGGCGCCCTGGTCGTGAAGGAGATCAGCCCGTCGGCGGTGTTGTTCGAGACGGGCGGCGTGGAGCTGCGCCGGCGGGTGGGGTCGGGGGGGTAGCGCGTCGCCGCGAGAGTCGCGCGCGCGACTGTCGCTCGACCTATCGCCGCCGCGCCAGCAGGTCCGCCGGGCTTCGCACGCCGCGTCCCCCGCGGTTCAATACGTGCGTGTAGATCATCGTCGTGTTGACGCTTCGATGGCCCAGCAGTTCCTGGACTGTCCGGATGTCGTAGCCGTTCTCGATCAGCGCGGTCGCGAAGCTATGGCGGAACGTATGCGGCGAGACGCGTTTCCCGACCCGCGCCCGCGTGGCCGCTTGCTTGACCTGCCGCTGGATGGTCGTCTCGAACACGTGATGCCGACCCACGCGGCCTGTCCGCGGACAAGCGGAGAGGCGTCCAGCTGGGAACACGTACTGCCAACCCGGATCACGCCCCGCATTCGGATACTTCCGCGCAAGCGCATCCGGAAGCTCGACCTCGCCGTGGCCCGAGCGCAAATCTTCGGCATGCAGCGCGAGCGCGGCGTCGATCTTCTCCCGGAGCGGATCGATTGCACGCTCCGGTAACATCGTGAGTCGGTCCCGCCGACCCTTGCCATCCCGGATCCGCAGCTCCCGCCGCTCGATGTCGACGTCGTGCACGCGCATCCTCAGCGCCTCGAGCAACCGGAGTCCCGCGCCCCAGAGCAGGAGGGTGACGAGCCACGCGTCGCCGTCGAGGTGAGCGAGCACGCGTTCGGCCTCCTCGGGCGAGAGCACGACCGGCAGTCGCGCAGGCCGCCGCGCCCGGACCATCCCCGAGAGATCCCCCATCTCTCGCCCGAGCACGTAGCGATAGAGGAAGAGCAGCGCATTCAGCGCCTGATTCTGCGTGCTCGCCGAAACCTCACGATTCAACGCGAGATCCGTGAGAAACGCCTCGACATGCTCACGTTCGAGTTCATTGGGGTGGCGGCGATCATGAAAGACGATGAACCGCCGCGTCCAGTCCAGGTACGCGCGCTCGGTGGCGAGTGAACGATGCCGCAGACGAAGTTGCTCTCTGAGCTGATTCATGAGCCGAGGTTTCGGAGAGCGATTGGCGGCCCCATTTCCAGACGAATTCGCCTCTCCGTGTTCCCTTTTCGGAAGAGATTCGCGGAAAACAGAATCGCACTGCGCGCTTCTCTTCGAATCGCCCACCGGTGCGAAACGATCTCGTCGATCTGCCGTCCGCCCAGCCGACTCGACAGCGCTTCCGAGCGCCTCCCGCCATTCACGATCAAGATCCGCGAATTCGTCTGTCCCGACATCTTTGGCCACAGGAGATTTCATACCTCACCCCCCACACGCTTCAATAAGTGAACCGCCGTTCACACGCCGCCCCGAACGACCTCGACCGCCGCTACGCGCACGCGATCCGCCAAGAACGAAGCGCCGTGATATCGAATATCACGGCCCCCGCGAGAATTGACTGAAGGCCGCGAGCCAACATCGACGACGAGACTCGCGTGTGGCGCATGTCGAGCAATCGAGGGTGGAGACGCCCCCGCCGGTGCGGCATCCTTAGGCGAACCCCAGCGAACGGCGCTGCAGGTTACTAACTAGTTATGCGGCACTCCCCCGGTTCGGGTGAACTCCATTTCGCCGATCTCCAGGCGAGCGCCGATGGGGGAAATGGTTCTTCGCGACGCGAGCCTGTCTCTCCGACAGAGCCTGAGAACACAAGCTGATCGACAGAGGCTAGGACGACGTGCTTGATCAAATGTCAAGCTCGTCCGGCACGCTTCGCGAGCCGGGTGCCGATTGATCTGAGGCTCGAGAACAGACGGTCCTCCGAGGGGCGGAGCCAAACGAGCCCGCTGTCGAGGCCCTGCTGGAATCGGGCGATTGCTGATTCCCCGCGAGTGCTGCTCGCCTGCCGTATTCTGAATTCGTGAAACGAATCAGCTACTTGGAAACGCTGGAGCGCCGCATAACAAGTCCCTGAAGCTGACAAGGCGTTTGACGAGTTGGGAGCGAAATCCGCGGCCTCATTTCGGCTCCGCCGAAAAGTCCGCTCGTGGTAATCTGGCGACAACCTTGATTTTCTCGGAGAGGCCGCGGCGGCGATCCTCGCAGCTTATGGACCGATCCGTTATGCGGCATGAGATGAGCTCGGACGACTGGTACCGCAACGCCGAGTGGAACGAAGAGATCGCCGAGCGGTTCGAGGCCAAGCTCAAGCGCGCCAGGCGCAAGGCTCAGTATCTCCGGATTCAGGCGTGCTCTCTGGCACGGTCTGAGCCTCGCGTAGCCCTTCAGCTGCTCGATCGGTACTTCGAACTCGGTGACGACTTCGACCACGCGCAGGCGTACGTCGATCGAGCCACTGCGTACCGCAGCCTTGGTCAACTCGAGAACGCGGTCAAGTCATACGAGCAAGCTTTGCACCGCGAAGCCGAATTCCCGAATCTTCAGACGCAGGCCTACCTCGACCTCCCCTTCCTCATTGCTACCTCGCCCGTTCCCGAGAGGTTCGACCAGGCCCATGCCCTCCTGGACCAGTTCCCGGAGCGCCTCATGTTTCCAGTCGACGTCTTCCGCTGGAACGCGGCGTACGCCCTCATCTTGGCGGCTCGTTCGCACGCGAGCGAAGCCTCAGCCTACGCTCAAGCCGCGCTGGAGGCTGCCGCCAAGGACAAGTCGGGCTTTCGCTACCACCAATCCCTCGGACTGGTTGGCGGCCGCTATCCAGAGCTCGTAGAAGAGCTTGAGCGTATCGCGCATGCCGCATAACAAGGCGCTGCAGCTGACGTGGCACAGCGCGTTCCAATCGAATTTTGATAGCCTTTTGGCATCAACCTTCGGTGCCTCAGCGACCGTCGGCGGCCTGTGCCACGCAGCTGAGCGCCCAGTCCGTTAGACGGCTTCGCCGCGTCAGCTGGCCCGCTGAAGCTCGGCCACTTCCTTCTTTAGCCGCGGTCCGAGTTTGTCCTTCTGGACCTCAAGGTCGTAGTGCGATTGAAGATTGATCCAGAATCGCTCGGATGTCCCAAAGTAGCGCGAGAGCCGAAGCGCCGTGTCAGCCGAGATACCCCTCTTGCCGTGAACAATCTCGTTGATCCTGCGCGGCGGGACGTTGATGTCTTTGGCAAGGCGATATTGGGTGATCTCCAACGGCCCCAGGAATTCCTCCGCGAGGATCTCGCCCGGGTGAATCGGATCTAGCTTCTTCGGCGCCATGTGATTAGCCCCTGTGGTAGTCCACGATCTCGACGTCCGTCGCGTTTCCGCCGGACCATTTGAAGCAGATTCGCCACTGATCGTTGATTCGAATGCTGTATTGACCCTTTCGGTTGCCCTTGAGCCGCTCCAGCTTGTTTCCTGGCGGGATCTTGAGATCCTCGATCGATTCGGCTGCGTCGATCGAAAGGAGCTTGCGAAGCGCCTGTCGCTGGACATCCTTGCTCCACTTCGACACTCGGACTCGGTTGAACACGCGAGCGGTCTTTGAGTCCGAGAAGGAGCGGATCACGGTTGACGAATAGTAGCGCTCTCCGTTAATACTGCAATCCGTTACTAAAACCGCCGTCTAACAAGGGCTTGCAGCCGACCGGCTAGCGTCTCGCTGACCCGATCGGTGGTAGAATCTCGACTGATTGGGCGAAAAGACCCTGGTGGCAGATCGCCGCCGGCGGCTGAAGCCCAAGTCCGTTATACGGCACTCCCTCGGTTCGGTTGAGATCCATCTATCCGATCTCCAGGCGACCGCCGATTCCGGAAATGGTTCTTCGCGTCGCGGGCTTATCTCTCCGACAGATTCTGAAAACAGAAGCT